>ENA-OQCL01000388-OQCL01000388.1-human-gut-metagenome-genome-assembly--contig:-NODE-388-length-21785-cov-4.942977_pt1 | contig 21785 bp, 24 predicted proteins | sample MGYA00242502_ERZ504586 | MGnify/ENA primary metagenome ERZ504586 (study PRJEB26092, sample SAMD00036316) | human gut metagenome | host: Homo sapiens | study: EMG produced TPA metagenomics assembly of... | reverse complement strand
GCCGTCGTTCTCGGAATAACGGCGCAGAAGAAAATATCAGGGCCGCGCGCAGCGTATGCGCGCGGCCTTACTTTTACGGGAGGGACGCGGAATGGGCGAAACGACGGTCTACATCATCCGCCACGGCGAATGCGACGGCAACAGGGATAAAAGAATACGCGGCTGCGCGGACTTCCCGCTCAACGAAAACGGCGTGAAGCAGGCGCGGGCCATGGCGGCGCGGCTCAAAGGCGCGGGGATTTCCGCGGTCGTGACCAGCCCGCTCGCGCGCGCCCTCGAGACCGCGCGCATACTCGGCGAGGCCGTCGGCGCGGAGCCGGTCGTGAAAGAGGGCTTCCGCAACATCTGCTTCGGCGAATGGGAAAACCGCCTGCAAAGCGACATCATGCGAGAATTCCCCGAAGCGTGGCGCACGTGGACGACGCGCCCCGAGGAGCTGCGCGTTGCGGGCGCGGAGAGCCTTTTCGACGTGCGCGAACGTTCGCTGCGCGAGCTTGAAAACACCGTCGCGGAGTACGAGGGGCGGACGATAGCGCTAGTCTCGCACCGCGCGCTGATAAAGCCGATGCTCGCCGGAGCCCTGGCGTCGCGCCGCCGTTCTTCTGGCGGCTCCACCTCGACAACGCCGCCTACGGCGTGCTGAGCCACACGCCCGCGCGCGGCTTCACGCTGCGCGCGCTCAACATCACAGAGCACCTGAAAAACCTTAAAATCGCGGACGACTTCGACAGCATGTAGCCGCCCGCGGTAAATTCTCTATTTTCCCGAAAAAAATTTGCTCTCTCCGGCGGCGCGGGCGCTTCATAAGCCCCGCGCTCTGCTATTATTATTTCTTGAAAAGCTCCAACAAATTCATGCGAGGGGTGTTGATATGTCGAAGATATATACTCTCACGGCGGCGGAGATTTCCGATAAAGTCTGCGAGCTCGCGCTGACCGCGAACATGTACCTGCCCGAGGACGTGGCGGAGTCGCTGAGGAAGGCGCGCGCCGCGGAGAAGCTCGGGCGCGCTCGGTCGCTCTACGACGAGATAATCGAGAACGCGAAGCTCGCCGCCGACAAATACATGCCTATATGCCAGGACTGCGGCATGGCGGTGCTCTTTATCGAGCTCGGGCAGGACCTCCACGTCGAGGGCGGCGATTTGGAAGAGGCGGTCAACGAAGGCGTGCGCCGCGCCTACCGCGAGGGCTACCTGCGCAAGTCGGTCGTCCGCGACCCGCTCGCCGACCGCCGCAACACCGGCGACAACACGCCGGCGGTAATCCACTGGAAAATAGTCCCCGGCAACGCGATAGACATCACGATAACGCCGAAGGGCATGGGCAGCGAGAACATGAGCCGCATATTCATGCTCAAGCCCGCGGACGGCGCGGAAGGCGTCGTGCGCTCCGTCGTCGAGACGGTGCGCGAGGCAGGCTCCAACCCCTGCCCGCCGATAGTGATAGGCGTCGGCATCGGCGGCAACTTCGAGACCGCGCCGCTCGCCGCGAAAGAGGCGCTGCTTGTCCCCTGCGGCGTCCGCAACCCGATAGAATACTACGCGAAGCTCGAAGAAGAAATCCTGCGCGAAGTCAACAAATTAGGCATAGGCCCGTCGGGCTGCGGCGGCACGGTCACGGCCCTCGACGCGCACATCGTGACGAAGCCGACGCACATCGCGGGAATGCCCGTCGCCGTCAACATCTGCTGCCACGCGCTGCGCCACGCGCACGGACGCATCGAAGGGAGAGGCTAAGGACATGAGCGAGATAAAATACGTAACGCTGCCGCTCGACGACGAAACGGCGGAAGCTCTGCGCGCGGGCGACATAGTGCGCCTCTCGGGCAAAATCCTCGTCGGCCGCGACGCCGCGCACAAGCGCATAGTCGAGGTGATAAAGTCCGGCGCGGAATCGCCCGTCCCGATAAAGGACGAAGTCATCTACTACGCGGGCCCCGCGCCGACGCCTCCGGGAGCCGTCATCGGCCCGATAGGCCCGACGACGAGCGGACGCATGGACCCCTACGCGCCGCTGCTCATCGAAAAGGGGCTGCGCGGCATGATAGGCAAGGGCAAGCGCACGCAGGCCGTCCTCGACGCAATGAAGGAGCATAAAGCCGTCTACTTCGGCGCGACCGGCGGAACGGCTGTGCTGCTCGCCGACTGCGTAAAGAGCGCGGAAGCGATAGCCTACGAGGACCTCGGCCCCGAAGCGGTGCTTCGCCTTGAAGTCAAGGACATGCCGCTGACCGTCATAGCCGACTGCCACGGCGGCAATTTATACGAAAGCGGCCCCGAGGAGGCGAGAAAGTTAATTTCGTAACTTTTTTTGTAACTTTGAATATAGACCTCACGCTCCGTCAAATGTTAGAATTATACAAAATGTTTTAGTATCTTCGGATTTTTCGGAAAGGCGGTGAGGTTATGCTTACGTTGCATCTCTGACGCTCTGCTTTGTGCGCTGCGCACGGCGTGTGCCATAAGAGAGCGGCCGCTGCGGTCGGAAGCATAGCTTCGCCCCTTTCGCGTTTCTTGCCATTCCTCCGCACGGCTTGAAAAGTATCCATAGCTCTCCGACTGCCGTCGAATATGCGCCGGTGTGCGCTTCGATTGGAAAGCGGCGCTCAGCGCGCCGCATGGCTTGGAGTTTCGACGAATTACACTTTCAGTCAGGAGGAACATCATGAATAAGTCGTTCAGAAAATTTTTCGCAGTTGCGGCGGCCTTCGCAGTCGCGTCGGCAGCTGTCGCCGCTGAGGCCGTAGAGTTCGTAACGATAGGAACGGGGCCGACCGGCGGCACGTATTACCCCGTCGGCGCAGGCATAGCCAAGATATGGACCGACAATGTGAAGGATATGAGGGCCAACGCGCAGGCGAGCGGCGGCACGCGCAACAACATTCAGCTCATGGAGTCAGACGAGGCGCAGGTCATATTCGCCGACGGCCTCCACTACGACGCCTACAACGGACGCGACAGCTACGACGGGCAGGCGAAGACCTTCCTCCGCGCGATGGTTCCGCTCTATCCCGAAGCGATTCACATCGTCGCGCATAAAGACAGCGGCATCAAGACGCTCGCCGACCTCGCCGGAAAGCGCGTCTCCGTCGGAGCGGTCGGCGGCAGCGTCGAGCTTACCTCGGAGAACCTCTTCAAGTGCGCCGGCATAGACCCGGCGAGCATCAAGAAAGAATACCTCGGCCACAGCGAATCGGTCGCGGCCCTTCAGGATAAGCAGATAGACGCGGCCATCACAGTCGGCGCTATCGGCATATCGAGCGTCGTCGAGCCGATGACGCTCGGCATAGTCGACCTCATCGACGTGCCCGACGAAGTCGTCGCGAAAATGATAGAGATAACGCCCTACTACGCGCCGCTCACGATACCGAAGGACAGCTACAAAGGCCAGACGCGCGACGTTAAGACCTTTTGCAGCCCTAACATCCTCGCCGTCCACGAGAAGCTTTCCGAAGAGTCCGTCTATCAGATGACGAAGGCGCTCTTCGACCACAAACAGGACCTCGTAGTCATCAGCGCGAGAATGTCCGAGATGGACCCAAGCTATGTCAAGGACATCAAAATCCCGCTCCACCCCGGCGCGGAGAAGTATTACAAGGAAATAGGCGCGGTCAAGTAAGCCGCGGCCGCCGCGGAAAAAACTTGCGTCGCGGCAAGCCCGTCCGCTTTTTTCCGCGGCCTTACATTAATTCGATATTTTCACAAACTGTCTGAACAAATGCGTCTGTAGAACTATATACACTCGCCGGATATTATAGTACTCTCATGTCATCGTAAGTGGAGCGACTCTATTGTGAAAAATTCACATGAAGATGGGAAGCTTAGAAATTTTTGAGAGCCGGAGGGTGTGCAGTATGAAAAATTTTGTTGGAGTTTTGTTTGCGGCGGCGGCGCTGTGCCTGGGCGCGGCGCAGTCGGATGCGGCGACGTTTGTCAACGTCGCCACGGGGTCGACGGGCGGAACCTATTATCCCGTGGGCGCGGCGATGGCCAAGGTGTGGAACGACACGATTCCCGACATGCGCGCGAACGCGCAGTCGACCGGCGGAACGGCGCAGAATCTTTCGCTGCTGTCGAAGGGCGAGGCGGAGGTCATCTTCGCGGACGGCCTCTATTATTTCGCCTACGATGGCAAGGGGATGTTCGATGGACGCGCGATGAAGAATCTGCGCGCGCTCGCGCCGCTCTACGCGGAGCCGATACACTTCCTCGTCGCTAAGGGCAGCGGCATAAAAAGCATAAAAGACCTCAAAGGCAAGCGCGTCTCGGTCGGCGCGGTCGGAAGCGGAACCGAGATAACGGTGCGCGCGCTGCTCGCCGCGAACGGCATCGACCCCGACAAGGACATACGCGCGGAGAATCTCGGACTTTCGGAGACGGCCTCGGCCTTTTCCGACAAGCAGATAGACGCGGGGCTCGTCGTCGGCGCGCTCGGTATCGCGGGGATCGTCGAGATTACTACGGTGGACACGGCAGAGCTGATAGATTTCGAGCCGGGCGTCATCGAGTCGCTCTGCAAGGAACTTCCTTACTATCTGCCGTTCGAGATTCCGGCGAACACCTACAAGGGACAGGAGAAGGCCGTGAAGGCGATGGCGAGCTGGAACGTCCTCGTAACAAACGACAAGCTTGACGAAGAAACGGCCTATCTTATGACGAAGGCGCTCTATGAGAAGAAGGGCGACATACTGAACGTTTCGTCACGCCTGTCGTCGATGTCGCCGGAGAATCTCGGCTTCATCCAGATACCGCTCCACGCCGGAGCCGAGAGATATTACAGAGAGACCGGAAGCGTGGAGTAACGGCGCGCGGCGGGCGCGCCGCGCCGGCAAGGTACGTCGGGAGGGAGTAAAAATTTTTATGGAAGAAAAGAAAAAACTCTGCTTCGCTGCTTGACGAAGTGAGCATGGACGCGGCGGAGGTTCAGAATCTTGTAGAGAAATACGACCAGGAGAGCCGCTACCGTAAGCTCTTCGGCTGGCAGGGGATTTTCATAACGTGCTGGCTCGCGGCGATGTCTCTGTTCCACCTTTACACGGCGGGCGTCGCGACGATACCGATTACTATTCAGCGCGCCGTCCATCTGACGTTCGCCATCGTCGCGGTTTTTCTGCTTTAACCCCGGCTACGCGGGAATCTTCGAAGGTGAGCGCGCCGTGGTACGATTGGCTGCTCGCGGCGGCCTCGGCCTGTGTCGTCGGATATATCGCGGTATTCTTCAACGACATCGCGCGCCGCGGCGCGGAGCCTCTCGGCTATGAAATATATCTCGGCGTAGCGGCCATCGTCCTCGTTGTAGAGGCGGGGCGGCGCGTCGTCGGCAACGTGCTGCCGTGCCTCAGTGTGCTCTTCCTGCTTTACTGCTATTTTGGCAACTACGTGCCCGGCATGTTCCAGATCCGCGGATATTCTCTGAACAGGATAATACAGCACATGTACCTGACCTCGGAGGGCATCTTCGGTCTCGCGCTCGGCGTCTCCGCGACCTTCGTCATAGTGTTCATAATCTTCGGTGCTTTTCTCGGAAAGAGCGGCGGCGCTAAATTCTTCAACGAGCTCGCGCTTGCGCTCGCGGGCAGCAGCCCGGGCGGCCCCGCAAAAGTCGCCGTCGTTGCCTCCGGTCTGCTCGGCACGATAAACGGCTCGTCGGTCGCGAACGTTGCGACGACGGGGACCTTCACTATCCCGCTTATGAAAAAAGTCGGCTACGCGCCGCACTACGCGGGCGCGGTCGAAGCCTGCGCCTCGACGGGAGGCCAGCTGATGCCGCCCATCATGGGCGCGGGCGCCTTCATCATGAGCGAGTTCCTCAACATTCCGTACCTTTCGATAGCCGCGGCGGCGGTCATCCCGGCGCTCATCTATTACACCGCGATATTCACGAACGTCCATGTGCGCGCGCGCCGCGACGGCCTTGAGGGAATCAGCAAAGACGAGCTCCCCGTCGCACGCGATGTAATGAGGCGCGACGGACACCTGCTGATACCGGTCATAGTCATCATCGTCACGCTGCTCATGAAGTACACGCCTCTGCGCGCTGGCTTCATCGGCGTCGTCACGGTCATACTCGTCAGCGCGCTCAAGAAAAACACGCGCATGTCCCTGCGCGACAACCTCGAGGCCCTCGTTGAGGGCGCGCGCGGAGCTCTCGGAGTCGCGCTCGCCTGCGCTCTGGTCGGCTTCATCGTCGGCACATCGTCGCTGACCTCGCTCGGCCTCACGATTTCAAACAACATCATAGAAATTTCAGGCGGCAGCCTGCTTCTGACCCTCATCATGGCTATGGTCGCCTGCCTCGTCCTCGGCATGGGGCTGCCCACGACGGCGAACTATATCGTATGCAGCACGATAATTGCCCCTGCGCTCATCGGCATGAAGGTGCTTCCACTCTCGGCGCACCTCTTCGTATTCTACTTCGGCATCATGGCAGACCTCACACCGCCCGTCTGCCTCGCGGCTTTCACGGGCGCTGGAATAGCCGGAGCGAGCCCCGCGAAGACCGGCGTGACGGCGACGAAGATAGCGCTCGCATCCTATCTGCTGCCGTACTGCTTCGTCTATAATCCGATGCTTCTGCTTCAGGACGTTCAGCCCGTCGAGCTCGCCATCCTCGTAGTATCCGCCGTGCTTGGAGTCGTCGCGCTTGCGGGAGCCTTCGAAGGCTGGTTCTACAGGAATCTGCGGAAGTGGGAGCGCGTCGTCTTCGGCCTCGTCGCGATAGTCGCGATACATTACAACATTCTCGCGAGCGTCGCCGCGATTGCCGGAATCCTCCTGATGATTCTCTATTTCAGAAAAACAAAGGGACAGTCCGTCGCGCTCTAGTGCGGCGCGCCGAGGAGAAAAATCCGAAAAGCGCGGCGCTCTCTGCGGGCTCCGCGCCTTTTTAATTATTCCGCGCCGCGCGTATAGTATAATCATGGGGATATGACGCGGACGCGGATTTCGCGCCGCATGAGGAGAGTTCTCATGCCGGAAAAAAGTCAGCCGCTTATATGGCATTCTTTGAATATATTCCGCGCGCTCTGCTGCCGCATGGAGCACGAGCGCGCCGTCGCGCTCGGCGGGAAGCTCGGCTCGCTTGTCGCGCGCTTCTCGCGTAAAAAAGTCGACGAGGCCGTAGGGCGCTGCATGAAGATACTCGGCGTGCCGCGCGCGCGCGCCGAGGAGATAGTGCGCGGCGCTTACGAGCATTTCGGCCGCGCCGCCGCGGAGTTCGCGCGCATGCCTGTGATGGCGGAGCGCATCGACGAGCTCGTCAGCAGCGAAGGCCACGAGTACCTCTTCGACGCGGTGAAGTCCGGCCGCGGCGCGATGCTCGCGACGGCGCACATAGGAAACTGGGAATATTCCGCCTGCTGGCTCGCGCACCACGGCCTGCCGATAAATTCCCTCGGCGCGGACCAGCGCGACGAGCGCATAACGGAGCTTATAAAAGACCTTCGCCGCGCGGGAGGAGCGAAGGCGCTCGGCAAGGCCAACGACCTGAAGGCGATGATAAAGGCGCTCCAGCGCGGCGAGGTCATCGCAGTCCCCATCGACCAGGACGCGAAGGAGGCGGGCGTCGTCTCGCCCTTCCTCGGCTCTCCCGCGAGCACGCCGCTCGGCCCCGCGAAACTCGCGGCGAAGCTCGGCTGCGACGTGATTCCCGGTATATGCACGCGTAACCCCGACGGCGTCACCTTCTCGATGAAATTCTACCCGCCGATGAAAGGCCGCGACGGAGAACCGTTCGGCAAGAACATCCAGACGAGCACCGACGACCTCAACGCCGTCATCTCCGAGGGCATAAAGGCGCACCCGGAGCAGTGGATGTGGATGTACCCGCGCTGGGAGTCGGTGGAGCGCGGAATCTTCAATGATCGCGGGAATTGACCCCGGACGCTGGAAGACGGGCTTCGCGCTCGCCGAGGGCGGGCGGCTTCTCTTTTCGGCGATAATCCCGTCAGATAAGAAGGACGTGCTGATTGAAGCGGTAAAGAGCGGACGCTGGGAGCTTCTCGCCGAATGGCGGCAGGAGGGAAGCTCCGCGGAGCTGCCGAAAAACGCGCCCGAAGCCGTCTACGTAGGGAGCGGCACATCGTCAGCGGAATTCCGCGCCGCTCTGCCCTTTCCCCATAAAGTCGCGGAAGAGTACGGCACGACGCTCGAGGCGCGCGAAATATACTGGCGGCTGCACGCGCCGCGCGGCTTCATGAAGCTCGTACCGACCTCGCTGCGCACGCCGCCGAGAAACGTCGACGACCTCGCCGCCTACGCGATACTGCTGCGTGGGGCCGAGGCCGCCGAATCCGAAAAATCCTCTTAATCGTAAAATTTCTGAACAGATACGCCGAACGCGCCGAACTCCTCGGCCATGTCGCCGAGCATGGACTCCATCGCCGCGCGGTACATGCGCTCCGTGAGGTTCGCGGGCGCGGCGGGCAGACGCGCCGCGACGACGGGAGCCTCGCGCCCCATCATGTAGGGCAGCGCGCACTTGCAGATTTCAAAGAAGGCGTTAAGCGCCGCGGCGTGCGCCGCAAAGTCGTCGGGCGATATGTCGAGGAAGAGACGCTCCTTCGACGACAGCGCCGGCGCGAATACCACGGCGTCGACGCCGCCGAGCGCCTCCGCGCACTCGATGACGGCGGGCGCGAGGTCGGCGAGCGCGGCACCGCCAGTCACGGAGCCGCCCGCGAAATCCGCGCCCTGCGGCAGAGCTTCTGAAAGGCGCGAAATTTCATCCTCGGAGCGAGCCGTCAGCCAGACCGACGAGCCCTCAAGCAGCGCCGCCATCCCGGAGGGGAGCGGCGCGCCGTGCGCGAGCGGGAAAAAAACGCCGCGCATTACTTTTTCACGCTTTTCTTCTTCGGCGCTTCTTCCTCGGCGGCCTTGCTCTCGAGCTTGCGCAGCACGTCGCGGTAGCCGTCCGTGCCGTACTCGACGAACTTCTTGACGCGGCTTATCGTCGCCGTGCTCGCGCCCGTCGCCTGCACGATCTGCGGATATGAGAAGCCCTTTATGAGAAGCCCCGCAACCTGAAGCCGCTGCGAGAAGGCCTTGATTTCAGAAAAAGTTGCTAAATCCTCGAGGAAGCGATACGCTTCGTCCCTGTCGGTGATCGCGACGATGGCGTCGCATAGCTGGTCGGTAAAATCGTCTTTCCACTGGTTTGACATGGCTGTGCCTCCGGTATGTTTATTCAGTGCTTTAGTTCGCGACTATACTAAAATAATAGCCGCAACGGCGGAAAAGTCAAGAGCGCGGCGCTCCGCGCGCGCCGCGGAAGTTCAAAAGGCGCGCGTAAAGTGATAGAATAGAAAAATGGCGCGGCCTCGCGACGGCGCGCCTATGTTTCATCAATAGAACGGATTTTCCGCATCGGAGAACCGACATAGATTTTTACCGGAGGATGAAGGAATGGCAAAGAACATTACGCCGAGAGAGAAAGATTATTCGCAGTGGTACCTTGACGTCATCCGCGTCGCCGAGATGGCGGACTACGCGCCCGTGCGCGGCTGCATGGTCGTGCGCCCGACGGGCTACGCTATATGGGAAATGATACAGCGCTACTTCGACGACGCCTTCAAGGAGACGGGCCACGTCAACGCCGCCTTCCCGCTGCTGATACCGCAGTCCTTCCTCGCGAAGGAGGCGGAGCACGTCGAGGGCTTCGCGCCCGAGTGCGCCGTCGTCACCCACGCCGGCGGCGAGGAGCTCGAAGAGCCGCTTATCGTGCGCCCGACCTCCGAGACCGTCATCGGCCACATGTACAGCAAATGGGTGCAGTCGTGGCGCGACCTGCCGATCCTCATCAACCAGTGGGCCAACGTCATGCGCTGGGAGAAGCGCCCGCGCCTCTTCCTCCGCACCTCCGAGTTCCTATGGCAGGAAGGCCACACCGCGCACGCGACGAAAGAAGAAGCCGTCGAAGAAACGCTGAAAATGCTCGAAGTCTACCGCCGCGTCATGACCGAGTACCTCGCGCTCCCCGTCCTCGAAGGCGAGAAGACCGAGGGCGAGCGCTTCCCCGGCGCTGACAACACATACACCTGCGAGGCGATGATGAGCGACAAGAAGGCGCTCCAGGCCGGCACGAGCCACTTCCTCGGACAGAACTTCGCGAAGGCCTTCGACATCCAGTTCCAGGACAAGGACGGCACGATGCAGTACGCCTACACGACGAGCTGGGGCGTCTCGACCCGCCTTATCGGCGCGATAATCATGACCCACTCCGACAACGACGGCCTCGTGCTGCCGCCGCGCATCGCGCCCGTCAAGGCCGTCATCGTCCCCATCTCGACCGACGACGCGAAGATTGAAAGCGCGCTGCTGCCGAAAGCGGAAGAGCTCCAGAAACAACTCAACGCGGCTCTCGGCGGACGCTACGTCAACATCGACAAGCAGTTCCATATGCGCCCGGGCGACCGCTTCTTCTCGCATCTCCAGAAAGGCGTGCCGCTCCGCCTCGAGCTCGGCGAAAAGGAATATGCAGCGGAGAAGCTGCGCGTCGTGCGCCGCGACACCGGCGAGAAGCTCGACATAGCGTGGAGCGAAGCCGCGACGGCGATCCCCGCGCTGCTCGACGAGATACAGCAGAACCTTTACAACCGCGCGCTCCAGTTCCGCCTTGCGAACACCCACAAGGCAGAGAACCTCGAAGAGTTCAAGCAGCTGCTCGAAGAGAAGGGCGGCTTCATCGAAGTATTCTTTGCGGGCAGCAAAGAGGACGAGAAAGCCATCAAAGAAGCGACAGGCGCGACGCCGCGCTGCTTCCCCTTCGCCCACTCCGAGGAACGCGGCAAGTGCTTCTATACCGGAAAGGAAAACGCGAGAAAGGCGATCTTCGCGAAAGCCTACTAATCGCGCCGCGCTCTGCGCGCAAAGACAAAAACAGGCGGGACGGCTCACAACGGGCCGCCCCGCCTGTTTTATGCGGAGACGCTGACGCTTTAGGCAGTCACAGATTTCAGAAACGCGAGGAAGTTTGGAAATTCTTCGGTGAACTGCCATAACCCCTCTCCGTGGAACGCGAAAAGCACGGGCGGTTCGTCTTTCGATAAATCGAGGCAGAACGGGTCGCCCCACCTCTGCGCTATAACGACCAGACTGTCGGGCCAATCTTCGATCCTCTGCTTTTCGACAGGGTTATAAGAATAACCGTCCTGCCCTTCTATCAAATTGTGCGAGCCGTAGAGCTCTATCGCCCCGTATCCTTTTATTTTCAGCTGTGCAGCGAGCGGCGAGCCTTTTTCTAAAAATTCCAAGTAATCTGCCGGCAGACGCCAGCGGGCTGAGATTTCCGCTAAATCCTCCGCCTCCGCCGGTATGAGCCAGTTGGAGGGATGCGCCGGATTTTTGACGCGCGGCGCGGTTTTTTCGCAAGCTTCGCGTCAAGGCGCGCGCATAGTTTTTCTACCGGCGTAGCCGGGGAGTCGAGAGACGGATGGCGTTTGGGCTGTGGGTATCCGTTCCCCGCCGGGTATCCGGCTTCCGCCCATTTCGCCAGGGCTTCGCGGTCTATGTCGCCGTCGCGCCATTGCCGGAATTCTTCGGGTTTCCCGTAATCGAACGGATTGCCTGTAACATGCGAGAGAAGCGCTACGATGTGCGCCCTGGACTCGGTCGTGCGTTCCGGCTCGAAGGCCAGCGGCAGCAGTATGGGGGCGGCATCAGCTCCGAGGATTTTGACCAAGCCCTCCGCACCCCACCAAGCTGTGCCTAAGTCCGGCGATTTCGCGCATCGCTCGAAGAGTTTCGTAAAATCTTTGTCATTCTCAGAGAGCATACAGGCGAGCGTCGCAAGCGCGTGCGTGCGCAGAACCTGATTGACGCGGCCATGCTCTGCACAGCGGGCGAGCGCAGCCATGGCCGGAGCGCGTTCGTCCTCTCCGCTCTTTCTGCCGAGAGCGTTGATTGCGTCGCAGGCTTTTGAGGGGTCGTCCGTCTCTTCAAGCGTTTTTATTAATCTCTCAACCTTAGCCACCGTCAAAACCTCCTTAAATCTCCGTCCACTCCGCGCCGCCGGCGAAGCTTTCTTCCCAGAGCGCTGCTGCGGTCTCCATTATGCCGCGTTTGAAACAATATTCGCGCGATTTGTCCGCGACGTAGCTTTTCATCGAGGACGCGCCGAGCCAGCGGCTTTGCGGAAGCGCGGCGAGCCCCGCGCCCGCGAGCGTTCGGTGTACGCCGAACTCGACTGCTGTGATTTGCACGCCTTGAGCGAAGTTCCGCGCCGCGTCCAGAACTTTGTCGAAGCGCGCGGGGCGCAGGCATTGTTCCACGCGGCGCGGCTGGCGCGAGACTTCCGCGGCGGTCAGCGGATTTCCGTCGATTGACGAGAATACGGGACAGGACGGTTCGTTGAGCGCGGGGAAGGGGAGCGCGGCGATTTTCTCCGCGATTTGCAACGCGAGCGGCGAGTGCGCCGCGTATGGCACGCGCAGGCGGCGGTGCGGAATCTTCGCCGCGTCGAGCGCCCGTTCGGCGCTTCCCGCGGCTTCCGCAGTCCCGGAGAGCACGACGGAACGCGCGCCGTTTACGGCTGCGACTGAAAGTTCCCCCGCGTGCCGCGACGCGAGCCCTTCTGCGAAATCGAGCGACGCTTCCGCGTGGAGCATGACGCCGCGCTCTTTTATCGAATCTATTACGAGCGCGCGGCGGCAGACGAATTCCGTGGTCTCTGCGAAGTCCGCCATGCCTGAGACGGCGAGCGCCGCGTATTCGCCGAGGGAGTGGGGCAGTATGAAGTCGGGGCGGAATCCCCAGTCGATGTATTGAAATGCGAGCGCCGCGCCGTAGGCGAAAACGGAGATATGTTCCGCCAGCGCGGTATTGTCCCGCCCTTTTTCGAGAATCCGCGTGAGCGAAGCGCCCGCCGTACGCTCGACGGCGGCTTCCGCGATTTGCAGATATTTTGAAAACGCCGGGAGGACGCGGCAAAGCTCGGCGACCGGCACGGCCCCTGCCGCGCCCTGTCCCGGGAAGGCGAAGGCGAGCTTTTTCGGCGCTCCGCTCTGTTCTATTGGCGTAAGCAGAATTTTCGCTGCTTCATCTTCGTCGGAGGCGACGGCTGCGCGGCGGAATTTTGCGCGCGCTGCGTCGCGTGGCGCAAATTTATGAAAATCGTATGAAAACGGCGCGCGTGCCGCATTTCTGCAAAGCGCGGCAAGCTCTTCGGCACTCTCCGCGCTCAGCGCGACGGCGCGCGGCGTCGCTTCGTTCGGAAAATCTTCGGGCAAAGCGTTATTTCCCGACGCAGAAGCTTCCGAACACCTTGTCGAGCAGGTCTTCGGCGGCGTCGAACCCTAGCAGCGACGAGAGCGCCGCGCGCGCTTCCGCGACGCAGGCTATCGTCGCGTCGCTTCCCGCTCCGGCTTCGAGCGAGGCCGCGGCCTCGTCTATCGCCTTGCCAGCTTCAGTCAGGCATTCCATCTGGCGCGCCGTGACCGCGTATCCGCCGGCGAGCGCGCCGCCGCCGGATACGCGGCGGAAGATGGTTTCTTTCAGCTCTTCGATTCCCGCGCCCTTTGCAGCAGATATAGAGACGATTTCCGCGTCGGGATATTCCGCGCGCAGCTGCTCCTCCGTGATTTTCTGCGGCAGGTCGCTCTTGTTGAGGACGACGACCGTCCCCGACGGCGGGCGCAGCTCTTCGCCGCCCACGCCGCACGAGAGCTCAGGCTCCGAGCCGTCTATGACCCAGAGCACGACGTCCGCCTCTTCCATGGCCCTGAGCGAGCGGCTGACGCCTATCGCCTCCGCCTCGTCGCAGGCCTCGCGTATGCCCGCCGTGTCGATTATGCGCACAGGCAGTCCTTTGTATATGAAGGTCTCTTCGATGCTGTCGCGCGTCGTGCCCGGGATGGCGGTGACTATTGCGCGGTTTTCTTCGAGCAGCGCGTTGAGCAGCGAAGACTTGCCGACGTTAGGGCGGCCTATTATCGCAACTCGCGCCCCTTCGCGCAGCAGCATACCGGCGCGGCACTTAGAAACGAGAGCGGCGCAGCGCGCGGCGAGGCTTTTTATCCGCGCGGCGCTCTCGTCCGGCGCGATGAAGCCCTCGCCCTCTTCGGGGAAATCGAGGTCGACTTCGAGCGCCGCGGCGAGCTCCGTCAGCTCGTCCATGAAAATTTTTTATCTCGGCGGTCAGCCCTCCCTTGAAGCGAACGCGCGGAGGCCTTTTGAGCGCCTCGTCGCTGCGCGCCTTTATTATCCCAAGGACGGCCTCCGCCTGCGCGAGGTCTATGCGCCCGTTGACGAAGGCTCGGCGCGTGAACTCCCCGGGCTCCGCGAGCCGCGCGCCGATGGCACAGAGCTCCTCGACGCATTTCTGCGCCGCGAGCGTGCCGCCGTGGCAGTGTATCTCGGCGCTCTCCTCGCCCGTGTAGCTCGCGCCGCGAGGGAAACGCACGGCGAGCGCTTCGTCGAAGGTCTCTCCGCCGCGCGTGCGCAGCGAGCCGAGCGCCATGTACCGCGGCGGCTGCTCCTCGAACGGACGCCGCCCGCGGAAAATCTCCCCGGCGAGCCGCGCGCAGCCCTCGCCCGAGAGACGCACTATCGCTATGCCGCCTTCGCCCCAAGCCGTCGCCTGCGCAGCAATTATATCTTCCGCCATTTTTTACAGATTCTCCCCGTAAATTCAAGTTTTCCGGCAAAGTCTAGCATCCGCCGCCGCCGCTGTAAAGAAAAGAAAAAGCAGGAGGCGCGCCGCGCTGTGCAATCGGCGAAAAAATGCTATCATTAAAAAACGTGAAACTGCCTTTACGGAAGGAAGATGAAGTATGACGGCGAACACGCTTCTCAACAGCCAGGAGGTGCGCAAGCTCCCCGCGGGCGCGCTCTTCAAGGCGATATTCGTCATAAGCTACATTTCACAGAAAAGCGATAAAAACGGCAAACCATACTACGACGTGACCGCGACGGACGGCCTCGGCACCGTCGAGGCGAAGGTCTGGTCGGACGCGCAGTGGCTCGACAAGTCCGAGGCCTCTCCGCAGAGCGACGACGACAAGCTGCCGCCCGAGCGCATAGTCCAGCTCGTCGGGCGCACCGTCGGGGTCAACGGCAAGGTCGCCGAGTACCGCGGCCTGCTTCAGTTCAACTTCAACAAGATAACGCTGCTCAACCAGGAAAAATATCCGCCGGCAGGCTATCTGCCGCATTCGCCGATACCGGTCGGCGAGCTTGCGGCGCGCTTCGAGGCGCTCGTCGGCGAATGTCAGGGCGAGGCGGGGAAGTTCCTGCGCTTCGTCTTCGGCGGCGACCGCTGGACGCGCTTCCGCGACTGGCCCGCCGCCGTGAGCCATCACCACGCCTACGCGAACGGCCTGCTGGAGCACACCGTCTCCGTCGCGGCCTGCGCGAAGGCGATGGCAGAGTCGATGGCGGCCTCCGGCTACGACGTGGACAAGGAGATCGTCATAGCCGGCGCGCTGCTGCACGACATCGGCAAGCTCGAGTCATACCGCATGGCCCCGGTGCCGGAAATCACCGTCGAGGGCGCGCTGCTCGACCACGTCGCGCAGGGCTACCTGCGCTTCTCGGAGCTCGCCGCGCAGTTCGGCCTCTCGGAAAAGCTTCGGACGCACCTCTCGCACATACTGCTGAGCCACCACGGCCAGCGCGAGTTCGGCTCGCCGGTCGTCCCAGCTACGCCCGAGGCGCTCATCGTGTCCTCGGCGGACGAGCTCGACTTCAGAATGTTCTGCTGGAAGGACTCCGTCAAGAACCTCACCGACGACCAGCCCATCTCTGCGTGGAACAACTCGACGCAGCGCCGTTTCTGGAAAAAATAAAATGGCGCGCGAGCTCGTAATCTCCGCCGACAACGACGGGCGCAGGGTGGACCGCGTGCTGCGGACGCTCTGGCCCGGCGTGCCGCTCGGCGCGATAATGAAGGCGATACGCACCGGCGAGGTGCGCCTCGACGGCAGACGCACGAAGGGCGAAGCCCGCCTCGCCGAGGGGCAGCGGCTCACCGTGCCGTGGGAGGACGGCGCGAAGGAGTCCGCCGCGCCCGCGCGCGAGCTGCCGCGAGCGAAGCCGCTCGAAACTCTCTACAAAGACGATTTCGCCTGGATAGTCAACAAACCCGCGGGCCTTCTGACCCAGCCGGACGAGCGCGGCGGCGACTCGCTCATCACGCGCGCGCTCGCAGAGCTGCGCTGGGGACGGAGCGACTACCGCCCCGCGACGGTGCAGCGCCTCGACAGAAACACCTCCGGCGCGGTGATAATCGCGCTCACGGGCCGCGCGCAGCGGACCCTCGCCGAGCTTGTGCGCGAGCGCAAATCAGAAAATCTATCGGGCCGTCGTCGAAGGCGAAGCTCCTGAAAAGGGGAAAATCGACCTGCCGCTTCTCAAGGACGCGCGCACGAACACAGTGCGCCCCGACGAAGGCGGGCAGCGCGCGCTCACGCTTTACAGGAGAATCGCCCTATGCGGGAGCAGGAGCGTCGTCGAGGCGGAGCTCGTGACGGGCCGCCCGCACCAGGCGCGCGCGCACCTCTCCGCGATAGGACACCCTATAGCGGGCGACGCGAAATACGGCGGCAAAATGGGCAAGCGTCCGCTGCTTCACGCGCGGCTCGTTATATTCCCCGACGACGCGGCGCTGCCCGCCGCGCTGCGCGGCGCGAGGATAGAAGCGCCGCTTCCCGACGACATGAAAAAATATGAAAGAGGCGAATTGCAATGAGAATGCGATAAATGCATGGAAAAACCCTGCGGCGGCGGTATGGCCTGCACCGCCTGCGACGCCGCGGCGCTTTACGCCGACGAGACCGACCGCCGCATGATGCGCGCGGCCTCCGAGGTCGAGGCCGAATACTACGGCGAGGCGAACCGCATACAGGAGATAATAATTTTCTCGCAGAAGATGGGCTACAAGAAGCTCGGCATAGCCTTCTGCGCCGCCTTCTCCGAGGAGGCTGCGAAGCTCGGCGCGATACTCGATAAATATTTCGAGATAGCGACGGTCAACTGCAAGGTCTGCGGCGTGCCGAAGTCCGAGATGGGCGCGATGGAGAGCGACCGCATAGGAAACATATCCTGCAACCCGATAGAGCAGGCCGCCGTGCTCAACGATGCGAAGACAGACCTGAACATACTGATGGGGCTCTGCGTCGGCCACGACGCGCTCTTCATAAAATATTCCAAAGCCCCAGTCGTCCCGGTCGCCGCGAAAGACCGCGTCCTCGCGCACAACCCGATGGGCGCGCTCTATTGTTCCGCCATCTACAAGCGCATGATGAAAGCCGCCTATAAATACGCCGAGGAGCATGAGAACGAGGCTTAGCCGGTAAATTCGGCAAAAGCCCGCGCGTTCGACAAAAGTCCGCCGCGTCGCCGGAAGCTCCTCAAACTTAGGAAAACTCCGCGAAGCCGCGGAAAAATCCATAAACTTACTAAAACGCCGCAAGCCTGCGGCGATTCACAAAATTCGCCGCCGCTCCGTCAATCTTACGGAGCGGCGGTAACTTTATCAAAAGCCCGGCGGGCGCAGGTTAACCGTCTACGCCTCCGTCCTCTTTCCCGCGCTCCAGCGTGAACTCCCATTTGCAGCAGCAGCTTTCGTCCGTCACCTCGGGATAGCAGCTCAGGCAGCGGCACGAAATCCTGTCGTCGATCGTCCGCGCGAAGCCGGCGTACTCGATGCTGCCGACCGGCCTGCACGGATGGAAGGGCATCCCCTTGCGCTCGCGCGCCGTCTGCACGCGGCACTTCACCATCGTGTAGACGAGAGTGTCGCCCTCTATGACGAGCTCGTCCTCGTTGAGGTTCGCGTAGAAGCGCAGCCGCAGCGCCGCGGCGAGCCCCTCGAGCCCGGCGCGCTCCGGCAGGCGCAGAAACTCCTTGATGCGCTTCGCCTCTATGACAGTGAAGCGCCGCCACGCCTCGGCGTCGTGATACATCGCCGCCTCCATGCCGTCGCGCCGCTCGACCGACTGGAACCAGACGCCGTCCATCGCGAGCCAGTTCTTCGCGTATATCCCGACGAGCTCGATGAGCTGCTCCTTGCTGAACCTAGCAAGATTTTCGTAATTCTCCAACACCAGCACCTCTGGCGCGAAAGCGCGCGCACGCGGCGGAACGCGCCGCGCGCCTCCGTGATGGCGGAATTTTAGCGCACCGGCGCCGCGCTCCGCAACGTCCCGCGAATCGCCGCGCGCGGCCATGCGTGAGGAAAAGCGCCGAACGTCCGCGTAAAGCTTGACAAACCGCGCCGCCTTGTAGCATAATGGCGCAAGTCGGGAAACCGCACGCATAAGCGATATCTGCCGGAACATAAAAACAGGCGACACCTGTCTATTGACAGTTGTCGCTTTTTTGTTATAATCTCCATTTGTACGATTGTACACTCTTATAATTCTCGAATGGGGAGGATGCTCCCATGCAGGTAAAACAGACCTCGGGCAAAGCATACGAACGCCGCAAGACATTCGGCAAGGGAAAGGATCTCATACCGCTGCCGGATCTCGTAGAGGTACAGCGCAACTCATACCAGTGGTTTTTTCAGGCTGACACCGAGCCTGACAGGCGCTCCTCGCAGGGGCTTCAGGAGCTCTTCGATGAAATATTCCCCATCGAAAGCTACGACGGCTCTTTCGCGCTTGAATTCGTAAGATACTACGTCGATCCCGTGCCCATCAGTCTGGATGAGGCGCGCAGCCGGGACCTTACATGGTCGAGACCTCTGCGCGCGACGATTCGTCTGGTGAACAAGAAGAGCGGCGAAATCAAAGAAGAAGACATTTACCTGGGCGACTTTCCCGCCATGACCGAAAGGGGAACCTTCATAATCAACGGAACGGAGCGCGTAGTCGTCAACCAGCTCGCGCGTTCCGCCGGAGTCTACTACAGCGCCGAGTTCGGCATCCCGGGACAGGAGACCTTCATCGCGAAGCTCATCCCAGACCGCGGCGCGTGGATCGAGTTCGACCTTGCGGCGGGCGACGTGCTCTCCGTCAAGATAGACAACCGCAAAAAAATCCCCGTCACGCAGATGCTCCGCGCCCTCGGCGTGCAGAGCACCGACGAGCTCATCCATCTCTTCGACGGCAAAGAGGCGGAGAAGGACCTCGTCGACGACGACGTGCGCGGAATGCTGCTCGCGGAGGATATAATCTCCCCCGACGGCACCGGCACGGTTGAGATACGCAAGAACACCCGCCTCACGAAGGAGCACATGGAGGTGCTCTGGAACCACGGACGCACGAAGGTCTGGGTATGGGACATAGACCCGTCGCTCGCCGTGACAATCGAGCGCGACAACACCAACACGCCCGACGAAGCGATGCTCGAGCTCTTCCGCAAGCTGCGCCCGAACGAACCGGCGCGCATGGAAAACGCACGCGAATATATATAGGCGGTTAAAAATATATCAAAAACACTTGCGCATTTTCGGTTTTATGCGTATAATAAGGATAAACCCCTTGGGGCGCGGTGCGCCCTGCCAAAAATGTGAAACATACCGAGAGGAGCTTTTACTATGGGTTTGGGTAAAAAGACCATTGACGATGAGAACTACGCCGGTAAGCGCGTACTGGTTCGCTGCGACTTCAACGTCCCGATGAAGGACGGCGTTATCACCAATGATAACCGCATCAATGCCGCACTGCCGACGATCAAGAAGCTGATCAACGACGGCGCTAAGGTCATCCTGTGCAGCCATCTGGGCAAGCCGAAGAACGGCCCCGAGGCTAAGTTCAGCCTGGCCCCCGTTGCTGTGCGCCTGAGCGAGAAGCTGGGCCAGCCCGTTGTCTTTGCCGATGATGACAATGTTGTCGGCGAGAATGCCAAGGCTGCCGTTGCCACCATGAACAACGGCGATGTCGTTCTGCTGCAGAACACCCGCTTCCGCAAGGAGGAGACCAAGAACCTGCCTGAGTTCAGCGAGGAGCTGGCCAGCCTGGCCGACGCTTATGTCGATGACGCCTTCGGCTCCTGCCACCGCGCCCACTGCTCCACCGCCGGTGTGACCGACTATGTCAAGGATACCGCTGTCGGCTACCTGATGGAGAAGGAGATCAAGTACCTCGGCAACGCCGTGAACGATCCCGAGCGTCCCTTCACTGCCATTCTGGGCGGCGCCAAGGTCGCTGATAAGCTGAACGTCATCTCCAACCTGCTGGAGAAGGTCGATACCCTGATCATCGGCGGCGGCATGGCCTACACCTTCCTGAAGGCACAGGGCTATGAGATCGGCAAGAGCCTGTGCGATGACTCCAAGCTGGATTACTGCAAGGAGATGATGGCCAAGGCGCAGGAGAAGGGCGTCAAGCTGCTGCTGCCTGTTGACGCTGCCTGCATCAAGGACTTCCCCGATCCCATTGATGCCCCCATCGAGACTGTGATTGTCCCTGTCACCGCTATCCCGGCTGACATGGAAGGCTGTGACATTGGCCCCGAGACCATGAAGCTGTTTGCTGACGCCGTCAAGGCCAGCAAGACCGTTGTCTGGAACGGCCCCATGGGCGTGTTTGAGAACCCGACCCTCGCTGCCGGCACTCTGGCTGTTGCCAAGGCTATGGCAGAGAGCGATGCCACCACCGTCATCGGCGGCGGCGACTCCGCTGCGGCTGTCCAGCAGATGGGTCTGGGCGACAAGATGACCCACATCTCCACCGGCGGCGGCGCTTCTCTCGAGTACCTCGAGGGCAAGGAGCTGCCCGGCATCGCCGTCATCCAGAAGGCATAATTTGTAAGAAACCCGCAGGGCGCGGCGGCAAAGCCGCCGCGCCCTTTTTGTAAAAAGGCTTCCCCTGCGGGGGAAGCTGTCACCGAAGGTGACTGATGAGGGGCAGATTTGCCGTTATTGCCCGTTCACGGGCGGCCGCGGGAACGCCGCCCCTCATCCGGCGCTTCGCGCCACCTTCCCCCGCGGGGGAAGGCTTATTATGGAAGGAGTAATTACCATGGATAAGCAGAATCGTAAAGCTATCATCGCCGGCAACTGGAAAATGAACAAGACCGCTACCGAGGCCAAGGCCCTCATCAGCGAGCTGATCCCCGCTGTCAAGGACGCCGGCTGCGAGGTCGTCATCTGCGTTCCCTTCACCGATCTCGTCACCGCTGTCGAGATGACCAAGGGCACCAACATCCATGTCGGCGCCGAGAATGTCCACTTTGAGAAGTCCGGCGCTTTCACCGGCGAGATCTCTGCCGATATGCTGACCGACCTCGGCGTTGAGTATGTCGTTATCGGCCACAGCGAGCGCCGCCAGTACTTTGCCGAGACCAACGAGACCGTCAACAAGCGCACCAAGGCTGCTCTGGCCGGCGGCTTGAAGCCCATCATCTGCGTCGGCGAGAGCCTCGACCAGCGTGAGCAGGGCGTGACCGAGGAGCTGGTCCGTATGCAGGTCAAGATCGCGCTGAACGGCGTGACCGCTGACGAGCTGAAGAACGTCGTCATCGCCTACGAGCCCATCTGGGCCATCGGCACCGGCAAGACCGCTACCGCTGATCAGGCCGAGGAGGTCTGCGCCGCCATCCGCAAAGGTTGTCGGCGAGCTGTACGGCGAGGACGCTGCCAAGGGCCTGACCGTCCAGTACGGCGGCAGCATGAACCCGAAGAACGCCGAGGAGCTGCTGGGCAAGCCCGATGTTGACGGCGGCCTGATCGGCGGTGCGTCCCTGAAGGCTGACCAGTTTGCGGTCATCGTTGACGCTGCCACGAAAGGGCTAAAATCCCCCACAAAAAAGGCTTCCCCCCTTTGGGGGAAAGCTGTCACCGAAGGCGACTGATGAGGGGCGACCTTGCCACTATCTCCCGCTTACGGCTCGGCAAGGTACGCTC
>ENA-OQCL01000387-OQCL01000387.1-human-gut-metagenome-genome-assembly--contig:-NODE-387-length-21860-cov-8.077532_pt1 | contig 21860 bp, 19 predicted proteins | sample MGYA00242502_ERZ504586 | MGnify/ENA primary metagenome ERZ504586 (study PRJEB26092, sample SAMD00036316) | human gut metagenome | host: Homo sapiens | study: EMG produced TPA metagenomics assembly of... | reverse complement strand
ACCAATGGTTTTACGGTATTGTCGGCAATGACCAAGTGAAAGAAGCGTGGCTCGATGAGGGCTTTTGCCGATTTTGCGAATTTGTTTACGATGAAGCATATCCGCCGGAGTTCACCGCTGATATAAGCGGCTTCAAAACGGAGATGAGACTTAAGCTGAGCGCTGCACGTGTTGCGGGAATCGGGCGTGATGCGAACATGAGTTATGCGGACGATACAACGGACCTGACAAAGTCGCTGTATTATTGGAATGATGAGGATCCGATGGGTTATTCCGATATTTATGATAAAGGAGCGGGACTCTTGTATGCAATTTACGGAAAGCTGGGCAGCAAAGCGTTCTTTGATGCGGTAAAAGGCTATGTCATAAAGTTTAAGTATGATTTTGTGACAACTGAAAAGTTTAAAGAGTATTGGCACAGCATGGCGGATGTCGGCGAAATCATCGATGCATATCTTTCCGTGCCCGCGCAGAGCGCGCCGAATGCGGAATAAAGGACACGAACGTCCGAACAGTGAACGATATGCAGCCGGAAGCTGCGCAGCGAACCCGTACCCGCTTGAATCAAATCGAGTGGGTTTATTCGGAACACTGCGCAGTTTTTGGTTGTTTAATTATCGGAACGGGATTTATCCGAAGAAACTCAAATTAAAATTCAGCAAAGTCCGTCAAAAAGCACGGGAATCATTTTTTGAAATTCGTGCAGCAGCGGAATGCTTATTTCGCGCATGGCGGGGTGTGCGGCGGGCGCACAGCGCAAACGGAAAAAGTGCCGCCATTCGCGCAGATTCATCGTGCAGATGAACTCCGTTTTAAGGCTGTTCGGAAGCACGCTCCGCGCATCCTCGGGCTTTGCGCCGCAGTTCAGCATTTCGAAATACGCCGTTTCCGCCTGCTGCATGGAGCTTTTCCAAATATCAAAGAGCTTTGAACCCTCTTCGGCGAAATAAGGACGGATAAATGTCAGCTCGCTGCCGAATTTTGATTTTTGATAATTGCAATATCGGGTGCTTTCCTGAGAAAAACTGGCAATCCTGTGCCGAACCCACTCGTGGGAAACTCCGCGGTCGCAAATTATGCGAACGCTCACGCTGAAATGCTCAATCGGGCTTTCATGCCCGCGGTCAAGCATCATGCGGATAAGCCGCTCGGCGGATTCGTCCGATATTGCATCCTCGGATTTATAGCAGACTCGTCCGCAAAGTTCAAGGTGCCGCAGCACTTCATGCCCGTTCGGGCGGTTGATGATTTCAAAAGACGGGTTAATTATTCTCATTTGTGTACCTCATGCAAAAACTAACATAACAGGCAGAATAATCAGCTGTATTGATTGTATTGCGTGCGCACGGGTTCCCCGTTCGCACCGCGGGAAACGACCTCTGCAATGCCTGCGTTTTTTATCAGTCGGCTGCAAATGACACAGGGCGAGGGTGCAGAAAGCTCACCGTTGGAATCAAATCCCGCAAGATAAAGCACCGAACCAAGCATTTCATGGCGTGCGGCAGAAATTATTGCGTTTTGCTCGGCGTGTACGGCAACGCATTTTTCGTATTGTTCACCGTGGGGAATGTTGTTGGCTTCGCGCCAGCATTCGCCCGTATCACAGCAGTTAGGTTCGCCGCGTGCCGCGCCGTTGTATCCTGTGGAAATTATCTCATCGTTTTTAATTATCACGGCTCCGTACTGACGACGAAGACAGGTGGATCGTCTTGCAACGGCTGCCGCGATCGAAAGGTAATATTCGTCTTTGCTTATACGCTTATCCATTATAAATTCTCCTTTGCTGCTTTCAAACCGCTGCTCAAAACTTTTCGCACAGAGATCGTTTTGAAAAACGGGGGTGAATCCGCTTTTGACTTTATGCGCCAAATACATTACTTTAGTTTAACATCTCGAGACCGACTTGGCAAGAAAAAACTTCGAGATGCAGCAAAAGTGGGCAGCAAAAGGGAAATGTTACGGCATTCACGGAAAACAGCGGATTTTTTGCCTTGATTATGCTATAATAAAGCGAAACAGGCGGCACACCGGAAAGCAAATCCGAAAGAAGATGCGGCACGAGAAGGGAGATTCGGAATGATAAGAAGAATTGTTGTTATTGATGAGGAAAAATGCAGCGGCTGCGGCAAATGCGCGGAGGCATGTCATGAAAACGCAATCGGAATGATTGACGGAAAAGCAAGGCTTTTGCGTGATGATTACTGTGACGGACTCGGAGACTGCCTGCCCGCCTGTCCTGCGGGAGCGATAAGCTTTGTTGAACGCGAAGCGGTTCCGTATGATGAAGCGGCTGTTCGCGAAAATCAAATGCGTTTAAAAATGCTTGCGGACAAACAGACGAAAACAGCGCATAACTCGATTGCGGCACCCTGCGGCTGTCCGGGGACGGCGGCGCGCACATTGAAGGCCGGCGGAAGAAGAACGCCCGTGTTTGCATTCGGAACAAGGTCAGAACGGACGGAAGAAGAATCGAAACGAGCGGAAGAATCGAATTCATGCCTTGGCCAATGGCCGGTGCAGATAAAGCTTGCGCCCGTTCGTGCGGCCTTTTTTGATGATTCGGAGCTGCTGATCGCCGCGGACTGCACTGCATATGCGTTTGCGAACTTTCATGAGCGATTCATGAGCGGCAGAATAACTCTTATCGGCTGTCCGAAATTGGATTCAGTTGACTATTCCGAAAAGTTGACTGAAATTATTCGCAATAACGAAATAAAGAGCATAACGGTTGCAAGGATGGAAGTTCCCTGCTGCGGGGGCATTGAACTTGCCGTCAAAAAAGCAGCTGCGGCAGCGGGAAAGTCTTTGCCCGTTGAAGTGTTCACGATTTCAACACGCGGATGCATATTATAAAATTGCCGATGAAGCGAGCAATGAATGATTTTCTGTAAAGGAGCGGCAGTGACAAAAATGCAGATTGAAAGAAATGACAGGGAAACAACGGTCGTCGAAGCAATGCTCAAAGTCCCCTGTGCGGGGGAGCTTTTGGGAGCGGCTGTCGGGCTTGTTCGCGCGGCGGATTCGAATTCACGCACGAATGAAGGAACTTTCGCTTTGCTGATAAAGGCTTTTTCACTGCTGAAACAGTTTGCCGAGGCGGTTTGTTTGGCGGATACGGTCGGCGAAACCGAGGCGGAGATGACGCAGGCAGAATTGCTGAAATCAAAACTTCCCGAGGCTGTTGAAAAAATCCATGCCGAGAAGCACAGGCTTGTTCCGGATTGCAGCAGCTGTGCCGCACCGTGCGGACGAACGGAGGATTATGATGTTCGCCGCATCATCGATGCGCCGCCGGAAATTCGCACGGCAAAACTTTGCCTTGTCCAAAGCCTTTTGAACACCGCAGTCGGGCGGCCGTTCGGTGATGAAAACACGTTTATGTGCATTGCACGCGGAATTTTCATGCTCGGCGAGGATTGCACGGCGGAAGAGTTGAACGGCTCGGCGAGTGAGATTGAGAACCTGCGGAAGGCTTCGGCTTAAATTGGTTTTTTCATCACCGTATTTTTAAAAACAGACGGCAGAAAGCTCCTTGCTGCGGAGATTTCTGCCGTTTTTTTGCCTGTCGTGAAGCGGCACGTCTGAAAATGCGGTTGACGGAACAGCTGTAAAAGGAACCGTTACGGCAAATATGATTACCGACTGTTCGCACAAGCGGCACAAAGGCCGAAAGTAAGCAAACGCTGTTCCGAAAAATGCAATTCATTCACGGCGTATACCGAGCCAGAACCAACTGCCGCTGTTTGAACGAACGCGGCGAAGGTTTCCGCAAAGACCTGCGGGAGGGCGGCGGCTTGCACTCGGCACGGCGACGATGCCGTACATTACGCCGCGAACGCGAGCTTTGCCGAACAGACGACGGTCGTTTTGGCGTTTTTTCCAATACGAGTTGGGAAAAAGCTGCGGGAACGGGTTTTCGGCCGCGCTTTCGTCCGAGCGGGCGCAGCTTTCGCAAAGGGCACCGATATCCGCATCAAAATCGGAACGGTGAACGGCAGGATTCGAATTCTCGGCGGGATTGCCGGTTGCTGCGGAAATTCCGCTTCCCGCAAACAATTCTTTCGCTTTGCCGAGGATTCCTTCCGTAACGGGAGATTTTGCGGACTGCAAGCCGTTCGGCGGCAGGGCAGAGTTCGGAGCGATCGCTTTTTTTTCACTTGGGCGCATGTCACGCCTCTTTTGCCCCGATTTCCCCGGTTCTGTGCCGCCCGCCCTTCCGCTAACGGCGGCGGAAAGGTGTTTGCTGTTTTCGGCTGAATTTTCCGAAATTTGCAAATCGGCTGTGCATTGAGTGCTGTCGTGCCGGTTCCTTTGCATTGCATTTCGCTCTTTCGAGAAGGCTGCTGCCCGAATCCGTGCCTTAACGGCTTGATAATCATGCCGCACCGCACCGATGCTGCCTTCCGCGATAAAATCTCCGAAGGAGTTTGCAATTACGGCGGCACGAACGCATGAAAACAAGGCTGTACCGCTGAACTCATCGGAGTCATCGGAAAACCGAAATGATGCAAAATCTTCTCTGTCAATAAGATAAACGGTAAATCCGCCGTGCGGGGGTTTTTCACGAAGTTTCAGTACAAAGCGCGTGCTTTTGCCAACTGTTGTCAGCCGAATCGACCCGCTTAAACTTCCGCGTAATGTGATGAATCCTACCATATCGCCGCCCTCCCTTCTGCAAGAATATGCTGCGGGCACGCAAAAGTTGCAAAACTGCTGAAAATTTAAAACCGGCACACACAAGAGCACGTTAAAAACTTATATACGAAACAAGATGTTTGAGAGGGGGTGTTTACCCTTGTTCATTTCGGTATAGGTATGCTATAATACTATCGGAGGAGTTTGGCTTTGTTATATGAGCTTATAAAACCTTATAGTTCCGTTTCGCTCATCGGCATGTGCAAAAATGCGGGAAAAACAACGGTGCTTAATCGATTGATAAAGGACTGCCGCAGGATGGACGAGAGCATTGCGCTGACATCCATCGGAAGGGACGGGGAGCGAAGCGACCTTGTGACGAACACGAAAAAGCCCGAAATTTTCGTTTACGACGGCACGATTATTGCAACAGCCGAAAAGCTGCTTTTTGCGGGCGGAAATTTGTCCGATTCCGGAAATGATGCGCAAAAGAACGGCATGAACAGCGGTATTTCCCGGGAAATACTGGACACAACAGGAATGCCGACGCCTATGGGAGAGGTCATTATCCTTCGTGCATGCAGTGACGGCTTTATTCAGCTTGCGGGTCCGTCCATGACGGCGCAGCTTGCGCGGCTTAAAAAACGCATGTTTGAGCTCGGCGCGGCAAAAGTCATTATCGACGGTGCGCTGAGCCGAAAATCGCTTGCAATGCCGGCTGTCAGTGATGCGGCAATACTGTGCTCGGGTGCAAGCTATTCCCCGGATATTCGAAAAACTGTTGAAGATACATGCTTTTCGGCGGAGCTTATGATGCTTCCGCAAACGGAGCGGACGGAATATGTGCGTCAATGCAAACAAAAATACGGCGTGTTTTTCGGCAGCGGAACCCATGGCGGAGAGCAAACGGAGTTTTCGGAGCTTTCCCGAGCGGCGGAACTTGTTCGAAAAGGCGGCGCAGAGGCTGTTTTGATGCGCGGCGGGGTGCCGGATTCGGCGGCAAATGCGCTTATTGCGGCGGGACGTGCGCTGAACGGACTTGAGATTATTTGCGAGGACGGCAGCAGGCTGCTGCTTTCGCATAAAAACTATGAAAAACTTGTTCGTGCAGGTGCAAGATTTACCGTTATGAACAAAACGCGGCTGCTTGCGGTGACGGTCAACCCGTTTTCCGCAAAAGGCAGTCATTACAACAAAACGGAGTTTTACGATGCCATGTGCAGCGGTCTCGGCGGACGCGTGCCGGTGCTTGATGTTGTGAGCGAATTCGGCTGCGAGGCAGCGGAGTAAACCCGTGCGCGTAAAATCGATACTCCTGCGCTTTCACGAATAAATGATAAAAAACAAATTGACATTATAAGACTATGCTTGACAAACAACAGCAGGCAGCGATAGGATTTGCCTACATAATTGAAAATTTGCAGACTTGTTCCCCCTTCGGAGAGGAGCTTGCGCGGCATACCCATGCGTATCCGTGTGAAGAGAATGCGCGGCTTTGCCGCGAACTGGAAAACGTTCGCCTGCTTGCGGAAACGGTCCGCAGCGATGCCGCAAGGGAGGCACTGTCCGCCGCCGAGCGTGCGCTCATGCAGCTTAAAGATGTTCGCCGTTCGGTCGCGCGAAGCCGCGAAATGACGCTTACAGACGTTGAATTCTTCGAAATTAAACGTTTTTTGATAAAGCTTGATGCGCTTGCGGAGGCATTTTCAAAGATTCCCTGCGGCGAAAGGCTGAACGAAATTGATATTCACCCTCTGCCGCATGCGCTTTCAATAGTTGACCCGGACGGAATGCGTGCAATGACTTTTCGCGTGAGCGACAGCGCATCCGCGGAGCTTGCGAAAATTCGGCGCGAGCGCAAACGGGTTGACGCCGAACTGCGCCGAGATCCTGTCGAGGGGCGGGATGCGCTTGAAGCGGAAAGAACTCTGCTTGCCGCAAGGGAGGAGAGCGAAGAACTGCGCATCCGCACGGAGATGACAAGAGCTTTTGCTGCATATTCCAACGAGGCGGAGCAGGTGATTAAAAGCATTGCAAGGTTCGATTTTGCGCTTGCAAAAGCAAGGCTTATGTGCAGCAGGGGCGGCAGCATTCCGAAAGTTTATGCAAACGGGCAGCGGGTTCTTCTTAACGAAATGATTAACCCGCAGACAGCCGATGCACTGCACTCGTCGGGGCGAAAGTTTACCCCGGTCAGCATCGAGCTTTTATCCGGCTCAACCGTTATCACGGGCGCAAACATGGGCGGAAAATCCGTTGCGGTCAAAACGCTTGCGCTGAACGTGCTGCTTGCGCTGTGCGGTTTCCCCGTTTTTTGCGGGGAAGCAGAATTGCCGCATTTTGCCGGCATACACTTGCTCTGTGAGGACATGGAGGACAGCTTGGGCGGACTTTCGAGTTTCGGCGGGGAGATGATTCATTTTGACGGCATTCTTTCCGAAATAAAAACCGAAAGCACTGCACTCGTTCTGCTTGATGAGTTTGCGCGCGGCACGAACCCGCATGAAGGTGCGGCGCTTGTGCGGGCGGCAGTGAAGTATTTCAACAATCGACGCGGCTGTTTTGCGCTGATAACAACGCATTTCGACGATGTTGCGTGCTGTGCGCCCATGCATTATCAGGTCATCGGGCTCAAAAACGTTGAACCTGCCGTGCTTGATGCAGCATTGGCGGGAAACGATGCTTCAAGGGCTTCCGTGCTGCCGAAGCTTATGGACTACGGCTTGTATCGCGTTGCAAGCGATGTGAATCCGCCGCGTGATGCGCTGGCGATTTGCAGAGCAATGCGTGTTTCCGATGAGTTCATGCGCTGTGTAAATGCGGAGGAAACAAAACAGTGAACCCCGTGCCGCCAAGAGACGGAACGAATGCGGCATTAAAATAAAATTAAATGTCTGAAGGCAGAATACAGGAGGATTTACAATATGAATCAGGAAACAAAAACACAATGTGCGCATTGCGGCTCTTATCGCGGCAGTGCTTGCGCTCTGTCTTGCGCTGACAGGCTGCATGATGGGCAGCGGCAAACAGCCGAGTATCAATGCAGAGGACGATTCAACCGTTGCATATGCCGACAGGCAGCTTACCTTTGCGCAAAATGTGCAGTCGATTCAGGTGAACGTCAACACAGCGGTCGGATTCTTCTGCTATGAAGACAATATGTATAAAATTTTGACCGATAAGACCGACAGCGGTTCCGATGCTTTGGAGACAGCCGCGCCGGATGTGACAGACGCATCGGATGCGACAGACGCACCGAATGTGACAGCCGCACCGGATTTGACAGCCGCTCCGGACGCACCGAAAGCTGACACTGCCGAAGACAACACGGTTAAATATACCGTTGAGCTTTTTGAAAAGGATAAGGACGGAAACCTTTCGGAAACGCCGGCATCTTCAGATAAATTCACTTATGAAATCAACGAAAAAAACGGCTATCTGTTTGTGAAATCCTCCGTTCTCGGCGAGATTCGCATTAATGCATCCTGCGCCAACGGCAGCGAATTGAAAGAGACTGTAAAGCTCAATGTCAACCGCCAATCGGTGAGCCTTTTCGACATTGTGATGTTCGTTATCGGTCTGTATCTGCTCTATTCCGCAATTTCCGGCCGCGGCAGAATTTTTGATGCCGAGTTTGTCAAAGAGGGCATGGAAGCAAAACACAAAAAGGCAATGCGCATAAGCTGCCTTGCAGCGGCTGTCATCATGATTGCGGCGGGCGTCGTTTCCGCTTTGGACGGTTTCGGCAAGCTGCAAACGGTCAGCATGATTCTGTTCGGTTTGCTCTGCGCCGTGTTCGTTGCGGCGATCATCTGGACGGGAAAATACGTTGACAAGAACGCAAAACGCGAAGCTCAGCAGCAGCCGGGAGGCGGCGTGCCCCGCGCACCCAAGGCGGCGTTCGAGTTTGACGATGATGAACCCACAATAGACGACGTTAAAAAGTAATTCGCGGAACAGCTCCGCAATCGATTGAGCTTTGAATGAAGGCTGAATCCGGCGGAGCTTTTTGCGGAAGTCCTGCGGATATAAACACAAAAAACAACTTGAATTAAGTGAGGCAAGCAATGGAAAACAACGAGAACATCGCTCTTTCGGAAGAAACGGCAGCCCCCTGCGGTGCAGACACGAAACGCAGCTTCGGAAACATCGTGAAGCATTATGCGGACAGGTACTTTATTAAGGCTCTCGGAGCAATGGCAAAGGGTCTTTTCGCCTCTCTGCTCATCGGCACGATAATTGCACAATTTGCGCGTATTCCCGCACTTTCGGGCATTCTTGATCCGATTGTGAAGGTTGCACAGAACGGCTTTGTTGTCGGCGGTGCGATCGGCGCGGCGATTGCTGTCGGGCTTGGTGCGAAAGCTCTGACGCTCTGCGCTGCGGTCGTTGCCGGAGCGATAGGTTATACAAGCGGCGCAGGCGGCGCGGGTCCTATCGGGGCTTATATTGCTGCCGTTATCGGAATCGAAATCGGAAGGCTTGTTGAAGGCAAAACAAAGGTTGATATTCTTCTTGTTCCCATTGCGGTGCTGCTGACGGGCGGCGTTGTGGGCGTGCTTCTCGGGGCACCGCTCGGCGCATTTATGAAGTGGCTCGGTTACATAATCGGCAAAGCAACCTATCTGAACCCGATTCCGATGGGCATCATAGTTTCCGTTGTTATGGGCATTATTCTGACGGCTCCGATTTCAAGTGCCGCAATTGCCTCCATGATATTTGTAACGGCAAATGCCGCACCGGATGTTAAAACCGGGCTTATGCTTGCAGCGGGTGCCGCAACGATCGGCTGCTCATGCCAGATGGTCGGTTTTGCGGTTTCAAGCTTCCGCGAAAACCGCTGGGGCGGCATTGTTTCTCAGGGACTCGGCACATCAATGCTTCAGGTGCCGAATATATTGCGTCATCCTGCAATCCTTGTTCCGCCGACGCTTGCAAGCGCGATCCTCGGACCGTTCGGAACAACGGTGTTCCAAATGCTGAACGAGGGCATTTCGGGCGGCATGGGTACCTGCGGATTTGTGGGTCAGATAGGAACGTTTACGACAATGCTTCAAAACGGCAGCGAGTGGTGGTCGATACTGCTTCGCGTGCTGCTGCTGCATATTGCTGCTCCCGCTGCGCTTTCCCTGCTTTTCAGCGAAATAATGCGCAGGCTCGGGTGGATAAAACAGAACGATATGCTGCTTGACTGAGCTGTGCGGCAACAAAACTTTTTTAAGTTTTTCTTGAAAGGAAATGAAGAACATGGAAAAATTCTATTTATATAACACTCTCACAAAGCGCGTGGACGAGTTTGTGCCGCGCGAGGCGGGCAAGGTCAGCATGTATACCTGCGGCCCGACCGTTTATCGTTTTGCGCATATCGGCAACCTCCGCTCCTATATCATGGAGGATGTGCTCGAAAAATTCCTGCGCTATATCGGCTATGATGTGAAGCGTGTGATGAACATAACGGACGTTGGGCATCTGTCAAGCGACGGTGACACCGGCGAAGACAAGATGGTCTCCGGTGCGAAGCGCGAGGGCAAAACCGTTATGGAGCTTGCAAAATTCTATGAGAATGCGTTCTTTGACGATTGCCGCAAACTGAACATCAAAACTCCCGATGTTGTTGAACCTGCGACGAACTGCATTGCCGAATACATAAAACTTATCGAAAAGCTGTTTGAGAACGGCTATGCATACGAAGCGGGCGGAAATATCTATTTGACACCTCCAAACTCAAGGATTATTATCAGCTCACGGGGCATTCGTCGGATGACTTGCTTGTGGGTGTGCGCAGCGATGTTGAAGAGGACGGAAACAAGCGCAACAAGTCAGACTTTGTGCTTTGGTTCACAAAATCCAAATTCGATTCTCAGGAATTGAAATGGAACAGCCCGTGGGGCGTCGGCTATCCCGGCTGGCATATCGAGTGCTCTGCAATCAGCATGAAGCATCTCGGCGAGTATCTCGACCTGCATTGCGGCGGTGTGGACAATATTTTCCCGCATCACACAAACGAAATTGCGCAGAGTGAAGCGGCCGTCGGGCATCCGTGGTGCAGCCACTGGTTCCATGTTCAGCACCTGAATGACCGTGAGGGCAAAATGAGCAAGTCGAAGGGCAATATCCTGACGGTTTCCGTTTTGCAGGAAAAGGGTTACGACCCTCTTGTATACAGAATGTTCTGCCTGCAAAGCCACTACAGAAAGCCGCTTGAATTCAGCTACGATACGCTGGATAATTCAAAAGCTGCTTACGAAAGGCTGCTCAACCGCATTGCGGGCATACCTCAAGAGGGCGAAACGAATGCGGCACAGTTTGAAGATTACCGCCGCCGCTTTATCGAAAAAGTGGGCAACGATTTGAACACTTCACTCGGTCTGACGGTGCTTTACGATCTTCTGAAGGATTCGGATGTGAACGGCGCGACAAAACGCGCAATTATTGCGGATTTTGACAGGGTGCTTTCACTTAATCTGCTTTCGGGCGGCACGAACACTGCGGAAGAGCATTCGGATGAGTTTGTTCGGTATGTTGAAGGACTCATTCGCGAACGCGCAGAGGCAAAAAAGAACAAAAACTATGCCCGTGCGGACGAAATTCGTGCGGAGCTTGCAGAAAAAGGCGTTACGCTTAAGGATTCGAAGGAAGGCACAAGCTGGACAAAGGCATAAATCCGGGAAGAACCGCAGAGCGGAGGGGCAATAATCTTTGCTCCCCCGCCGAAATTTATTCGGAGTTTTTGCTCCGAGACGTTCAACTTAACAAATAAGAGTAAAAAACAGAGAAAGGTGTGATATTATGAGAAAATGCGCTGTCGGCGGTCAGGCCGTTATGGAAGGCGTTATGATGAAATCCGACAAGGGTATTGCAATGGCAGTGCGCCGCGCGGACGGAAAAATTGTTGCAAGTTACAAAAACCAGGTTTCAAAAGCGCAGAAGGGCACTTTTTGGGGCCTGCCTGTAATTCGCGGAGTTGTCGCGCTTGTTGAATCGCTCACAACAGGCATGTCCACAACGATGGATTCCGCAAAAATGTACGGCGAAGATGCGTTTGCGGATGAGGAACCGACAAAATTCGAAAAATGGCTTGCGAAAACTTTCGGAAAATCCGTTGAAAAAATCGCAATAACAGTTGCGCTTGTGCTTGGCGTTGCGCTTGCTGTCGGGCTTTTTGTGCTTCTTCCGCAGTTGATTTCGTCGATGATTTTCGGGCAGACAAAGAGCCTTTGGCGTTCGCTCGTCGAGGGTGTTTTGCGCGTGGGAATTTATATCGGTTATCTTTTCGGCTGTTCCTGCATAAAAGACATGAAGCGGCTTTTTATGTATCACGGTGCGGAGCATAAAACAATTGCCTGCTATGAGGCAGAGGATGAGCTGATTCCCGCCCGCGCGAAAAAATACAGCCGGCTGCATCCGCGCTGCGGAACGAATTATCTTTTCCTTGTGATGGCGATATCGATTCTGTTTCTTACCGTTATCGATGCCGTGTTCATCTACGGATTCAAATTTGAAATTCAGAACAGCATTCTTGAATTCCTTTTCCGCTTCGGCGTCCGCATAATCTGCATTCCGCTCATTGCGGGCATAAGCTACGAGGTGCTGCGTGCAGCGGCAAAGAGTGACGGCTGGTTTGCAAAAGTTGTTCGCGCTCCCGGCATGGGCTTGCAGCTTATCACAACAAAAGAACCCACCGAGGATATGCTTGAGGTTGCAATTGCGGCATTTTATATTGCAATGGGTGAAAGAAGCTGCGATTACTATAATAAACTTGCGGATGAACCCGAAAACCCGCAACCCGCCGATGCAGCGGAGCCGCACGAAAACGCAGAGGCGGCAGAAGCCGAAAACACGGAAGGTGCCGGAAATGCGGAACCTGAAGCAAAAGCGGAAACGGCGGCCGAGGCGCAATGACAATTCGCGATGCCGTTGCACTTGCCCGAAAGGAGCTCGTTGAAACGAGCCTTGAAGATGCGGAGTTTGAAGCGCGCCAGCTTGCGGCATTTTGCCTCGGAAAACGCAGATTGTACATGTTTGAGTTTGCGGATGAAATGCCGGGCGATGCGCTGAAAAAGCTTCAAAGCTGCATAATGCGCAGAAAAAATCATGAGCCGCTGCAATACATAATCGGCGAGTGGGAGTTCATGGGACTGCCGTTCACGGTGAACGAAAACGTGCTGATTCCGCGTGCGGATACGGAAACGCTTGCCGAAGCAGCGGAAAAAATCATTGCGGAACGAAGGAACACAACTGCACCCGTAAGATTTCTTTTGGATGTCTGCACGGGCAGCGGCTGCATAGGAATTTCAATTGCCAAGCGGACGGGCGTTCCCGCGCTGCTTTGCGACATAAGCCCCGAGGCTGTTTCCGTTGCGGAGAAAAACATTCAATTAAACGGCGTCGGGGAGCTTTGCATGTGCAGACAGGGCGACCTTTTCGAGGCCGCGCTGCCCTTTGCAAAAGAGCGGGCAAGCGGGTTCGATATTATAACAATTAATCCGCCTTATATATGCACCGATGTTATTCACTCACTTCAGCCGGAGGTTTTGCGCGAACCGATGATTGCACTTGACGGCGGTGCGGACGGATTGGAGTTTTACAGGCGCATTCGGAAGGGTTATTCATGTCTTTTGAACCCCGGCGGCGTGCTGCTGCTTGAAACAGGCTTCGATCAGGGCGCGGCGGTTTCAGAGCTTTTTGCGAATGACGGAGCTGTTTCCGTGCTTTCGGATATTTGCGGAAACGATCGCGTGGTGGTTGTTGAAAAAAGATTGAATCGGGGTTGAACAATTGCCCAAACATATGAAAGATAACAGGATATGCTGAACAGACTTAAACAGATGAAGCTGCATTATGAGCAGCTTGCGGAAAAAATCGCCTCCCCGGAGGTCATGGCGGATATGAACGCATGGCGTGAGCTGGTCAAAGAGCATTCAACGCTTGAACCGATAATTGCCGCTTACGATGAATACCTTGAAACGGAACGCGGCATTGCGGATTGCAGGGCGATGCTCGATTCGGAAGAAACCGAGCAGGAGATGCGAACCCTTGCGGAAGAGGAGCTTGCGGAGCTTTCCCATAAAGCGGCGCAGCAGCAGGAGAATCTTAAAATTCTTTTGCTTCCGAAGGATAAAAACGATGAACGAAACGTTATTATGGAAATACGCGCGGGCACGGGCGGGGATGAGGCGGCACTGTTCGGTGCCGTGCTGATGCGGATGTATCAACGCTATGCCGAGCGGCATAATTTCAAATACGAGCTCATCGATATTGCCGAAACGGAAATGGGCGGGATTAAGGAAGCCACGTTCAGCCTCAACGGCCGCGGTGCATATTCCCGAATGAAATACGAGAGCGGAGTGCACAGGGTTCAGCGAGTGCCCGAAACGGAGACTCAGGGGCGGATTCACACAAGCGCGGCAACGGTTGCGGTGCTTCCCGAGGCGGAGGATATTGACGTTGAAATCAATCCCGGAGATTTGCGCATAGACACGTACCGTTCAAGCGGCGCAGGCGGGCAGCATGTTAACAAAACGGAGAGTGCGATAAGAATAACGCATCTTCCGACGGGGCTTGTTGTTCAAAGCCAGGATGAGCGCAGCCAGGGCCGCAATAAAGAACAGGCAATGAAGGTGCTTAAAAGCCGCCTTTATGAAATGTATCGCGCGGAAGCCGCGGCAAAAGAAGCATCGGCGCGCAAAAGCCAAGTCGGTTCCGGCGACAGAAGCGAAAGAATCCGAACCTACAACTTCCCGCAGGGACGCGTTACGGATCACAGAATCGGCATGACAATTTATAAATTGCCGCAGTTCATCGACGGCGATATGGATGAAATTATCGAAGGACTGATTCTTGCCGAACGTACAAAGCAGCTCGCGGGCGAGGATGCGGAGTGAGTCGGGTCTGAAAGACAATAAACCGCTGAAAACTGATACGGATATAATTTAAACATCGACCGTTCCGATTTTTGGAACGGTCGATGTTCTTGTTTAATACAATTTGAACACAATAACGAATGCATTCCGAAACATGGGGTGCATTCGGCACCGACTTATGCCATGGGCTTCAGTTCGGGGGAAATGATAAGGGTTGCTTCGGTTGCTTCCTGAATCTGCTCAACGGTGAATTCGGGGTTGTATTCGGTAAGCAGCAAACCTTCGGGAGTTACGAGCATAACGCCCATCTCGGTGATGATCTTTGTGATGCACTTAACTGCGGTGTAGGGCAGTTTGCATTTTTTAAGGATTTTGGGCTTGCCCTTTGCGGTGTGTTCCATTGCAACGATAACGTTCTTTGCGCCGACGAGCAAATCCATTGCGCCGCCCATGCCGGGCATTTTTTTGCCGGGGATGATCCAGTTTGCAAGGGAACCCTCTTCGTCAACTTCGAGGCCGCCGAGGATTGTTGCATCAACATGACCGCCGCGAATGAGTGCGAAAGAGGAGGCACTGTCGATGAAGCATGCGCCGGGTGCTGCTGCGGAGGGGCTGCCGCCTGCATCAACAACGTGGAACGGATCGCGGTTTTCGTCCGTTACGGGGCCGGTGCCGATGGTGCCGTTCTCGCTCTGAAGGATAACGTGAACGTTTTCGGGAAGATATGCGGGAACGAGGGTGGGAAGACCGATGCCGAGGTTGACAACATCGCCGTCTTTAAGTTCTTTTGCAACACGCGCTGCGATGAACGCCTTTATCTGAGCCTTATCCATTAAAGTTTGCCTCCTTCAACAACATAGTCAACAAATACGCCGTAAGTGCGGACGTTTTCGGGTTCGATTTCGCCGATTTCAACGATCTCTTCGGCTTCGGCAATAACCGTGTCTGCCGCGGTTGCCATAACAAGGTTAAAGTTGCTGGTGTTGCCCTTGTACCAAACATTGCCCGCCTTGTCGATTTTTGCACCGCAAATAACGGCAAAATCGGCATGGATGGGTTTCATAAGCAAATAATCACGGCCGTCAATCGTCTGTTTGCCGAGGCAATAGGGGCTGTCTTCAACGATGGTGCCGACGCCTGCGGGGGTGAGAACACCGCCGAGACCGCCGCCGCCCGCACGAATCATTTCGGCAAGGGAACCCTGCGGAATGAGCTGCACTTCGAGAGTGCCGTCAACCATGGATTGGGTCGCAACCTCGGGATTGAGGCCGACATGGGTTGCGATGAGCTTTTTAATCTGCTTGTTGTGAACGAGCTTTGCAACGCCGTAGTAATCCTCACCCATGGGGCCGCCGGGCATTGATGCATCGTTGCTGATCATGGTCAGATCCTTAACGCCGCTCTTTGAGAGAGCATCGATGAATTTGTGGGCGTTGCCGCAGCCCATAAAGCCGCCGAACATAACGGTTGCGCCGTCGGGGATAAGCTTTACGGCTTCTTCCACAGTAATGAATTTAGGCATACTTTCTCTCCTTTTGATACTGACCCGAAAAGGGTCGGATTTTTGAAATCATTTAAACAGAAACGGCGGAGCAAACGGGGTTTGTGCCGCAGCTCCTCCGTTCAACTGTAAGTATATACCTGTCGGAGGAAAAAATCAAGCAAAGTTTCCGCAAAACTTCGATTATGCGGGGACAGCGGGCAGATATGCGGGGACAGCGGGCAGGTATATCCGAATGCAGTGAATCCCGCTTAAGCTTTTCCCTGCGCCGCATATGCCGCGCGGGGGACTTTATGCATCAGTCTTCATTTTCGCCGTTCGGCAGCGGCGGAATGCTGAGCTTTGTTTTTGCTTCTCCGCGCTTCAGCTCCGCCATGATGCCGCGAAGCTTTTCGTTCACGCTTTCAACCTCTGCTTCAAGCTCCCGCGCCGTCATGCGCAAAGTGCCGGTGCGCGTGCTTGCAAGCTGAATCATTCCGTCGCCCGTTGCAACGCGAACGGAGTAGTTTTTTCCGATTTCGAATATCAGCCGCTCGATGAACATATCGGCCGTTTCGTTTTCCTTTGTGTATGCAACGCGAAGAGAATGATAATTGAAACGCTCTCCGGCATTGCCCTTCAGTTTATAGCCGTCAAAAACGAGTATGACCTCGTTCTTTTTGTATGCGCAATAGTTGCTGAGGATGTCCATCAGTTTTTTTCGCGCGGCGGCGATATCGCTTTTTGCAAGCTTATTCAGCCCTTCCCATGCGAATATGATGTTATATCCGTCAACAATGAGGTAATCCTTCTTTTTGGGTTCGGCAGGCTCGGAGCTTTTAAATTTTGAATCCGAATCTCCGTTTTGCGCGGGGCGTTTGTACTCCGGCCGCTTAATCGGGCCGAATTCACGGAGCATGATGGCTTCAAGCTCCTTTTCGTCAACGTTCAAATTGCGGGAAAGCACTTTCGGGTTTACGGCACGGTGATTATCCGATTCGTGCGGCACGGAGTCGCTCGGGCGCGGAGTGCCTGTAAGGTTCAGCCCGGTATCAATATGCATATAGTTCCGAACGTCATTCCATTTAACAATGACTCCTGCGCCGTGGGAGCAGAAAACGGAATCGGGAGTGTTTTCAAGGTCACGCTCCGGGTCATAGGCGAATTGCGCGATTACGCTTTCGGCATTTCGACATTGCCCGTAGTGCGAAAATTCACAGCCGAGCCGCCCTCTGCCGCGTGTGTATGCCGCAAGCTCACGCGTGTAGCCGCGCATGGCGGAGACGGGCGCAGTGCCGCAGAATGCGCAGCTTTCGCCGTCGGCGCCTTCTTCGGGCGCGGAAAAACTGCCGCCCATGCCGCGAATGTCGTTTATTGCTCTGCCGAGGTTTTCACGCGGGAGTTCAAGTCGGAACGAGTAGAAGGGCTCCAACAGGATGCTTTGCGCGCACATCAATCCCTGCCGTACGGCGCGATAGGTTGCCTGTCGGAAATCACCGCCTTCGGTATGGTGAAGGCTCGCCCGCCCCGCAACGAGGGTCAGCTTCATATCCGTTATCGGTGAACCCGTCAGCACACCGAGATGAATTTTTTCGCGGAGATGCGCCAGCACAAGCCTTTGAATATCCGGATCGAGTGAATTAGGCGCACATGCGGAGGCGAAAACAAGCCCGCTCCCCGCGGGCAGCGGCTCCAACAGCAGATGAACCTCCGCGTAATGCCGCAGCGGTTCAAAATGCCCGACACCTTCAACAGGGGCAAGAATCGTTTCGCGGTATAAAATTCGCCCGTCATCAACCGAAATTTCAACGCCAAACCGCTCCGAAATAAGCTTTTTCAGAATTTCAATCTGCATTTCGCCCATCGGTCTTGCCTGAAGCTCGTGCACATTATCGGTTTTGTCGAGTTTCAGCGTCGGGTCCTCGTCCTCCAGCCGTTTGAGTTTCGGAAGGAATGTTCGCGCATCGCAGTCGCCGGGAAGAAGAATTCGATAGCTCAGAACAGGTTCAAGCAGCGGCGGAAGTGCGGAATCCTCATCGCCCAAGCCCTGCCCGGGGTACGTTGCGGAAAGTCCGGAAACGGCCGCAAGATCGCCGCATTCGGCGCGTTCGGTTTGAGTGAATTTTGCACCGGAACAGAACACTATGCGGGCAATTTTTTCGGTCAGCCGCTCGCCGTTTCGTGCAGTATAGGCAACGGCGGTGCGCGGGGACAGACTTCCGCCCGTGAGACGGATATGTGTCAGGCGCGTTCCCTGCGGATCGTAGGTGATTTTATAAACTCTTGCCGCAAAATCCTTTTTAAATTTGCGTTCGCGGGAATAAAGCGAAAGGCAGGCGATAAAGTCGGAAACACCGTCCGTTTTCAGCGCCGAACCGAAAAGGCAGGGGAAAATTCTCCGTTCCGAAATTGCGGCGGCAATGTCCGCATCGACAATTCGTTTCGCGGAATGCTTTTCAAAAAGCACTTCATCGGCAAGGGCAAGATTTTCAAAGAAGGCTTCGCTTTTTAAATACTCGGTCTTCGTACCTTCGCAGGGTTCAAATGCAATGCATCTTTCCGAAAGCCGCCGCTGAATCTCTTCGATAAGTTCGCTGCGGTTTCGTTGCATTATGTCTGTTTTATTGATGAAAATAAATGTCGGGATGCTGTATCTGCGCAAAAGCTTCCAAAGGGTTTCGGTATGGGACTGAACTCCGTCGGTGCCGCTTACAACAAGCACCGCGTAATCAAGTACGCTCAGCGCGCGTTCCGCTTCGGCAGAAAAATCAACATGCCCGGGCGTGTCAACCACAGTGAACTCTGTATTATTATAATTGAATTTTGCCTGCTTTGAAAATATCGTTATTCCGCGCGCCTTTTCAAGCGTGTGCGTGTCGAGGTATGCGTCGCCCCTGTCCACCCTGCCGCGCTTTCTTATCGCGCCGCTGAGGTAGAGCAGTGCTTCGCATAATGTTGTTTTGCCTGCGTCAACATGCGCAAGAATTCCGATTGCAAGCTTTTTCATAAATATCCTGCCTGTTTCACCGCAAATGCGGACGAACTTCATTTTAAGGTAATTATAACAGGAACGGAAGGGAAAACAAAGATATATTTAAAACCCGAAAACGGAAAACAAAATGCGGACAGATGCGGAAGCTTAATGCTTTTAATAATACCGAATCCTGCATTTTTCTGCATTGACACGGCCTCCGGTGAATGTTATAATAGGCTGTCAATTGATTTTTTGCGATGAATGGGCAAAAACCGCGCTCAACGGAGCACAGAGAGTCTGCATTAGGTGCGAGCAGATGTCCGCGTTCGGTTATCCCGCCCATGAGCACGGAAAAGTAAAGTGCATTGAGCCGTTTGCGGCTTGCAGTGTTCCGCAATTTTCCGCGCAGAAGTGCGTTACAACTTTCGAGGCGGAGTGGCTGCCATTTCGCGAAATAAGGTGGTACAGTGCTTAACGCGCCCTTGTGAATTTTTTCGCACGGGTGCTTTTTTTAAGCAAAAGTCAGATGCTTTTATTATTCTTAACGGAAATATTAATAACAACGGAGGAAATATTTCAATGGCAAAACAAAAAGAAGAATTCGTTACGCATATCGCGTCCCGAACCGAAGATTTTCCGCAGTGGTACACGGATATCATTCTGAAGTCCGACATGGTTGACTATTCCGAGGTTAAGGGCTGCATGGTCATAAAACCCTACGGTTACGCCGTGTGGGAGCTTATGCAGCATGAACTTGATACGCGCTTTAAGGCGACAGGGCATAAAAACGCGTATTTCCCGCTGTTCATCCCCGAACACCTGCTCCAAAAATGAGAAGGACCATGTTGAAGGCTTTGCGCCCGAGGTTGCATGGGTCACTCAGGGCGGTGAAGAAAAGCTTGCGGAGCGTCTCTGCGTTCGCCCCACGAGTGAGACTATCATATGCTCAATGTATTCAAAATGGATCCAGTCATACCGTGATTTACCTCTGCTCTATAACCAGTGGGCAAACGTTGTAAGATGGGAAAAGAACACCCGCCCCTTCCTGCGCACGAGCGAATTCCTTTGGCAGGAGGGTCACACCGCGCACGCAACCGCCGAGGAAGCACAGGAAGAAACCGAACGTATGCTTGAAGTTTACCGTGACTTTATGGAGAACGTGCTTGCAATTCCCGTTATCTGCGGCAGAAAGAGCGAAAAAGAGAAATTTGCGGGAGCGGAAGCAACCTATACCCTTGAGGCGATGATGCAGGACGGAAAAGCTTTGCAGATGGGAACGAGTCATAATCTCGGCAACCATTTTGCAAAGGCATATGACATCACTTATCTCAGCCGCGAGGGCAGGCATGAATACTGCTTCACAACGAGCTGGGGCGTCAGCACCCGCATGATCGGCGGCCTTATCATGACTCACGGCGACGACCGCGGGCTTATGTTCCCGCCGCGCATTGCGCCCGTGCAGCTCATCATACTGCCCATTGCACAGCATAAGCCCGGCGTTCTCGACAAGGCATATGAGCTGAAGAAAATGCTTTCCGATGCAGGTATTCGCGTTGAACTCGACGACAGCGACCAGAGCGCGGGTTGGAAGTTCAACCAGTGGGAGATGAAGGGCGTACCCGTTCGTCTTGAAATCGGTCCGAAGGACATCGAAAACAATCAGGTTGTTCTTGTTCGCCGCGATACGCACGAAAAACTCTTCGTTTCCATCGACGGCCTTGCAGACACGCTCAAACAGCTGTTTGATACCGTGCAGAACGATATGTATAACCGCGCAAAAGAAAATCGTGTTATGCATACTGTCGTTGCAAAGAATATGGACGAGCTTAATGCGGGTGTTCAAAATGGATTTGTAAAGGCAATGTGGTGCGGTGACCGTGCATGTGAGGATAAGATTAAGGAAATGACAGGCGCAACCACCCGCTGCATGCCCTTTGATGCCGACGATATCGGCAGCGATACCTGTGTTTGCTGCGGCAAAAAAGCAAAGGCAATGACATATTTTGCAAAGAGCTATTAAGAGCTGTTAACCTGAAAATAAAGTGAAGTCGAGACGTTTTTTTCAAAAAACCGAAATCGACCGAGCCAATTAATCAAGCCCCCGACAATTTGTCGGGGGCTTGCGCGGTACATCGGCTTCGCCGATGCACCGCGGACGACGGAGTGAACCCGATGGAGACTGTGCGGTTAAGGCTTTACCGCTTTTTGCCTTTTTTCTCGCCTTCACGGCGTATGTCGCCGATCGTTTTGTCGCTGCGCATTTTACGCCCGTCTTTGTGGCGGAGTGTGCCTTTGGGCAGGTCGTTCTTTTTTTCAAATGTGCCGACAGTGCAGTCGCTGCGCGTTTGTCTTGCCATGGAGAACCTCCTTTCTAAAACATTGAAGTGGACAGAATCAGAAATGAACGGATATTGTCGGTTCGCTGATTTGACTGTAGTTCTCATCTTGAATGACAAGCTCAAATTCCAGCCCTGTAATTTCGGAAAAGTCGCTGATATCGAGCTCATTGGTGATTTCGATGTCAAGAATTGCAAATTCTCCGTTCAGGAGGATTTGCGAGTTGCCATAGGCACCTGACAGTAATTCGTTTATCGAGACATACTCACCCTCAAAACCAACAATTAGTCCTTCTTCCCCTGTGTTTTCGACTATAAACAAGGCACTGATACGATCGGTTAATCCGTACGGATCTTTAGCAAACCCCTTGAACACAAGACGAATCCCATAATCGTTATATGCTTCGATTCCCGTTTTATCGAATGAAGCGGAAGCATCGGAAACGTTTACGTTGACACGCTCCTTGTCTATGACATCATAAATAGTATTTTCGAGGATAAGATCAAACGAAACGGAGCCGATTTCGGTGATGCCGAGAATACCGCGGTATTCCTCTTCGTGCCAGGGGCTG
>ENA-OQCL01000386-OQCL01000386.1-human-gut-metagenome-genome-assembly--contig:-NODE-386-length-21863-cov-4.517621_pt1 | contig 21863 bp, 24 predicted proteins | sample MGYA00242502_ERZ504586 | MGnify/ENA primary metagenome ERZ504586 (study PRJEB26092, sample SAMD00036316) | human gut metagenome | host: Homo sapiens | study: EMG produced TPA metagenomics assembly of... | reverse complement strand
GGATTTCACTGCTGGGACGCAGGGGCGTGTACTCGTAGAAGTAGCGCGTGAAGGGGATCTCGTAGCCGATCTTGTCCTTCTTGCGATCAATCCAGGCATCGGGCGCGTAGGGGAGCACTTCACGCTCGAAATAGGTATTGATGTCCTCGCCGAGAGGGATGTTCTCGGTATCGCGAAGCGAGCTGTCTGGTTTCGGGTTGCCCTTCCTATCCGTAACGGGATTCCCGTTTTCGTCTTTGAGCGGTCTCTCGACAGTGACCGTCGTGTATCCGAAATCATCGTTGGTGAACACTTTCGAAAGCTTCGAATCCGCCTCTTCGAAAGCATCATACAGACCAACGATTTCTTCGATTTGCTCATCGGTGAACTGCTTGCGCTTGCTGCCCAGGCTCTTGCGCATCTTCGAGAAGATGCCATTAGCATTTATGAGCTGAACCTTGCCCTGGCGCTTATGCGATTTGTTGTTGGTAATAACCCATATATAGGTAGCGATGCCCGTGTTGAAGAAGAAATCGTTCGGCATCGCAACGATCGCCTCTACCATGTCATGCTCAAGAAGATAGCGACGTATTTCGCTCTCACCACTCTCGGCTGCTCCCGTGAATAGAGGGCTTCCGTTTAAGAACACGGCGATACGCCCGCCTCCCTCTTTGGGCGAGCGCATCTTGGAAACCATGTGCTGTACGAAGAGCAGCTGACCATCGGAGATGCGCGGAAGACCAGCACCGAAACGCCCGGAGAAGCCGAGCTCGTCGTGCTCAGCTTTAACCGATGCCTTCGATTTCTCCCATTTGACACCATACGGAGGATTCGAGATCTGGTATCCGAAGGTTTCTCCTGCGAGACGCTCATTCTCCGGTCCCAATGTATCGCCTAGGACAATGTTTGCCGCATTGCCCCCTTTGAGGATAGTGTCACTTTTTGCGATGGCATATGACTGCTCATTGATTTCCTGGCCAAAGCCAATCACGTGGGCATGCGGATTGATCTCGCGAACCAGGTCCTCGAAAACTGAAATAGCGCCACCAGTTCCCGCGCATGGATCGCATACCTTCACTATGCGGTTAGGTTTGGCAATATCATCCTCGGTTCCAGCTATAGCTAGCCTTGCCGCTAGCGCCAGCCGCTCACGTGGACTGAAGTGCTCACCAGCTGTTTCGTTACTTGCCTCGGAGAACTTCCGGATAAGCTCCTCGTAGATGTCTCCCATGTCAGCTGAGCTGACGCTCTCAGGAGAGAGATCGACGTCCGGTTTGCAGAACCTTTCAGTGACCTGGAACAGTAGACCCTTCTTGTCAAGGTCGTTAATCACTGAATAGATATCGAAGTTCTCCATGATGTCCACTATCTCCGGCGAGAAGCCGTCGATGTATGCGGTTATATTCTCCTTGATGTTGTCGGGCATTCCTTTCACGAGGTCTTTCCATCGTGAATGCCGAGGTGTTGTAGAAAATCCTGTCCTGCGGCTTTTCTTGAGATTCTTGTCTCGCAGGACTCCTTCATCGAAGCTCTTCATTTGTTTGAGGGCAGCAGGAATTTCTTTCTCTGACTCTTCGAGAACAGCCTGCTTTGTTGGGGTGAGAACGATATCGAGCCTTCGCATCACCGTGAAAGGAAGGATGATGTCTCCGTATTCGTGCTGCTTGTAGCTGCTACGAAGCAGGTCGGCGGTGCCCCAGATGAAACTCGAAATCGCAGAATGGTTCATTATGCCTCTTATTCCTCAATCAAACCCTTAAGGTACTTGTTGTATTCGTCCTTCAGGCTCTTTGGACCGTGTATCCTCACGGTGCCTCCGAGCCCCGCTATCCAGCCGAAGAACGGCTCGGACTTGCGGATCTTCACGATCGCCTTCGCAGTCTCGTCGTCGTGCTCGTACATCTCGGCGGCATCGCCGAAACGGTCCATGATGATCTCGACCTTGTCGCCGTCGACGAGGAGCGTCGCCGTGACGGGCTCTCCGCCGAAGCGCCCGAAGCTCTCGTGATTGTCCCCGTCGAATGCATGATGCGTGATCTCTTCATTGCGCGTTGCCGCGTTTTGGGACACCCGCAATCTTTCCATGCGGTCGATCCTGAACTCAGTCATGCACTCATGATCGTCGTTCCATGCGGTCAGGTAGTAATAGCCTCCCCAGTAGGTGATTCCAACAGGCGTCACCTCGTGCGGCTTGCCGTCGTGTGTGGCCTTGCGCTCGCCCTTGAGACCGAACTTGTAGTACATGAAGATGACCTTCTTGTGCTGACGCATCGCATCGTGCAGGATATCGATGCATCCGAACACCCCGTCCTTTTTAGACGTGATCCTTCCCTGCACGTGTATCCGCCTGTCGAGCAGCGCCCTCTCATGGTCGCTCGCAAGAAGCTTCAGGTTCGTGGTGAGTGATCTTGACTGGCTCTTCGTGAGGAACTTGCACGATTCCACCGCGTCCACCAGAAGCATCAGCTCGGACAGCGTGAAGTCCCGCCTCACAACCGCGTACTGCACCGGGTTCCTCTGGTAGGTGCGGATGTCGAGGCCGAACTCCTTCAGCGTCTCAAGGTCGCGGTACACGCCCTTGCGCTCCGCCGGTATCTCGTAAGCGTGCAAACGGTCGATGAGCTGCGTCATGGACAGCCCGTGGCTCTCGTCGGTCTCCTCTTCGAGGATGCGCTTCAGGTACAGCAGCTTCAGCTTGGACTTGCTGTTGTTCGCCATGATCCCTGTCCCTTCTCTCGCGCCCCATCTGTATTACATGTGTTAATCACTCATTCTAAGCGATGATCTCGAACCTCCGTTCCGGGTGTCCCTTTTTCGCATAACTTCTCCGCCCGGGCGGAGCATCTGCCCACGCAGACGCGCGGTTTCCTTCATAGCTACAACCTCCGAGCCTCGCGCGTGCCCCTTCGCCTTCCTTGAACGTCGCACCCTCGCACAGCGCCGCTCGTTGCCGCGCAAGGGCCGCGATGCTTTTCCGATTTCTTTTCAGGGAAGACTTCATTTACTACGACCCCGAAAACAAATAGGAAAACCAGCACGGCAGAGATGCTTCCTCGATCCGCCGTTTCGCTTCCTCCCTTGCACGGCCGCGACGCCGTGCGCCATGCGCCTCACAAGGCAGGCCAAAGGGGCCGAGCCGAAGACGAATTGGAGGTCGATTCGAATGAAGGAATTCAGCAAGCACGTACAGGACGCGGCAGAGATGTTCCTCAAGCGCCGGGGCTACGACATCCTCGATGCGAACTGGAAGTGCCCGGACGGCGACGGCAAGTTCGACATCATCGCCCAGGACGAGGACTCCATCGCATTCGTCCAGGTGAAGGGGCGCGACGGAAGGGTCGATGGGTTCGGCTTCGACGAGGCGACCATGGAGCGCGATGACTTCGAGCGCATGTCGATGAGCTACCTCGCCGAGAACCCGGACATCTGCAACTGCGCGGTGCGCCTCGACGTCGTCGCCATCACGGTCGTAGGCGAGGACAGGGCGATGATCCGCCACCACATCAACGCCATGAACTACGGCCTCTCGGAGGAATAAACGACCTCCGTTCCTCCAGAGGAGGACACCCGCTCCCGTCCGGGTCGCAAGGCCCGGGCGGGATCCCGGGGACAAACCGCAACGATTGAAAGGACGCACGATAATGGGACTCGACATGTACCTCACCCGCAGGGCCAAGGGCGGAAACGCCGAGCACGAGCTTCTGGCCTACTGGCGCAAGGCGAACCACATCCACGGCTGGTTCGAGCGCAACACGACAGACGGCTACATCGAGAACTGCGAGTACTACCCGGTCTGCAGACAGGACCTCGTATGCCTCATGGACGACTGCAGGCTCGTGAAAGATGATCGCTTTCTGGCACCAAAGCTCCTGCCTGTGCAGGAGGGATTCTTCTTCGGAGCATTCGGCTACGGCGACGAGTACTACACCGACTGCATCGACCAGACGATCAGCATGCTGGGGCATGTGCTTGAGGAGACCGGCGAGGAGGATGAGCTCTTCTACCACGCTTGGTGGTAGTGCTCGCAAAGTACCCTAAAACAGTTCACAAGTGAACTGTTTTAGGGTACAATACCGAATGTAATACAAATCCACTCGAAGCGCCCAACCTCCAACCTGCGGGCGCGAGATGCAAGGGAGAAAGGACAAGCATGCGCACCATAGCTATCTCCAACTACAAGGGAGGTGTGGGCAAGACGACGAGCGCCGTGAATCTCGCGAGCATCTACGCCGATGCAGGCAGGCGGGTGCTCCTGATCGATCTCGACCCCCAGGCCTCCGCGACCGACTACTACGGGCTCTACGATAGGGCGAAGGCGGAGGGCCGAAGCTCCATAGAGCTCCTCTATGGGCAAGCCTCCGTCGCCGACCTCGCCTTCGAGACCGGCACGGATAACCTATCTGTGATCCCGTCGACCATCGAGCTCGTCGACCAGAACGAGCTGTTGCTCCGCGAACAGAGGCTCAAGTTCGCGCTCGACGACGTGGCAGACACCTACGACATCGCGATCATCGACTGCTCTCCGGTGCTCAAGCGCCTGGCCTTCAACGCCTACCTCGCGGCTGCGGATGGCGGCATCGTCGTAATCCCGGTGAAGCTCGACTCGACGGTAATGCGGGGCACGGCACTCACGGTGGAGGCCACGAAGTCCATCGCAGAGGCGCTTCGCATGCCCTGCCCCAAATACCGCATCCTCCGTACGTGCGTTCCCGGCCGCATGACCAAGGCCGAGAGGACGGGGGCAGAGGTGCTCGACCGCTTCTTCCCCGATGCGCAGTTTACGAGCGTGATCCACGCCTCGGCCAAGGTATGCGAGGGAAGCTGGCAGTGGACGCCGGTGGCATCCTTCGAGCCCGGAAGCAGGCCTGCGCGCGACTATGCGGCCTTGGCGGAGGAGGTTCTCAATGAGCTCGACTAGCGAAGTCGCCAAGTCTTTCTCGATCTCAGGGCTCCTGGATGAGAAGTCCAAGACGCGCGAGCGCTTCCCCGTCCTTGAGATCGATGTCGACGACATCGCGGCGCACCCCGCGAACGTCGCATACTCCATGGACGCCTCTGCCATAAGGCAGCTCGCGAGCTCCATCAAGCGCGACGGCCTCACCGACCTCCCGCTCGTGAGGAAGCTCTCCGACGGCGGCTACCAGATGATATCGGGGCACCGCCGCCTTGAGGCGTTCCGCCTCCTCGCGGAAGACGATGACGCGTTCTCGCGCATTCCCTGCCGCATCGTCGAGGGAATCACCGACTCTCAGGCGATAACGCTCCTCCACACGGCGAACTACTTCGTGCGCTCGCTCACGGTGACCGAGAGGGCGTTCGCGACGGAGGCGCTCGGCATCGAGGCGGAGCGGCTCCGCGCGGAAGACCCGTCGCTCAAGGGGAAGCGAACCGAGGACATCAAGGCGGAGATGATCGAGCGGCAGACCGGCAAGGCCGTATCCGGAAGGACGATCTTGCGCGACGAGAAGATGGCCAAGACCATCCAGAGCGACCTTTCCAGGAACTGGGCGATCGAGGCCAACGAGGGAAGGCTCTCCGCATCGAGCGTCGAGATACTCAAAGGCCTTCCGAGGGAGAAGCAGACGCGCCTTTACATGAGCCGTCCCGCAGGGCTCTCCAAGAAGGAGACTACCGAGTACCTCAAGCGCAAGCTCGAACTGGAGAGCCCGTGCGACAGGAGGCTCGTCCGCATCCTCGACGACCTCCGCTCGTACATGTCCTCGATGGAGGGAAAGCCCTCGAAGGCCGATTGCGAGGCGGTCGCGGAGATACGGCGGGTAAGCGCACGAATCTCGAAGATGTGCATTAAGTGACCACCTTGGGACTTATCGGCGCTTAGACGCCGAATCCAGCAAGTAGCCTATGGCGTATTACATCTTCGATGACGCCATAGCACTTGCCCCGGGAGGCGATGGAGCAGTCATGTCGCTTGAGCCTCGTGGGGGCTCCGCTCCGCCAACTCCCGGGGATCTGGCAAGCGCAGGCGCTCGGGACTTGCGCCCTTCACCTCCGCTTGGCGGGGGATCCCCCGCGCCCCTGATACGAATCTTTGGAACAGCAACCAGGAGGTATTCCTATGAACCCCATGAACAAGACCAGGACCTTGAGCTTCCGCCTCGCGGAGGACGACTACCAGAAGCTCGTCGAGCGCTGCCGCGTGTCGGAGCTCTCGCAGTCCAAGTACCTGCGCTACCTCATCCGCATCCCCATGCTCGCCGAGGCGGCCAAGGGAGAGATCCCCGACGGCGTCGTCATCGACAGGAAGACGATGCGCCAGATGTCGCGGGAGCTCACGCGCTGGGGCTACCACTACAACCAGGCCGTGCATGCCATGAACTCGATCAACTACTACATCGTCCACGGCAAGGCGACCACGGAGCTCATCGCCCCCAAGGCCGAGACCATCGAGACGGAGCTCGCGGCGGTGAACGAGAACGCCGAGCGGATCGTCTACGAGCTGGCACGCATCCAGTGCTCGACGATCATGGAGGCGTGAGCGATGCCGATCCTGAAGCCGATATCGGGGCATGGGTCGGTGGCAGGCATCAGGCGCTACCTTGAGAAGAAGAACCGAGCCATCGGACGCGACGTCCTGAACCTGCCGCTCGACGGAGAGTGGGTGTGCGAGGATCGCGGCCAGAGCGCGATCTTCGTCGATTGGGACGTGGAGATGGACGCCACGAGGGAAGCCTACGGCACCAACTCAGGGTGGCGAGGCCTCAAAGCGCGCACCTTCAAGCACTTCGTCATCTCGCCCGACCCGGAGGACCGCATCGACCTCCCCGCGCTGCGCGAGCTCGCGCAGGCATGGGTCGGGGCTTATTTCCCGGATCACGAGGTGGCGATCGTCTACCACGAGGACAACGAGGGGCGCATCCCCCATGCGCACGTGGTCGTGAACAACGTGAACCTGAAGACCGGCTACCGCATGCAGACCGAGCATCCCGAGGACTTGAACCGGGCGCTGCAGGACATGGCGCGCGAACGCGGACTTAAGGGGCTCTCTAACGTCATGCCCGAGAGATCCCAGAAGAGCGCCGGGCTCAAGACGGCGCGTACGCGCCAGAGTATCTACTTCGGGCGCGCCGAGAAGGAGATCATGCGCTCCGGCAACTACTCGTGGGTTGGCGACATCAGGGCGCGCGTGGCGCTCGCGAAGAACACGTCCCGGAGCGAGGCCGACTTCATGGAGGCTCTCAGACGCCTCGGCATCGACGTGGCCGACAACTCGTCGAAGGCCCGGCGCGACGACTGGATCTTCTCGCTCGCCGACGATCCGACCAAGAAGGTGTCCGGCGAGAGGCTCGGCTTCACCTTCGGCAAGCAGATGCTGAGAAGCCGCTTCGAGAGGCAGTCGGCGTACCACCCCGAGCGCAAGACCGAGGGCGAGATACGCCGACGGGCTGTGAACGCCGTTGAGCTCAACGACCTGCAGGACCTCTCAAGACTCTCAGCCGTCCTTGAGACGTGCGCGAAGTTCGATATCCGCTACCTGGAGGATTTCGATGCGAGGGCCGCCACCATCGCCCGAAGGGATCAGCTCGGCAGCGAGGGCTTCAGGCGTCTGACCGAGGCGCGCGTCTACGTCGCAGAGAACAACCTCATGACTCATAGGAGCAGGAGCGAGTCGGCTCCCGCATCGACGAGGCGGCACGGAAACCAACACCAGCCCGCGCCAAGGACCCAGGAGGCCGAGCAGAGGCGCAACCGCGAGAGGAGCGACAGATGATAGTGAAGGTCACATACGACGACCAGAAGCTCGATGTTTTCGACACGGCGACCTTCACCGCCGCCACGCCCCTTGGAAAGTCGAACATGCTCACCAACTTCGAGGTGCGCTTCGACACCTTAGGCGATGGCGGTCTCTGGATGGCCGCCCACAGCTACCAGGCAGAGAAGATGGAAGACAATGACGGCCAGGTGCCAGCAGCCAGGCGCAGGCGCGGATGGGAGTTCCTCCTCGCCGACGCCGAGGACGACGACGATGTGAGGCTCGTCGTAGTGGACGGCGAGGCGATCATGAAGCGCGTGTTCGGAGAGCTCGTCGACCTGCAGGCGTTCGACGAGGCGGCCTACGAGTGCATCGGAAGCTCCTCGAAGGGGCTGCACGCGAGGATCGCGGAGCTCTTCGGATACCTCAAGAGGATGACCGGGAAACCGAACCCGAAGGTGCCGGGGATACCGGCAGAGGTGGTGGATGCCGTCATCTCATCGATCGAGGCGGAGAGCAAGATGAGGGAAAAGGAAGAGGACGAGCAGGCCGAGGAATGGGGCGATATGGATGAAGCTGGTTGGTAGTTTTCTGCGTTGGCTTATCAAAGCGGTGTTCCGCTTCATGTAGGAAGGTGAGATGAATGAAGATCAGCGATTCGACCAGAAGCGATAATGGAAAGCTGGCGGCTGTCTGCGCAGTCCTGGCCATCATGCTGGCTCTGGGCGTAGCGCTCGTGTCCTGCTCAAGCGACGTGAGCGCAGGGGGGTATCGGGGCGAGCCGTGCCGTCGCAGATGCAGCGGGCGGAGCCGTAGAAGGCATCGATGTTCCGGAGGTCACCGAATCCGGTGAGACCGAGGAGGATTCCGCGACACAAGAATCGGAGGCTGTCGAGTCTGCAAATGATGAGACGGTATCTCAAGAAGGCGACGGCTCCGTCGATGCGACTGCTGCGACACCGGGGCAACCAGCTTCCGGTTCATCGCAATCCGAACCGAAGAGCGAGAGCAAGCCGAATGCCTCCGCCCCTGCCCAGAGCGCGCCGCAGAGGAAATGGATCGAGGACACCGAGCAGGTTTGGGTCGTGGACAAGGCCGCGTGGACCGAGAGCATTCCCGTTTACTCCACCGTGGAGGTCTCGATTTGCAACATCTGCGGACAGAACGTCACGGGCAACGCCTCTGCGCATGCGAAGGCTCATATGAAAGCCGGCGAAAGTTCGGGACACCACAGCGAGGTGCGCCGCGAGATCACCGGATACGACACAGCGAGCTATGCGGAAGAAGGACATTGGGAAACAAAGGTCGTGGGAGGTCACTGGGAATAGCATCCAAGGACTACCATTGCTCGCATGTCCAGCATCCCCGTTATCGCGAAAGTAGGGAACATTTATGACGGAAGTGGAATTGCTAGCTTTCCAAGACCAGCTCCGAAACTCGTTGTCCAGCATCTCGGGAGTCGCTGAAGCCCTCTCGCACGTGGGCACCGAATCCACTGACTATTGCATGTGCCAGATGCTCGCGAATGTGCTGAAGGATGATATCGAGGGCATTGTATCCACATGCCCGGAGGAATGGGACATTTCCTATCCGGGGATCTAGCATGGAAACGGGAGCCGGTAGTCTGGCCAGTCGCACATCCGGCTCCCTTGATCCAAAGAATAGCCTGTAAGAACTATCTTTCATTAACTGGCGGCTAATCGATGCTACGGTAAATCAGAAGTCCTCGCCGAAGATTTCTTTCCATACCTCCACTGAAACATCTGAGGCTTTGAGCATTTCCTTCATCTGCTCCTGCATAGCGGGAGGCATAGATGCGAAATCTTCCCTGATTGCCTTGTCCGTTATCTCTTCAACCTTGTCATGGCGCTCTATCAATTCCTTCATTTCTTCGATTTCGTACATGCCAGGGTTCTCGATAGCTAACCTCTCGCTGAACTCGACAGCCTCTTGCTCAATTTGAGCTCGCCTTAAGTCTTCTTCGCTCACATTCTTCCCCTTGCTCCACGAATAATTGTCTTGAAGATCATGTCCCTTTATGGGACATCGCAACGAAGTAAGATCCGATAACATAGAAACTGATATGGATGCCGTGCATTATACCGAGCTGCATCGGCCTCCTGATAATTCCTAGAATACAATTGTCTCTAAGATAATACTGGAGGACTAGATGAAGAAGAAACTGATCATCGTCAGCAATGAGTCTGACAGGAAATACGCAACATACCTGCAACAGCTGATAAGCGCATTCGACGATTCGGATGACAAGCAGGTTGGAACAAAGGACGGCTCGGTCGATGCGGTCGTTTGGGACGAAAAGCACTACAGGGACAATCTCAATTGCCTTAACTCCACCAATCATATTCTCTTCATCGGCGACAACGAGAGCGCCCGAGAAGCCCGTAGCAATATGAATGTCAAGTTCTATGCCGTTGGAATGAGCTACGGTTGGCTTGGCGCGCAGGCATATATGCTCGTGGATGACGGGAGCCTCAACAAGGACAACTACGGCGAATTCAAGGAGCTCTGCGAGAAATACGGCAAGACCTTCAAGAAGGAGCTCGATCTTCACTTCAGCCCATCAGAGGCCGAGCAGCAAAACCAGCAAGCGAAGCCGGATGACGCCATCGCCCTGCTTCCTGTTCCTTTGGCCTTCCTTTCACCTGTTCTCGGGGTTGCGTCTGCTGCCGCCATCCATGGCCAAGCGGCGGTCAACATAGCCGGACAGGCTCTGGCGAAAGCGGGCGATATGCTTCAGGCCGCCGAAGCGAAGGATCAGCAGTATTCGCTGTTGACCCTGATCTTGTATATGGACGGGCTGACGGAGTTCTTGGGCGAATAAGATGGACGTGGGTTACGCAGAAGGGTTTGAATACTATGCGCAGAACGCTGGTGCCCAGATTGCAGCCAACGACGCCGCAGAGCGTATTGCGCTTGCTGAGGAGGAGATCGCTGCCCTAGCCGAAGCGATAGAGGCGCTAGGTACCAACAAGTCGGTGGATTTCCTCAGCGGCGATATCGCCGAGTATCTGCTCGCTCATACGTTCAATGTGGACGCGATACTATCCGAGTCTGAAAATCGTGGGACTGTCCCGAGGGTCACAACTTTCGCTTCTCCGGATATCGTTTTGAACACGGGAGAGGAATTCCAAGTCAAGTCCTACGCCGATGGGGCGAAGAGCGCGAAGGCGCAGTCGGTGACCTATCAGGAGGCCGCTAACAATCCATCTACAAAAGCAGCTGCCGCACATGCCATCGCCCAAGGCGACGTAGATCAGAGCAGTCCGATATACGAGGGCATGGGGCGCGTCATACCGAAAGGCCAGACAGAAGATGCTGAGCTTTTTCTGGACAGGAAAGCTGCGAAGGAATCCGTGACGAGAAAGGCGAATGCCCAACGCTATTCGGAGACCAAAAGCAAGCTGTCTGAGGTCGTCGAGGACAAGAAGGGCATCAAGTCGAAATCATTCTCTCGCGAGGAGTCAAAACAGATCGCACGAGACGCTAAAGAAGGAAAACTCAATCTCGAAGATTATGGTATCTCCGTAGACCAGATGATAAAAGCGAAGCACATCCTGGCATCTTCTCTTAAGGCGGGCATGTCTGCCGCGATGATAGCGGCGGTCCTGAAGGCAGGGCCACTCCTTGTCTCTTGTATAGAGGAATTGGTTGCAACCGGCGAGATAGACTTGGATCGATTCCAAGATTCAGGGACGGATTTGGCAACGAAAAGCGGTTCGGCTTTCGTGACAGGAAGCATCAGCTCCGCGATCGTAGAGGCGATGCGGTCGGGTCTTCTTGGCGAATCTGTTAAAGATTTCAACCCCTCCATAGTCGCTAGCGCCACTGTTGTCGCTGTGAACGCAATCAGAAACGGTGTGAGAGTCGCTAAGGGAGAGATGGGCAATCGCGAGTTTGCCGATGCCGTCGTCAGGGATACTTTCATTTCCGCTGTTGCGTTGGCGGGAGGCGCTGTTGGCCAAGCTACGCTTCCGATGGTCCCGATGATCGGATACTTGCTGGGCAGCTTCGTCGGCTCCGCAGTGGGAGGCATTACATACAACGCTGGACAAAGCTTGCTTATGTCGTTTGCTGTCGATAGAGGTATCACTTTCTTCGGTATCGTTGACCAGGACTACGAGTTGCCAGAGTCTACGCTTAAGTCTTTAGGCATCGAGGTGTTCGAGTATGAGAGGTTCATGCCAGACTCAGCCTCTATCGATATGTTTTCTCCAGATGCCTTGCCCTTCGATACAACGTCTGCCAATAATTACCAGGTCAGTTTTCCGAAGCGAGGTGTCATCGAATTCGGGAAGGTTGGCTATATTTCATGAATGATATTGCCTTTCTGCCGGTTAGCTATTTAAATCCATTCTCTGAGTTTTAGCTCGCAATTTGAGTGAGAGATGCAGCATGGAATAATGGATCTCTCGTCCGGCAACGAACACGGAATGCACTTCTTAGCCAGAAGACGCGCATCGACTCCTTCCGTTTGCCGTTTATTTCACTAAGAGCAGTGTCGATGTTGACAGACAGTTAATCGAGCTGCACAACAAGGAAGGGGATATCGCAGTCATACATATTGACACTTTTAGATATGTCGATATACTTCGGAATACATCGAAGATTTTGAATGTATAGGAGCGTGAATGGAAGCGGTCGGATCTTTCTTCATGGATCAGGTGCTCAAGATGCAGTGGCTATCGGACTTAGTGGCGAAGCTCGTGGGCGCATTCGGGCTGGATGTCACCTCCCAGTGGGGAGGCACCATCCATTTCTTCATCTACGACACCATCAAGATCGTCATTCTGCTATGCGTGATGATCTTCATCATCAGCTACATACAGAGTTACTTCCCTCCCGAGCGCAGCAAGCGCATCCTCGGGCGCTTCAAGGGAATCGGCGGCACCATAGTCGGCGCACTCCTAGGCACCGTGACGCCGTTTTGCGCCTGCTCGTCCATCCCGCTGTTCATCGCGTTCACGCGAGCAGGACTGCCTCTCGGTGTCACGTTCTCATTCCTCATATCATCGCCCATGGTGGACATCGCCTCCATCATCCTCATCATGAGCATCTTCGGCCCGCACGTGGCGCTCATCTACACGGTGGTAGGCCTTATCATCGCCGTTGCGGGCGGCTCCATCATCCAGCATCTGGGGATGGACGACCAGGTGGCTGACTTCGTGCGCGGAGAAGCTGTCGATGCTGAGCAGGCCGAGGCTATGACCAAAAGAGCACGTGTCTCTTACGCTCTCGAACAGACTGGGCAGACTTTTCGTAAGGTCTTCCCGTTCATCCTTATCGGCGTGGCCGTGGGCGCACTCATCCACAACTGGATCCCACAGGACATCATTGAGGCCGTCCTCGGCGACGGCAACCCGCTCGCGGTCGTGCTCGCCACACTCGTCGGCGCGCCCATCTACGCCGACATATTCGGCACCATCCCCATCGCCGAGGCGCTGTTCCAGAAGGGCGTAGGACTCGGAACCATTCTCGCGTTCATGATGAGCGTCACCGTGCTCTCGATCCCCTCGCTCACCATGCTCTCGCGCGTGGTGAAGCCGAAGCTGCTCGCCGCGTTCGTCGGCATCTGCCTCGTGGGGATGATCATAAGCGGCTACGTGTTCAACTGGCTGCAGCCCCTGTTCGTGTGAGGAGGGGCGTATGTGCAGATGCAAGAGGCTCTATAGGTGCAGGTCGGTGTAGGACGGCATCTTCGTATGCCCGAATCATCAACGACCTAAAGGAGATAACGTGTTCGACGATCTTTTCACGGTGGAGAACCTGCTCAATGTGCTGGGCACGTTCGCCTACCTGTTCGGAGAGCTCTTCCTGCTCTTCATCGCCATCAGCTTCTTCGTGGCCCTGTTGCAGGTCTGGGTGTCGAAGGAGCGCATCAAGCGCATCCTGTCGCGCCCCCACAAGGTGACAAATGCGCTTCTTGGCGCTGCGCTCGGCGCAGTGACGCCGTTCTGCTCATGCTCCACCATCCCCGTTCTTGTGGGGCTCTTCAAGAGTGGCGCGCCCTTCTCGGGAGCCATATCGTTCCTGATGACGTCGCCCATCCTCAACCCGGCCATCATAGCGCTGTTGCTCGTGTTCTTCGGCCCGGTGCCCACAGTGACCTACGCCGTCATCACCTTCGCGTTCGCGGTGTGCGCGGGGCTCGTTCTCGATGCGCTCGGGTTCTCCCGCTACATCAAGAACGTCGCCGTCAAGGGCGGCTGCTGCGGGGGCGACGAGGCAACGTGGGAGAACCTGAAGGGCACGTTCTGGCAGAAAGCAGGCGCAGGCCTGCAAGTACGCCTTAAAAGACGCCATCGGGCTGTTCAAAGGCGTCGTCGGCTGGCTGCTCCTCGGCGCGGGCATCGGGGCCTTCATCTACGGGTTCGTGCCGACCGAGCTCCTGGAGGGTTTTGCCGGTGCCGACAACCTCTGGGCAATCCCGCTTGCCGCCGTGATTGGCATACCCATGTACATCCGTGTGGAGACGATGATTCCGATCGCGGGCATCCTCATGGAGAAGGGCGTGTCTTCGGGCATCGTCATCGCGCTAATACTGGGCGGTGCCGGTTGCTCCATCCCCGAGGTGTCGCTTCTGAACAGCATATTCAAGAAGCCGATGGTGGTGACGTTCGTGCTGTGCATCCTGTTGGTGGCCATAGGCACAGGCTTCGCATTCACGCTTGTCATGCCATAGCGGCATGCGTGTAGCAAAAGGATAGAAGACCCATAGGAGAAAGGAAAAGGAAATGGGATTGTTCGGAAAGGTGTTCGGCAAAGAAGAGAAGAAGAGCTGCTGCGAGATGGAAATCGTGGAGGTGCCCGAAGGCGAGCAAGCATCTACGACGTGTGATTGCGGAGGAGCTTGCGATGCGTCCGGAGAGGGTCTGGTCACGCTCACCGTCCTCGGCCCGGGTTGCAAGCGCTGCCATCAGCTCAACGACAATGCGCAGGAAGCGGCGAAAAAGGCTAATGGGAAGGTGAGCGTCGATTACGTTACTGACCCAGCGGCCATCGCCAACGCGGGCATCATGTCCACACCTGCGCTGCTCGTGAACGGGAAGGTTGTTTCTCAGGGCAAAGTGCTGAGCTCGGACGAAATAGCAAGTTTGATCTAGGCATGTCGGGGGCAACTCCGGGATGCATCCATCAGATGAAGGATGCATCCCGGTTTCTCTCTTGACCGAACTCTAACCGTAGTGGAATATATTTAGATATATCTATGCATCAGACACGCAAGGGGTCCAGAATGGACACAGAGAAAGAAGCACGAGCTTTCAAGGCCCTCGGTGACGAGAATCGCTTGAGGATTATCAACCTGATCTCAAGCCAGGGCGAAATCTGCGCATGCCGCATTCTTGACGAACTGGATATCGCGCAGCCAACGCTATCCCATCATATGAAGCTGCTGAGAGACGCCGGCTTGGTCAAAGCGAGAAAGCAGGGCAGATGGATGCATTACTCGATGGATGAATCAACGATCGAGGAGATCGCGAGATTCCTCCATGCACTTTAGCAATACTTAGCCCATCCACATGATCTTGCCCATATTTGTCGTATCGTAGCCGCCGAGGGACGAGAACTCCTCCTTCAAGATTCCGGTTTCGAGGATCCCCATGAGAGCACGCACCGGCCTGGTGTCGATGTCCTTCTTCTTGAACACGAGGTCGTAGCGCTCCTTCTGAAGCGGTACGAAGTCGAGGCCGTCCACCTGGCGCGCTATCTTCTCGCTGCCGACGGCGACGTCCGCCCGCCCGCGCGCCACCGTGCTGGCGACGGCGATATGGGATTGCACCTCGTTGTCATAACCTTCCAATTCTTGCGGGTTGATCCCCGCCGTGCGCAGGTGCTCGTCGAGAAGGATGCGCGACCCAGCGCCTTTCTCGCGGTTCACGATGCGGATCCCGGGTCTCGCGAGGTCTTCCCATGTTTTCAAGCCAAGAGGGTTGCCCTTGGCTACATAGAATCCTTGCGTGCGGTACGTGAGGTTCACGACCACGGCGGGAACGCCCGGGAGGAGCCTTCTCACGAACGGCACGTTGTAGGTGTCGGTCTCGCCATCCCAGAGGTGCGATGATGCCAGCTGCACCTCGTCCTTATAGAGGGCGGTGAGCGCGTCGTAGCTTCCCACGTACGAGCGGAGGCTGGGCACGCCCGCCTGGTTCATGTAGTTCGAAAGCGCGTCCAAGATTATGTCCTGACCGCAGATGACGAAGCTCTCAGGCTGGTGCGCAGCGGTGACGAATGGGACTTCCCGCCCTGGGTTTTCGCCTAGCGGCTGATCGCGCTCGATGTACTCCTGAACGGCTTTCCTTGTGAAACGGAGCTTGCGGCCGACCAGGAACGAGGGCAGCTCCCCTTTGTCCTTGAGGGCGTAGACGGTGCCACGGCTCACCTTCAGCAGCCTGGCGACTTCCTCAGCGGTCAATGCCTCGTCTTGGTTCATACATTGCTCCTTGCGCGAAATCGTGCGAAACGATACGGAACAGTATATAACTCGCTTCGCTTCTTCATCGTTCGAAACGTCGTGATTGGCCTTGCATTATACTCGCCCAAGCATCAATAGACAGGAGCGTAAGTGGACGAGCATCTTATCATGTGCGCAGCATTGACCTTGGCGGTTGGCATCCCTTGCGGGCTTCTGGCCAAGAAGTTCAAGGTGCCTGCCGGTTTCATGATAGGCGCTTTCGTGGGCGTGTCGGTGTTGAGCATAGCAACCGGCGAGGCGTGGCTTCCTACCGAGACGCGCACGCTCGTGCAGATGGTGGCGGGCGCGTTCGTGGGGTGCTCCCTTGAGCGAAGCGACATTGAGCGGATGCGCGGCTTTTTGAAGCCTATGGTTCTTCTGCTCGCGATCTTCCTTCTGCTGAACTTGGTCGTGGGATTCCTCATATGGGCGACATCTCCCTTGAGCCTGGTGACCTCGCTCATGTGCGCGGTGCCGGGCGGCATCAACGACACGCCCATCGTGGCCGCCGCCATGGGCGCGAACGCTCCAGACGTGACCATCATGCAGCTGATACGCCAGGTGCTCGGCATCGGCGTGTTCCCCATCATGATCGAGGCGTTCGACCGGCTGCGAACGAAACAGGGCCACCCCGACCCGGGCGATGCGGCGCTGGGAGAGGATGCCAAGCGCGTGAAGTCGAAGCAGAAATCCGCCGCCTCGACCGTGGCCGCCTTGGCCGTGGCCGTCGTCGCGGGCGCCCTCGGCAAGGCGAGCGGCATTCCCGGCCTTACCTTCACGGCCTCCATCGTTGCCGTGTCCGTCCTGAAGCTCGCCTTCGACTTCGCATTCATCCCCAAGGTAGTGAAGAAGGGATGCCAGCTTCTCGCAGGTTGCTACTTGGGGACCCTGCTCACGGCAGAAGGGTTTGCGGGGCTGCCCGACCTGATCTTGCCCGCGCTCATCCTCATCGCAGGCTACACGCTGAACTGCTTCGCCGCCGGTAAGCTTGAGAGCAGGCTGTTCGGCTACGGGCGCAAGGAGGGCATGCTCATGGCCTCTCCCGCAGGGGCCTCCGACATGGCGCTCATCATGGAGGACCTGCACGTGAAGAACACCGACGTGGTGATCATGCAGGTGATACGTGCTGCCGTGGTGATGGCGCTCTTCCCTCAGATCATCAACCTCATATGCTTCATCACCGGAAACCCAGGATAGGAGAATTCACATGAAACGTGTCGCTGTGAACGGAATGGGACGCATAGGGCGTCTGGTCGTGCGCTCGCTATTGGAGTGCGAGGATGTGGAACTCGTTGCCGTGAACGATATCGCCTCCATGGAGACGATCGCATACCTGTTGGCGCATAGCACGGAATACGGCGCTTTGGGAGAGAGGGTCTCTTTCGACGAGGCAGCGGGGGTGCTCACAATCGGCGAGAAGGCCGTCAGGGCATTCCGCGAGCCCGACGCCTCCGCGCTGCCCTGGCGAGAGCTCGGGATCGACGTTGTGCTCGAATGCAGCGGGGCGTACTGTTCGCGCGCAAAGGCCGAGGCGCACATAGACGCGGGCGCTAAGAGGGTGCTCATCTCCGCCGCAGCGGGAAGCGACGTACCGACCGTGGTGTTCGGGATAAACGACTCTATCCTTACCGAATCGGACGACATCATATCTGCCGCATCGTGCTCGACCGTGGGGCTTGCTCCATTCGCGAAGGCTCTGAACGAGGTTGCACCTATCTGCCAGGGCATCGCCACCACCATCCATGCGCTCACTCCGTCACAGATGACGCTCGACGACGCGCAGCCCAAAGGCAACCTTCGGCGATCGCGCACGGCATCCGAGAACATCATCCCCACCACAGCCGCCTTCGCCCAAGCGGTGGGGCTCGTGCTGCCTGAACTGCAAGGGAAGCTCTCTGGCTATGCTATCAGAGTCCCGGTCACGAGAGGCAGCCTCAGCACCTTGTACGCCGTCGTCTCCTATGGTGGCGAGGGAGCGCTCGATGCCGATAGGCTGAACGAATTAATGCACGCACAAGAGAGCTGGATGTTCGGCTACACGGAAGAGGAGCTGGTGTCCTCCGACATCGCTGGGACCGACCTTTACTCCAATTTTCGACGCTACACAGACGAAGGTGTCGCCGCTTGAGGAAGGATATCTCGTGGAGGTTGCAGCATGGTTCGACAACGAGACATCCTACGTCTCGCAATACGTGAAGCTCCTGCGCTCGCTATAGGGCACATGATAGATGCTCAGATATGCCAACGGAATAGTGTCCTTGCTGCTGCTGGCGGTATTTTCCGCCCATGCGATCATGGGGGCGTTATTCTGCTGGAGCGTCGCTTCGGGAGAGGTGGGCTGGGTAGTTTGGGTTGGTGTTTGTATAGCCGTGCTTCACGTGGCTCTGAGTATCGGTACCACAAGGCATATGCTCCACGACGAGGTAAGGCCGCCTAGCGCAAAGAAGAAGGCGCACCAGCTGAAGAAATGGATCAGCGGTGTTCTTGTCGGAGTTGTGGGTGTGGCGCATGTCTTGACGGTTTTTGAAACTCGCCTGTGGTTCGTAATCGTGCTGACGTTGGATGTTGCTTTGGCGGCGCATGTCTGTGTATCCGCGAAATCCCTAGTCAGGGATTTAAGGCTTGCCCCGAATTTGAGGTACGTAATAAGAGTTGTTGCCATAGCGATCGCCGCGCTCGTTGGGCTGGCTTTTATCGGTACCTTTGTGCCCGCCTAAGCGTGATGCGCATATACTATCGTCCGAGAATTCCAGGTTTGATAGGAGCAGGTGGTGAAAGCGAAGAGCTGCTCTGCCTCTGCTGGGTCTGAAAGCTGCAAGTCTGCTGCTCCTACAATCTTTTCAAAGCTCTCTTCTTGATCGATCACCAATCTTTCCCGACTGGCGTTCACCACGTCGATGGCGCAGACCTCAAGATCAAGCGCCTCTCCGCTTCGCTTGTAGACGATGATGCGGCTGTGTTCTCGGGCGAATTCCTCGTCTATGAAGTCGGCGAACTCGGCAAAAGCCGTCCCGTCGGACATGTGGTGGCCGTAGACTATGACGAGCCTGGAATCTATCGAGCACTCGCAGTCAATGTAGGGCGTCCCATACGCCCCCTGGTCGAACACGTCCCTGTAAAGGTATGCGTTCGGGGAATCGGGCGAGGCCTGCACGACCGGCTCGTCTATTCCCGTGCCTGGCACCTCCACCCATGCGATGACCTCTGCGGGAAGGCTGTCCCAATCGATCTGCCTTCCAGACTCTTCCTGGTCATGAAGGCCGTCCAACGCCTCGGTCAGCGCAATGCGATCCTCCTCCGGCGCGCAGAGGACGGTGGCCACGAGCGCGGTGAGTATGGCGGCCATAATCACGCTCGTAACCCTAACTGCCTTCCTGATTCTCTTCATCTTTTGCTCCTTGTATCGAAAAAGGGTGGGACGCCCAGCGAGCGCCCCACCCTGCCGTCCTTAGCTCTCAGCTAAGGTTCCTGACGCTTGCGCGAAGGGTCGGTCCTAGTCCTCGTCAGCTGCCGCCAGCGCTTCCTCCTCCATCTCTTCGATGGCGTCGGTCTGCTTGCGGGAGCGGCGGACGTAGGCATAGGTCGCACCGGCGATGCCGCAGAGCAGGATCACCGCGACGCTGGCAGTTACGGGATCGGCCTCAGCGAATGCTCCGGTCTTCGGGTATCCCTTCCCGGGGTTCTCGGGCTCGGGCACGGGCTCGGGCTCCGGGAAGCTCACGGTCTGGCCGCCGTCGTTTATGTCCTCGTGGGTTGCGACGATGTTCTCCTGTGCGTCTGAGAGCTTCTCGAAGAACACGATGTCATGGCCTGCGAGCTCGCGCGTGTCGATCTCGACCTCGACGTCGATGATTCCGTCCGGGGTCTCGGGCACGAACTCGGTCGTTCCCACGATGGGAAGGCCGTCATCGCCCAAGATTGGGTTTCCGGTAGCCTTGTCCATGAGCATGGTGAAGAGCTTGTAGGTGCTGCCCGGCGCGAGCCCGGTGTAGGCAACCGTGTCGATGAGCTTCACGTGCTCGCCGATGGTGCCTGTGTTGGTGCCGGTCTCGGCGTCGCGCGCCTGGGTGGCGATGTCCGCTATAGCCACCGTCTGCTCCACGTCGTCGATGTCGGCATGAACCATGTACTCTGCCCCCTCGAACTCCATCGTCTCGAATGCGACGAGCGACTTGCCCGCGAGGCTCGCCCCCGCGAAGGTGAAGGTCACATCCACCGTGCCGCACGACTCATCCGCCGTGAACGTGGTGGACGCCGTGATCTCGTTGCCCTCGTCGTCGAGCGCGGGCTCGCCCGAGGCCTTGTCCATGAGGGTTCCGCTCACGGTGTACTCGTTTCCGGGGACGAGGCCCGTGTAGGCGATGGTGTCCACGATGGTGAGCACTTCGCGAGCCTGGCCCTCATGGGTTCCGCTCTCTGAGTCCATGGCGGTAGTCTTCATGGTCTTGGGCATGTTCTCAAGCGTGAACTCGTGCGCCTGCGCCATGGCACCGCTCTCGTCCCACTCGATCATTCCCTGGTCGTTCACCGTGAAGTCGGTGATGGTCGGATTCCCTTCCTCGTCGAGGTCGGCGATCACATAGCCCTCGGGAGCTTCCACCTCTTGGATGTGGTAGCTACCGTGCTTCGCGTAGGCGAGCGAGATGATCCCGTTCTCGTCGGTCGTCATCTCCTCGTCGAAGGTTCCCTCGTCGTTCCAGATGCGGAACACCGCCCCTGCGACGGGGGTCTCGGGATCGAGCGCATCGACCTTCTTGATCTCGGGGTCGGTGGGAGTGTCGGTCACTGCCTCCTCGTGGTCGTAGACGGCCACCTCCTGGCCCGCGTACTCCAGCGCCACCGTCTTCTCGACGACGTCGAGCGCGTAGCCGTCCTTCGCCTTGGCCTCGTATACCGTGTAGGTTCCGAGGTAGAGCTCGGGCGTGGCCGCCTTGCCTTCCTCGCCGGTCGTGAGCGTGGCGACGATCTCGCCTCGTGGGCGCGGATGGTGCCGTCGGGCGTCTGGATGGTCTCGGCCGCCTTCACGATGTAGACGGACTCATCCACGGCCTCTCCCGTCCAGGAGTCGGACTTGGCGACGGTGATGGTCGCCTTCTGGGGCATGTTCGCGAACTCGATGACGAGCGGGTCGTCCCAGCCGTTGTAGCCCTCGCCGACATGGAACGCCTTGCCCTCGAGCTCCTGCACGTAGCCGTGGGGTGCCTGGACCTCCTTGAGCGTGTAGTCGCCCTCTTCGAGCAGCATCGGCAGCGTCAGCTCGCCGCGCTCGTTGGCCGTCCAGGTGTCGATGGTCTCGGTCACGGGGTAATGGGAGGTGTAGGTGACGAGGTTGCCGCTAGCGTCCTCAAGCTGGAAGCTCACGGGAAGCGGCACCTGCTTGCCGGTCTCGGCGTCGACCTTCACGACCTTGAGAGGGGTCTGCGGGATGTGGTCGCTCACGAGCTGCGGCGGGTCGTACTGACCCTCCTCGCGGATCGTGGTCTTCCAATCCTCCACGGGGAGGAGCGTCTTTCCCCACTTCGCCTTGAAGGCATCAGCCACGTCTTGCGGGATCACCTCGTGGACGCGGTAGGTTCCGTAGGCCAGCGCTCCCGTCCAGTCGGCGGGCTTGCTCCAGCCGTTCACGTCGGCGTTGTCGTCTCTGGTGGTGGCGAGCCCGTTCTCGTCGACCGTGATGGTGCACACGCGGTTGCCGGGCTCGAC
>ENA-OQCL01000383-OQCL01000383.1-human-gut-metagenome-genome-assembly--contig:-NODE-383-length-21942-cov-12.041164_pt1 | contig 21942 bp, 19 predicted proteins | sample MGYA00242502_ERZ504586 | MGnify/ENA primary metagenome ERZ504586 (study PRJEB26092, sample SAMD00036316) | human gut metagenome | host: Homo sapiens | study: EMG produced TPA metagenomics assembly of... | reverse complement strand
TGAACGTTGGCTCCGGATGGCAGGTGTCTGTCCGGCTGGGGCGTTTTGATGGATCGGAGTCATCAGGCTTGTGTCGTGATGGATAATACGACCTATCTGGCGGTGGCGACAGTAGCCGGGGCTTTGAATATCTCTCTTTATCGTGAGGGGGTATTTATCACGGATGTGGATAATTGGAGCGTTGTGGTGTAGATGCGATCGGTTATGGAGATAAAGCAGTACATTTTTGTTACGCCAACCGCCACGTACGACGAGATACGGATCACCAACGCCGGCCTCGTGGGATTGTCGGAAGGAACGAAGATCTATGGCGTGGCCGTACGCGATGACGTGGATCGTAACGGTATCCCGGATTGCTTGGAAGACCCGAAGTCATTGACTGTATTCGGGCCATCGAATATTTGTTTGGGCGAGAATGTCTTTTTGAGTGGCGTTGGAGTGCCGAACTCGAAATATTCGGTGGAATCGAATGATTTGGGATTCGTTGAAAAAACCTTTTCTACGGGTGAGACCGGGGATTTCCTATGGGATTTGGGAAAGCCTAAGCAAGCGTTTGAAAATGCGTTAATTCATATTAAACTAAGCCCGGAGACAGAAGGATTGGAGGCTCCGGATTTGTATATCACGGTTCATCCGAACCGTACCAAATGGACATCCTCAACCTCCGCGAATAATGCCGATTGGAACCGTTGGGATAATTGGGACCGGGGTGCCCCGTGGACTTGCACGGACGTGGTTATCCCGGCGGGGGCTGATCGCTATCCGGACTTGAAGGAGGGATCGTTGAACGGTTGCCGCTACATTCACTTCGAACCGGACGCGGAGGTGGTGAATACCCACCGGCTGACCTATCAAAAGGCATGGGTGGAAATAGACTTGAAGCCTAACCGGTATTATATGGTGGCGGTACCGCTGAAGGAGACCCGTTCCGGCGACTGGTTTATGTTGCGGAGTGATGCCGCCAAACCTGATACCTTTGCTGTGTGGAATGAGGGTACCGCACCTGCCAATCGGATCTATCCTACCGTTTATCAGCGGCTTTGGGAATCTACCACCTACAACCGCTTGCTTTCCGGCGGGCGAGAGACCGTATATCCGGGGGAGACCCGTTGGACGACACCCGCCAATTTGCTGGCGGCCTATTACGACAATGCGGACGGCTACGCCCTCTCGGTATGGGTACATCACGCAAAGCCTTCGGATAACACTGAGGGAGACATAAATAAATCTTATACCTTCCGCTTCCCCAAGGAGCATGCCGTTTACCATTATATGGATCCGGAAGGGAATGTCCTTGACGTGAAGGAGCAGATGCGGCGAGATCCCGCTTATATCGGACGCTTCATTCATGAGGGAGAGGATGGCTCTACCCATTTCCCCGTGAAACAACGGGTGAGGAATATTGGCTACGAGAACAAGACTTACTTGATAGCCAATCCCTTTATGGCGCATATCGACGTGGAGGAATTTCTAAAAGAAAACACGCACCTCACTTCGGTGAAGGTGTACGACGGCACTGGCAGCAATTCCTTGATCTTCGCCACCGATGATGCGGAAGGTCTGCTTGTGGCCAAGCCCGGCAGCGTGGCTGGTTATCCGGCTATTGCCCCCACACAGTCCTTTTTCGTCACGACGAACGATCAGACGGAGAACGAACTTTGCGAGGTCAGTTTTACCGAAGCGATGCTGAAATCCGTTCCGGGTAAGGGGAACGGTTTGAAAAGTACAAGTAGGGTATTAACCGGGGTCGATCAGGCTTCGATACGTTTGAAAGCCTCCGTCGGTAGTGCCGAATCGTGGGCATTACTCCGTTTCTCTGCGGCGGCATACGACGCTTTCCGGGAAGCGGAAGATGCGGAGATACTGATCGACTGCGGGGCGATGCCTCCCATAACGCTTTTTACCCTTGCCGGCGAGAAGGCGCTCGACATACAGCAACGTAACCGGGGCGGGCAGATCCCGCTAGGATTCTATGTGGCGGAACCGGGAGGAAGCGACGTGACGCTGTCTCTCTTCTTGCCGGAGAATTGTGACGGGTGGACATTGGAGGATCTCGACACGCCTCGTTCTTACCCGCTGGACGGAGGCAGGGAGAACGTGGTACGCCTTGGCAAGCTGACTACCAACGTAGGGCGTTTCTACTTAAAAAGGTGCCTCGCCTACCGCGAACGAAGGGATTACCGCCTCGCCCGCCAAGGTGTATGCCTACCGGGAGGCGGGGAGCGACCGGCTGGTCGTGCGGTCATCCTCGGAAAACGATGTGCCGCTGCGAGCTTTTCAATGAGAGTGGGAAGCTGGGCGGCTTGGCACGATTCGAGTCGGATGAGTATCACCTATCTGCTGTCAGAGGTGTCAATATCATCAAAATATATTTCAAGGACGGACGGAGCGAGACGCTGAAAATAGCCTATTTCTGATCCTCCCTTATAGCATATCTGAAGACGAATGAGACGATTTGTAAAATATAGCTTATTACTCCTCCTGCTGGGGGGCATATCCGGTGGTTGCTCACCGGAGGACGAGGCGACGGATGCCTCGGAACCGATAGAAATACCCATATCTTTCAACTTGCTCTCTTCCGGAAGCGCGCTTACCAAGGCGTATGGCGACGTGGACGGGAAGCCTACCAAACCGGCGGTGGATGCCCGGGAGGTGTACGTGGACCGTGTGGCCCTTTACGTGTACGAGCGGAAGGCGGATGGCGTATATGCCGACAACGAGGAGGGTTTCTACCTGAGCCCGGACAACGCCGGGAAGGTACTGCCTTGCCAGCGTCAGTCCTCTTTCCCCTTCTTTACCGCCAAGGGACGTGTCTCTTTGCGGAAAAAACCACCAGTATCGCATCAATGCCGTAGCCTACTCGGAGGCGAAGGGGGAGCGGGAATGGTTCGAGCGTAAGGGCGACCGGTTCGACCATACCCGCCTCTCGCTGGTGAACGAGCCGGAGCTGGAGACTCCGGAGTTGTTCTTCGGCACGGTGGTTTACGGAGGTAGCGGGGAGGAGTATGCCGGGGGAGATACTCTCTTTACTTACGAGCGGATCGATCAAGATAAGGGACGGGCCTTGCTGACCGGCTGGCTCTACCGCTGCGTGGCGGGTATCGAGCTGAGGCTCGGGAATATGCCGGACTCTATCCGGAAGGTGGAGCTGCTGGCGGACTCGATTCATACGACCGTGAACGCACGTACCTACGCGGACTTCCTTTCTCCTTACGATATGAAGCGAGACGGGAGTTATAAGCATTACGTGATCGGGGTGGACTCTTTGATGGAAGGGGAGGATACATGGACTGACGAGGTTATGGGCGACAGCGCTCATATCGTAGGTGCCAACCTCCTTCCGGTATGTACCTCGCTCAGCTTGCGGGTCACTACGCGATCGGGAAGGGAAGAATATACCAGCCTGCGCCTGAAAGATAAGGATGAGGAATGCAACTCCGACGCTCCCAAGCTGCGTTCCCTGCCGGACGACGGGGGCAACGGTACCGGCATTATCCCCGGCAAGCCCGACAACCTGATCCCGATGACCCGGACCAGCCTGCTCCCGTCAACCCTTTCCGGGTATGCTTCCTGCGCAACAATTACTACCGCATCAAGGGAGACTACCAGAGTTTGGTCACCATGGAATACATATTGCAAGTTTCCGTCAACCCGAATTGGGAGGGCGATGTCAACTTGCCGCTAGGGAAGTAAAATTGAGACAGTCTGAAGAAAAAAGTATTCACTTATCATTATAATGACCATACGTATTGATAACAGGCACATCAATATGATCATTTCGTATTTCGTATATCAAACGGTGTTTATCCGTTATCCGTCGTGACCACTTTGCCGGAAAGATTACCCTCAATGCTTCCGGCTTGCCTGTACCGGTTTCCGGTATACTATATCGGAAAATTTTGCGCTTCGGCGCACGAACGGAGGAGAGGCGGATGCACAAGGGCAGACTCGGTGTCGCTGTGCTCCTGCTTTTTTGCCGCCGCTTTTTTGCTTTTCTGGCTGTAATATAAAGTCGGACGAAAAGACTGTTTTTGTCCGCGATACGGATCCCGCCTATATTGACCTGCTCCGCGATATCGCGCCCGACTGCACCGTCCGCGACAGCGAAGGTCTCGCGTCTCTGCTCTCGTCCGTTGACGGAGAGGATAAGGCGTTCGCCCTCTTTGACGTTCAGGCGCGCGCCTCGAAAGACGCGGGGACGGGCGGAATTTGGTACGAGCATTTTGCCGCCGCCGCCGTTATCGCCGTTGACCGCTCGCGCTTTGACGGGGAGATAAAAGGCTGGCGCGATCTCGAAAATATATCCTGTCCTGTGGGCTTTACGTCTCGGTATGAGCGAATGCTTTTTGCCGCCGTGTCTTACGGGCTTGAGAAGAATTATATGTCCGGCGAGGCGGTCGGCCTGCTGCATAAGCTTAACAAAAGCGGAAGGCTGAGCTACGGCAAAATCGACGCCCCCGTCAATATCTGCTGGGATTACCAGGCTGCGCTTATGAAGCGCGAGGGAAAAAATATCGAAATAATAATCCCCTCCGAGGGCACTTTGCTCTACGGAGTCGGCATCTTGTCGGGCTATGAGATGAAGTTTTCGCAGAATGCCGGGGATGCAATCGCCGCGGCGGGCTTCCGCGCCGACAAAGCTCAGGGCGAAAACTATCCGTCTCTGTCCGAATACGGGCGCGCCGAAAGGGTAGACGATGCCGTAGAATTTGCGAGGCAGACGGAGAATTTTATCAGCGTTTTCAAACGCGGAGTGTTCAGAAGCCGTCTGTATTCCTCCGCGGAATCGTTTGAGCATAAGCTCTTGGGCGCGGCTGTCATAATGACGGCGATAATCTGGATGGGCTTTGCCCTGCGCAGAGTCCAGCGCAAGGATATCCGAATGCTTGTCCGCGCGCTCGGCGGCATGGTTATAGCCTGGATGCTCGTCTGTATTTTGAAATATCAGACGGACGGGAACCCCGTTATGGGGCGCTATCTCTGGTATGCCTATTATGTTTTTATGATGGGTCTGCCGCTTCTTATGCTTATCCTGTCTCTGATGACCGATTCCTCCGGGAATGTTCGGCAGCGCAAGATATTTGTCTGCTCGGGCTTTGCCGTCTATGCGGTTTTGCTTTTGACGGTGTTCACAAACGACCTGCACGGCTGGGTTTTTAAGTTTGAAGATATAAAAACCTTCAGCGGAGGCTATACATATAACTTCGGCTATTATCTTGTTTTTGCCTTTATCGTCGCGGCGGTGATTTTGTCAACCGCGATTTTGGTGCGAAAGGCCATGCGCGGCTTCAACCGTTCGAGGCTCGTTCTGCCGATACTCAGCGAGGTTCTTCTTTTCGTTTACTGCGCGGCATATGCCGCAGGCGTTCCCGTGGCGCGCGACAGCGATATAACAACCGTCTCGTGCGTCTTTGCGCTCGCGTTTGCGGAGCTTGCGATGAGAACGGGACTTGTGCCCGTCAATCAAAAATATGCCGTGCTCTTTTCCAATTCACCCCTGAGAATGCAGATAATTGACTCCGAGGGCAATGCCGAGTTCAGCTCTGCCGGTGCTCGGCCGATATCGCGCGAGGATTGGGACAAGCTCCGCGACGATATAAAGCATCCTCTTCTTCTGCACGGCGACACCCTGCTCTACGCCGACGGCATACCGGGCGGCATGATAGTTTGGCAGGAGAGTATCGCCGAGATACTCAATATGCAGCAGGAGATACGCGAAAATGTCTTGAAGCTTACCTCCGCAAACAAGCTCCTTGTCACGGAGCGCGAGAGCAAGTACAGGCTCGCCGCGGCGGAGGAAAACGTGCGCCTCATGGAGCTTTTAAACGCCGAGATGGAACGCCACCTCGAGCGCATGAACGATATGATAGACGGGCTTGAACGCTCGAACAACAAGCAGCGGGACATCGCCCGAATAACTCTGCTGATGTGCTACATAAAGCGCAGATGCAGCCTGTTCTTCAAGGAGCAGGAGGGCGGGGATATGCCTGCGGAGGAGCTGGCTGTCTATATCGACGAGCTCTCCGAGTTCGCGTCCTACGCCGATATCAGAATAAGCACCGTCTGCACCGCAAAAGGTTCGCTGTCTCCGCGCTGCGGCAGCGTGATGTACGATTTCTTCTATTCCGTGCTTGATTCGTGCGCGGGTGAAGAAAATACGCTGCTCGAGCGTCTTGCAGATACAGACGGCATGACGGAGATGAAGCTGCTCCCCTCATCCTTTGACGGCGGCGAAGAGTTTATGAGCGACGAACTGAAAAAGGCAGTCGAGGGTGTCGGCGGCACAGTGTCGGTAAAGGATCTCGATGAGACTGCGGGCATCAGCCTGCGCGTGCCGAAGGGAGGGAAAGCGCCTTGATGTTTTTATACTCTCTCACGGAGCCCGCCAGAGTGCTCATATGTATGATATCCGTTTTCTGCGTCGGCTTTCAGACGGCTGCGTTCGTCTATACGGTGGTGCGCAGTACGTTCAGGGACAGAAAACGCACGGCCGCATATATTTCTCAGACAGCGGTCACGGCTCAGAGCTTGGTTATGCTCATTATCGTCGCGCGCGCTCAGCTGAACGCTTGGATGTTCCTGCCCGCGGGCAGCGAATACGAGGTGATGAGATACGGCGTGTTTGCGGCGGTTGCCGCGTCGTGCATAGCCGTAGCCTGTGTCAGTCGAGTCTATGATGTTCTGCTCTGTGCGGTCGTCTCGTCCGTCTCCCTGCCGTATATAGACCTCCTGCCGTACAAAGCGGCGGCGGTCATCTTCTGCGCGGCGGAGCTTCTGCTGATTGCCCGCGCGCTGCTGCTTATGCGCGTGTGCCGCAGGGATATAAAAAACGAGCTGTCGCGCGATTCCGTCAAGCTCGCGCTCGATGAGCTCCATTCGGGTCTGCTTTTCTGCGAGCCGGACGGAAATATACTGCTTGTAAACGGACGTATGCAGAGGCTCATGCAGGTGCTCTGCGGCGAGGTTTACAGGGACGGAAAAAAGTTCTACGAACGCCTGCTCTCGGGCGATGTCTCGGACAGCTGCAGCTCCAATGTTATCGACGGAAAAACCGTGTTTATCCTGCCCGACGGCAAGGTCTGGTTCTTCACAAGATGCGATATATATATTAAAAACAGACGCTATGTTCAGCTTTCGGCGGCGGACGTTACCGAGCAGTGGATGCTCACGAATGAGCTAAACGCACAGCGCGCCATGCTTCAGAGCAGAGGACTCGAGCTCAAGGAGATGATATCCGAGGTTCGTTTTCTATGCCGCGAGGAGGAGATGCTGAGAATCCGCAGCCGCTTCCACGATATTTTGGGTCAGCGCCTCGCCCTGCTTTTCCGCAGCCTGCGCGAGGGCGAGGAGCCCGATGAGGAGCTTATTCGCAGATTTGCCTATAACCTGCCGGAGGAGCTCAGCGGCAGGGAGGCCGTGACTACCGCCGCCGACAGATTGGAGACTCTCTGCCGACTCATGCAGGAGATAGGCGTGACGCTTATTATAGACGGAAACCTGCCCGCAAAGGAGAGCCTTGCGTGGCTCGGTATGGATATAATAACCGAGGCGGTGACAAACTCTGTGCGCCACGGACTCGCGTCGGAGGTATACATATCTCTCGGACAGAGCGGCGGCAATTTCTCCATGAGGATAACCGACAACGGTATTCCGCCTAAGTCCGAGCCCGTCGAGGGCGGCGGACTCAGCTCGATACGAAGAAAAGTCGGACTGTTTGACGGCAGCGTGAGAGTTGAAACGAAGCCCCGATTTGTCCTTTCAGTCTTTATTCCCGGAGGTGAAACCCTGTGACAAAAGTGCTGGTTGTCGATGACCACGAATCAATGCGCGAATCCCTTGAGCGCCTGTTTAACGAGAGCGGGGATTTCTGCGTTGTCGGCGGTATTTCCTGCGCCGACCATGCAGTGAGAATGTGTGGAGAGCTCTCGCCGGACATAGTCTTTATGGACGTCTGCACCGAGGGCGGCGCGTCGGGACTTCGCGCAACAAAAGAGGTGCGCGACGCCTTCCCGGATATAAAAGTGATAGTTATGACCGCCTTTGACGAGATATCCTATGCCCCGCGCGCAAAGGAGGCGGGCGCACACGCATTCATATATAAGAGCCGCAGCCTCTCCGAGTTCGAGCAGACCGCGCGCGACGTTATGTCGGGCGGCGGGTGCTTCCCCGAGCCGAAGACCATCCCCATGCCGCAGGGTGAAGCGCCGCTGACGGAGCGCGAAATGGAGATACTGCGCCTGATGTGCAAGCATATGACCAACAAGGAGATTGCCGCCGAGCTCTATATCAGCGAGGACACGGTGAAGTACCACAAGAAGAATATGCTCGCAAAAACAGGCTTCGCAAGGTCGGTCGACCTCGCTTTCTACATGATATCAAACGGGTGGATAAATCCGCTCTATTGACAATACTACCCGTTTCGGGTAGTGCGTATTCTTTTTTGTTTTGTTATAATCAAATCGGCGAAATATTTCGGTGAGTGTGCAATAAAATGAAACATCTGAAAAAGCTTACGCTCCTTCATTCAAACGATATGCACGGCGACTTTATGGCCAAGGAGGTCGATGACAGGCTTATCGGCGGGGTCTCCATGCTCTCGGGCTATGTCGGCAAGGTGCGCCGCGAGGAGCGAAATGTAGTCTATTCAATCTCCGGCGATATGTTCCGCGGCTCGCTCATAGACAGCGAGTACAAGGGACTGTCGACCGTTGAAATAATGAATATTTTAGCGCCCGATGTCGTGACCCTCGGCAACCACGAGGTGGATTACGGCATAGCGCATCTTTTATTTATAGAGCGCTGCGCAAAGTTCCCGATAATCAATGCGAATATATATCTGAAAAATAACGGCACGCGCCTTTTCAAATCCCACGAGATTCTCGAGATTGACGGCATGAAGGTGCTGTTTATCGGACTTCTTACCGAGCAGGTGCTCTCGCAAACAAAGCAGGATAAGCTCATCGGCTCGTTCCTCGATGTCTATGAGGCGGCGGCAGAGGTCGGAAAGATATGCAACAGCTATCAGTCCGTCGATATAGACTTTACGGTTCTCCTGACCCATATCGGCTTTGAGGCGGACAAGGAGCTTGCCGCGAATCTCGACCCGCGCTGGGGAGTCGATATTATAATAGGCGGCCACAGCCACACAATGCTCAGCGAGCCTGCGGTAGTCGCCGGGATACCGATAGTTCAGGCTGCGAACGGCACCTCTCAGATAGGCCGCTTTGATATCACGGTCGATACCGACGGCAATTGCATAGACAGCTACACCTGGCAGCTCGTTCCGATAAACGAGGACAACTGCGAGCGCGACCTTCAGTTAGAGCGGGTCATAGAAAAATATAAGAATCAGACGGATGTGAAATACAGTCGGGTAGTCACCCGCTTCAAAGAGGAATATTTTCATCGCAACCGCAACGAGGAGACGCAGATAGGGCGCATATTCAGCGATATTTTCAAGGATGCGCTCGGTCTGGATATAATGCTGCTCGGCTCGGGCAGTATCAGATACGAGCAGCTAGGTCCCATAGTCCAGCTCCAGGATTTGGCGGAGATATTCCCGTATAAAAATGAAATAGAGCGCATATATCTGACCGGAGAACAGCTGCGCTCGGTGCTCATGTATATTCTGCGCGACGAGGCGCTCGACGGAAAAACGGAGTTCTACCAGCTCTCGCACGGACTCAGGGTCGTCTATTCCCGCTCGGAGAAGAGACTGCTCAATGTCGAGCTCAACGGAAAAGAGATCGAGCCAGAGCAGCTCGTCAGCGTAGGGCTTCAGGAATACGATATGATGAATATGGACAAATTCTTCGGCATAACGCGAGCCGAAGCGGAAAAAAACGGGAAGATAAAGACCGTCGCCACTTCATGCTTCGATGTGCTTGAGGAAAATTTGAGCGATATGGAGCTTGTCTCCGACCCTTCCGACCGCAGGCTTTTTGTTGTGCGATAAAATTGCATATCCGAGCCTTTTCGCATTCTTCGATCAAAACTACTCCGCGGGGGTAGTGTGCTCGGACATTTTTTTTGATATTATATATGTGCAGTATTTGGGATGTATTTGAAGAAGGGGGAGACAAACCGTGAGAAAACGTGATTTCGGGGGCTTTATGCTCTGCTTTTTGATGAACCTCGTATTCAACCTCGGCTGGTCGGTGCCCGCGTGGATATTGCTTGCCGCCCATTTCATCCTTAAAATTTCCATATGGTGGTTCGCTTCGCTGCTCATAATATGGTTTTTTATCATATTGCTGCGCACTCTGCTCATCAGCTGGGCGGGTGACTGCGCGAGTGTGCGGGATGAGCCGAAAAAGAATCTGAATCCCTATTCCGCCTCGTCGAGCTTCGGCAGGGCGGACAAAAAAGAAGAAACCCGTGAAAAGGAGGCTTGACCCCGCAGTGAAAAGAATGCTGATAACGGCAGCGGTTCTGTTGACGGCGGTTGCCCTTATGCTGTCGGCAGGCTGCGCTAAGGACAAAAAGCCGACCCCCGAAACGTCGGACGGCACGACCGCAGAAGCGGCGATAACCTCGACTTCTTCCGAAAAAATGACGCTTCCGTCGAATATTTCGGGAACGGAAATAAAACGCGGCGAGAAGTATGACATACCCTTGGATGAGGCGGTCAAACAGATGCGCGAATGCAGCAAGGGCTTCGCCGAATATATCGATTCCGGCATGGCGATTTTGGATACGGGCGAGTATATGGAGCAGGACGGAATCCGCTACAATATCTATGCCCTCGGCACAAGCGGCGAAGACAGCTTCGTGCGCGAGATAAATGTGTGCTTTAACCACCTTGACAGGGTGGTATATGAATATGACGCAATTTCCGACCTGTGGACTTTGCTGCCGTGAACGGAGGTTTGAAAATGAAGAAAAGCATTTCGGCAATTCTGTCGGTTCTTCTGGTCCTTGTCCTCGCCCTCACCCTTTTTGCCTGCGGTAAAACGGGCAATACCGATGAGACGACCGGCGACGGGGATATGCAGACTACCGAGGAAGTTATGACAGAGTACGATGTGACGAAGGATGCGTTTGAGCTCTCGCTCTATACCGATTCAAGCTCCGCGTCATACAGGGCTCTCGGCGACCCGGTGCAGATTTTTAAGACCGGGAGCGCGATTTATCCGAACGACAGGATACGCTTTGTCTCGAATGTTGACGGAGTCATCGTCACGCTCATAAAGCTCAAGTATAACGAAGCCGATAACGAGATGGAGTCGGACGGTATCCTCTTCTCGGTGAAGGTCAAAAAGGGCGAGGTTTATGAGTTCGACGGCAGCCTTGCCGAGACTGTTCCCACCGCCGCCATAGAAGCCGAAAAGGGCGGCATGGCCGCGAGAAAAGTGCTCACCTATGACGGACGCGACGGGAAAACCGATTATGTTTTGAAGAGCGAGCCGCTGCTCTTTGACGAAGCGGTAGGATAAACAGTCAAAAAGGGGACTCACCCCGCGAAATAATATAATAAAATAATATTGCAAAGGAGTTTTTATTTATGGGACTTATTAAAGCCGGTGTAGGCGCAGTCGGCGGCGTTCTTGCCGATCAGTGGAAGGAATTTTTCTATTGTGAGGCAATGCCGAAGGAGCTTCTTGTTACCAAAGGACAGAAGCGCGTAAGCGGCAGATCGTCAAACACAAAGGGCAGCGACAACATCATCACAAACGGCTCGGGTATAGCCGTTGCGGACGGACAGTGCATGATGATAGTCGAGCAGGGCAAGGTAGTCGAGTTCTGCGCGGAGCCCGGCGAGTTTACATATGATGCCTCCACGGAGCCCTCGATTTTCTCTGGCTCTCTCAGCGACAGCATTAAAAAGACATTCCAGACCATCGGTAAGCGTTTCGCCTACGGCGGAGATACCGGAAAGGATCAGCGTGTCTATTATTTCAACACAAAGGAATTGATGGACAACAAGTTCGGCACTCCGAACCCGATTCCGTTCCGTGTCGTCGATTCGAAGATAGGCCTTGATATCGATGTCGCAGTCCGCTGCTCGGGCGTATATTCCTATAAGATAGACGACCCCATGCTCTTCTATACCAATGTCTGCGGCAATGTCGAGCAGGATTATACCCGCGAAGAGATAGACAATCAGCTCAAGACAGAGTTCATCAGCGCGCTTCAGCCCGCTTTTGCTCAGCTCTCCGACCTTGAGCTTCGCCCCAATCAGATAGTAGCTCACAACACCGAGCTTGAAACCGCTATGAACGCCGCCCTCTCCGCAAAGTGGAGCGAGCTGCGCGGACTCAAGGTCGTCACAATAGCCCTCGGCTCGGTCACTCTCCCCGAAGAGGATGCGGAGCTCATCAAGCAGGCTCAGCGTGCAGCTATCATGCGCGATCCCACCATGGCGGCGGCAACTCTTGTCGGCGCTCAGGCGGACGCCATGAAGACCGCGGCCGGCAACCAGGCAGGCGCAATGACCGGCTTTATGGGCATGGGCATGGCTATGAACGCTGGCGGCGGCATGAACGCTCAGAACCTGTTCGCCATGGGTCAGCAGCAACAGCAGCAGGCTCAGCAGCAGGCGGCGCAGCAGCCGACGGACGGCCCCGATATGGCGCGCTGGAAGTGCTCGTGCGGCAATATGGTGTCCGGTAACTTCTGCCCGAACTGCGGCGGAAAGAAGCCCGCTCCCGAGCCGGCGGCAGGCGCTTGGAAATGTCAGTGCGGCGCTACCGCGACAGGCAAGTTTTGCCCCGAGTGCGGCTCCCCGAAACCCGCTGACGCAAACGGCTGGACCTGCTCGTGCGGAACCGTCAATAAGGGCAAGTTCTGCCAGAACTGCGGAGCCAAAAAGCCCGAGGGCGCTCCTCTCTACCGCTGCGATAAGTGCGGCTGGGAGCCCGAGGATCCATCCAATCCTCCGAAGTTCTGCCCCGAGTGCGGAGATATATTTGACGATAGCGATAAAAAATAAGACGGCCGATGAAGGCGCTGCTCATAATTTTGATTCTGCTCACGGCGCTCATATTGGGCGTTGCCATAGGCGTGCGGTGTCACCGCCGCTTAGCGAAAAAGCAAGCTTTGCCGAAAAATTCCGAGCTGCCACATATCCCCGAGGGCGCTGTGCTTAACAGCCTCAACCGGGGACAGAGGCGGGAGAGAATGTGTATGACGAAGCGGACAGTCTGCTTTGCGTAGGCCGGCTTCTGCCCGACGGCAGCGTTATTTCGATGAAATATAACGGCATGGGAGAAAAAGAGCTGTTCGAGCTGCTGAAATCGTTCTTATGATATGGTTTGCAGACTGACAGCGCAAAACGGGTCGTTACTGCGACCGAAAAAATAACAGGAGGGAAACACTATGGGATTATTTGATAAGAAATATTGCGATATCTGCGGCGAGAAAATAGGACTTCTCGGAAACCGCAAGCTTGAAGACGGCAATCTCTGCAAGAACTGCGCCGCGAAGCTGTCTCCGTTCTTCAGCGAACGCCGCCGCTCGACGGTCGAGGATATCAAGCGTCAGCTCGCTTACCGCGAGGAAAACGAGAAGCTCGTCAGAGATTTTAACCCCGACATAATGTTCGACGGAAGCAAAAAAGTGTATATCAGCACCGCCTCCGAGGCGTTTATCGTTACGGGAAGCTCGAATTGGCGCAGCGCCAATCCCGATATCATTAAGCTTTCGCAGGTTGTTGCGGTCGACACCAATATAAAAGAAAACAGGGAAGAGATATTCTTCGAGGATTCCGACGGAAACAGAAAGAGCTATCAGCCGCCCCGCTATGAGTGCGACTATGAGTTCGATGTGGTTATCCGCGTGAACTCCCCGTGGTTTGATAGTATCGAGCTTGAGATAAGCGACGGAAGCCGCCCCGACAGCCCGTATACCGACCTCTACCGCGAGTATGAGCGCAAGATGAACGAGCTCAAGGATACACTTCTGCGCCGTGATAACCGTTACCGCACATGGGACGGCGACGGCATGATGAACCGCACGGTATACGGCGGCGACAGACCGTCGAATCCCGCCAACGGATATGCGGCAGCCCCCGCAGCGGGATATGCAGCCGCCCCCGCGGCAGGTTATGCGGCAGCGACTTCGGCCGGATATGCGGCAGCCCCCGCGCCTCAGCAGCAGGCGGCAGCTTGGATGTGCCCGTCCTGCGGCGCACAGAATACAGGCAAATTCTGCGCAAACTGCGGCTCTCTGAAGCCCGCTTCGGTTAGCGGCTGCCCGAATTGCGGCTGGTCGCCCGCGCCCGGTCAGGCTATGCCCAAATTCTGCCCGGAATGCGGTAAGCCGCTCGCCTGATAAAGCAGTGGTAATCGGCGTCCCGAAAGGCGGAGGTTTAATGCGGCTCGATTCCCGCCCGATCCAAGCCTTTCGCGGCGCTGCAAAAAGCGAATAAACAAATCAGCTTGCCGAAAAAGCGGCTTGACGGAAAGGGGAGATGAGCTTACGGCCGGCAGGTCATTGCTTTGCGCCGAGAGAAAAAGACGGATAAAAGAAGCTTAAAGGCTTCGGCGCCGATATTAATGCGGCGGAGGATATCGGTTTTACGGCGTTTACGCAGGTGGGCTGTAAGATTTATCTTCGGCAAAAGAACCGCGCATTTTTGTGTGTATCGCCGACCTGCGTAGCTGCAAATACAATGAACAGCTTTTGAAAACGGCAAAAAACAAAAATACCGTTAGTTCGACTTTTCTTTATGTCGGTACCGAAAATTCCATGCGGCTTTTGCGGCGGTAAAAACATAAAGACGCTTGACGGTTAATGTTCTTTTAAGAGAGGAGTTTTTTAATGCAAACCTTGCAGGAATATAAATGTCCCTGCTGCGGCGGCGCAATAGCTTTTGACAGCACGCTCCAGAAGATGAAGTGCCCTTTCTGCGACACTGAGTTTGAAATGGATGCACTCAAGAGCTACGACGCCGAGCTTCAGGGCGAACAGGCGGACAATATGGAATGGGAGACCTCCGCGGGCAGCGAGTGGCAGGAGAGCGAGATTGAGGGGTTACGCTCTTATGTATGCAAATCCTGCGGCGGAGAGATAGTGGGCGATGCCAATACGGCGGCAACGTCCTGCCCGTTCTGCGGCAATCCGGTAGTCATGATGAACCAGTTCGCGGGCTTGCTCAAGCCTGACATCGTGATCCCGTTCAAGCTCGATAAGAAGGCGGCAAAGGCGGGGCTGATGAAGCACCTCAACGGAAAGAAGCTTCTGCCCAAGATTTTCAAGGATCAGAATCATATCGACGAGGTAAAGGGCGTCTATGTCCCGTTCTGGCTCTTTGATACCGATGTCGACGCGCAGGTGCGTTACCGTGCAACCAAGGTTCGCACATGGAGCGACGAGGATTACAGATACACCGAGACGAGCTATTATATGATTCATCGCGGCGGAAGCGTCGGCTTTGAGCATGTCCCGGTGGACGGCTCATCCAAAATGCCGGACGATCTCATGGAGTCCGTAGAGCCCTACGATTATTCCGATGCTCTGGATTTCCAGACGGCTTATCTTGCGGGCTATTTTGCGGATAAGTACGATGTGACCGCCGAGGAGAGCATCGACCGCGCCAATCAGCGCGTCAGGCGCTCCACGGAGGATGCCTTTGCCTCGACGGTTCAGGGCTATGCAACGGTCAATGCCGAGAGCAGCTCGGTGCAGTTCCATGGCGGAAAGGCAAAGTATGCGCTCTATCCCGTGTGGCTGCTGAACACAACCTGGAACGGAGAAAAATATACCTTTGCCATGAACGGACAGACCGGCAAATTCGTCGGCAATCTTCCGCTCGATAAGTCGGCCGCCACAAAGTGGACGGTGGGACTTGCCGCGGCGCTCAGCGCTGCCGCCTGCGGCATTGCGTGGCTTCTGCATTTTGCAGGAATACTGTAAAGGAGGGATAACGATGAAAAAGAGAATACTTGCGATGATATTTGTCCTTGCCCTCTGCTTCTGCACGGTTATCCCGGCTTTTGCGGTGGATGCGGACGGCTTTGTAAGCGAATACGAGCGCGTTCAGGATATGGCGAAGCTCCTCTCGGAAAGCGAGAGAGAAGCCCTTATAAAAACGCTCGACGAGCTCAGCGAACGTCAGAAAATGGATGTAATAGTCGTGACGACCAATACGTTGGACGGCAAAAAGCCCATGGAATATGCCGACGATATCTATGATTATTGCAAATACGGCTACGGAGAAAAAAGAGACGGTCTGCTGTTCCTCGTCAGCATGGAGGATCGCGACTGGTGGATATCCACCTGCGGCTACGGCATAACCGCGTTTACGGATGCCGGAATCCAGTATATCGGTGAGCAGATGGTAGAGGATTTGGGTGACGGCAACTATGCCGCCGCATTCAACACCTTTGCCGAGCTCTCCGATGATTTCATCACAAAGTCAAGAGAGGGAGAGCCCTACGACAAGAGCAATCTGCCCAAGGGACCTCTTTCGATAGTTTGGATTTTGATCTCGATTTTGGTGGGCGTCGGCCTTGCGATGTTTATAGTCGGCAGGATGAAAGCGCAGCTCAAGACAGTGCGCTTCCAGGCGGCGGCAGGCGACTATATGAAGAGCGGCAGCCTTAATATAACGGAGAGCAAGGACACGTTTCTGTACAATACCGTTACGCGCACGGCAAAACCGAAGAATACTGACAGCGGCAGCTCCGGCGGAAGCAGCACGCATACATCTTCCTCCGGAGAGACACACGGCGGCGGAGGCGGTAAGTTCTGAGCCGCCGCAAAGAAAGCGAGGTGTCTATGAAAAAAGCAACAGCAGTTTTAATCTTCATTCTCATCTTAGCGACATTTGCGTTAACCCCGTCGCTTGCTGCGGGTAATATAGTGATTACCCGTCAGCCGCAGAACGGAACCTTCCCGGAAAACAGTGCGGCATCTTGGAGCGTAGAGGCAGCGGGAGATAATCTTTCCTACCATTGGTTCATCGTGTACAAGGGCGTTACATATGACACCAACAAGTCCTTTGCCGAGGGTCATCCGTGGCAGAACGGTGTTCTCGGAAGCGGCTACGGCTCGAACGATAAAGGGAATACTTTCTTTATCAACGGTATCGGGAGTGCCCTTGACGGGGCGGAAATCTACTGTATCGTCTCGAACAAAACCGGCAGCGTGACCTCGGCGAGGGCTTATATCTCCGTAGGAGGAAGCAAGTTCCCACCGGAGCTTAAAGTGTCGGCGTCGGTCAGAGTGGAAAAGGGCAAGGTCCTCAAGCTCTACTGCGACGCCAAGGCATCGGACGGTGACGAGGTTAAGTCATATTTATGGTATGAAACAACTACCGGCAAGCTCAAGGATATTGTAGCCATAGGCGCGAACGAGGGATACTCGGAGGAAGATCCTATTCTCGTCTGCGACACGGGAAAGGCCGGGACGCGCTACTATGTCTGCTATGTTGAGACAAAGCTCGGCGGTAAGGCGTATTCGAGCGTCATTCCCGTCACGGTAGTCGAAAAGGCCGCGCCGACACAGAAGCCCGCCCCGGTGACTCCGGGCGCGGATAAAACCTCCGGGGTTCAAAAGACCTCCGAGCCGGACAGCGTTAAGGCGCCGGATGAAAGCGCAGTCGGTATGGAAACCGATATAGGTGAGTCCGGCTCTGTCGAGTCCACCACGGCCGCGAAGCAGAACAGCACGGGGAAAAAACTCTCCGTGAAGGCGGTTGTCATGATAGTGATAGCCTGCCTTGCAATAGGCGGCATAATAGCCGGAGTGGCGGTTGCCCTCAGGAAAAAGAAGCAATAGCATTTGAAAAAGGAGAGATTATATGAGTATATTTGATAAGCTTAAGAGCACAGCGCAGCAGGCGGCGACTTCTGCCATACAGTCGATAGGCAATAAGAGAGAGAAGTTCACCTTCGCTTCTCTGCCCGAGAGCCTTGCCGAAATGCAGGCGCTCCCCGAGGCGAGCCTTGACACACCGTTTAAGACGGCGGCTCTGACCGTCCTTGCCCTCTGCGCCTATGCGGCGGATAAGAATATCGGCCTTGAGATGCTCAACTGGCTCAGAGGTCCCCGTCCGCTCAACGGTCAGGAGATATCCTTCCTCAACGACCGCTTCCGCGATGGCAAGACCTATCTCCCGTTCACCTACTTCGTAGGCGCAACGCCCGACAATAACTACACTCCCTCTCAGCCCTATACAATCATCATTGAGAGCAATCACGTATCCGGCGAGGAGAAGGACTACATGAAGCTGTTCATTCCCTGCGGCGGTGCGGACGATCCCCGTCCCATTAAGATGCGCCAGCGCGGCTCCGACGGCAAGTGGTTCCTGTGGGAGCAGTACCTGCTGGCAGGCGTGCGCACCCCGAAGGAAGCCGACCCGTGGGCATAACAGGAGGGAAATAATATGGATATTTGCGGACTTTGGAAAGTCAGGGAAATGCATTTGGTTACCCCGGACGGCGAGAAAGTCTTTACGGCAGACAGTCAGGTCGATAACGATATGTATGCCGAAATTGTCCAAATGTGCAAATATATCATGGAATTTGCACCGGACGGAACGCTCAACACGCTCTTATTCGTGCCCGAAGAGGTGCGCGAAGAGGCGAAAAAGCAGGGCGCGGACATCCGCGAAAACGGATATGCGGTTTTGGAGAGTACCGTATGGAAGGAAGAAGACGGAAAGTTCTACTATGACACCGGGATTCAAGGCGAGGTGTTGGGCGAAAAGGTTGATTCCTTTGCGGAGATTTCACTTCTGCCGGATGACTGCCTTCTCTATAACCTCGGCACGATGATACTCGAGCGTGCGTAAACCGCGCCCTGCTTTAAAACGGCAGCAAAAAAGAAAATCTTCCGATTAAACGAACCCGCCCCGCCGACTGTACGAACCGTCGGCGGGGCAGGATTTTTTTGCCGTCTTTCTGTCTCGATTTCTTGACAAGCGTTTACTTGAAGTATAAAATTAAAATTAAGCAAGGGTAACTTTTCCGGGAGGATAATATGACGCTAAATGAACTGAAAGTGGGAGAGAGTGCTGTCATAACCGCCGTCGGCGGCGAGGGCGCTCTCAGATGCAGATTGCTCGATATGGGACTCATCCCGCATACCCGCGTGACGCTCCAAAAGGTCGCGCCGATGGGCGATCCGATAGAGATAATGGTGCGCGGCTATGAGCTGACGCTTCGCGTTGACGACGCGAAAAAGATAGAAGTCAGAACCGGGGAGGATGCAAAATGATATTCGCTCTCGTCGGTAATCAGAACTGCGGAAAAACAACGCTCTTCAATGCTCTGACAGGCTCGAATCAGCATGTCGGCAACTTCCCCGGGGTCACGGTCGATCAGAAGATGGGCGCGATAAAAGGCGCAAAAGACAGCTCCGTCGTCGACCTGCCCGGCATATACTCTCTGCGTCCGTATACGCAGGAGGAAATAGTTTCGCGCGACTTCATTCTCAATCAGAAGCCCGACGGCATCATAAATATAGTCGATGCCACGAATATAGAGAGAAATTTATATCTCACCCTGCAATTGCTCGAGCTGCGCGTGCCGATGGTGCTCGCACTCAATATGATGGACGAGGTGCGCTCGAACGGCGGCACAATAGATGTCAAGAAAATGAGCGACGCGCTCGGTATTCCCGTTGTGCCGATAAGCGCGGCAAAGGGCGAGGGTGTGTCCGAGCTTGTTGATCAGGCTTTGCAGGTCGCAAAGAGCAAAACTCTGCCGAAGGTCTGGGACTTCTGCTCCGACGGTTCGCCCGTCCACCGCTGCATTCACGCTATAGTGCATCTTATCGAAGACCACTCCTCGCGCCTTGACCTGCCGTGCCGCTTCTGCGCGACAAAGCTCATTGAGGGCGGCGACGATATGGCGGACAAGCTCGAACTCGACAGCAACGAGCGCGATCTGCTCGACCACTGCATAGTCGAGATGGAGAACGATACCGGGCTTGACAGAAACGCCGCGCTCGCCGAAATGCGCTACGAATTCATAGAAAAAGTAGTCGAAAGCTCGGTAGTCAAATGCCGCGAGAGCAAGGAGCACCGCCGCAGCATGAAGCTCGACCGTGTCCTGACCGGCAAATATACCGCCATTCCGGTGTTCGTCGGCGTTATGTGCCTCGTATTTTGGCTGACTTTCAATGTTATCGGCTCCGCGCTCTCCGACTGGCTGAGCATCGGAATAGATAAACTCACCGGACTCGTCGATTCGGGGCTGACCGCCTATGGAATCAACCCCGTTATACATAGCCTTATCATCGACGGAATCTTCGCGGGCGTTGGCAGCGTCCTCTCGTTCCTGCCGATAATAGTGACATTGTTCTTCTTCCTGTCTATTCTCGAAGATACGGGATATATGGCGCGAATCGCCTTTGTTATGGACAGACCGCTGAGAAAAATCGGTCTCTCCGGGCGCAGCTTCGTTCCCATGCTTATCGGCTTCGGATGCTCCGTCCCGGCGATAATGGCGACCCGCACCGTCTCGTCCGACCGCGACCGCAAGATGACAATAATGCTGACTCCGTATATGAGCTGTTCGGCAAAAATACCGATATATTCGGTCTTCTCGGCGGCGTTTTTCCCGGGACACGGTGCGCTCGTCATGATATGCCTGTATTTCTCGGGCATCGTGCTCAGCGTCCTGCTCGCGCTGATACTCAAGAATACGGCTTTCCGCGGCAATCCCGTGCCGTTTGTTATGGAGCTGCCGAACTACCGCATCCCGTCGCCCAAGAGCGTCGCACTTCTGCTGTGGGAAAAGGCGAAAGACTTCCTACAGCGCGCGTTCACTGTCATATTTGTCGCGACAATTATCATATGGTTCCTTCAGAGCTTCGACACGCGCATAAACCCCGTTGAGGACAGCGCAGACAGTATGCTCGCCGCTATAGGCAGATTTATCGCGCCGATATTCAAGCCCCTCGGCTTCGCCGATTGGCGCGTCGCAACTGCGCTTATCTCCGGCTTCACCGCCAAAGAAGCGGTTGTCTCCACAATGTCCGTCCTGCTCAACACGAGCGTATCGACCCTCGGCGGCGCACTCTCCGCTATGTTCACCCCACTGACCGCCGCGAGCTTCCTCGCGTTCACTCTGCTCTATACGCCCTGCGTCGCCGCGGTTGCAACTATAAAGCGTGAGATGAACTCGACCCTTGCAACGATAGGCATAGTTATTCTGCAGTGCGTTGTCGCGTGGCTCGTCGCGTTCGGCGTTTATCAGATAGGGAGCCTGATAGCATGAAACCCGTTGATTTTGTTATAATAGCCGTTATCGCCCTGCTCGTTGTGCTCGCGATAGTTTCGATCCGCAGGCAGAAAAAGCGCGGCGGATGCTGCGGCTGCTCAGGCTGCAGCGGCTGCTGCTCGCAGTGCGAAAAAAGTAAAGATAAATAACACACGGAGCCGATATCGCAATGATACCGGCTCTGATGCTTTGCGCTGCGCCGTTCTTGACAACAGTCTGCACGGAGTGTAAAATTTTTTGTATCAACCCGTTCTTGTCGCGGACAATGAAAGTATCAAAAACGGAGGTCCGGAAAAATGAATGCCGAGCTAATAAACGAACTGGTTCTGTCAACAGCTCTGAACCCGTCGAAACTTTCTTTGCGCACACCGATCGGAAGCGACCATATACTTGTTGAAAGCAGCAGCTTCCTCGATGAAAATCAGCTTATCACCGTCAGAGCCGATACAGGTACCGCGGGCTTTCCTGAGCATACACACGATTATATAGAAATTGTATATATGTGCTGCGGACACAGCAGACATATAGTCAACGGCGAGACTATCGAGCTCAAAGAGGGAGAGTTTTTGTTCCTCAGCCAGAATTCGCATCAGGAGAACCTGCCCTCGGGTGAAGAAGATATAGCGATAAATTTTATCGTCCGTCCGGCGTTCTTCAAGCAGATACTCATTATGCTTGGCGGAAAAGAAACTCTTCTGCACAGGTTTATTATCCAGTGTTTGACGGGCGATTCGGGAAAGGCGGCGTTTCTGCATTTCTGTTCCAGCGATAT
>ENA-OQCL01000382-OQCL01000382.1-human-gut-metagenome-genome-assembly--contig:-NODE-382-length-21946-cov-6.789175_pt1 | contig 21946 bp, 12 predicted proteins | sample MGYA00242502_ERZ504586 | MGnify/ENA primary metagenome ERZ504586 (study PRJEB26092, sample SAMD00036316) | human gut metagenome | host: Homo sapiens | study: EMG produced TPA metagenomics assembly of... | reverse complement strand
ATGCCCGTTTTGCAGATGGACCGGGAGATTCGCAGGGATGTGGAGGAATATGCGCAGCTTCGGGAAACGGCAAGTCTTCCCGCCGAAGCGCCTTCCCGGCCGCCCGATGCGGATGCCGAAGGAAACCCGCTTGCCTGCCGGGTCCAGCCATCTGCCGCGCCCCCTGACCGGTTCACCGGAGCGGACCTTGCGGCGTGTCAGGCGCAGAACGACGATTTTATCGCATGGTTGTCCATCCCCGGAACGCCCATCGACTATCCCGTTGTGCGCACCGGCGATCCGGATTATTACCTGAACCACACGTTTTCAGGCCGTAAGAGCTATCTGGGCACGCTTTTTTCCCCTCGAAGGGACGGACTACGAAACGCCCGGACGCAATATCGGCATCTACGGCCACCATATCCGCAGCAGCGGCGAAGCCATGTTTTCGCCGCTGCTTTCGTATAAGGACCCGGAGTTCTGCGCCGCTCACGCCGTGATCTATCTGGATTCCCTGTATCACAGCGCGGCCTACCGCGTCTTTGCCGCCGTCAACCTGCGAAGCGGCGAGTGGGACCCCGCCACGGCCCGCTTTGCCAGGGACGAGGACTTTCTTGCCTTTGTCCGTCGGGCACGGGCGCAGGCGCTGTATGATACGGGCATCGAACCCGGCGCGGAGGATGAAATTCTGACGCTTATCACCTGTGACCGAAGCTATAGCGAACCCCGACGGGCGGTTGGTGGTCATGGCCGTCCGGGAATACTGAAGGAGGAATGAAAGATGAATCATAAACCACGCACAAGGCTGGCCGCGCTGCTTCTGGCCTGTCTCCTGCTGTGCCCTTCACCGGGCAGGAGCGAAGCGACGGTGCAGACAGACGTGCCGGTGCCGCAAGAAGCGGCGATACCGGCAGAAGAAACGATGGAGCCGCAGGAAACCGTGCAGGAACCGGTGGCAACGCCGGCAGAGGAAACAGCACAAGAAGCGACGCCTACGGAAGTGCCGGTACTTCCTACACAGGAACCCATGCCGGAGTCAACCGAGGCTCCAACGGCAGAAACGGAGCTTCCAACGCAGGAACCAACGCAACCTCCTGCACAAGCCCCGACCGAAGCACCGCCCAATTCGATAGAGGAACCGGCTTTTGCATCTCAAACAGAAGAACCAGCTGCCACAGATGTGGTCCCCCTGCCGCTTTCCCTGCAAGACGCCATGGCACAGCGCGGTTACGCCTATGTGCTGGCTGCGGCCATCCCTCTGTACGCCGCGGAGGATCTCGCCAAACCCGCCTATTGCATGACGCAGGAAACGGCGGTGCTGCTGGTCCATCGCTTTGCGCCCGAAGAAGGGTTTGCCGAGGTCTGGCTGCTTAACGAAAGCTATGAGCTCACCACAGCCTATACCGCCGTGGACGCGCTGCCCGAAGCTGCGCTGTCCGATCAGGAGGTTGCCGTGCTGGCCGGTGAACGCCCGTCGGCCCTGACGGCGGATGAACGCCTTGTCTTTGTTGTGCCGGGATATGTGCCCGCGCAGGAACCCGTTCCTGAGCCGGGTGCAGAGGAGACTGTGACCCCCGTCCGCAGAGCCGGAAGCCGCCGAAACCCCGTCTGTGCAGCCCGGCGCGTTTGTACAGGTGAGCACCCAAACCAATGTCTATACCGACATTGATTCAAGCGGCATGGATGCGGACCGTCTGTGGGCCGGATGCTTCACACAGGACGCAACCGTGCAGATAGAAGAAACCCTCCAGGATGCCCTCGGCCGCTGGTGGTACCGGGTGCGCTACCTGTACGGCGACGATTTTGCCGACGGTACGCTCAAGTGGACGGAGCAGGGAACGCTCTGGGTGCTTGCGCAGGAAACCTGCGTCACCGGCGCGGCGGACCTCACCGTGACGGATTACGCCCTGCCCGTAAGTCCTTCCTCCCGGATGATGCGCATGTCCGCCAGCCCCATGCCCGGGTTTTTCGCTCAAGACCATCAACGCGCCGGTGCCGTCGCTGTATGTGGGGCAGGGCGGGCTGCATGGCAGCTCCGGCAAAGACAGCGCGTATTTGCAGATCGCCAAGGCCCCCGGCCATGGCACGGTGTATGCCACCCCGCATTACCTGGACGGATACACGGTCTATTGTCTGGAGCATACGCTGCCCGGACCCGGCGAGAACATCTCCGGCGGCGGCCAGCAGCCCACCGGCCCGTATGTCATCGTGGACATGGATTCGTACCGTACCAATCCCGGCTATTCCTCCATCATCTATCACGAAAGCACCCTGCACGCCATCGGCTGGGTGCTTCGTCATACCTACCCGTTCATGGTCATCGACGATGATGACCCGGACAATGAAACCTGGTCGCGCGTTGCCGGACAGTTCGCCATCCGGCAGGTCATCCGCGAGCTGGAAGGGCCGCAATACGTCCGTGATTACTGGAACATGGACAACTTCTACCGCGCCAGCGGACAGGCTCCCGGCGTATATCTGGAATACGCGCGCTGGCTTGCGGCCAACGGTATCGCCCGCGCCTCCATGACGGGGGCCATCTCCGTGAGCAACCAGTCCACCCGCTTTTCGGGCGGTTCCCTGACCGGCACCGTCACCCTTACCACGGACGCGGACCTCATTCGCGTCAGCCGGTCCTATGGGGCTTTGACCGGAAACACCGCCGGGCAGGATGAATCCTACTACTACCTCAACAGCGGGGATACGGTATCCATCACCGCGCCGGGGACCCACCTCAGCTTTGTGGCCGAATCGGTTTCGTCCGACGAGGAGGAGGCGAGCTTTCTGGTGGGCGTGCCGGATGTGGCCATCCAGAAGGTGCTCATCCCGCAGTACGGCGCGCCCTACAAGCTCCAGTCCGTGACCGTCACCTTCGATATGCCCCTGGGCGCGGCAGCCGTCACCAAGACGTCCGCCTCCACCGGCGCGCCGCTGGCGGGCGCGGTGTTTGAGCTGGTCAGCGGAAACGCCGTCATTGTAACGCAGACCACCGGCGCGTACGGCGTGGCACGCTTTGAGAACCTCCAGCCGGGCGTGTACACCATCCGGGAAAAGAGCGCCCCGGAAGGGTATCTCGTATCCGTTCCGGGCGGGCAGAGCGTCACCGTCACGGCGGGCGGCACGGCCCATGCGAGCTTTGCCAACGCGGAGATCACGGGCAAGATCCGCGTCGTGAAGCGGGACAGCCTGACACGGGAGGCGCTGGCCGGAGCGGAGTTCACCGTCACCCGTTTGTCGGCTCCCGCAGGCGCAACCGGCGTGGGCGACAGTGTGGTCATCGTCACGGATGCAAGCGGCGTTGCCGAAACCGGCTGGCTTCCCTGGGGCCGATACCGCATCGAGGAAACCACCGTGCCGCAGCACTATGTGGACGTTGGCTTTGAAACCGAAGTCGAGATTCGGGACAGCGGCAGGACCTGCGAGATTGAAGTGGAGAACGAGCCAACAAAGGGGTACATCCGCATCACCAAGACCGACCGCCTAAACGGCAATCCCATCGAGGGCGTGCGCTTTGATATTTACGAAAACGATGAGTACGGCTCGGCGCTGGTCTGTAGCATGGTGACGGATGAGAATGGTGTGGCTGTATCCGAACCGCTGCGCAAGGGGCGCTACATCGTCCGTGAACAAGGCAAAACGGCTGGGTATGTGTTCGAGGAGATTGCGCTGGACGCGGTGGTAAAGCCGGATGAAACCACCGACCTGTCCGTGACCAACCAGCCGGTGCAGGTCCGGCTGAAGCTGTACAAGCGCGACGCGGATGAATACGCCGGGAAGCCCGCGGATGCGCCCGGCACGCGCGGCGACGGCGAGCTGACGGGCGCGGTCTTCCGCGTGCTCGCGGCGCAGGACATTACCGACCGGCAGGGCAACGTGATCTATGAAAAGGGAGATGTGGTCGTTGATTCCCTGACCACGGCGGGTGAGGATGCTTCCGTAACCACGGATGCGCTCTGGCCGGGCGTGTATGAGATTGTGGAGCTTGCGCCGCCTGTGGGGTATCAGGCTGCCGTGGATTCTATCATTGTGGATGCGCGATCCGCGGCAGAACAGTCGCACGAAGCCGTTGTCATCTATGAAGGTGTTGTCACCAATGAAATCCGCTATGGCGCGCAGGCCATTGTCAAATTGCTCGGAGGCATGAGCGACGATCCCGACCCGGACCGCGTGGAGACGCCGGAGGCGGGCGCGGAGTTTCTCGTGTATCTTCGCAAGGCCGGGTCTTACGAAAACGCCCACGCGTTTGAGCGCGACCGGCTGGTGACGGATGAAAACGGCTACGCGAAAACCAAAGCCCTGCCCTACGGCGTCTATGTGCTGGAACAGATAAAGGGCGCGCCGGGGTATGAGCTCAAGGGCCCGATCCCTTTTTGAGATCGACGGGACTGAGGACATCCTCAACCCGCCGCCCCTGACGCTCTCCGACCGGCCCATCCGCTACCGCCTGCGCCTGATAAAGACGGACAGCGAAACAGGAAAGGCCGTCACGCTTTCCGGCGTCTCCTTCAAGCTCAGAGACGAGACGGGAGAGTTTGTTACCCAAACCGTCTCCTATCCCACCCGGCAGGAGACCGACACCTTTGTAACCGACGAAACCGGCAGTGTGACATTGCCCGAAACGCTCACCTGGGGCCTGTACTTCGTTGAGGAAGTCACAGCCCCGAAAGGCTATCTCATCCGCGAGGAGGCGCTGACGGTGTTCGTAGGGCAGGACGGCGACTCGCCCGGAGAAACGTACCAGATCGACGTGGAAGTCCCCAACGAGCCGGTCAAGGGGCGGATTCTGCTTGAAAAGAAGGGGCCGCGGCTCACCGGGTTCGAGGTGACGGCAGATGCTTACGGGAACGAGGCGCACCGCCCCGTATACGAAGAAAGGTATCTGGCGGGGGCGGTGTTTGAACTTCGGGCGGCGGAAACCGTCACCGGCGGGGACGGAACGGTCTGGTTTGAACAGGGCGAGCTGGTGGAAACCCTCACCACCGCCTCGAATGGGCCGGCAGCCTCCGGGCTGCTGCCGCTGGGACGGTATGTGCTGGTGGAAATTCACGCGCCCGAAGGGTATGCGCTGGATGACACGCCGCATGAGGTCACGTGGATGCTTCGGATGCCTACACCCCTGTGGTAGAAGTCCGCGCAGAGCTGACCAATGAATATCTGCCGGCTGAAATTACGCTGACCAAGTATAAGGAAACCATGCAAGCGATGGAAGATGAGTATGGCGTTCGTCAGACTGTCATAACCGTCCCCGGTGAGGGCTTTGTATTCGGTCTGTACAATGCCTCCGACATTCCCTATGACGGCGGCGTTCTCCCTGCCGGTACGCTGGTGGCCTCCGGCGCGACGGATGCGGACGGGCGGCTGGTATTTGCCGGGCAGTACCCGCACGGGGAGTACTATGTGAAGGAGCTGCAAGCGCCGGAAGGATGGAAAATTGTCTGCCGGGACGTTCCCCGTTTCAATCCTGCCTGAGAAAGCGCAAGAGGATGCCGTCATCCGCGCCGGTCTGACGGTGCATAACGAGCTGATCTGCACACCCGTCACGATCACCAAGACCGACATCACCGGCGCGGCCCCGGTGCCCGGCGCGCTCATCGAAGTGCGAAACAGCCGGGATGAGATCATCTATCGCGCGCGCACGGATGAAAACGGCGAGCTGCCGGACATTCCCCTTACCCCCGGACAGTATGCCTTCCGTGAGGTGCTCGCGCCGGACGGCTACGCGCTCAACGAGGCCGTATGCATCTTCGTGGTGGACGCTCAGGGCCAGGTGAGCGGCGATACGGAGATTCGGGATGATTGGACGCGCTTTTCCCTGCGCAAGACCGACACAGGCGGCCGGGTACTTGCGGGCGTACAGTTTGCGCTGGTTGATGCGGACGGAAACCAGATTATGACCGCCGAGACGGACGAAAACGGGCTGGCCTCGTTTGAAAGGATTCCTCACGGGCGCTATACCGTGGTGGAGACGCAGCCTTTATCCGGCTATCTTCCCGCCGGAACGGTCGCGGAGCTGACCGTAGACGGGCAATACGTCAATCCCGACGCGCCGCTGGAGGTCGTCAATGTTCCCGCGGACACTTCCGACATCCAGACCGGAGTGGACCTGCCGTTCACGCCCCTGATGTGGGCAGGCGTGGGATGACGGTGGGCGGGTTAGTACTCATCGGTGCCTATGGGTACAGGCGCAGGAAGCGCCGGTGACAGCTTTCGGGAGGACGGCTCTGCTGGCCGTCCTCCTTCCTCGCGGTTGCCGGGTGGGAGCAAATACGGTATAATGAAGCCAATTCAAAGGAAGAAGCGGTGAGAAAACATGCCCAACGAAACCGACGGCATCATCAAGCGATTTGAGCAAAGAACCATTCGCAGCCTGTGGGATGAGGAGCGCCAGGAATGGTATTTCTCCATCGTGGATGTGGTAGGCGCGCTTACGGACAGCCCGGATTATCAGACGGGGCGCAAGTATTGGAATAAGCTCAAGCAGCGTCTACATGAAGAAGGCAGCGAACTGGTGACAAATTGTCACCAGTTGAAAATGCCGGCGGCAGATGGCAAAATGCGTCTGACCGACGCAGCCGATACCGAGCAGCTTTTGCGCATCATCCAGTCCATCCCCTCGCCCAAGGCCGAACCCTTCAAGCTGTGGCTGGCGCAGGTGGGCCGGGAGCGCATCGAGGAAACCATCGACCCGGAGCTGAGCATTGAGCGCGCGCTGGAAACCTATCTGCGCAAGGGATATTCCCGCGAATGGATCAATCAGCGCCTGCAGGCCATTCAGGTGCGCCGGGAGCTGACGGATGAGTGGCAGACGCGCGGCGTAAAAAAAGGCGTCGAGTATGCCATTCTCACCGACGAGATCACCCGCGCATGGTCGGGAATGAACACCCGGCAGTACAAGCGGTTCAAGGGGCTCAAAAAGGAAAACCTGCGTGACAACATGAGCACCACGGAAATCGTGCTCAACATGCTGGCGGAAGCATCCGCAAAGGATATTTCCCAGGCCGAAGCGCCGGAAACCTTTGCGGAAAACCAGCAGGTCGCCCGCAAGGGCGGCGAGGTCGCAGGCATTGCGCGGCAGGCGCTGGAAGCGCGTACCGGCAGACCCGTCATTACCCCGCAAAACGCGCTGGACTTTCACCGCCTGATCGAAGATGTCATGGAAGAAACGGCGGCTTTGCCGGAGACGGAGAAGCGGAGCGAATGACGGATCGGCTGCCGCGCCCCATGTGCTCATGCCGAAAAAAACCAAACGCAAGAAGCAGTCCTCTCAAGGGCTGCTTCAGTTTGTCGAAAAAGTCCGCCTGCGGCGGCCTTTTCCGCCAGATGCTTAAGAAATGTTTGCGCCAAGGGGCGCAAACTCCCCGCCCGCCCGGCAAAGCCGGGCGATACGAATTCACTTTGAAGGGCCTGCGGGCCCTCCAAGCCTCCCGAAAGGTTTTTTTGACAGTCTGAAGCAGTCCTCCAAGGGCTGCTTTTTCTTATGCAGATGAAGAGGAGGAAACTCATGAAACGGTTGATTATTGCGGAAAAACCCAGCGTTGCCCAGGCCATTGCCGCGGTGCTGAACATCCGGGAGAAGAAGCCCGGCTATCTGGAGGGGGCGGACGTCCTGGTGAGCTGGTGCGCCGGACATCTGGTGGAACTGGCCGCGCCGGAGGGTTACGATGCGCGCTACGCCAGATGGCGGCAGGAGGACCTGCCCATCGTCCCAGGGCCCTGGAAGTACGAGGTCATTGAAAAGAGCGCCCGGCAGTTTGAAACGCTCAAACGCCTCATGCGCCGCGCCGACGTCTCCGAGGTCGTCAACGCCTGCGACGCGGGGCGCGAGGGCGAGCTCATCTTCCGCCTCGTCTATGACCTGGCGGGCTGCGATAAGCCCGTCCTGCGGCTCTGGACCTCATCCATGGAGGAAGACGCCATCCGCGAGGGGCTGCGGCAGATGAAGCCGGCCGCGCACTATGATGCGCTGGGGCAGGCCGCCCTGTGCCGGGCGCAAGCGGACTGGCTGGTGGGCATCAACGCCACCCGCCACTTTTCCCTGCTCTATGGACGGACGCTCAACGTCGGGCGCGTGATGACCCCCACGCTGGCCATGCTGGTGAAGCGCGAGGCGGATATCGCCGCGTTTCAGCCGTCCGCCTATTATCATGTGCGGCTGGACTGCGGCTCCTTCCCGGCCGAAAGCGAGCGCACGGAGGATCGCACGGAGGCGGAGCGCATCGCCGCCCTGTGCGGCGGCAAGGAAGCAAGGGTCGTATCGGTGGAAACCAGCGAACGCAGGGAACAGCCGCCCAGGCTCTACGACCTGACCGCGCTCCAGCGCGACGCCAACCGTCTGCTCGGCTACACCGCGCAGCAGACGCTGGACTACGCGCAATCCCTGTATGAAAAGCAACTGCTGACCTACCCGCGAACGGACAGCCGGTATCTGCCGCAGGGCATGACGGAGAAAGCGCGTGAGTTGGCTGCTTATGCGGCGGCGGCGCTTCCATTTGCCGCGGGGCTTTCCCTGCCCTGTCATCCCCGGCAGCTTGCCGGAAAGGTCAGCGACCACCACGCCCTGCTTCCCACGGCGGCTCTCCGGGATCACCCGCTGGACGCCCTGCCCGCCGGCGAAAGGAGCGTGCTGACGCTGGTGGCGGCGCGCCTGCTCTGTGCCGCCGGGGAGGCGTGCGTGATGCTGGAGACAACCGCCCGGCTGGAATGTGAGGGTGTCTCCTTTACCGCCAGGGGAAGAAGGACGGTGCATCCGGGATGGAAGACGCTGGACGCCGCTTTCCGCGCCACGCTCAGAAGCCGGGAACGCGAGGAGGAGGCGGACGGCCTGCCGCCCCTGAACGAGCGCATGACCTTCCTACCCGTGACGGCTTCCGTCAGGGAAGGGAAGATCACGCCGCCCGAACGGTATTCGGAAGATACCCTTTTGTCGGCCATGGAGAACGCGGGCAAAGAGAATACCCCAAAGGATGCGGAACGCCGCGGCCTGGGCACCCCGGCCACCCGCGCCGCCATCATTGAAAAACTGCTCAAATCCGGGCTTGCGGAGCGAAGGGCGTTCCGCAGGCGCATCTGCCTCGTCCCGACGGACAAGGGGATTTCCCTGATTACCGTGCTGCCGGAGGCGATTCAGTCCCCAGCCCTGACCGCCGCGTGGGAACAGAAGCTGCGGGAGGTGGAGCAGGGCGCGCTGGGCGGGGAGGCGTTTCTCACAGACATCACGGACATGGTGCGGGAGCTCGCCTCCTCCGAGCATCCCGTTCGGGACGTGCACATGTTGTTTGCCGACAACCGCCGGGCCGTGGGCGTATGCCCGCGCTGCGGCGCTTCGGTCGTGGAAAACGCAAAGGGTTTCGTCTGCACCGCGCGTGGCTGCGGCTTCGCGCTGTGGAAGAAGGACCGCTTTTTCGCCGCCATGCGCAAGGAACTGACAGCCTCCGTCGCGGCCGCGCTGCTCAAGGAGGGGCGGGTGAGCCTGAAAGGGGCTGTTTTCCCCCCAGAACGGGGCGCACCTATGAGGCGGACGTCGTGCTTGAGGACACGGGGACGCCGTTTGTAAAGTATCGTCTGGAATTTGCGGAAGGGAGGAAACGAAAGTGAGCCAGGAAAAGACCATTCGCTTTATTGACACCAATTACCGGACGCTGTTTACCCTTCCTGACGGAGGGAACCTCCGGATGACCTTCCCGGACGGCGGAAGCAAGGTAAGCCGGTGCCGGTATGTGGACGAGTACCACACGGAGGTGGCCGGGCGGGTATACCACATCTGCGAGTTTGCCGGGCATATGGAGCGGGGCGGCATCGCCTGCGCGCCGGAGGAGCCCCTGCCCAGGCAGACGGACAAGCAGGCGTTCCAGGAGCGCCGTTTTCTCCGGGCTCCCTTCGGCGCATATGCCATCTACCAGCTCACACGCGAAGAGGCGACCCGCAATCTGCGCTTTGAACCGCTTGAGCATCTGCGGGCGGCGGGGCTGGCGGTGGACCGTGCCAACTACGATCTCGTCTACACCGGCGCCCTGCCGTCACGCCCCGATCTGTCGCGGGAAGCGTTGCTCGAATCGCTGTACGAGCGGTTCAACCTCGACCCTCCACGCGATTTCACCGGCCATAGCCTGTCCGTCAGCGATGTGGTCGGCCTCAAGGGAAAGAGCGGCGTCAGCTTTCATTATGTGGACAGCTTCGGCTTTGCGGAGCTTCCGGCCTTCCTGCCTGCCCCTGACAGGGCTATGGAGGAGGCAAACCGTGCGGCGGAGCTGGCGGAGCAGCCCTTTGCGCTGGTCTCCTTTCGGGGAAAGCCCGCGCTACTGGCGGACTGGCGCGTGGACAGGAGCCTGCTGCCCCAGGAAATTTATGCGTATGACCTGCGGTATGGGGAGGAGTGGGGCGTGCCTGTCACGCTGGAAAATCAGGCGCGCGTCAATTTTTGCGGCACGCTTCTTTTCAATGAACCTCTGACCCTTTCGCCCGACGGGCGCATCACGCTGGACAGAGATGCAATCGATCATCTGGATGGAAAAGCGATCTCCCTTTCGGAATTTCAAAAGCAGCAGGCACTTCAGCACCGGCCGCCGCTGCTGAAGCGGCTCAGGGAGCCGCGCCCCGCGCAGACCGGACGCAAACCGGCAAAAGCAGAACAGGAGCGATGACATGTTCAATACGACGGAAATGAATCTCATGATCCTCTACAACCCCGGCACCCGCCTGGGACTGATGGAGGAGCTGGGCAACATGCTTGGGTATCTGTCCGGGGAGGAAACCGGGCTGCGCCGCACGACGGTGGGCGTCATCCGCAAGCTCCAGGCCATGACCGACGAGGACTTTGACCGGCTCGACCTCGATCCGTCCGGCCTCTGCCTGAAAGGAAGGTGAACGCATGCCCGACAACAGGACGGACAGCCTTGTGCAGCTTGCGCAGGATACGGCCCGGCGCATTACCGGCAGTCACACGGCGTGGATGGCGTATCTTCAAACCGCCGCCCGCCTGTACAAATACCCTTATCACGAACAGCTTCTCATCTTTGCCCAGCGTCCGCAGGCTACGGCCTGCGCGGGTTACGAGGTCTGGAAAAATACCATGCGCCGCTATGTGCGCAGGGGCGCGAAGGGCATTGCGCTGCTGGATACCTCCGGGGACGCGCCCCGGCTGCGCTACGTCTTTGACGTGGCGGACACCGGCGAGCTTTCGCAGTCGCGCAGCCTGAACCTCTGGAAACTTTCGGAGGAAAACGCGCAGGCGGTTTCGCTTTCGCTGGAAAACGGCTACGACGTGCCCGCCCGCGAGGGGTTGGAGCGGCAGCTGCGCGCCATCTCTTCACAGCTTGCGGGCGCTTGCTGGGTGGACCGCAAGCAGGAGATCTTCGACATCGTTGACGGTTCGTTTCTGGAGGGGTACGATGAAGGTGCGATAGGAGCTTCCTTCCGCAGAGCCGCATCCGTCAGCCTGGAATACGCGCTGCGTTCCCGGTGCGGACTGGCAAACGAGGGGCGCTTCATCCGCGAGGACTTCATCCCCGTGATGGAATGGAACACCCCGGAGGCAGCCGCCGCGCTGGGCACGGCGGTCAGCGAGATGAGCGGGGAGGTCCTGCGGACCATTGAAATCAGCATCCGAAACCATGAAAGGAGCGTCGAACATGATCGCCTACAGGCAGAACGGAGAGACCCTGATTCCCGACCTGAAGCTGGACGAAACGGAGACCCGGCCCCTGGGCAGGTACGGGCGGATGCGCAGGACGTACCTGCAAACGCATCGGACGATGCTGTGGAACAGCCTGCTGCTAAGCGGGACATTGCAGGAGCACCTGCTGGAGACCGACGCGGCGGCACAGAGCCGTCTGGAGCTGCTGATGCCGGAGCTGATGAAGGACGCGGGCGCGACGGAGGCATTGAAAGCCAGCGACCCGATGCGATGGGTCGGCCTGATGAACGCCTGCAAGGCGCAGGCCGAGGAAATCATCCTCAGGGAGCTGGTGTACAGCTAAGTTTTCTGGAGGGGCTTGCGGCCCAGCCCGGTACGGAAAGAGCGGAGAGCGATATGCCCTCCGCTCTTTCCATTCCCCAGGAAGTGGTGGACGAGGTACTCCGGGTGGGCGGGAACACGGCCCATCACCGGGAACGGATCGTCGCTGCCTTTGAGAAGCAGAAACCTGATACCCCGGATTTCCTGAGAAGCCTCCTGCATGGAGGAAACGGTATCGTCACCGATGCAGGAACCTTTGCCGCATGGTACGACGAGGCCGGCATCCGTATCTCACGCGGCCGCGCCGCCCGGCATGCTCCTTCCGCGAAGCTCGTTTCATGGCAGGAAGCCGCAGGCCGCATCAGACAGCTTCTGGAGGAGGGACGGTTCGCCGCCAATGTGGAGCTGGCCGGGGCCGAAGGATATGAACGCTTCCGGCTTGCCGAAAAGCTGTGGTACCTGCGGCAGGATTTCAGCGGAAAAGCCATAGACGCCGGGTATCTGCCCAGCCTCGCCAAAGACGGGGGACGCCATTTTTCAGAGGATACAGAATGGCTTGCTGAAAAGCTGACGGACCCTGCGTTTCGCGCACGGCTTAATAGCGAGTACCGGCAGTTTCTGTCGGATCAGCAGCAAAGCGGCGATCTGCTTCGGTTTCACTTTCACCGGCTGGATGAAATACTGGAAGCCCTTGAAGAACTTGACCTTCCTCGCAGGGCCTTTTCATCTGAAATGGTGGAAATCCCGCCTGTCCGGCAGTTCATCACCGAAGATGAAATCGACGCAAATCTGGCGGAAGGCGGCCTCATGTCCGGCAGCAAGGGACGCATCTTTGCCTTTTTTCAGCAGCCCCACTCCAACAAGGAACAAGTGGATTTTCTCAAGCAGGAGTACGGTACGGGCGGACGTTCGCACGCGCTGTCCAATGCGGATGGAAGCGACGAATCGCATAGCGGAAAGGGGATACGGTATCAAAAAAGGGATTGCCCTGAGGTGCGTCTTACTTGGCAGAAAGTCGCCGGACGAATCGCCGGACTGATCCGGCGGGGGCTTTATCTGACTGAGCAGGAGCAGGCGGAGTATGACCGAATCCAGGCGGAAAAGGTCCAGGCTGAAAAAGATGCCCCACAAGCCCCGCAGCCGGACCCCGCTGTATGGGAATACAACGGCGTCAAGGAACGCCATCCGGATGATCTGGTCCTGTATCAGATGGGCGACTTCTTTGAGCTGTATGGCGAGGATGCCAGAGAAGCCGCGCCGGAGCTGGGATTGCAGCTGGTCTCCCGTGCCATCCCTGGGGGTGGGCGCGTGGAGATGTGCGGGTTTCCGGCAAACCGGCTGGAGCAGTACCTGGAACAGCTCCGAGCCAAGCATGATGTGACGATCTCCGCCATCCAGGAGGGCAGCACCCAGCGTCGGGAATATTCCGTCCTCTCTATCGACCACGAGGCTGAACAGGACATCAACGACCATGAAGCGGAGTACGGCGCAGATGGTTTCCGGGCGTCCGCGATGAAGAAGCCATCCAAGCCGCCACTATTCGAGAGCTTCACGAGCAATACAAGCCTATCGTGCTGGAGGCTGTTACCCAGGACACCGCATACCGCAACGCTTGCGGTCACAGCGACTATGAGAACGCTGTAATCGAGGGTAATGCTGCCATTCGCCGCGCCGTCTTAGGGTCTGGCAATATGGGGTTGCTCCGCCTTTATTCCGATACGCCGGAGTTTCGTCAGCGCCTGCACCGGGAGATTATCGACGAGACTTATCCCAAGCTCCATGAGCTGCTGCACCCTCTCTCGGACAATGACATCGACAGGGCGATCCAGGACTGGAACGGTAAAATCGAAAGCAAACACGCCGTTGTCCAATACATGAAAGACCATGCACGGGAGAAAGACACCGCTGCATGGCTGGCCCATGAGTTTGATGGCAGCGACGGCAAAACTCCGTTTGCGGTCCGCCCGGAAAGCCCCGAAGGAACGGTGCTGCCCTGGCCCAAGGTACAGCGCCGGATTGCCCAGCTCATCAAGGAGGATTGCTTCTACACCCAGGTTGAACAGGATCAGCTTACTGAACCGCAACATCAAGAGAGCCGCCCTTATCAAGTGGTAGTCTATCACCATCTTGAAAACGGCTTTGATGGAAAGAAAGAATACCCGACACTGGAAGAAGCGGAAAAAGTGGCACAAAGTTATGTGGACGGCACAATGGAGCCGGACGGCTTTGCCTACGACGGCGCAGCGGTCTACAACCTGGAAGCCAGACAATATCTTCGTATCTATGGGGATTACCCGGATGAAAAAGCTCATGAGCAGCTCAATGAGTTGGATCACCCCCATGACCTTCAAGCAGAGGTAGAAGCATGGGAAGCTGAGCAGGCCGCCCAAAAACAAGCGGTAATTGACACGCTCTCCGAACAGGAACAGCTTACCGTCCGCGCTATGGAAACTGCTGGTTTTATGTTCAATCCCCAGGCTGCGAACCCAGGTTTGAGAGAAAATCTGGTCTTTACTGCTGGTGAGTATGGCTATCCCATCACTTTTGAAAATTGGGAACAGGCTTATATGTGGATTGATGGAGCGGAGCTGCGGGATACTCCCGGTCTGCGTGAGGAAGTACAGCAAATTCTCCATCCTGAAATTCAGAATGGTGCCATCACCAACGAGGAATACGCCGCCGCCCGTGGCACAATCAGGGAGCGGACTTCCTACGATCCTGCGGTTCCTCCCTACAATGTGGGTGATATTGTCTATCTGGATGATCGCGCCCACCAGATTACGGAGCTGCGGGATAACACAGTGGAGCTTTTGCCCACCGGCATGAGCTACCCCATCTACCGGGCCGAGAGCCGGGAACGGTTTGAGCAGCTTTTGCGGGAGGATAACCGCAACGACTTCTATACCGAGTTCCTGCCTGTAAATCTGGATACGGTGGACCAGGACCTTCGGGATGTGCTGGCCCATAGCCTGATCGGTGAGACGGACAAGGTAGAGCTTTCCGAGCTTCTTCATAACGGCAAGAGCAATCGAGAGATCGCCTTGTGGCTGAGTCGGACCTATCCCAACATCGTGGAAACGATGGAGCTGGAAACCGGAGAGACAGCTGATTACCGAACAATGCCTGAAGGTATTGAGCTGGAAGTGCTGGACGCAGATGAAAAGCGTCTGGCCATGCTGTTCTTCCGCTGGAACGAGGTTGCGCCTTTGCTGCGCGGGATGTATGCCCGTCAGCTGGACGGTTTTGGGCAGGAACGCCCCGAACCGGCTGCCGAAACCCCGACCTTCCAAGCCGAGACTGTGGCTGTCTATCCGGGCGATAAGAATAATCTGCCCTATGATGTGGTTGTTCAGACCCTGAGAACCAATGAGCCAGAGCCTCCTACACCTGTCACCGAGCCGGAGAAAACCCCGGATGAAGTGCTGGACGAACACCCCGTTTCCATTCAGGTAAACGGCGAGTGGCAGACCTTCCCCAATGTCAAAGCTGCCGAGGAAGCCTCTTATGAGGAATACAAGGCCAACCTGCGCCGCACCGCCGAGAATTTCCACATCACCGACGATCACCTGGGCGAAGGCGGCCCCAAGGCCAAGTTCCAGGCCAATGTCGAGGCAATCAAGCTGCTGAAATACCTGGAGGAAACCACCGGGCAGGCAACGCCGGAGCAGCAGCAAGTCCTCTCCCGGTATGTGGGCTGGGGCGGGTTGGCGGATGCTTTTGACCCTGACAAGGAAAGCTGGAGCAAGGAATATGCCCAGCTGAAGGAGTTACTGACCCCAGAGGAATATGCCGCTGCCAGAGGTTCCACCCTCAACGCGCACTACACCAGCCCTACGGTCATCAAAGCGATTTACGAGGCTGTGGGCCGCATGGGATTTGAGACCGGCAACATCCTGGAGCCGTCCTGCGGTGTGGGCAATTTCTTCGGTATGCTGCCGGAGGAAATGCGAAACAGCCGTCTGTACGGCGTGGAGCTGGATTCCATCAGCGGGCGGATTGCCCAGCAGCTCTATCCCAAGGCCGACATCACCGTGGCCGGTTTTGAAACCACCGACAGGCGGGACTTCTATGATCTTGCCATCGGCAATGTACCTTTCGGCCAGTATCAAGTCCGGGACAAAGCCTACGACAAGCTGAATTTCAGCATTCACAACTACTTTTTTGCCAAGGCGTTGGACCAGGTGCGTCCTGGTGGCGTGGTGGCCTTTGTCACCAGCCGCTATACGATGGACGCCAAAGATTCCACCGTGCGCCGGTATCTTGCCCAGCGCGCCGAGCTGCTGGGGGCTATCCGTCTGCCCAATGACGCTTTCAAAAAGAACGCAGGTGCCGAGGTCGTTTCGGACATCATCTTCCTGCAAAAGCGTGACCGTCCGTTGGACATCGTGCCGGAGTGGACGCAGACCGGGCAGACCGAGGACGGCTTTGCCATCAACCGCTATTTCCTGGACCACCCGGAAATGGTGCTGGGCCGACAGGAACCGGAAAGCACCGCTCACGGCATGGACTACACCGTGAACCCCATCGAGGGGCTGGAGCTTGCCGATCAGCTGCATGATGCCGTGAAGTACATTCGCGGCACCTACCAGGAGGCCGAGCTGCCGGAGCTGGGCGAGGGCGAAGCCATCGACACTTCTATCCCTGCTGACCCCAATGTGAAAAATTACTCCTACACCGTTGTGGACGGCGATGTGTATTACCGTGAAAACAGCCGTATGGTACGGCCTGACCTGAATGCCACCGCCGAAGCCCGTGTGAAAGGACTGGTGGGTCTGCGAGAATGTGTCCAGCAGCTCATTAATCTGCAAATGGACGCCGCCACACCGGACAGCACCATCCAGGACAAACAGGCCGAACTGAACCGGCTCTATGACAGCTTCTCTGCAAAATATGGTCTTATCAATGACCGGGCGAACCGGCTGGCCTTTGCTGATGATTCCAGCTACTATCTGCTCTGCGCGCTGGAAGTCATTGACGAGGACGGCAAGCTGGAGCGCAAGGCGGATATGTTCACCAAGCGCACCATCAAGCCCCACAAGGCGGTGGACACTGTGGATACCGCAAGTGAAGCTCTGGCCGTATCAATTTCCGAAAAAGCCTTTGTCGATATGGCGTATATGGCGGAGTTGACCGGCAAGACCGGCGACGAACTGGCCGCCGAGCTAAAAGGCGTGATCTTCCGTGTACCTGGGCAGTTGGAGAAAGACGGCACTCCCCATTATGTAACAGCCGACGAATACCTGTCCGGCAATGTGCGGCGCAAGCTGCGTCAGGCACAGCGGGCCGCACAGCAGGACCCTTCCTTTGCAGTCAATGTGGAGGCCCTTACCGCTGCCCAGCCCAAAGACCTGGATGCGTCGGAGATTGAGGTGCGCCTGGGCGCTACCTGGATCGACAAAGAGTACATCCAGCAGTTTATGTATGAGACCTTCGACACGCCGTTTTATCTCCAGCGCAATATCGAGGTCAACTATTCTTCTTTCACCGCTGAGTGGCAGATCACCGGCAAAAGCTCTGTAAGCCAGAACAATGTGGCAGCCTATACCACCTACGGAACCAGCCGTGCCAATGCCTACAAGATTCTGGAGGACAGCCTGAACCTGCGGGATGTCCGTATCTACGACACCATAGAGGATGCAGACGGCAAAGAGCGCCGGGTGTTGAATGCCAAAGAGACCACCCTGGCCGCCCAAAAGCAGCAAGCGATCCGGGACGCTTTCAAAGACTGGATTTGGAAAGACCCGGACCGCCGCCAAGCTCTGGTCCGCCAGTACAATGAGGAAATGAACTCCACCCGTCCCCGTGAATACGACGGCGGACACATTACTTTCGGTGGTATGAACCCGGCCATCACCTTGCGGGAACACCAGAAAAACGCTATCGCTCATGTGCTGTACGGCGGCAATACGCTGCTGGCACACGAGGTAGGCGCTGGCAAAACCTTTGAAATGGTGGCTGCCGCCATGGAGAGTAAGCGCCTGGGCTTGTGTCAGAAATCCCTCTTTGTGGTGCCGAACCATCTGACCGAACAATGGGCGTCGGAGTTTCTGCGGCTCTATCCTTCCGCCAACATTCTTGTCACCACCAAAAAGGACTTTGAGACCCACAACCGCAAGAAGTTCTGCGCCCGCATTGCCACCGGCGATTATGACGCCATCATCATGGGACACAGCCAGTTTGAGAAAATCCCCATCAGCCGAGAGCGTCAGGAACGGCTCCTTCAGGAGCAGATCGACGAGATCACCGAGGGCATTGCCGAGGTGAAGTACAGCGGCGGTGAGCGTTTCACGGTCAAGCAGTTGGAACGCACCAAGAAGTCCCTGGAAGCCCGGCTGGAGAAATTGCAGGCCGAGAGCCGCAAGGACGATGTGGTAACATTCGAGCAGTTGGGTGTGGACCGCCTGTTCGTCGATGAGGCGCATAACTATAAAAACCTGTTTTTATACACCAAGATGCGGAATGTGGCAGGTCTCTCCACAAGCGATGCCCAAAAGTCCAGCGATATGTTTGCAAAGTGTCGCTATATGGATGAACTGACCGGAAACCGTGGTGTGATTTTCGCCACTGGCACCCCCGTATCGAACAGCATGACCGAACTTTACACCATGCAGCGGTATCTCCAGTATGACCGCCTGCAAGAGCTGAACATGACCCACTTCGACTGCTGGGCCAGCCGCTTCGGAGAAACCGTCACGGCGCTGGAGCTGGCACCGGAAGGCACCGGCTACCGGGCAAGAACGAGATTCAGCAAGTTTTTCAACCTCCCGGAGCTGATGAACTTGTTCCGTGAAGTTGCCGACATCAAAACCGCCGATCAGCTGAACTTGCCCACCCCGGAGGTGGAATACCACAACATCGTGGCCCAGCCTACTGAACACCAAAAAGAGATGGTGCAGGTTCTCTCCGAGCGCGCCTCCAGGGTACACAGCGGCAGCGTTGACCCCTCAGAGGACAATATGCTCAAGATTACCGGCGATGGCCGCAAGCTGGGTCTGGACCAGCGTATCATCAACCAGCTGCTGCCGGATGAACCCGGCACCAAGGTCAATCAGTGTGTGGGTAATATCATGCAGATCTGGCGGGACGGCGAGGCTGACAAGCTGACCCAGCTGGTATTCTGCGACATTTCCACGCCCCAGGCAGCCCCCTCCAAAAAGGCAGCCAAACAGCTGGATAATCCCACACTTCATGCGCTGGAACAGGCTGTGCCGTTGGATGAGCCTGAGCCTGCCTTTACCATCTATGAGGACATCCGCCAGAAGCTCATCGCCCAGGGAATGCCCGCCGAGCAGATTGCTTTTATCCACGAAGCCAAGACCGAGGTGCAGAAGAAAGAACTGTTTTCCAAGGTTCGCACTGGGCAGGTGCGCGTCCTGCTGGGCAGCACCTCCAAAATGGGCGCTGGCACCAATGTGCAGGACCGGCTTGTGGCGCTCCATGACCTGGATTGTCCGTGGCGTCCGGGAGACCTTGCCCAGCGCAAGGGCCGTATCGAGCGCCAGGGCAACCAGAATCCGCTGGTCCATGTGTACCGCTATGTTACCGAGGGAACTTTCGATGCCTACCTGTGGCAGACGGTGGAGAACAAACAGAAATTCATTTCGCAAATCATGACCAGCAAAAGCCCGGTCCGCTCCTGCGATGATGTGGACGAAACGGCGCTGTCCTTTGCCGAGATCAAGGCCCTGTGCGCCGGAGACCCCCGTATCAAGGAGCGCATGGATTTGGATGTGGAGGTTGCGCGTCTGAAGCTGATGAAAGCTGACCATCAGAGCAAGCAGTACCGCCTGGAGGATCAGTTGCTCAAATACTTCCCCCAGGAAATCGAAACTAACAAGGGGTTTATTAAAGGCTTTGAAGCGGATCTGGAGACCCTGGCCGCCCATCCTCACCCGGAGGATGGCTTTGCTGGAATGGAGATCCGGGGCGATGTGCTGACTGACAAAGAAAACGCCGGTGCAGCCTTGCTAGACGCCTGTAAGGAGGTCAAAGGCTCCGAACCGGTGCAGATCGGCAGCTATCGGGGCTTTACTATGTCCGTGGAGTTTTCCGCTTGGAAACAGGAATATACGCTCCTGTTGAAAGGCCAGATGACCCACCGGGCAAGCCTCGGCACAGACCCGCGCGGAAACCTCACCCGTATCGACAATGCACTGGCTCAAATGCCTCAGCGTTTGGAAGCCGTGAAAAACCAGCTGGACAACCTTTACCAACAGCAGGCCGCAGCCAAAGAGGAAATCGGAAAGCCGTTTCCCTTTGAGGATGATCTGCGAGTCAAGTCCGCCCGTCTGGTGGAACTGGACACGCTGCTGAACATTGACGGCAAGGGCCATGCCCAGCCGGAAACTGTGGTTGCCAAGAGCGCACGGCCTTCGGTGCTGGACAGCTTGAAGCGCCCGGTGCCACCCCGTAGCCCTGAAAAGAAACCGAAACAACATGAGGAGGTGCGATAACATGAATACCAACGATCTGAATACGGCCCTTTATGAGAAGATGGCCGCTGAACAGGACAAATACCGGGACTGGCTGAAAAGCCAGCCCCCGGAGGAAATCCTGCACCATACCTATGAGTACACCGTCCGGGAGGACATTGTGATGGCGATGGAGGACTTGGAGCTGACCGATGCCCAGGCCCAGGCGCTTTTGGATTCGCCTACACCGCTGGCCGATGTGTACCGTCACTTTGAGAAGCTGGAGACCGGCTACATGGATGTGATCCGGGACAGCATTGAAAACCGAGCGGATGATGTGTGTAAGGTTTTGGAAGAACAGCGGTCCATCCCTCTCTATCTCCATTCTGCCGCCTATGCGTCCCAGCATGGGGAGATGGCACAATATAACCGCTCTTATCAGGCAAACTTTGACTGTAAAGAGGCCATTGAACACGCCATCAGCGCCCACTATGCGGATAACCGACTGGATACGGAGTCTGCGGTTAAGGCGGTGCTGGAAAAGTTCGGGTCGGAACGAGTACAGTTCATCCTTGCCAACACCATCCAGCATAAGGACAGCGACGGTCGCGTTTCCCGTGACAACAAAGCCTGGGCAAAGACCATTCCCATGCCGGAGGACAGCGGCACTTCGCGCCACTGTGCTTATCTGGTTGTGGATGAGGTCAATCTTGGTCTGACCGATCTGTTTACACGGCAGGCACGAAAAACGCTTCAGGAACCGGAGAAAGGCTCTGTCTTGCAAAAGCTCAAACAGGAGCCTACCACCCACAAGCCTGCTTTATCGAAGAAACAGGAGCCGGAACGATGAGCGCCAAAAAGCGTAAACGGGATGTGCCGGTCCTGTTTTGGGTTTCCGATGCGGAGATGGAAGCGATCCAGCAGAAAATGGCACAGTTCGGAACAAAAAACCTGAGCGCCTATCTGCGGAAGATGGCTGTGGACGGCTATGTGGTACAGCTGGACTTGCCGGAGCTGAAGGAACTGGTATCCCTGTTGCGCCGAAGCAGCAATAACCTGAACCAGCTCACCCGACGGGTACATGAAACGGGGCGGATTTATGATGCTGACCTGGAGGATATAGCCCAACGGCAGGAGCAGTTATGGGAGGGCGTGAAAGAAATCCTAACCCAGCTTTCCAGGCTTTCGTAACAGGGATATATGCCCCAACTGCGGAGGGAGGAACGGCGTTCTTTTCGCCGCGCCTTCCTCCGTTTTTTCTTTTGCCCATATCCTTGTCTTTTTGAAATGTTGGAAGGATAATATGGGTAGAAAACAGATTGCCGCAAAGGAGTTGAGAATAGATGAAAACCTTTGAGAAGGTGTTGGAGCTTTTTCGTGAGTATTTGGACTGTGATCTAGAGGAAGAAGTCCTCCCTTGTCGAGAAGGTTATCTCCGCGTCACATGGAATGGAGATTCCCGCTACTGTGTGGATGGACTTCTCAGCCGGACACCGGACGAACTATTCGAGGTGCTGTTATCTGATTATCGCAGCTATGAGGAACTGCGGCTAACCAAAGGATGCCGAGAAGTGACGGAAGAAGATGAAAGACAGGCAGAAAT
>ENA-OQCL01000381-OQCL01000381.1-human-gut-metagenome-genome-assembly--contig:-NODE-381-length-21953-cov-6.083249_pt1 | contig 21953 bp, 26 predicted proteins | sample MGYA00242502_ERZ504586 | MGnify/ENA primary metagenome ERZ504586 (study PRJEB26092, sample SAMD00036316) | human gut metagenome | host: Homo sapiens | study: EMG produced TPA metagenomics assembly of... | reverse complement strand
ACAGGTCGGGTTTTTTCAAGCTGCTTATAATATCGGTCTACTACGATGGAAGTCACGGACTGCATCTGCAGGTCGCCAATAAAAGGATTTACATAGTTCTCTATCAAGCCTGTATTGACCGAGTAAGAAGATACGCCCCACTTGCGCTCTCCATACAAAGAAACAAAATCCACCAGGAACTCACGGACCGTGACCTTTTTCGGTATAATGAACGTGCCCTTTCTCTGCGTAAATTCCACTTCCGTTTTTCGAGCTGAAGCGGCTGTACGCTTTGCGCTTTTCGTCCTTTCCTTTTTTCTCTTCTCCGTTAGTGCTGCCACTGAAGCTGCATCGATCTGGTCTTTTTTGACGGTTTCCCACTTTTGCTTCTTCGTCCCGTCCTCGTCCTCATAGTAGTAAACAACCGATACGGAGTTGTTCCGTTCAACAATCGATGCCATACAATTTTTCATCCTTTCTCAAAATCGTTAGTTGGTTTCCCTATCTAACCACTCGTCGAAGGACTGCTTTGACACGCGTATGGATGAACCAATGCGGACTGTACGGAAATGGCCTTCCTTGATAAGCCGATATGCAGTGGCATTGCTAACGCCGAGAATATCGGCAATCTCGCTCACTCGATACGTTCTCTTGGCCGGCACATCTCCTTTTCTTGCGTGATCGGAAATGCTACCCATATATCCTCCCTTCCTTACATCTCCGATACCCCCTGTGGCACCTCGAAGTCATTATACAATGCAGGGGTATCGGCTACAATAAACATGCGTAGAAATCGCAGAAGCCCGGCGCTCCGTTGCGAGCGGATTCACAGCGCTGCCCTATTGACAGGCTCCTGCCATTCCTATGCCAGGCCGTCCCATTTACATGGCTGGACGGGTTTACGTTGCCCTCCCTACACGTCTTGGCGCAACGGGTTGCACCCGTCATTTCGCATGTTCTGCCGCTCGGTATAGGGAGACGACGCCGGGGTATGGTATACGGTTTTCAAAGTACGAAAGCATCGCAGCCTAAAGATGCAATGCTTTTTGTTGGATGTCCCTCTCACCTATCAGCAGGTTTTGCGGTCAGATTTTAACCTCGTTTCGTGCATTTACATAAAAAGGCCGTCCGCAGGCTCCCCATGCAGGAAAGCGCGGACGGCTTGGTTTTTTTACAGAAATTCGTCCAGATTGTCAAGCATCATGCTGACCGCTGCATCAACGGTTTGCTGAGGGACAGCGGGAGGGCGCTGTGGCTGAACTGCGGGCGGGTGGGCTTGTTCCTCGGCGGAGACATATTGCTGGATCATGCTCCGAACCATTTTCTCCAGTTCGTCGCGTCGAAACAGCTCGCGGCGGATATGGATCTGCACAGCCTCACCAGCTTCCAGCTCAGGGTGCCGCTCCAGATATTCGCAGACCGCCTTCACAATGAAATCGCTCTTCTTGTGCTTTAAGCGCTCCAGCGTTTCACCGGCCCGGATATACGCCGGGGAGCCTGCCCGAAACTGAAGGGAGAATCGGTAGCCGTCCGGCGTTTTCATATTGCGCTGCCTGCCCTTCGGGCCAGTTTCTCTAGCTGCGCCTGCCCGAGCAGCTCATAGCCGTAGGCGTTGGCTCTGGTATCCGGCTCAAACTCCACAGCGCTGACAAAAGCTGACGCCTTTATAAAGGCGCGCAGCAGGATCGATCCTCCGCCCACAAATATGGCCGGGTTTGTCCGCAGATCCACTTGAAGCTCCCGGAGCTTGTTGAGCATATCGGTAGCATACTTTTCCACCTCCCTGCGGATGGCCTTCTGTATCTCGCAATCTAGAACGGTATTTTGCCCCGCAAGGATCTCGCAGATATGTTCATCATCAATGGAAATATCATAGAGTGAATTTACCTTGCCGGCGATATGGTTGGTCATGGTGATGACCCCCATGTTCAGACTGCGGCAGAACTCCATATCCGGCTTGCCCTTGCGAAGCAGCAATACATCGCTGGTATAACCGCCAATATCGATCACAAAGGTGCGGGAGATGGATGTCATTTCCTGCGCCCGATGCACAACCGCGCCAAACGCCTGGGGGTAAACGAACACATGGTCGAGCATAAAACTAAAGGGTTTGTCATTGTAGATGAAACGCACGGGCTCTTGCCGCCGGAAATAGTATGCGAAGCTTTCCTTGAGCGTACCGTAATGCTCGGGAGGCAGCCCGACAGCCAGGTCGATATCCAGCGTAGAGGAATCCGCTCTGCGGGCTTCCAGCTCTTTTGCGATTGCAAATAGCGTCAGCAGATAGAAGCGGTCGTCCTTGGTTTTATCCCGCATGACGGGCAGCCGCTTGCCTACAAGCGTCCAATATCGTCCCTTGTACTGGATGATGTCAGAAGCCATGGGCGGTTTGGTTGGGAACTCCTCCAGGCCAGACACGAAGCAGGTATTTTTGGTTTTGATCTGTGCGTTGCCATGGTCGACTCCAATAATCACTTCATTTTCCTCCTCTCCCGAATGCATTGGGAAATTCTTATAGATTCTATGACAAAGCCCACGGCTTTGACGGCGCAAAGGTTTTATGGTATTGCACCGATGGAAATGCGTTTTTACAACGGTTTCGCGCATTGTCCCATAGAAAGCGCGAAAAGAGCGCTGCATTATGCAGCGCTCCCAGGCTGTCGAAAAAGCGGCTTGCGCCACTTTTTCGAGGTTTTCATAGCTCCCTTGCGCCTACGGCGCGGCCAGGGAGCTATGTAGGGAAACCCTTGCTACGCAAGGCTTTTTGCGGATTTGCCGTACACCCCCCAGGGGGCCTTCTCTTGTCCCTTCGGGACAATTCACCTTGTGCCGCCAAATCCGATGAAAGCCTAAAAGGGCTGCGATCTTCTATTCGTCAGAGGTTTCTCGACAAGCTGAGAGCGCTGCATTATGCAGCGCTCCTGTGATCAGATGGATTTTTTTGTTTTTCCGCGCCCAAACGTAATCGTCAAGCCCTTTGCATCGGGGGTCCCACAGATATGTGCCGAACTGGAACCCCATCTCTTGCAGCATAGCCGTGAGCCTCCGAAAGTCCTTTTGCACATGGCAGTTGGTCATCATATCCATGTCAAAGGCAGTCATGACCTTCCGTACGCCTTGCTCTTGCATGACCGTAAGCGTCTGCTGCAAATGCGTGAGTGAACCTACGCCGGACACTGCAACAAGCGTCATGCCTGTGAGATAATGCACGATATCGGCCTTGAGGGGGCCTTCGATCAGCAGTATGGTATCTTGGGCGTCACCAGCGACGTGGGCCCATGCCTCCGCTTTGCAGCCATCCGGCATTTCCGCAGTGGACAGCCACCGGAATTTCCGGCGGGCCACGTTATCAAGGCGGACTTTTATTCCCTGGATGCGGCCAAAATAGTCTCGCACCGGCAGTAAGATACCCCGCCTGGTTCCACAATAGGTCCATACGCCCTCTTTGCGGTAAAAGCCCGGCACGCCGGCTAGATAGTGTCCCTCTAAAAGCAGCTGCTTCGCTATCGCTTCATACCCGCCGGCAGGCGTTGTACGATAAAGGTTTTGCTGTATCACCTCGTCGTTCAGCCCGCGTTCCATTAGGTTGGCCCGATGATCCGATGCCAAAGACAGCCTGTTTAGGAAGGCGCGATAGGTCGCGTCCCGCTCCTCGATACCGGTCAATGGATATTCGTTTACGGCCGCCTGCTGTTTCTTGCGTGCTCGCTCCATTTTCACCGTTTGCGAGTCGAGCTGGAGCTTTTCCAGGATCGCTCTATATGCCTTGGATCGATCCATCTTGGCGTAGAACCCGTAAAGATCCAGCATCCCTCCCGAGAATCCGCATTTCGGGCAGCAGAAAGCATTCTTGACCAGGTTGATGTTCAAATGCTTTTTGTTGTGGGTATCGCAGCAAGGGCAGTTGATGTTGTAGGAAGCACGGCCAGAGGGTGGGTATGGCAAATTCAGAAGGGCAATGACATCCAGCATGGAGAACGGCAGTTCGCCATCCATTCCTACCCCTCCCGGCCAGCTCATGCGTTTTTCAGCGCATGTTCGCAGATCAGCCTTGCGGCTGCCGGGATCTCCGGATGCTCGTTGTTCTGGTACTTGGTCGCCATCCATTTCAGAAAGTTTGGGTCCAGCATGACCAGCTCGCCCAATGTGCGCCCATCGTATTTTTTGAGCGGGCACATGGTTTGTTTCGCCGCCTCAAGGGGATCGACGGGGGGTGGCGGCGCCGGCGTTTGGCTCCCAAGGCTGGCATCTGCGGATTTTGGCTGTTCTGTGCCGTTGCCTAAGCCGGCCAAAGGAAGCGCATTCGCCACCGGCAACGCCGGTTCCCCGGCCACCTTGAACTGCAGGCCGAATCCGGCATGTCTTAATGCGATGCCGATCGCCGCCGTTTGTGCCCACTCCCGTGGAGAGACATTGGGGGCCTTCTCCGAATAGCTCCTCGCTGCCGAAGCTTCCGCCAAAAAGCATTCATCCGGATCGGTATAGTGCTTATAGATCCGCGCGTGGGCTACGATGCTATCTTTGTTCGCCCCCGGTTCGGCGTGAACGGCGATGCGCCCCTCCGGATATTTGAGGCGAAACCATGCTTCTTGTACGGCGACTGGGATGCCGGAAATGGGTTCCCCGCCCGGGCCTTCATATTCTTCAACAAACGCCGAAGGGTCAAACCCATCGACAGCGTTAATTTTAGAAATTACATCGAGCATTGCTTCGCGGTTTGGGGTGTTGATTTCCATATTCTTACTCCTTATCTTCGTTGATGGCCAGCATGGTCTCACGGTAAGCGACCCATGCGGGCAATATGGTATGGATGACCTTCGTAATGCCGGTTTTGTATTGTTCCTCGCTTTCAGGCATGTAAGCTGAAAAGCGCTTGCGGTAATCCTTTACGATGGATATAAGGGCTTGCCTTGCGGTATCGCGGGCCTGCTGCGTTTCCAGGTCCCGGGAAGGCTGATAGCGCCGCTCCATGAGCAGGTGGCTCACCAGCGCGTCAACGGCTGCGTAATGGGAAAAAAGCACAGGTAGCCTTGTGCTGATTGGCGCGGTATTCACCAGATTGCGAAAGCATTCCAGTACCTGAATCCTATACATGAGCTCCATATAGGCAAAATATCCCTTCGTATCCGCAGGCTTATCAGCTGCTGCGGGTGAAGCAAGCGCCTTTTGCCGTTCGCGGTATTGTTCGAGTAATGCCCTATTTCCTTTTGCCATAGGTTTTCGCTTTCGTTTGGCAGGAGCTTGCCGGATTTCTCAAGCCATAGATCCAGGGGCGTTTTCCATGGGCTGATGCCAAAGATCGCCGCCACATCGCTGCCGCCGATGGTAATGGGGATGGAACCATCTGGTCCGTGTGCCCTTACCGCGAGCCAGGTCTTTCGGTCCATGCCCGCAGTGTCGCACAGTATTTTCGGCGCCGCCATCAGTAGTGCACCGCCCCGGGAAGGTCATAGTCGCTCCACCGCAGCGTCAGCGCGCGGGCGATGGATTCCTCTGCGCAGATAAGCTTAGCCTCCGGTACATGGCCCGTCTTGAGGATGAACAGGATCTCCTGCATAGCCATGTACACATCATGGGCTGACGCAGGCGCCTCGCCGACTGCCATGCGGAACATCTCGATGGCCTCCATGGCCGCCGCCTTAGGCATGGCCAGCTTCTTGCAGACCAGGGTCATGGCGTTGACTGGATAGCACAGCGTCAAGTCCAGCAGGCTTTCCAGCTTTTTGATGGTGTCGGAGAACTGGGCAAAGAGCATATCCAGTGAGGCGTCAAAATCCTGCACCCTGGTCTGCCGCCTGTGATGTACGGACACTACATCGCCGATACGGATGGGGTATTGCCCGCCCGTGAGCAACGCCGATACGGAAGCGGCCGCAACGCCCACATCCGAGGTCGAAAAGCGGACGCCTGGGGTGAACTTGGAGGCCAGATGCTTTTGCCCGTGGGCGATAAGCGCCTTGTCGTAAGCTTCCAGCAGTTCGTCCCGCTGCGCCGGGAATGACCAGGAGGCCGTCGCCAAGGAATGATCTGCATACCCTTGTGTGAACCGGTTGCCCGGGAAGCGTTCATTCAGCTTTTCACAGAGCGAAGTCATGAGCGCGTCAATGGGCAGGACGGAATAGTCCCGCGCATCCCCGGAATGGAAGGCTGCCACTTTCTCGTTTCGTACCAGGAGGAGCGCCTCGGATTTATGCACCGAGAGGCATTCGTTGAGAATGCCGGCCAACTTTGGCCTTTTTAGCTTGGGCAACGCCGACCCTCCGATCTTTGCCCTGTCCAGCAGGGATTTATAGGCAGTGTTTCGAATAGGGAGATACCCATCCTCCGTTCGCAGCGCCAGGCCGAGGTTTTTGGCCGTGTCGGCTACGGCCATCTGGGATACCTCCGGGGCGAAGGCTTTGCCGTCGGTGTACAGCGGCGATGCCTCGTCCAGCGGCTCGATGTGCAAGCCGGACACCGTATTGCGCGTCCACTTGCTCTCACGGGTTTGCCGGGCATGATAGCCGTGCATTTGCGCGTAGTCGTCGAATGTAGTGTAGAAATCGTCTAGACATGTTTGCATTGCAATTCTCCTTTCGTATTTCGGCGATGAACCCGCCATGATATACAAAAAGCAGGCCTCTTTCGGAGTCCTGCTTTTGCTCAAAATGGGATGAGCTGGAATAAAAAAAGCGCCCAAAGGCAATATGCCCATAGGCGCGAAGGATACTTGGAAACTTTGCCTTCCCTGTGGAACGGCTTGGATACTTTACACCAGCATTATACCATTGCGGTTTTCATCCGTCAATGCGAGCCTTGCCATGCTCCCCTATGTCCGATATTGGCCCACGTCGCCAAGCTCTGCGGCAACGGTATCCTCCACCTGGGCGGCGATCTGCTTTGCTTTTGCCTTTGCAATGCCGATGTGATCCGCTACGGCCAGAATATCCTGCCGGGAAGGGTCCCGTCCGTTGCCGTTTACACTGGTGGCGTGCTCGCCCCCAAGAGAACTGCTATAGGTGAGATCGTACGCCGGGGATAGCCTCCATGCCCCCTTATCCTCGTCATATAGGAACGTGAAATTCTTGGAATGGTCGTCCCGATTATGGGCATACACATTGAAGCACATGAGCCGGTACATGTTTTCCACCTGGGAATAATCCTTGGTCAGCTCCAGCGTCAGCTTCATGAGGGCCTTATAATCGAGGCTGGGGATGCGGTGGGATACCTCCAGCAGCGCCGATACGGAGAGCATATGGACACGCTTTGTTGTGCCGCCCGGCTGCTTGATCCGGTCAAACCGCTTGGTGGCAAAATAGCCCTCGCACCGGGCGGATGGGAGCAGCCTGGTTTCGGCTACCTCCAGGCCGCATTTCCTTGCGCATTCCGAATAGCGGTATTCGATAAGCCCAATATCCCGCCGGTCGATCGAGGCGGGGAATTTGACGATCCAGTCCTCGCCGTCTATGCTGGTCAAAATCTTCGGCCGGGCGCCGCCGGAAGATCCGCCAAGTTGAAACAGCGTATCCAGATCCGCCGAGTATTCGGACGCCAACACCTTACGGCATTCCTCCGCCATACGGTCGTATTCCAGCTGCGCTTGCGCGGTTTTCCATTGATGCGCCGGATGGTATGTCAAAGCCCCCATGCCGGAGCTCCCAACGATGGCCAGCCGGTTGAGCATGTCCACTTCCCGGGGGTCCATATGCGCTCTATTCAACATTCTATCCACCAGCAGGCGGCCCCACCCGTCCGGCAGGCTATCGGCAAACACGCCATAGAGCCCGTCAAAGGGATCGGGCTTGGGGATGTAGACCCGATCCTCCAGGGGCAGGCTAAAGGGGCTGATGGGGAAACCGTCCCGAATCCAAGCCTCGTCATATTGGAAGGCGGCAAGGCGCCCCTTGTACAGCGCCAATGTGCCCACCTTTTTGCCGCCCATAAAGGCTTCCAACGATTTATACTTTTCCATCAATGATCTCCTGTATGGAATGTATTTCTTGCTCCGCAAACAGCGCCTCGAAGCCGTCCGCACAGTCCAGCACGGTAGCGATTTTCAGTAGCGATAGCAAGGAGATCTCGCCGCTGCTCTCAAACCGCTTGACAGACCCGTAGCTCACGCCGGACTTTTCCGCCAAGTCCTGCATGGATAGCTTCCGTTCCTTCCTGCGCTTTCGCACATTCGCCGCAATGATGCGGCTCAGCTCTTTCGGCGTCTTCATGGCATCATCTCCTTATAGCTAATAATTTTATCCCCTTTTCTCCTTTTTATATCAATGCTTTGCTAATATATTATCCATAATTTGTGCAAGCTATACGAAGATCGCCATACAAATCGGGAGAGGGCAAAGGACCCCCTCCCGATGAATCATGTGCGGATAAACCGTTTTACAACATTCGTCAGCGTGACCGGCAGCGTATGCAGGTCGGAGATATCCAGAAACGCATCTCCATAGATCCGCTCCATGCTATCCTTGTCATCGCCAATCGCTGCCGCAACAAAACAGATGCCCTTGCGTCGGTACTCCGCCTTGATGCCGCGCAGGTCCTCTTCAGCCGCTGTGCCGTAGTAACCGTCATCCGCCGGCTGCCCGTCGGATACGAGGATCAACAGCCGGATATCCTCGGAACGCTTGGCGAGCTGTTCGGCCACGAACCGAAGGGCAGCGCCGTCCCGGTTGCTTCCCCGGGCGGAGATATCCATCATGCGGTACCGGTCCAACTGATCGATGGAATCGAATTCCGCATAGGAGTACAGCGCAACCCCATCGTCCGTGGAATGGCCATAGACCATCACCGGGATATGGAGCGACTGACAGAAATCGTACAGGATGATGGCGGTGGCCCTTGCGTAGGTCGCGCGGCTGCCGCAGCCCATGGACCCAGATTCATCCAGGAGCAGCCCAATGGCCAGCTCCGGCGTATCGTTGGGCAAGCGCATCTTGGAAAACACCCTGCCGTCATTCCGAGGCAAGGCGTGGATATCCAAGCGCCGTCCCATATAAAGGCCGGTCTGCCTGCCTCCTCTTCGCTGATCTTGAAGCTGTCTGGTTATGCTGCGCTGGAGCTGCTTCGATATGGACAGCAATGGCGGAGAAGCCTCATCGTACCTGTCGCGCAGCGTATCGGATACAGAAGCTATCCGGTGAACGGTTATTTTAACGCCCTCATGGATGTCGCCGTAGGAAATGCTTTGGGCCAGATCATTGAGCTGCGACGTGCGCTTGACCTCCAGCCGTTCCTCCGCCATACGGTTGAGCAGGGCTTCGATATCCCTGGCGGAGGCGTCATATCCTGCGCCCTGGTAGTCGTTGTCATATTCCAGCGCGCCGCGGTTGGGTGTGGAAACATGATCCGTCTGCATGAGAGGAATGCGCCCGCCCTCTTTTTCCGTGACTTCAAGCAGTTTATCGGGCGCTTCGCTTGCATCCGCAAAGCAGCCGCCGTTCCCAGCTGCACTGATCGGCGCGGCGTCTCCGCCGGCTGCAGAAGCTTCTGCAGCATCGTCCGGGTTCGGCGCCTCAGCCTCGTTTTCATCATCTTTCGGCTTCGCAAGCAAGGCGGTTTGGTTGCGTTTCATGCTTCGCGTTCCTCCGCATCCCGAAGCGGGCGTTCCGCTTTCGGCCACGGCGCCTGTTGCGCCGCTGCCCTCTCCGGTGGAGCCGTTCAGCGCTTCGAACAGCGCGTCCAGCATTGCCGACAGATCGCCGCCTGCAGCTTTGCTGCGCTCCTCGCAGAACTCCAGGTATGGCTTGATGTAGTGCCAATTGCGCACGATGATCTGGTTTACCATCTGCCAGCGTATCCTTGGATCCGTACAGGTCAAGCCTGCATCCAATTCGTCCAGGGAATGGAATACCGCCTGGATACGTTCATCCGTCAGCGCCGTCTCCCCATATTTGATTTCGCCATACAGGCAATAGCTTAACATGATCTGGAGAATGGAGCGCCATTTCATGCGTTCGTCCTCCTCTTGCTCGATAAGCAGCGCGACGGTTTTGGTATCCGCCCATATGCTTTCCCGCATGATATTCAAATTCGCGCCAAGCACGCCTGGGAAACGGCGTAGCATCGTTTCCTCGATGTAGCCATCCTCCAGGATATTGTGCAGGTGATGGGAAAGCCGGGTAAAGGCCATTTGATATATGGGGCCCTGGTTCCGGTATTCCTCGATCTCATCCACGTTGAGCCGGTGCGAAAGCTCTGCACAGGCGGGCCGCGCCGGGAACCATCCTCCATCCAGTGTCTTTGCCGCATGGGTCTGCCCTAAGAGAAAATCCGTATACAGCACATGGCCCAGCTCGTGGGCGAACAGCCCGCAAACTATCTCGTAACGCTCCTGCCGGCTTTTCTTTGCTTTGACCAGCGGAGTGGCTGCGTTGATCCAGATGAGCGAATTGTCCGTACATGCGGCCTCTCCGTTTCTGGGTTCCCACACGATGCGCACATCCACCCTGCGGCTATAGCCGTAACGCTTGCTTTGCGCCGCAGCGATATCGGCAAAGTGTCCCGCAAGAATGCGGGACACAAAAAACTGCTTGTCGGTGATGCTGCTGCGCTCTTGATTGAGCAGCTGCCGGACCTTTTTATGATTGACTCGCGCCATAGGTGCTTCTGTGCCTCCTTGTATTATAGAGTAGTAGTTATTAGAGCCCCTCTCCAAGGGCTGTGCTACACTGTAAGGGATGCTGTGGATTGGTGTGTGCCTCCTACCACAAGATGTCAGAAGTTCACACAGCCCCTTACACTTTTGTTAATCAGTTAAATACCGCCAGACGGTTTATGTGGAACAAGGCTACAAAAGTAAGGTGCACTGTGGATGCAGCATCACAAATCTAACCGCTTGGAGGGTTTTCTATGGTAGTTTCTGTTGGTATTGATGTCTCAAAGGATAAGCATGATTGCTTCATTCTCAGTTGCGGAGGGGGAAGTCCTGGTGGATGTGTTCACTATCCCCAATACAATGGATGGGTTCAACTGCCTGTTGCAGAGAATCCAGGACTGCACCACACCACAGGACAAAATGAAAGTAGGGCTTGAGGCAACCGGACATTACAGCTACAATCTGCTTGGGTTTCTTCTTGACAACGGTCTGGCCACCTATGTCTTGAACCCCTTACGCACAAACCTTTACCGGAAGATCCAGGCGGCCATATTGCTTAGCCTCTTGAGTGCAACTACTCGAATAGCCAGCAGGGGTCTGACAAGACTTCAGCTTTGCTATACCCTTTCTGAGACATCTTTTCTCTTCACCACCATTCATTTTGTGGGTTGACACTTAATAGTTAATCTTTCTATACCGCCATGCGGCGTTTGGGTGAGAATTGCGCCTCCAGTACCGAGGAGATCAACGCATACCGGTCATCCTCATCGGCAGTGGCTTTGGAAATGACAGTGTACAACGCCGAGGTATACGGGTCGCCGGTGATCTGTGTGGATAATATCCAATCGATTAGGCTGCGCATCCCGCAGGAGCCATCCACAATGCCGTTCTTCCGCATGAAGTCGCTCATGTCGTTTACGACCTTTACCATTTGTGAAACCAGGATCTCATCGTCGCAGCCCGTTACTTGCATGGCGCGTTGCGCCATGACCTCCGGGCTTGGCAGCTCGATGTCCTGCGCCAGGCTCATTCGGTCGGTGACGCTTTGATTGAGCCCCCGGCACCCTTCATAAGCGATATTGGTCGTTACAATAACGACCGCATCGGGATGCCTGCGTATGACCTCGCCCGTGGGAAGCGTAATGCTGCCCGTCTGCTCCAGCAGGCTGTTTAACCCCACCAGAACACCCGGCTGCATGATGACCGTTGGTTCTTGTACTTCACAGACATACCCGTATTTGAGCGCACGGATGAAGTCAGTCTCCACATAGGTGTAGGATGGGCCCTTTTCCTTGGGCTTGACGTTGCTTAAAAGCCGCACCTTATCGGTCACGGTTTCCAGCACGATGCCCATGCAATCCTGGGATGTGGCGTCGGGCTTTTTCGTGCCTGTCAGCTTTTCATAGACGCCTTCGGGGTCGTAGTCCATGTCGTCAAGGCCGGGCAGCTTCAGAAGCGAAGCTACGTTCGCATACGTGATACCGCCCATGCGCAAGAGCTGCTCACGTTCCTCGTCCAGCTGTGCGTCACCGGTTGTCGCTGGCGCGGTGTCGGGAAACACCTGCCCGATGAAATCGAATATCTCGGTATTGGCCGAGCAGGTATACTTAACATACGGCAGGCCAAGCCCGGCGGCGATGGCCTGAGCGCCCATGGTCTTGCCGGTGCCAGCCGGACCGCGCAGAAGGAAATTGCGCATGGGCATGGCTTTTTCGCTGGTCTTGACTGCGTGCTGGCAAATGCTCACCACTTCCTTTGGGATGACATACCATGCAGGAAGTTTCGGCACCAGGAGTTTTTCACGGGCGTTGAGGCAGCGGCTGGGGTTGATGAGGTATTTCCCTACAAAGTCGCTGTGCTCGATCAAGATGGTAGGCCTGTACACCGGCGCCGGCCCTGTCTGCGCAATGATGGAAAACTCGCCGCATACCACGGTTTGCGGGATGTACCTGCCCGCTTCAAGCTGTACCTTTGGAATACGGGTCAGGTTGCCCGTCTTATCAATATTCAGCTTGATATGGGCGGGGCAGGTGTCGTCCTTAATCCGGCGATAGGCGTTGTCGCAGAGTATGGCCATGATGTTCCCGGCCTTTCCCGCATCCGGCACGCCTAAGGAAAGTTCTGCGCGATACGCTTCGATATTTTCCGCGAATTCCTCGTCTTCCATAAGCGTAGGCATTAAAGAGAACAGCAATGCGCTGCCATCCCGTCCGCTTGCAGTTAGATGATAGATCTGGCTGACTTCGGTGTTCTTGTCATACTCGATGGCCATCATATTTCCCGCAGCTGGGTCGTATACGACCAGGTTGTAGGCGTCCGGAGATATGGAGGATTTATACTCGGCCACATTTCTGCCGTCCGATAAGCCCAACGCGCCTTGCCCGCTGCCATCCCGGCAGCGGCAATAGGCATTCACAGCCTTTATCATGGATAGGGACAGGGTGGCTTCGGTGCCGTCTCCATACATTGAGCTGACCTTCACCTTTTTGCTTTTCAGCGTGTCAAAGGGTGGGGGCAGCGGACGGTTGAACGCGAACAAGGTTTGCATGTTGACGCTCATATTCGATTTCCTTTCTACTCTTGATATTGCGGTGTTGCGATGGCGATACCGTCATCCTGCGGCTGCGCGTCAAGGAAGTCATTCTTTTTAAGCTCCGTGCAGATGGCTTGCCAGCTTTCCCGCACCGGCAAAACCGACGCCGGTATTACAAATCGATCGTCTCCACAGGCAATCGCTTCGTTGCACTGATCGCTGAGATAACCGATATGGTCCTCCACCCATTCAAAGGCTACAAACGCGTAGTTAACGGGCACAGCTTCGCCATTCTCCTGCGCATTAGATCCATCAGATGGAGCCTCTACCGGTTTGCCTGTTTCATCCCGCGTGTCTGGGGGCAAGGCCGTATTGTAACGCAGGCCCATAAACTGAAGATCCGTAACAATGACCTGCGCTCTGCGGAATCCGCCTGCATGATTGAGAAGGATAAAAAGCGGCTCGCCCATAGGCATGGCTTTTTCGGGATTTTGCGTCTCCCATACCCATCGCGCCCTGGGATGCTGGCAAAGCACTGCCTCCGTTATGCGACGTTCAAGGATCATAAACGCCATACGAACAAGATCGCCTTCATTCTCCGGCATGGGCGGAGGCGGGAGCGGCGGCGCAGGCGCCACTGTTTCCGGCTTGCGCAATGATACGAATAGCAATGCGATTGCGGCGATGATGGCGCCAACGAGGGCTAGCAGCAGGATCGGCCACAGGCGGGTGATGAAGCAGAGCAGCATGATAACGCCAAGCAGGGTCAGCGCCTCATAGGATATGTGTCTCTTTTTGCTTTTGTCCATACTTGCGATGCGCTCCTTTCTTGTAAAGCAACGGTGGAATGTAGATGTGGATCTCATTGCGGAAGGTGATGCAGCCGCCGGATATCCGCTTGCGGGTAATAACCGCACAGGCTTGCCGGGAAGGCAAAAACAGCTGGCCTTCCTGGTACGCCGACTCGGTGGCGGCGCCAAACAGCGCCTGGCCGAATACGACTGTGCCGACATCGTTATCCAGATCCGATTTCACCAGCACAAGCGATTCGCAAAAGCTGCTTTGCTGGGTATGGATCTGCACTGAATACTGCCGGCCGATTTTTACTGCAAGGGCCAGATGACAGAGCTGCTCATCTGAAAGCGTGTTTCCAGTACGCTGCCGGAGTACCGCCATAAGCTTGGCGGCCTTCTCCTCCTCGGTTTTGAACATGAAGGATGTGTTTTTCAAGAATTGCCCCTCCTTTCCTCAAAAAATAAAAGCGCATGCAATCGGTGATCTTCTTGTATGCGCCATTGGGCAAGTATTTGTTTTTGAACCGATTAGGTTTCGTCCGGATAATACGAATGGGCATCGCCAAAGGGCTCGTATCCCGTGAAGCCGGAAAGCTGTTCCGGCGGCAGAGCGGACTGCTCTGCTTTTTGCTGGGCAGGGGCCGCCTTCTGCGCCGCCTGTGCATCCTGCTTGGGAAGCAGGCTTGCGGCGTATTCGATGTTGGTGGCCCGGATGGTGGGCCATGCGGTGATCTCCCCGGTTTCCCTGTTGACCCATGGCTTCATATCGAAGGTGCCGACCAGGTTGATATGGGAACCCTCCTTGAGGTTCATCCGCCGCACGCGCTCAGCAAGGTCGTCGAAGGCATTGACGTTGAGGTTCACCCAGCGGGTCTCTTTGTCGGCTTTCTTATCATATACCTTGCAGCCGATCTTGAAGCTGATCATGCGCCCGTCTTCGGAAGAATAGAACGCTGGAGCGCCGCCATATCCTTTGGATATGACCGCATCCGTTACCAGTTGCAGCATCATAATGGTTATCTCCTTTCGCTTTGGGGAATAAAAAAAGCGCCAAACGGCGAGTAAGCCGATTGACGCTAACGAAACTTGGATACTGTGCAGATCCATTTGGATCGCTTTGGAACTTACAGCGTAAGTATATCACGGGGTCCCAGGTTCGTCAATGACAGAAGGGAGGTTCTGTTCCATAAGCACATAGTCATATAAAAACATCGCTCCATCCCGCTCATACACCTTGGTGTTCTCTTGAATATAGAGGCGCAGGCTGGTACCGGCTTTACAGCTTCGTTTGTACTGCTTGAGCTGTACGCGAAGCATCTTGCCGCCGGTCTCCAGCGTCACAGCCTTTGCGCGCTGGAACAGCATGGACTTTGTAACCTCTGTGCAGATGCCTTCCACGACCACGTACCGATTCCCGTTGGCGATATAGAACAATCGCATAGCGCTGCCCATGCAGAAAAGCATAAAACCAAAGCCGGGCAGCACCAGCACCACGTCGTATCCAAGCAGCAAAAATATAAGCGATAACAGGAAAAAGGCGCAGCCCATCAGACCGCGCCGCAAAATCTGCCGCTGAAGTGGGGTGGGAATCCTTTTGAAATGATCCTGTATTCGCATGAGATACCTCAAATCAAAATGACGCGCTTTTTCTTCAGAAGGGTAAGCAGCGTTTTCAGCGTCGGTGTTAGGGCTGGGGAAAGCTCCATCGCCGCCTCAAGGGCTCCATCGAAGATGGTTTCCTTCGTATAGATCAGCTCTACCACACGCTGCCGGTTTTCTCCGCCCAGGTATTGTGCCTCCGGCTCGATGCCCATTTCGGTCAGTCTGACGAGTTCCGCGGCTGTTAGGCGCAGGCCCGCCTCCCTAATCCAGCGCAGAAGCTGCTTTTCATCCGCTGCAAGCCTCCAATAGGGCAGCTTTCGTTGGCGCGGCGCGATCACGCAGTTGACGAGGATGCGAAACACCTCGGCCGTATATTCCTTGCCCGGCTGCCCTTCCGCGAGGCCTTTGCTTTCCAGGGGAGCCAACCGGGCCTTTCCCAGATATTGAACCCCGGTATGGCCCGCAAGCCAATCCCGGGCCTGCTGGCTTTTCAGTTCATGGTTGCGGCCGCATCGGTTGACCGTGATCCCGTCCCGGCATTGGTTGATCAAAAGTCCTTTGGATAGATATAGCATATTGACGCACCACCTTATTTCATTCTTGCCTTTATTACACAGGCTGCATTTTTGCTTTGCAACAACGCCCTTAGTTTATTTGCGCGGCAACCACCAAAAGCCGGCCGCTTTTACCAAATCCATCCGATCGGTCGCAGGTTACGAGCGTCAAAAGCCGACCGTCCGAAGGAGCGGAAACATGGGTTTCATACAGGGCTCGCGCTTTAAGCGATTGTACAAAGTCGAGAAACGAATCGTCCGACAGGAAGTCCTGCTGAAGAAAGTTGAACTGCTCCAGCGTGCTTACATCCAAATGACAGACAGCAAGCACCTGCCATGTCCCGGTTCGATCGGGTGTATCGAACTGAAAGGTCTGATGCTTTTCCCAATAACTCTGCTTTTTGAACTTCGTGAGCTGAGAAAACATTAGGCTTGACGAGCTGCCCATATTATGCCCAAATAGGATGGTGTTTCTGTCCAGGGGGTTCAGATCGTTCTGATAGTCCATAAAAATAGTCCCACAGCTTGCCTCTTCTTGTTTGAAGCTCCTGCTTAGGTAATACTCGTTGTCATCTGCCTGAACAACAGGGTAATTGATCTTGGTGCCGGGAATATACAGCCAGCCCACGGTATCGCTGTTTTGCGCGGCCAGTGCGGCAAAATCCACCGAAACGCGTTGCGCTGCTTCCTTGCCGTCCGCGTTGGAGGCGGATGCAGGCCTGGGAGGCTCGGCTGTAGATCGGGGGTCCGTCGCCGCTGACGCCGTTGGATCGTCCAATGTATCGTTCTGCTTAGGCGCCGGGCTCAAAGGCACGAGCTCAATCATCCCGTCATCCTCGTCCGAATGCAGCACATCTTCCGCAATGTCCACATAGTCCGCTTTATATCCGGCATATTCGGCGGCTTCCATGATCCATACTGCGCCAAGCGCGATTGCCGCCGCAAGTAAAATGCCCATTGCACCCAGCAGCAGGATTCTCTTTTTATCCATATCGCACCTCATAGAAGTTTCATCAGCACGATTGCCAGCGCCACGATAGTGGCAGCCGAAGCGCCGACGAGAATGATCTGTTTGATAAGCCCTTTATCCAGCTTTTCCTTAAAAGCGCCCTCATCCAGCGTAGGCGTATCGTCATAGTATCCATCATAGCCCGCATCTGGCAAATCGGGAGGCGCCACGTCCTGCTGGCGGGGTATCGGTTTAGGCTTTTTCGCTTTTTTCTTGGTTTGCGGCGCTCGTTGCCTGGGTTCATCCTTAGGAATGCCGCTTACCGGTATCGAGGCGCCGCATTCCATGCAAAATGCGGCGTCATCCAGTATGGATGCGCCGCAATAGGGACAATATCGCATTTCAAAACTCCTCCTTTTCCGGCCGTAATGACCAGCCGCGCAGCAGAAGTTTCGACGCTAGGAGTATACCATAGACGGATTTGCGTGTCATCGGCGGGAATCCGCCATCCGCCTGCCAGCAATATGACAACCCCTTGCGATGGCCTTTTTTGTGGGATATACTATGCCCATAAAGTTTCCAAGCCCTTCCACTGGAAAGGCACAGTTTCCAAGTGTTCAAAGCGCCTTCGGCTTTCTGCCTTAAGGCGCTTTTTTATATAGATCCGGCCGCGTGTATGCGGCCTGTAACCCTTTTCTACGGAACGCCTTTGCGCTCCGTTTTTTATATGTCAAATCAACATAACGGAAAGGAAATCGAACCATGAACCCACAGGAAAAACGGCTCACGGAAGAACAAAGCGCATTCGCTGAAAAGCATCATCATGTGGTTATGAACTTCCTGCGGCGCAGACAACTCCCGGAAAGCGAATTTTACGATGTGGTGATCTTTCGGTATCTGCGGGCGGTACAGCTCTATTGCACCGATCCCAAACTGCGCAAGTACAAATTCGAAGCCATCGCATTCCAGGCAATGGACCGGCAGATAAAGCGCTTCTGGCGCAAGGCCAATGAAGCGCTTTACGAAACGTTGAGCCTGGAGGACCGGCTTAACGGCAATGGATTACCATGCAGCGAGGTGGTCTGTGCCGATGGTTTTGACCCAGGGGATGTAGCTTGTGATACGCTGCGCGCAGAGGAATTGCTCGCAGCGTTATCAAACGAGCAACACACGCTCCTGGGCCTGCGTCTTGATGGCTATTCCATCAAGGAAATAGCCGGCCGCATGGGTATGTCATGCGACCAAGTGGAGGACACGTTTTCATGCATCCGAAAGATTGTCGCGGCAATGGCATGACATGCGCATTGCCAATCACACAAAAGAGGAGTGATCGAAATGGAGCAAACAGCAAGAGCTGGTATCCCCCGCATGAAAGAGCTTATCGGCATTCTCCAGCGTGCAGACACCGCCTACTACAAATATGACGCCCCTATCATGACCGACCGGGAATACGATGCGCTCTATGACGAGCTAAAGATGCTGGAGGATGACTCCGGCATTGTTATTTCCGGCTCCCCAACGCAAAAGGTCTCCGGTGAAATATTGGAGGAGCTTACAGCGGTCGCGCACACCCGCCCCATGCTTTCGGCGGCAAAGACCAAGTCTGTGGACGAGATCGTACGCTTTATCGGCAGCCATGCGGCGCTTGTCTCATGGAAGCTGGACGGCCTTACCCTTGTGCTGCGCTACGAGGGGGGCCGGCTGAAGCAGGCCATTACCCGGGGCGCAGAGGGCCGTGTCGGCGAGGATGTGACGCATACGGTTAGGGTCATGCGCAATGTACCCTTGACCATTCCCTACGCGCAGCCTCTTGAAGTGCGCGGTGAAGGCGTGGTCAGCTGGGCCAACTTCGAGCAGCTCAACGAGGCGTTGGATGAGCCTTATACCCATCCCCGCAGTCTGGCCGCCGGGAGTATCCGCAAGCTGGACGCAAGCCAAGTGAAGAACCGTATGCTGGAGTTCATCGCCTTTGACTTGATCTCCAGCCTCGGCTTCGCCATGAAGCATGAGGCGTTGCAGTTCCTCTCCGGCCTGGGTTTTGACGTGGTGCAGCATCTTCCTTTGGGAGATATGCCGTCAGAGCCGCAGATCCGTGGGGTTATCAACTGGTTCGAGCCTGCGGAATGCCCTTATCCCGTGGATGGCCTAATCGTCGCATATGACGATATCGCCTACGGCGCCAGCCTAGGCGCAACAGGCCATCACGAAAACAGCATTATGGCCCTCAAATGGGCGGATGCGCTGTATGAAAGCCAGTTCCTCGGCTTTGAACTGGCCACTACCCGCACCGGCATGGTATCCATCACCGGCAAGTTTAAGGATGTGGTCATTGACGGCACGACGATCAATCGGGCCTATCTCCATAACCTTGACATTGTCGAGGGCTTCCAGCTGGGAATCGGCGACAGGGTACAGCTCTACAAGGCAAATCAGATCATACCCCAGCTTGCTGAGAACCTTACCCGCAGCGGAACGGCGGTACTGCCAAGTTCTTGTCCATGTTGCGCAGAACCCCTCACGGAAAAGAAGACCAGCGGCGGTACGCGCTTTCTGTACTGCATGAATCCGGCCTGCCCCGCAAAGCTGGTGGATAAGTTCGTGCATTTCTGTGAACGCACCCGTATGAATATCGAAGGCCTGTCGCAAAAAATCGCTGGAAAAGTTTATCGATCGCGGATGGGTCACCAATTTCGGCGACCTATATGCGTTGGACCGCCATCGCGATGCAATTATCCAGACGGAGGGCTTCGGCGAAAAGTCCTTTGCCCGGCTACAGGCCAGTATCGATAAGAGCCGAAACTGCACGTTGAACCAGTTTATCGCAGGCTGTGGCATTCATACGGTGGGCCGCACCGCTGGACGCGTTATCAGTAAACACTTCGGCGGAAGCTGGGATGCATTTGAACAGGCGATCAAGGCAGGGTTTGACTTCACGCAGCTCCCGGGCTTTGGTCCCATCATGCACGACAACATCTATTCCTGGTATTCCGACGCCCAGGCTGAAAAGCTTTGGCGTCCCGCAATACAATATCTCAATTTCAGAAAGGAAATGACAACCATGGAAAACACAACCAATCCCTTCTTTGGCAAAACCGTTGTAGCAACTGGAAAGCTCACGAACTACACCCGCGACGGGATTCAGACGCGCCTGCTTCAGCTGGGGGCCAAGCCCGCAAGCTCTGTCAGCAAGGCCACGGATTATCTCATCGTTGGTGAAAAGGCCGGCTCCAAGCTGGCTAAAGCACAGCAGCTCGGCATACCTACGCTCACCGAACAGCAGTTCGAGTCCATGCTGGCTTAGCCGGCAGCAGAAAGTAAGGAGGATACGATCATGCCTGAAATCAACGCGATCGCCACAATCCATGGTCATGCGGGTTTTCAGCGGTTGGCCCAGTTTAGCACATCCACCGCTGCCAAGGAGCTTGCCGGATTTACCATGCGGTTTGACCGTATCAAAGTGCCATCCGGCGGCGGCACTACCTATGTACTCCCCGAGCCCGATGTCAATGGCAACACCGATTTCCGAGAGATCGATGCCGTTATCTTGACTCATCATCCCATGCAGAGCTACTATGCAGGGAAATACAATGGCGGAAACGCACGCCCGGAATGCAGCAGCAGGGACGGGAACGTGGGCGTTGGCTCTCCCGGCGGAAACTGCGCTAGGTGCTATCTCAATCAGTTCGGCACCGCCGAGAACAACAGCAAGGCCTGTAAGCGCAAGCACAGGATCTATATTCTAAGGGAGGGTGAGATCTTTCCCATCATCCTGGATTTGCCTACCCTGTCCGTGGATGGGTTTGGCAGATACCTGCGCCGCCTGCTGACGGTCGGCAAGGATCCGAACGCGATCGTCACTCGGTTTGCGCTCAAAAAAGCCATCAACAAAGCCGGTATCACCTATTCCCAGGTGACTTTCACCGAGGGCCGCGATCTTTTGCCCGAGGAACTCACCGCTGTGCGCAGGCTCGCCGCCCAAGTACAAGCGTACAGCTCATCCGGCGATTTTGATGCCGACGATGCCGATGCCGCCAATGCCGACGCCATCCCCGATTATGATCCCGAAACCGGTGAAATTTTGTCGTCTGATCCCCAGGTCTTCTAAATAAGCCATCTGTTTGTTTGCAGCCGGGAGCCTTTAGGCTCCTGGCTATCCGTTCAGAAGAAGGTGTGGGATGAAAGCCGAAGGATTGCTGCAAAAGGCGAAAATACAAACCGCGCTTTGGTTGCCCTGGGATGTTGTCGGAGAGCTAATTTCCTCCATGCTGGAACGGCTGCTAAACAGGCCGTTCACCGCCCGGGCTGAATACTGCGACGTGGATTACTGGTGCTGCGAGTTCGGGCAGAACTATCTCGACCTTAATACCCAAGAAAGGCTATTTATGGCCATGGAAGCCACAGAGGCCGAGCGGCAAGGAACCATAGCGTACTGTGATGAACAGAATGAAGTTAGATTGCCAATCAATTCACTTGGCATGGAAGTCTCTCAAAAAATCCTGCTGATGTCTCTTGCACTGGAGGATGTGGAGGGCGTTCCCTTTATGAAGAAAGGGCTATGGGTCATCCACGACCATCCAGAAGAGAAGGTTAGGACGTTTACAAACATGGTTATTTAAAAACGAGGCGCCTATGAAGGGCGCCTCCGATTATTTTGGAGGAAAAATATTATGGATCCACGATTAAAGTCGATTATCGATAATTTTGATGCCATGAAAATCGGTTTGGACGACACTTTTCATTTTGGCTGCCGGCAATGCGGGAAGTGCTGCATCAATCGTGAGGAGCATTTTGCTTAATGCAAAGGATGTCTATAATCTCTGTAACGCGCTTAGCCTTACCCCCGGACAAGTCATGGAACAATACTGCGAAGTCTATATCGGCCAAGACTCAAGGCTACCGATTGTTCGCTTAAAGCCGCAAGGCAGCATAAAGCGGTGCCCGCTGCTCAAGGATCGAAAAT
>ENA-OQCL01000380-OQCL01000380.1-human-gut-metagenome-genome-assembly--contig:-NODE-380-length-21978-cov-3.659329_pt1 | contig 21978 bp, 25 predicted proteins | sample MGYA00242502_ERZ504586 | MGnify/ENA primary metagenome ERZ504586 (study PRJEB26092, sample SAMD00036316) | human gut metagenome | host: Homo sapiens | study: EMG produced TPA metagenomics assembly of... | reverse complement strand
GCCGATATGAAGGAGCCAGCCTAAATATTTATCATTCATAGAAATACGGTCCTCACGTAATAATGAATTTTTCGTACCCTTTATTATACCATATCTTCCGGTTCCCTGTCTGCTATGAGCTTCACTTTTTCCGCCTGTCCCAGGCGCTGGCTCAGGACGAGGAAGTCGTCGAGCTTCTGCCGGGCCAGGCCGCTGTCGATGAGGCGGGCCGCCTTGCGGATGCCGGCATAGAGATTGAGGACGCAGGCGCCGACGTAGAGGCCGGCGCCTGCGTTGAGGAGGACTGCCGTCCGGGCCCCGCCCTTGTGTCCATCGAGGACGGCACGGGTAATGGCCGCGTTATGCTTCGGCAGGCCGCCGCGCAGTTCATCGCGCGAAGCCCTGGGCAGGTTGAAATCTTCCGGCCTGATTTCATACGTCGAAAACGATTCCGGCGTAAATTCACAGATCGTCGTCGCCGCAGACGCCGAAATTTCATCACTGCCATCCTGGCCATAGACAACCATGCCGTGACGGACACCGAGGGCAGCCAGGACATGAGCCATGGGCTCGACCAGATGCGGTGCATTGACGCCGAGGATCTCATATACGGCATGAGCCGGATTGGTCAAAGGCCGCAGGACATCGAAGACAGTATAAATGCCCAACTGTTCGCGGACAGCATCGATGCGTTTCATCATGTAGTAGTAATACCGCGTATAAAAATAACAAAGGCCGATCTGTTGGAGCATGTCCAGACAACTTTCGGGACTGAGGAAGATATTGGCCCCCAAGGCCTCCAGGACATCGGCCGACCCGCTGCGAGACGTCTTGGCCCGATTGCCATGCTTGGCGACGCGGACGCCGCCGGCGGCGATGACGAACGATGCCGTCGTCGAGATATTGAAGGTCTTAGTCCGGCCGCCGCCAGTACCGACGATATCGAAGACGTCCATCGTGCAGGGAACGTGCATACTATATTGCCGCATAGTCCGGGCAAAAGCCGTGATTTCTTCTTCCGACGCGCCTTTCGTCGTCAAGGCTGCTAAAAAACCGGCCAACTGGACGTCAGAAATCGTCCCTTCCATAATCTGCTCCATGACGATGGAACTTTCCCGCTGATTAAGGTCCTTTCCCTTAGTAATGGTTTTCAGTAAACTGGTCAGCATCATACTCACCTCCGCCTGAAAAAACGGAACCGTACTATTCCCTTTTATTATAGCATATTATGCCCATCAGCGCCGCAAAAAGGCTCATTCTTCCTCTAACTCGGCAATGCGCTGTTTCAATTCCCGTTCTTCGTAAAAAACTTTTTCCAGGCACAGGCCCTGGGCTGGTGCCGTCGCCCCCAGCTGGGTCCGGTCGCCACCTTCCAGGATTTCCCGGAAGCGGTCCGGCGTCAGGCGGTGGAGTCCCAGGTCGACGAGGCCGCCGGCGATGTTGCGTACCATGTGGTAGAGGAAGCCGTCGCCGACGACGTCGATGTCGAGGACATGGCCCCGCTCGTGAAGGGTAATAGAGTACATGGTCTTGACGGGATTCATGGGCGTCGTATTCTGGCCTTCAAACGCCGAAAAATCATGCGTCCCCAAGAGGATAGCCGCGCCTTCGCGCATGGCCTGCCGGTCCAGAGGTTTGCGGATGAACCAGGCATAGCGCAGGAGGAAAGGGTCGTGCATGCGGTTATTGTCGATGGAATAGCGATAGTGCTTGCCGACATTATCATGGCGGACGCTGAAGCGGTCCGGCATCTCTTTAGCCGATAAGACGGCAATTTTCCGGCGGCAAATAGCCCTTCATGGCATACGGTATCTTTTCCGTCGGAATCGAGCCCTGGCCGTAGAAGTTGACGACCTGGCCGTAGGCATGGACGCCGGCATCGGTGCGGGCGGCGCCGTAAATGGTGATGGGCGTCCGGAAAATAGCCGACAGTCCCTGCTCGAGGCAGCGCTGGATCGATTCGGCATTGGTCTGGCGCTGGAAGCCGTGGAAATCGGTGCCATCATAGGCGATGACGAGGCAGATATTCTTCTTCATCATAACCACCGCATAACCGCCAGGACGGCCGTGACGATCAGGACGGCGGCCATGGCGATGCCGTCGCGATAGGTATAGGACAATTCATTCATCCGCGTCCTCCCTTCGCCGCCGCGATAGCAGCGGGCTTCCATCGCCGTTGCCAGGTCATCGGCCCGGCGGAAAGCGCTGACGAAGAGCGGCACCAGGAGGGGAATCATATTCTTGCCGCGCTGCAAGAGGCTGCCACTGGTAAAATTAGCCCCCCGCGCCGTCTGGGCCTTCATGATGCGGTCCGTTTCTTCCAGGAGCGTCGGAATGAAGCGCAGGGCGATGGTCATCATCATGGCCAGTTCGTGTGCCGGCACGCCGATGCGCTTGAAAGGATTGAGCAGGTGTTCAATGCCGTCGGTCAGGACGATTGGCGACGTCGTATAGGTCAGGAGCGACGAAAAGACGATGAGGAAGACCAGGCGGGCCGTCATGAGCGCCCCCTGGTACAGGCCTTCTTTGGTGATGTGGAAGATACCGTACTGCCAGAGGACATCGCCAGGCGTCGTGAAGATATGGACGCCCATCGTGAAGATGATGATGACCCACAGGGGCTTCAAGGACTTGAGGATGAATTTCACCGGCAGGCGGGAAATGGCAAAACTCAAGGCGACGAAAGCCGTGACCAGGGCATACGAGGCCAGGGAATGGGCAAAGAAGATGGCGATGATGAAAATCATCGTAGCTACGATCTTGATGCGCGGATCGAGTTTATGTAAGAAAGACGTGCCGGGAAAATACTGGCCCAGCGTAATATCAGTGAGCATGGCCCTTGCCTCCTTTCAGGCAGTCGAAAATAGCCTGTGCCCCTTCTTCGACGGTCCGGACCCGGTCGTCGACGGCAAGGCCCCGTCCCTGGAGGTATTGGAGCACTCCCGTGACGGGCGGCACGGATACGCCGGCATCGTGCAAGGCGCGCTGCTGGGTCGCAAAGATATCCAGCGGTTCGCCGTCGAGGACGATATGGCCCTGGGACAAGACCAGCAGGCGGCTGGCCAGGCGGGAAATATCGTCCATATTATGGGAGACTAAGATGACCGTAATGCCCTTCTCCTGATGCCAGCGCTGGATTTCTGAAAAGATTTCCCGCCGGCCGATGGGATCCAGGCCGGCCGACGGTTCATCCAAGATGAGATACGACGGGTGGATGGCGATGACGCCGGCAATGGCAACGCGGCGCATCTGGCCGCCGCTCAGGCGGAACGGCGAGCGGTCGGCATAGGTCTTGTAATCGAGGCCGACGAAGTCCATCGCTTCTTTAACCCGTTCTGTCACTTCGTCTTCGCTCAGGCCGAAGTTGCGCGGCCCGAAGGCGATGTCTTTGGCAATCGTTTCTTCAAAGAGCTGATATTCCGGGTACTGGAAGACCATGCCCACTTTGTGGCGCACGGCCATGGCTTCTTTCGTCTTCTTGCCGATATCCGTCCCGTCGACGGTCACGGTCCCGGCCGTCGGCTTGATGAGGCCGTTGAGGATCTGGACCAGCGTCGACTTGCCCGAGCCGGTATGACCGATGATGCCGACAAATTCCCCTTTATGGATTTCGACATCCGTATCGTAAAGGGCGGTCTTCTCGAAAGGTGTCCCGATTCCGTAGGTATAGGTCACATTGCTTAACTTAATCGACATAATGCATCTCCTAATTCTTCCTCGGTAATGATGGAATCCGGCAAATCAAGGCCTTTCTGGCGCAGCCGTTCTGCCAGTTCGGCAGCTACGGGCACGTCGAGACCCATAGCCTTCAGTTCCTTGACATGCGTAAAGACGTCGCGCGGCGTCCCGTCCATCTTCATTTCGGCCCGGTCGACGACGACGACGCGGTCGGCCTGGACGGCTTCTTCCATGAAATGAGTGATGATGATGATGGTAATGCCTTCGTCATGGAGCTGATGGAGCGTATCCATGACTTCCTTGCGGCCGACGGGGTCAAGCATGGCCGTCGGTTCGTCCAGGACGATGCAGTCACACTGCATGGCCAGGATACCGGCAATGGCGACGCGCTGCTTCTGGCCGCCGCTCAAGAGGTGCGGCCCGTGTTTGGCATAAATAGTCATATTGACGCGGCGCAGGGCATCACTGACACGGGCCTTGATTTCATCAGACGGGATGCCCAGGTTTTCCGGCCCAAAAGCCACGTCTTCTTCGACGACGGCGGCGACGATCTGGTTATCCGGATTCTGGAAGACCATGCCCACGTGCTGGCGTATCTTCCAGATATTGTCGGGGGCATCGGTCCGCATGCCGCAGACTTCACACGTGCCGGACGTCGGCGTCAGGAGGACATTGAAATGCTTGGCCAACGTCGACTTGCCGGAACCGTTGGTCCCGATGATGGCGACAAATTCGCCCTTGCCGATTTCCAGGGAAATATCCTTCAAGGCATAGACCACCTTGCCGTCTTCATCTTCATAGGTATGGCTGAGATGATCCGTTTTAATCATAAGTTCTGTCATACTAACTCCTTAGTTGTTCATGGTTAAAAAATACGGCTTCCGACCTGGTAGACGACGAAGGTCAGGCCCCAGGCGACGGCAACCTGGAAACAGACGGAAAAGGCCGTCCACTTCCAGCTGTGCGATTCAGCGTGGATCGTGGCGATTGTCGCGGCGCAGGGGATATAGAGCAGGGAGAAGAGCATCATGCAGTAGGCATTGAGCTGGGTGAACCCGCCTTGACTCATCATGGACGCCAGGGCTGCCAGGGCCGCCGGCGAATTGATGTTGACGCCATCGAAGAGGACGGCAAAACTGGAAACGACGACTTCCTTGGCGGAAATACCGGCCAGGAGGGCCAGACAAATCTGCCAGTACCCCAGGCCGATGGGCGCAAAGAAAGGTACGATAGCCTTGCCGATGATAGCGCCGAAACTGTCGGCCATGTCGCCATAACCGGCGGGGCCGAAGTTGAGGATGAACCACATGAGGATGGATGCGGCGAAAATGACCGTACCGGCACGGCTCAAGTAGTCCTTGATCTTTTCCCAGACGTAGATATAGACCGTGTGGGCACTGGGGCGCTTGTATTCAGGCAGTTCGATGAGTAGGTCGTTTTCCTTCTTGACATGACTGAAGACATTCATGGCCTTCAAGGCGACCAGGGCCACGACGATGCCGATGAGGTACATGGAATAGGCGACGATCATGGCATCGTTAGGGAAGAACATACCCGAAAAGAGGATGTAAATCGGCAGGCGGGCACTACAGGACATGAACGGCGTGACCAGCATCGTTCGATAGCGGTCGCGCTTATCTTCCAGGGCCCGCGAAGCCATGATGGCCGGTACACTGCAGCCGAAGCCGAGGATCATGGGGATGAAAGCCCGGCCCGATAAGCCCAGGCGGTTCATGATGTCATTCATAACATAGGCCACGCGGGACATATAGCCGCTGTCTTCTAAGAGGGCCAGGGCGAAGAAGAGGATACAGATGTTGGGCAGGAAAGTCAAAATCCCGCCGACGCCGGCGATGATGCCGTCGCAGACCAGGGAAATGAGCATATCATCAGCGCCCAGCGAGGTCAGTCCCCTTCCGCCATGGCCGACAGGGCATCGATGGACCCTTGGAAGGAATCCTGTACCATGTCGCCGACGAAGAAGGTCAGGAAGAAGACGATAGCCATGATGGCCAGGAAAATCGGGATGCCCAGCCATTTATCGGTCAGGTAGCGGTCGACGGAGTCCGTAGCAGCCGCCTTCGACGCCTGATTGACGACGACTTCATGGATGATTTCTTCGATGAAGGCGTATTTCTCCGTAATGATATCCGTTTCGTAACTGCGGTCCAGGACGTGCTGGACGTCGTCGACGGGATATTTGGCCGCAATCTCCGGATCCTTTTCAAGGAGCTTCAAGGCATGCCAGCGATGATTGTACAAGTCCGGATATTTATCGTGCAAAAGGTGGCGCACGGCGTCGATGCGGTCTTCCATTTCATCGCTGTAGACCATGGCAAAATTCACTGTGATGGTTGTGCTGATGATTGGTCTGATCCGAATGGTTGTGGATGAGCCGGTCCGGATGGACGTGGTCCTTATGATGGACGGCGGCATGGAGCAGGACGCTCAGGCCGCGGCGTTTCAAGGCCGATACGGGGATGACCGGCACGCCGAGCATTTCCGGCAGACGGTGCAAGTCGATTTCCATACCCCGCTTCTCGACGATATCCATCATATTCAAGGCGACGACGACGGGCTTGCCCAGTTCCAGGAGCTGCAAGGTCAGGTAGAGATTGCGTTCCAGGGCCGATGCATCGATGACGTCGACGATGACGTCGACATCGTCACTGAGGATGAAATTACGCGAAACCTGTTCTTCCATGGTATACGACGTCAAGCTGTACGTCCCGGGCAGGTCGACGAGGTGGATGTGATAACCGTGGGCATTGATGGCGCCTTCGACCTTTTCGACGGTGACGCCGGGCCAGTTGGCCACTTTGAGGTTGGCCCGTGTAGGCATTGAACAAAGTCGTCTTGCCGCAGTTCGGGTTGCCGATGAAAGCGACTGTCATTTCCTTCTTTTCCACTTGGGCCGGTGCCTTAGGAACCTGTGCTTCCCTCGTCTGCGCCTTTACTTCGCTAGTCATGATCCTTCCCCCTTACTTCGATGTGCGACGAAATCCCTTTGCCCAAAGCCAGGCGGGTACTGCGCATCTTGATGATGACCGTTCCTTCGTTCTTATTGTTGAGCACGGAGATTTCCGTCCCTTCGATCATGCCCAGGGCCTGCAGACGTTTTTCCGTCTGGTCCGGCAAGGTCAATTTTTCTACAATATAATCGCAACCGATTTTCCCTTCTGCTAAAGTCATACTGCCGCCCCCTATCGCGCCCGTTCCGGGCCATAGGCATTGTCGCCGGACGTCCCCTTGACGGTAAACAAGCCCAGATAAGACACAGCCATGATCGACTGAGCTGCCATAGCAGCTGTATCCTGTCCCAGGACAGGCAGGACATAGCTGGCCAGGTAACAAATAAAAGGAACGGCGAACATGAGGCCCGGCTTGTTGATGTCGTGACAGCGACGGACGCCCAGGGAAATCTGGGACCAGACAGCCGGAATGGACAGCAGGACGAAGATAATCGCGAAAATGATGGCATATTCCATATGATTGATCAAAATAGATTCGACAATCTTGCTGTAGAGGATGATAGAGAACATGAACTGGGCGAACATTAAAATCAATGTCCGGAAAATAAAAGGCCGGCGCTGAATACGGCCGGTAAAGCGGAAATACTTGGCCTTCAGATCGGCAAAGTCACGGAAACTGACCAGGCTGTTTTCGCTCCCCGGACCGACAGGCATGGCAAAACCGCGGTGAATCCGGGCCGATTGGCGGGACCGCTTCTTCAATTTAATTTTTTGGATTGCGTTGAGACACAACGATTACCTCCTATAAAATGCTTACAGTACTATCCTACTATATTCATGGCCTCGATTCAATTCATTTCTGTCAAAATATGATATAATAGAAAAAATTACTTTAAGGAGGTCCTTATGGAATCTACTGTCTTTACGAATCTGCGCGGCTCTGAAGGAGCCCTGACCTTTAATTTTTTCCTGTGAATCCTTGATTACCTCACTCCATACCTTGACGCACGTCATGGAAGATGCCGGCATCGCCGTCCCGGATAACGTCGGCGACGTCGCCGACGCCCTGGGAGAAATGGGCAGCCACCTCATGGAAGACTACCAGCGCGGCGAGCTCGACCTGGGCCGTTTCAAAGATGAAATCCTCGATTTCTACGACCTCAACTTCGCCGTCAACGACGCCCTGGCTTCGGCCATCATGAGCCACGACGACCTGCAGTACTATTACTACGTCTATATGCAGGGCCTGTATATCTTCTTCCCCAACATGATGGAAGCCTTCAACGCCGACATCGAAGACGAAAAAATCATCCCCTTCCTTGACGAACTGGCCAACGAATTTCGCCAGCTCGCCGGCAGCGGATCGTGATGGCGCCCTGCGGCCTAGTGGCTCGTGGCTTCGGACTGCGGCCTAGTGGCCGCATCGTAAGGACTGTCCGTAGGGGCCGTCCCAAAGGGCGGCCCGTTGTGGGAATCCCACCATCGGCAATCCGTAGGGGCGACCACGTGGGCGCCCGTTGTGGGAATCCCGCATCTCGTTCCATAAAAGGGCTTGTCGCACGACGACAAGCCCTTTTTGAGTTTGAAGTTGAAAGTTCAGCTCCTTATTTCGACCTGCGGGACGCCTCTGGCGTCCCCTACGAATGCAGCCTACGAATTGAGTCTCACAAATTACAGGATGAAGAAGTAGACGAAGGAAATGACGGCTACGACGAAGCGATAGTAGGCAAAGGATGCCAGCGTCGATTTATTCATGAACTTCAGGAACCAGAGAACCGAAATGTAAGCGACGATGAAGGCCGTAATGAAGCCGATGATGATCATGACCAGGTCGTTTCCGCTGAGGTCGCTCAAGCTCTTCAAGAGGTCGTAGAAGCAGGCGACGATCATGACCGGCACGGCGATGATGAAGGAAAAGTCAGCCGCTGCCTTCCGGCTGAGGCCCAGGAAGAGGCCGCCGGCAATGGTCGAACCGGAACGGGAAAAGCCAGGCCATAAAGCCAGGACCTGGAACATTCCTGTCAAGAAGGCCTGTGCAATGGTCATCTTTTCTACATCGTTGCAGACCGTCTTGGTATGGGATTTTTCAGCGACGAGCATGAAGATACCGCCGATGATGAGGCCGATGATGACCGTACCGGCTGAAAAGAGATAGGTCTTGATGGCATGGTGGGCCAGATAGCCGATACCCATGACCGGTACGATACCGGCCGCGATGTGAGCCAGGGTCAGACCCGTATCGGTGCGGAACCAGTTTTCCCGGCGGAAGAGGTCCCAGCAGCGGTACTGGTGGAGCATGCGGATGAATTTCTCTTTATAGATGATGATGACCGACAAGATGGCGCCAAGCTGGATGAAGACTTCAAAGACACTGGCCCGGGGTCCTGTAAAGCCGAGCATATCGCCGACGAGAATCATATGGCCCGTCGAAGAAACTGGCAAATATTCAGTCACCCCTTCGACGATACCCAGGATGACGGCAATAATATAATCACTCATTTTTTCTAACTCCTTTTCGCGGAACACTTGATGAAAAGCTTACAACAATACTTGAAAGTATACCACATGGCAGGCAAAAAAAATGTGCTGCTGCGCAAAGAGCACTTCTTTGCGTAACAGCACTTACAGAGACGAGGGCCTGTGAAAAACGGCCTTTATTCATCCAGGCAAATGACGTGATTCGGGTTATCGATGACGAATTTAGCATATTTCGGATCGCCATTGTGTTCAAAGTACAAGGTATTGCCTTCCAAACTGCCGCGCCAGCTGACGATGATCGGGCATTCCCGGCTCAACTTCTTCAACATGGCGACGGGGTCGAGGTTCAAGATCGGTGCGAACAGAAATTCCACGTTATCAATCATGACGACACGGGCATTGAGGCGGTGGATTGCTGCCGATACCAGGGCAATGGCCTTATCCGGGCGGTCGGCACGAGGAATTTCCAAAAATTCATCGTCAAAGAGTTCCCGGGCTTCACAGATTTTCCAGCCGTCCTGGAAAGTCAGTTCACGAATCAGTTTGCTCTTGCCGGAACCAGGGCCGCCAATGAGAATCAACAATTTTTCATCGTCCTGGGCAATGTACTTCCACCGTTTTAAAACATCTGCATCTGTAACCATGAAAATCACCTTCGTTTTCTTATATTATTTATTTTATTATACCTAACTTTCATCATATAAGTAAAGCATTTTTGCTATTTTATTTTGACATATGATAAAGCAGTATGTAGCATCATTTCAAACCATACCGTTCCATCGGGTCCTGGATGTTCTTGATGGGCGTCGCCGTCAAGATGATGTCATCGACATAGGGCTCGTTGTGGCGCACGACGATGACCAGGGATACGCCCTTCTGATACGGGCTGTCATAGTAATAGGCGTCGACGGATTTCTCCTTATCCGGTCCCCATTCGATGCGGTCCGGCCGGCCGTATAAAGCCAGGATTGTCGAGACGTGATAGCCCAAGGTCGCGCCGCGGCCCGTGTAAGCGTTATTCGTCAAGAGAAAGACTTTCTGCACGATGTTGCGCCGGTCTACTTCGACGCCGTAATCACCATAGAGCCAGAAATTACTGTTGTTGCGCTTGACCAGGTTAGTCCACATGTTGTACTTGTTCGCTTCAAAAGGCTGGTTTAGGCCGAAGCCCATGAGGGTAAAGTCCCGTTCGCCCAATTTCATGCGGTCCGCCGCTTCTTCTCCCGTAATGTACGGCGGCCGTACCGGCATGAGGGCCACTCGTTCGATGCGGCGGTTGCCGATGGCAAAGACGTACATGACATCTTTCCGCGGGCTTTCATAGGTAAAGTAATAGACGTTGGCATCGGCGTCGCGCAGGACGGAATCGGGCAGGCCGTACTGGCGCAACAGCACTTCTGCCGGATATTTCAGGCGGACATCCCGGCCGATGAGGATGTTCGTCCCAGACGACAGGAACATCGATTCTGCCCCGGGAATGACGGCTTTCCGGTTCCCGGCACTGTAGCGCAGGCTGTCCGCCGTCTTGTTGCGGAAGACGAAGCGCATCTTCAAGTCCTTGTCGTTGTACTGCATGGTCGTATAATGGGTACTGCGCGAAAACTTCGTCGGCGGCCCGAAGATGCGTTTGACCTTGGCCGGGCTGTCGCCATGATGGATACTGCCAATATAGAAATCGCTGGCCTGCAGCGGCGGGATAGACAGCGTATCCAGGGAGTCGAGGAGGATGCAGTCATCATCCGTCGGTACATGGGCCGTCTCTTTTTTACTATCTTTGCCGTCTTTATCGGTTTTATCCGCTTTTTTATCCACCTTGCCGTCTTTATCGCTTGTCCCGTATGCAGCGGCTTTGACAGCCTTAGGGGCTGTCTGGCTAGTCCCGGCCTTCTCAGCCGTAACAGCCGCAGCCCCGGCCAGGGCTTTCCCCGTTTTTTCCGCCGGAACTGCTCCCATAGCGGTTCCCCAGGCCAAAGACACAGCAAAGACCAGTGCAGCCATAGCTGTACGTTTCATGGCGTCCCTCCTTCGTAGGATTGAGAAAACGGAGCTGTCCTAGGAAGACAGCTCCGTTTTACGTTGGTCGAAAGCCGTTCATCGTTTGTCGCAAGGGATCCAAAAATATCAAGCCATCGCGATGAACGACGAACGACGAACGAAAAACTGTTAAGTCAAAGGAATCCGTGCATGATGGCAGAAACCTTCATGGAACCGTCCTTATCTTATTTATGCTGTTCCGGACGGCTCAACGGGAAGAGAAGGACGTCGCGGATGGACGGGCTGTTGGTCAGGAACATGACCAGGCGGTCAATGCCAATGCCCAAGCCGCCTGTCGGAGGCAGGCCGTATTCCAGAGCGCGGCAGTAGTCTTCATCCATCTGATGCGCTTCGTCATCGCCGCGTTCCCGTTCTTTCATCTGTTCGATGAAGCGGTTACGCTGGTCGATGGGGTCATTCAATTCCGAGAAACCGTTTGCCAGTTCACGGCCGTAGATAAAGGCTTCGAAACGATAAGTCAGGAGCGGATTATCGCGGTCCTGTTTGGTGAGCGGCGAAATTTCCAGGGGATGACCGGTGATGATGGTCGGCTGGATGAGGTTTTCTTCGACGAATTTTTCAAAGAAAGCGTTGATAATCTTGCCGACGCCATCGAACTGGCCGTATTCGACGTCATGTTCGTCAGCCATCTTGCGGGCTGTTTCGACGTCTGTAATGCCTTCGAAGTCAGCACCGCTGAATTTCTTGACCGCTTCGATCATGGTCATGCGGTCCCAAGGCGGCGTGAGGTCGATTTCTTTGTCGATATAGGTCAATTTCATCGTGCCATAAAGCATTTCAGCCAGTTTGGAAACCATGTCTTCAGTGATGTTGATGACATCTTCCAAGTCGCCGTAAGCCTGGTACAATTCAACCGTCGTAAATTCCGGATTGTGCCGCGTGTCGATGCCTTCGTTGCGGAAGCAGCGGTTCATTTCATAGACTCGTTCCAAGCCGCCGACGAGGAGGCGTTTGAGGTGGAGTTCCGGAGCGATGCGCAGATAAATGTCCATATCGAGGGCGTTGTGATGCGTCTTGAACGGACGGGCAGCCGCGCCGCCGGCAATGGTATGGAGCATCGGCGTTTCAACTTCCAGGAAATGACGGTCGTCGAGATATTTGCGGATGCCTTTGATGATCTTCGACCGTTTGATGAAGGTATCTTTGACTTCCGGGTTGACGATGAGGTCGAGGTAACGCTGACGATAACGCGTTTCCTTGTCCGTCAGGCCATGGAATTTTTCCGGCAGCGGGCGGAGGGATTTGGACAAGAGGGTCCATTTTTTCGACGCGGATCGTCGTTTCACCGGTATGAGTAACGAAGACCGTCCCTTCGATGCCGACGATATCACCGATATCGAGGAGCTTGAATAAGGTATACGATTCTTCACCGAGAACATCTTTACGGAAATAGAGCTGGATTTCACCACTCAAATCGCGAAGGACGCAGAAAGCCGTCTTGCCGTGGCGGCGGATAGCCATGAGGCGGCCGGCGACACTGACGACGGTTTCATTCTTTTCCAGTTCTGCAGCGTCATCCTTGACTTCCTGTGCATGATGATCCCAGTTGTATTTCTGACCGAAGGGATAGACGCCGGCGTCGATAAATTCCTGCATCTTTTCGCGGCGGACCTTCATTTGGTCATTCAATTTTCTTCTTCAATAATAGGCGTTTCTTTTTCTTTCGTATCCGACATGTTATTCCTCCTAGGATTATTCTGCATCAGGCGGCAAGATGCGGTATTTGATTTCACCTGCCGGTGCTTTGACGGTAACGATAGCCGGATTGGCAGTATCGATGACCTGGCCGAGAATGGCCTTCCCTACAGGAGATTCATTGGAGATGCGGCCGTTGAACGGATCGGCTTCAGCCGTACCGACGACGGTGTATTCGAAGCGGTCGCCTGTTTCGACATCTTCCAGGATGACTTTCGAACCGAGGCGGACTTTATCCGAACCGTCATCGGTTTCCTTGATGATCTTCGCCGTGCGGATTTTAGCTTCCAATTCGGCAATGCGGCCTTCGATGATGCCCTGTTCATTCTTGGCGGCATCGTATTCGGCATTTTCGCTCAAGTCACCAAGGGCGATTGCTTCTTTGATGCGCTGGGAAATTTCAATACGGCGAACTGATTTCAGTTCATTCAATTCATCTTTTAACTTCTGTAACCCTTCCTGGGTAATCAGCGTTTCATTAGTCATGATTTTCCTGATCCTCCTGCGATATAATCACGTTTCACTATGATATCTTTAATTTATACCGTACTCTTAATTATATGCATATCTGTCCCTTGTGTCAATAAAGCGGCTTTCGTATCACTTCAGCGCGCCTTGTCCATCATATCGCGGACGATGGATCGAAATTCATCAGCCGAAGCGGCGCGATTGATTCTTTCGCGGAGCGCTGCCGAGCCGTAGAGGCCGTGCGTATACCAGGACGCATGGGAACGCATTTCCCGGACGCCGATGTATTCGCCTTTATAGGCCAGCAGGGCTTCGAAATGGGACAACATCTGTTCATAGCGTTCCATCGCTGTCGGCGGTGGCAGGACTTCCCCCGTCGCCAGGTAATGGCGTATCTGCGGGAAAATCCAGGGATTCCCCTGGGCACCGCGGCCGACCATGACGGCACCGCAGCCCGTTTCCTTCATCAGGGCAGCAGCCGACGGGCCATCTACGACATCGCCGTTGCCGATGACCGGGATGGATACGGCCTGGACGACGGCTTTGACTTTTTTTGCCAGTCCGCCTTGCCGCTATAGAATTGTTCCCGTGTCCGGCCGTGGACCGTGACGGCAGCCGCACCGGCCGCTTCAGCCCGTTTGGCCAGCTCCGGTGCCGTAAACGAAGCGTCATCCCAGCCGGTACGCATCTTGACCGTGACCGGAATGGACACGGCGCGGACGACGGCACGGATGACCTTCTCTGCCAGGGGCAGGTCCTTCATCAGGGCCGACCCATCGCCATTCTTGACGACCTTCTTGACGGGACAGCCCATATTGATGTCGACGATATCGGCGCCGGCTTCTTCGACGACAGCCGCTGCCTGGGCCATGACCTCCGGATCCGAACCGAAAATCTGCATGGACAGGGGATGTTCCCCGTCTTCGATGTGCAGCAGTTCTTCCGTATGCTGGTTGCGATAGCGGATACCCTGGGAACTGACCATTTCCGCACAGACCAGGGCCGCCCCATAGCGGTGGGCGATGACCCGGTATGGCGCATCACAGACGCCGGCCATCGGCGCTAGGATGACCGGCGCCTCGAGTTCGACCGTGCCGATGGAGAAAGGCTTAATGGTTGCGGTCATAAATGATTCTCAGCCCTTCCAGGGTCAGCATGGGTTCGACGACGTCGATAGCGTCCGTTGCCGGAGCGACGATGACAGCCAGGCCGCCGGTAGCGACGACTTTGGCCTTACAGCCCAGTTCCTTGCGCATGCGGGCCACGATGCCGTCTACCTGGCCGACGAAGCCATAGAAGACACCGGCCTGCATACTTTCGACGGTGTTGCGGCAAATGACCTTATCCGTGCTGACGACTTCGATACGCGGCAATTTCGCCGTGCGCTGTACCAGGGCATCTGTAGAGATGCCGATGCCCGGGCAGATAGCACCGCCGAGGTAGGTCCCTTTCTTGTCGACGGCGCAGAAGGTCGTCGCCGTGCCGAAGTCGATGATGATGACCGGGCCGCCGAATTTTTCATACGCTGCGACAGCGTTGACGATGCGGTCAGCGCCGACTTCACGGGGATTATCGTATTTAATGTCCATGCCCGTCTTGACGCCCGGTCCGATGACCAGCGGTGTCAGGCCGAAATAGCGCTGGCACATGCGTTCCAGCGTGGGCATGACCGGCGGGACGACGGACGAAATGATGATGGCATCGATTTCGCGGAGTTGACGCCGTTCAAATAAAAGAGGTTGCGGATGAGGACGCCGTATTCATCGGTCGTGCGGAGACGGTCCGTCGATACGCGCCAGTGGTCCATGAGCTCCTTTCCCTTGAAAATGCCCAGGACAATATTGGTATTCCCTACATCAATGACTAATAACATAACTTTATCTCCTGCCTACTATAAGTTGATAATACGCCTATTATAATAACAGAGTTTTCCTGTCTTGAATAGTCTTTTCCCAAGAAATTAGACGGGCCGGACATGAATATCCCCTGCCATGACGACTTCTGTACCGGCTGCCGTATCGACGAGGAGATTGCCGTTTTCATCGATATCCCGTGCCATGCCGGAAAAAGTCCGGTTCACGGAACTGACGGTCACTTCCTGCCCCAGCATGCACGACAAGGACCGCCATTCGGCCAATACCTGGCTGAACCCCTGGCGGCAGACCGTATCGTAGAGCCGTTCGATTTCTGCCAGCAGCGTTTCCAGCAGGGCCAGCCGGCTGACACGGATGCCTTCCCGGGCAAAGCTGGTGACGATGGATTTCAAGTCTTCCGGCAAATCATCGGCCATGATGTCCGTGTTGACGCCGATGCCCATGATGATGTAATTGACCTTTTCAGCCGACCCGTTGAGTTCGGTCAGGATGCCGACCATCTTCCGCCCCTGGACCAGGATGTCATTGGGCCACTTGATGCCGCAGTCTGCCAGGCCGTGCCGGCGGATGGAGCGGGCTACGGCGACGGCAGCCAGCAAGGTCATCTTAGCCACTTCCATGGGAGAAATATCGGGCCGCAGGATCAGGGAAAACCAGACGCCCTTGGCATAGGGAGAGAGGAAGGTCCGATTGATGCGGCCGCGCCCGCCCGTCTGTTCTTCTGCCACGATGATCGTTCCTTCCGGCGCCCCCTGGTCAGCCAGTTTCTTGGCGACGTTATTCGTCGAATCGACCCGCTCCCGATAGACGACAGGGCGGCCGACGAACTTCGTCTGCAAGCCATCAAGGATGGCCTTTTCCGACAAGAGTTCCGGAGCTTCCCGCAGACAATAGCCTTTCTTGGTATAGGACTCGATGACATAGCCCCGCTGCTTCAGCGCGCGGATATGTTTCCATACGGCCGTCCGGGAAATACCGAGCTGGTCGGAAATCTGCTGCCCCGATACAAATTCATCCTTATGGTGTATCAAAAAATCGAGAATATCTTGTCTCATCACAATCACCCCTGCCGCTGCCCCTGGCAGCCCCATTCAAAAAATGCGCCACTAACGGCGCACAATATGCCTATTCTATGTAAAATTTTAACATAAACCATCCCCCTGTCAAGGGGAGGCTGGGAGGTAGTGGCTCGTGGCTAGCAGTTAGTAGTCAGCAGTCAGTGGCCTGCCAGCTAGTGGCCCGTAGAAAGAATCTCCAAATATCCAGCGGATCGCCCACGTAGTGTTCTTGTTCAATTCAAAACCATCCGCTAACAACTAGCCACTAACAACTTAAAAGGGTTTGTCGTCATGCGACAAACCCTTTTTTCACTTGTTTCCTATTTTTCTTCGTCAGCCTTTTTTTCTTCGTCGTCTTTATCGGTCAGGCCTGTAGTCAGGCCGCCTTTGGGGACGGGGTTGCCCCAGGGGCTGATCTGTATTTCTGTCTGTTCTGCCTTGGGAGCAGCCGGTTCGGTTTTTTTCTTCCTTGGCTTCAGGAACGGCTGTGGTGTCCGGTGTTCCGGCTTCCGTCGTTTCCGCCGGGACAGCCGGTGCAGCTTCCGTTTCCTTTTTTCTGGTCTTCCGGCCCTTCCAGGGTACCGTACTTGACCAGGTTGTCGACTTGCTGATGGTTGATCGTTTCGACTTCCATCAGGGCGTCGGCCATATGCTTCAGCGTATCCAGGTGTTCGCGCAGCATGTGGAGTACATCGGCATAGGCTTCGGATACGGTATCGTGCATTTCCTTGTCGATGAGTTCGGCTACACTTTCACCGTAGTTGCGTTCATGCCCCAGGCTCTTGCCGAGGAAGACCTGGTCCTGCTGTTCGCCGAAGACCATGGGACCCAGTTTCGGGCTCATGCCCAGGCGGGTGATCATCTGGCGGGCGATGCGGGTGACGCTCTGCAAGTCGCCGGATGCACCGCTGCTGATTTCGTTGAAGACGATTTCTTCGGCAGCCCGGCCGCCGAGGGCGACGCGGATCTGAGCCAGGTAATACGACTTCGTTTCATACGACCGGTCTTCTTCGGGCAGCATCATGGTATAGCCGCCAGCCCGGCCGCGCGGGATGATCGTGACTTTATGGACCGGATCGGCATCCGGCAGGAGATAGGCGATGAGGGCATGGCCCGATTCGTGGACTGCCGTCAGACGCTTTTCCTTATCGCTGATGACATGGCTGCGGCGTTCCGGACCGAAGCAGACTTTTTCACTGGCTTCTTCCAGTTCAGCCATATTGATGACTTTCTTATTGGCCCGGGCAGCCAGGAGGGCTGCTTCGTTAAGCAGGTTGCCCAGATCGGCACCGGTAAAGCCCGGTGTCTTCTTGGCGATGACGTCGAGATCGACATCCTTGCCGAGGGGCTTGCCTTTGGCGTGGACGTCGAGGATAGCCCGGCGGCCGCGCAGATCCGGACGGTCGACCGTGATCTGCCGGTCAAAACGACCGGGACGCAGCAGGGCCGGGTCGAGGATATCCGGACGGTTGGTCGCAGCAATGGTGATGATGCCTTCGTTGGACCCGAAGCCATCCATTTCGACCAGGAGCTGATTCAGCGTCTGTTCCCGTTCGTCGTGGCCGCCGCCAAGGCCGGCGCCACGCTGACGGCCGACGGCGTCGATCTCGTCGATGAAGACGATGCAGGGCGCATTCTTCTTGGCCTGAGTGAACAAGTCACGGACACGGGAAGCGCCGACGCCGACGAACATTTCAACGAAGTCGGAACCACTGATGCTGAAGAAGGGCACGCCGGCTTCACCGGCTACGGCACGGGCCAGGAGGGTCTTCCCGGTCCCCGGAGGGCCAAAGAGGAGCACCCCTTTGGGTATCTTGGCGCCAATGGCATTATACTTGCTGGGGTTACGCAGGAATTCGACGATTTCCGCCAGTTCCTCCTTCGCTTCGTCTTCACCAGCAACGTCTTTAAAGGTAACTTTGATCTTACCTTCACCGTGCATCTTGGCATGGCTCTTGCCGAAGTTCATGACCCGGCCGCCGCCCCCCTGGGTCTGCTGCATGATGAAGAACCAGACGGCAATGAGGACCAGGATCGGCAGGACTGCTGTCAGCATGTTCATCCACCACGAAGGCTGTTCGGGCGGTTTGGCGATGATGTTGACATCAGCATCGCGCAGAGCCGGCAAGAGGGACGAATCGGTCGGGGCGTATGAAGTAAAGGACGTTCCGTCTTTCAGCTGGCCCACGATGGCATGGTCCGCTGTGATCTGGACGGCATCGACTTTCTTCTGCTGTACCTGACTCATGAAATTCGTATAAGAAATTTCCGATTTGTCTGTCTTACTGCTCGTAAAGGCATCTATGATCGATACGGCGACGATGATGATGAGTAAGTATAAACTTACATTCCGCACAAATTTACTCAAAATATGGCTCCTTTCATTTAATTTATGATAATGCTTTTTATTCCAACCAATACAGTCTTATATTACCACACTTCTTGTAAAGCAACAACTATTTGGAATATACTTCTTCTTTCAAGATACCGATATACGGCAGGTTGCGGTAACGGCTGTCGTAGTCGAGGCCATAGCCGACGACGAAGGCATCGGGGATTTCAAAGCCGTTGTAGTCGACAGGCACTTCGACCTGACGGCGGGCCGGCTTGCTGAGGAGCGTGGCCAGTTTGACCGAGCGGGCGCCCCGTTCTTTGAGCATGGGGACGAGGTGGCTCAAGGTGACGCCCGTGTCGATGATGTCTTCGACGATGAGGACATCTTTATCCTTGACATCGTTGTCGAGGTCCTTGCGGATTTTGAGGACACCGGACGACGTCGTCGACGAACCGTAGCTGGAGCAGCTCATGAAATCGAAGTAGACCGGGCCATCGATGCAGCGGGCCAAGTCGGTGAAAAAGGTGACGGCCCCTTTGAGGATGCCGCACATGAGGATGGTCTTGCCGGCATAATCTTTGGTGATCTGGGCGCCCAGTTCGTGAACGCGGGCAGCAATCTGTTCTTCTGTCAATAAAATTTCTTTAATGTCCTGATGCATCTTGTTTTCCTCCATAATAAAGTGAATTACCGCTGCCGTCTCCGTCGGGGGACGGCAGGACCCAGGCAGAGGGCTGTCCGGGTCGTATAAACACAGGCCCGGCCGCACTGGAACTGTTTTCCCGCTCCTTTAGCAGCCAGGTCCCGTATGGTTTCAACATAATGAAAAGGCAGGTCTTGACGAGAGCCCGTCCCTTCCTGCCACAGGCGGCGGATCAAGCGCCGCTGCATGGCCAGCGGCTGAGCCAGCAAACCTTTCTTATCCAGGGCCGGCATGGCGCCGTCTGGAAGGGCGAGCTGCTGGTACAGGGCTTCTGCCGCGTTTTCCAGAAAGACTTCGTCGGCCCTGACGATGTCGGCCAGGCGGTTCAAGTCCGCTGTAATGGCCGGGTTGTACTGCTGCAGCTGCGGCAACAGATCCAGCCGTATCCGGTTGCGGCTGTAGCGCCGGCTGTCATTGGTCTCATCGTGGCAGACCGGCAGCTGTCGCTGGGCAGCATAGGCTGTCAATTCAGACTTAGTCACAGCCAGGAGCGGGCGGATGATGTCGCCCCGCCTGGGAGCCATGCCACAAAGGCCGTCGAGGCCGCTGCCGCGCAAGAGATGGAGCAGTACCGTTTCGGCCTGGTCATCGGCATGATGGGCCACGGCAATGCGGTCTGCCCCACAGGCCCGGGCCGTTTCCCGCAGGATGCGGTAACGTTCCCGCCGCCCTACGGCTTCTTCCGAAGCCTTTTCTTTCCGGGCCAGGGCCGGCACGTCGACATACTGCCAGGCAAAACCACAGTGGCGGCGCAGGGCTTCCTGCCGAACCAGGGCGACTTCGTCGTCGGCAGCCCGGCGGATGCCGTGATGGACGTAACAGGCCGTCAGGCTTAGCCTATATAACGGGGCCAGGCGGTTCAGTATATCCAGCAGGGCCAGCGAATCGGGCCCACCGGAGCAGGCGACGACCAGGGCCCTTCCCGGCTGCCACAGGTCGTGCTGCCTGCCGTAAGCGTCTACGCGTTCGACGAGGTTCACGGCTGGCGGTCCCGGGAATTCCAGGCCGCATCATGGAAAGAATGGCGGAAAAAGACGCCTTCCATGAGGTCCCGTTCACTGACGGTAATCGCCGGGATCTGATACCGCTGAAGAAAGGACTTGGCGATGAGCAGGCCGGCGATGATGATATCGCTGCGCTTGGGCTGAAGGCCCGGCACATGGCGCCGTTCTTCCGGCGTCATGGCCTGGAGCCGTTCGATATGACCGCACAGGGCTTCATAAGAAATGCAATGGCCTCGACTTTTCCGCATCGTAGACGGCCAGCTGCAGATCCATGGCGGCCAGCGTCGTCAGCGTCCCACCGACGCCGATGAGCAGATCCGGCCGTATCTTCATGGGCAGCCATTCCTGGTAGCAATGGCGCTCCAGATGAGCCACATCCTGATGGCTCATGACCTCGCCCCGCGTAAAGCGCACCGCACCCATGGGATAACTGTGGGACCAGCATAGGTCCCCGCCCCGGCCGGCAGCGACTTCACTGCTGCCGCCGCCGATGTCGATGACGGCAGCCGTCACGTCGGGATTGAGGGAAGCCGTAGCTCCCGTAAAGCTGAGCGACGCTTCTTCCAGGCCGGAAATCGCCCGGCAGTGCCAGCCAAAGCGGGCCCGCACTTCTGCCAGGAAAGCCTGGCCGTCGACGGCTTCGCGGACGGCACTGGTAGCCACGGCACAGACGGGGATCCCCGTCAGCTGCCCTTTCCAGCGTTCCATGGCCGCAAAGGACGCCTCCATCCCTGCCGGCGACAAGTGGTGTGTTTCATCGATATCTTTTCCCAGCCGCGTCGTCGCCAGTTCTTTCGGCGAAAAAATCCACGTACCCGGGACTTCCTGCCAGCCCGTCATGAGGCGCAGGGAGTTGGAGCCGATATCGATGACTGCATACTTCTGATACTCCATAGTTGCTCCTTTCCGATTTCGTCCATCCCCACGGCCGGTTCTCTCAAACGACCCTGGGGAAAACGTAAAAAGGCGCTGTCTTCGTGCGACAGCACCCCTTTCTTACCATCTGCTATTCAATACTTACTCAATCAGCATGGCGTGCACCGCGGCCGCCGCGTTTCGATTCCGTATTGCGTTTTAAATCCATCAGGCGTTCATCGCTTTCCTTGAGGAACTTGCTGAGTCGGTCTTCAAAAGAAAGAGAACCCGACGAACGGCGCGAATCAAAGCCATTATGCTGGCGAAATTCATGTTTCTGGCGAAAATCGCGTTTCGGGGCGAAAATTCCTTCTTTTTCCGGCGCCGGCTGGGTCTGTTTGATAGACAGGGCGATCTTTCCCTTATCGTCTACAGACAACACTTTGACGTTGACCTTATCTCGCACTTTCAAAAAATCATTTACATCTTTGACATACTCATTAGCGACTTCAGAAATATGTACGAGACCCACTTTCTTATCCGGAAGTTCTACGAATGCGCCAAACTTTGTGATTCCTGTAACGGTACCTTCCATCACACTGCTACTTCGATTGTCATGCTGTTTCAATTTCCTCCTTGTAATATCAGCATTATTGCTAAACGTATACAGCCATTATACTCATATCACTAAAAATTCATCTCAAATACAAAATATAGCGATTACGGCTTATAGGAATTTCATCGGGCTTGGCCAATCCAAACTGTTCTCGCGCTTCCTTGGCGATTTCATCGGGATCATTCAAGCTCGTCACGCCGCTCCCGGA
>ENA-OQCL01000379-OQCL01000379.1-human-gut-metagenome-genome-assembly--contig:-NODE-379-length-21990-cov-2.946348_pt1 | contig 21990 bp, 26 predicted proteins | sample MGYA00242502_ERZ504586 | MGnify/ENA primary metagenome ERZ504586 (study PRJEB26092, sample SAMD00036316) | human gut metagenome | host: Homo sapiens | study: EMG produced TPA metagenomics assembly of... | reverse complement strand
TAAACCAGGGATACAATACGGACCGGTCCATCGAAGAGACGCTGGAGATCGGCTGGAAGCTTCTTTCCATCCTGCCAAGATCTGAGCTGAAACGTATCGATGATAAGTTCTTAGACATGTACTACGGTAAACAATAAGGGGGTGGCGATATGGCATCTACGCAGATCACTCCTACCCGTATGGAACTGACCAGGACTAAGCGGAAACTTGCCACAGCCAGGAGAGGGCACAAGCTTCTCAAGGATAAACGTGACGAGTTGATGCGTCAGTTCCTGGACATGGCGCGGGAGAATATGGAGCTGCGCAAGAAGGTAGAAGCCGGGATCCGCTCTGCAAATAAGAACTTTGTCATCGCCAAAGCCGGAATGGACGAAGCCACGTTGAACACGGCTTTGATGGCGCCCAAACAGGAAGTCAGCCTGGGAGTCGGCAAGAGAAATGTAATGAGCGTCAACATCCCGGCCTTTGAGACTAAGACCAGGACCGCGGACGCCAACGACATTATTCTTACGGTTTCGCGTTTACTTCCAGCGACCTGGACGGAGCGGTGAAATCTCTGGCAGACATCCTGCCGGATATGTTGAAGCTTGCAGAGACGGAGAAAGCGTGCCAGCTGATGGCGGCGGAGATCGAGAAGACCAGACGCCGTGTTAATGCGCTGGAGCACGTGATCATACCGGAGGCGCAGGAGACCATTAAGTATATCACCATGAAGCTGGACGAGAATGAGAGAAGCTCTCAGATCCGTCTGATGAAGGTGAAAGATATGATGCTGGAGGAGGCCCACCACTATAGTGAACGGGCTTAAGAAAAGCAGAAGAAACATGCGGCGGCCGCACTTGATGCGGCTGCCGTTTTGTGGTTGGCCGGAGCACATTTTCGGGGGGAGGGCATATAGTTAAAGTAGATATTTTTTCTGAGGTGCAGGTGGATGAAGGAGAGACTGCCTTTCTATATGGTTTATCAGGAGCCCTTTGGCGTGGACGATGTGAGGAAAGCAAGAGAGGATTACGATTATATGAAAAGCATTTATCCGGATGCGGCAAAGAGATTGATGCCTTTTGTGGAGGAAGAATGCGACCGGCTGATGTACAATGGGAGTATGATCTACGACGAGTATCCGGACCAGCTCCAGCTGCGTCTGATGTGCAAAAGGATCTGTGAACGGGCAAAAGAGGGGGAGGAAGAGCTGGGGCAGTGGTTCCGGGATCTGGCCCAGGTGATGGTCTGCCAGGAGCTGTGCCAGCGGCGGGCCGAGTACCGGCGGTATCGGAAGACATTTTATATGGGGACGGGAGAGACGGCTTTCCCGGTGGACGTACCAGAGAGGATATGATAGAATAGGCTGAGAAATACAGATGAAGGAGTATACTTGCGGATGGATAACATCATTTTGATCGGCATGCCGGCTGCGGGGAAGAGTACCATCGGTGTGATCATCGCCAAGCGGCTGGGCTATCAGTTTGTGGATGTGGATCTTCTGATCCAGGAGAAGGAAGGAAAGCTTCTGAAAGATATTATCGCGGAGAGAGGGATCCAGGGGTTCCTGGAGGTGGAGGATCAGGTGAATGCCGGGCTTCACGTGGAGCGGACTGTGATTTCTCCGGGCGGGAGCGTAGTTTACTGTGAGAACGCCATGAAGCATTTTAAAAAGATCGGAAAGGTGCTTTACCTTAAGGCTTCCTTTGAGACCATCAGCCGCAGGCTTAAAAATGTCCGGGGCAGGGGAGTTGTCCTGGGAGACGGGCAGACGCTGAAGGAATTGTATGATGAACGGGTGGAATTGTTTGAAAAGTATGCGGATATTACTGTCTGTGAGGATGGGCTCCATTTGGATGAAATGATCGAAAAAGTGATGAAAAACCCTTCGGGAATCGTAAAAATATTACAGAATGATTACGTGATTGTAAAAAATGTTTTACAAAGTGGAATTCTATGATATAATATTGTGGAATACGAATAAAACGTTTGGAATGTGAGAGAGTAATATCGAAGGAATATCGAGGTGTGACATGGAGCAGTATATTATCAAAGGCGGACATCCGCTGGTAGGTGAGGTGGAGATCGGCGGAGCGAAGAATGCGGCGCTGGCGATCCTTGCGGCGGGGATCATGACGGACGAGACCGTTCATATCGAGAATCTGCCGGATGTAAATGATATTAATGTGCTTCTGGACGCGATCCAGGGGATCGGCGCTTCTGTACATCGGGTAAACCGGCACACGGTTACCATCAATGGCAGAGGGGTCAGCGATTTTAATATTGAATACGACTATATCAAGAAGATCCGGGCTTCCTATTATCTTCTGGGAGCGCTTCTTGGAAAATATAAGAGGGCGGAGGTTGCTCTTCCGGGAGGCTGCAACATCGGAAGCCGTCCCATCGACCAGCATCTGAAAGGATTCCGGGCTCTGGGAGCGGAAGTGGAGATCGAGCACGGCAAGATCATTGCGGATGCAGAGCGGCTGATCGGAAGCCACATTTATTTTGACGTGGTCAGCGTGGGGGCTACCATCAATGTGATGATGGCGGCGGCCATGGCGGAAGGGACCACCATCCTGGAGAACGTGGCTAAAGAACCTCATGTAGTGGACGTGGCCAACTTCCTGAACAGCATGGGCGCAAATATCCGCGGCGCGGGAACCGACGTGATCAAGATCCGCGGGGTGAAGACCCTGCACCGTACCGAGTATTCGGTAATTCCGGATCAGATCGAGGCGGGAACCTTTATGTTCGCAGCAGCGGCTACCAGAGGGGATGTAACAGTCCTGAACGTAATTCCCAAACATCTGGAGGCCACCGTGGCAAAGCTGGTGGAGATCGGCTGTGAGGTAGAGGAATTTGACGACGCAGTGCGGGTTGTGTCCAAGGGAGATCTGAAGAGCACTCACGTGAAGACACTTCCCTATCCGGGATTCCCGACAGACATGCAGCCTCAGATCGGCGTAACGCTGGCGCTTTGCAGAGGAACCAGCGTGATCACAGAGAGTATTTTCGAAAACCGTTTTAAATATCTGGACGAACTGGCCAGAATGGGAGCCAATGTGAAGGTGGAAGGCAATTCCGCTACCATCGAAGGCGTGAAGGCGCTGTCAGGGGCGAGAGTCAGCGCTCCGGACCTGCGGGCGGGAGCCGCGCTTTGTATCGCCGGGCTGGCCACAGAAGGAATCACCATTGTGGACGATATCGTTTATATCCAGAGAGGATATGAGAGATTCGAAGAGAAGCTGCGCAGCATCGGCGCGCTGATCGAGAGAGTGTCTACAGAGAAAGAGATCCAGAAGTTCAAGCTGAAGGTTGGTTGAAAAAAGGGACAGGGTAATTTTTAATTGGGGACGTGGTAATTTTTAAAAATACCACGTCCCCAATTGGTATACAGGAGGACTTTTAAGATGAAACAAGGGGGGAGACAAGAAGCGGTACTGGATTCTTATAATTGCGTCTGTTGTCAACTTTGTGCACGGGAATCCTTACATATGGACGGTGTTTCAGCCGTATGTGAAAGAGGAATTTCATCTTTCTGACGCGGCCTCCAGCCAGCCGTTTACTATTATCATCGGGATCTTTGCTTTGGGCAATATGCTGGGAGGATGGCTGCAGCAAAAGATAGGAGCGAAGTGGACGATCCTGGCAGGGAGCGCGCTGATGTGCGCGGGGTTCTTCCTGGCGGGGATCGCGCCCTATGATATGCCCTGGCTGATCTCCCTGGGGTATGGGGCGCTGGGAGGACTTGGATCCGGCTGCGCCTTCAGTATGCTGACGGCAGTGCCCCTCCAGTGGTTTCCCGAGAAGCGGGGGCTGGTGTCGGGAATCACCGTGGGCGTTGTAGGCGTCTCAGGGATCATCATGAATCCTTTCTGTGATTTTCTGCTGGCAGGCCACGGATACCGGTTTGCCATGCTGACCATAACGGCCATTTATGGAGTGCTCTGCCTGGGCGGATTTTTCGTGGAGGACAGGCCGGATGATATGAGATCGGAGGGCGAGGATCCGGTAAGCGTGGGAACCGGGATTGCGTCTTGTGTAAAGCAGTACCGGACCGGGGAAATACTTCGGACCAGGACTTACTATACCATCAGCCTTACCATGGCGCTGGCGGTTCCGGCTTATGTTCTGGTGAATCCGCTGATGAAATCCCTGGGGATGGACGGGGGGCTGACAGGCGCGGAGGCGCTCCTGGGGGGTAACCCTGGCGTCTGTGGCCAATATCATCGGCCGGTTCGCTATGCCCTGGCTGTCAGACCGGGTAGGAAGAAAGGCGGTCATCCGGGGCATGTACCTTGCCGCGGCGGTAGCTGTGGTCGGTCTGGTAGCGGCAAGAGGCGGCATTTTCATTCTGCTGATCTCCGTGGTGTGCCTGGTGTACGGCGGAGTGGTCAGCGTGTTTCCGGTGGTGGTCTCCGATCATTTTGGCCTGAAATATCAGGGGATCAACTACGGGGCAGTGATGATCGGATACGGGATCGCATCAATCCTGTGCCCCTATCTGCTGGACGGCCTGGGGCTGGAGGCGTCCTTTTGGCAGCAGGCGTGGCCTGCGTGATCGGCCTGGTGGGGACACGGTTTTTCTAAAAAGGGACAGGGTATTTTCAATCTGGGACGTGGTATTTTTAAAAATACCACGTCCCCATTGACAAATTGCACAAAAGGGTGTATAGTCTCATCCGTACATGAAAATCTAATACAGCAACTTTCTCTTATTCAGAGCAGTGGAGATACAAAGGATCTGGGAAGCTGCGGCAACCCCCGGGAGCGGGAAGGTGCCAACCTGAGCGAGTGATCGAACAATAAGAGGATTGGTTATAATGTCAGAACTATAAACAGTCCGCTTATGCGGGCTGTTTTTTCGATCATGGATACCGGTCAGAGCGGAGAAAGAATGCGGAAAGTGAGGAGAAAGGAACAGATGGAGAGACGTTTATTTACTTCAGAATCAGTGACGGAGGGACATCCGGACAAGATGTGCGACCAGATCTCGGACGCGATCCTGGACGCCCTGATGGAGCAGGATCCTATGAGCCGTGTGGCCTGCGAGACCTGCACCACCACGGGAATGGTGCTGGTGATGGGCGAGATCACCACCCAGGCCTATGTGGACATCCAGAAGATCGTCCGGGACACGGTGCGTGATATCGGTTATACCAGAGGGAAATTTGGGTTTGACGCAGACACCTGCGGGGTGATCGTGGCCATTGACGAGCAGTCTGAGGACATTGCCCTGGGCGTGGACAAGGCCCTGGAGGCAAAGGAGAATAAGATGTCAGATGAGGAGGCTGGGGCCATCGCGCCGGCGACCAGGGAATGATGTTTGGTTACGCTTCCGACGAGACGCCGGAATTCATGCCCTATCCCATTGCTCTGGCCCAGAAGATGGCGCGGAAGCTGGCCCAGGTGCGAAAAGACGGGACCCTTCCTTATCTGCGGCCGGACGGCAAGACCCAGGTGACTATTGAGTACGATGAAAATGGAGTTCCTGCCCGGGTGGATACGGTGGTGCTTTCTACCCAGCATGACCCGGACGTGACCCAGGAGCAGATCCACGCGGATATGCGCAAATATGTGATCGACGCGGTGATCCCGGAGGGGATGGCGGATGAGCGGACCAAGTATTTCATCAATCCTACGGGACGTTTTGTGATCGGCGGTCCTCACGGGGACAGCGGCCTTACCGGACGGAAGCTGATCGTGGATACTTACGGCGGCATGGCGCGCCACGGCGGCGGCGCCTTCTCCGGTAAGGACTGTACCAAGGTGGACCGTTCCGCGGCCTACGCGGCCCGGTATGTGGCCAAGAATATTGTGGCGGCAGGACTTGCGGGGAAATGTGAGATCCAGCTGTCCTACGCCATCGGCGTGGCCCATCCTACGTCCATCATGGTGGATACCTTCGGCACCGGCAAGGTGGAGGATGAGAAGCTGGTGGAGATCATCCGGGAGAACTTTGACCTGCGTCCGGCGGGCATTATCAAAATGCTGGATCTGCGCCGTCCCATCTACAAGCAGACAGCGGCTTACGGACATTTTGGCCGCACCGACCTGGACCTGCCGTGGGAGCGGCTTGACAAGGTGGAACTTCTGAAAAAATATTTATAAAATTTATCTGAAATTTACGGGCGCTTTGGTGTGAAGCGCCCGTATTCATGCTATACTTACCTTTGGAGGAAACTGGCATGAAACTGAAAACCAGACTGTTCATTGCCTTTTTGACGGTGATCCTTTTGCCCATCTGTCTGACGGTGCTGATGTATTTCGCATTTTCCACCTATCAGATCGGCGCCATCGAAAAGACATACGGAATTGAAAATACAACCAGAGAAAGCCTGTCCAACTCCATGCAGGTGCTGTCCAGGCTGACGGAGCGGTCCTACCACAAGCTGCAGAAACTGATCCGGGAGGATCCGGACGAGATGGAGGAGGCCGCCTTCCTGGAGGAGATCAACGAGAAGCTGGAAGAAAAGGGAGCCTACCTTCTGGTGCGCAAGGACAATACGGTTATCTACATCGGCGCCGACCGGGAGGAGGCGGACAAGGTGATCCGGCAGCTTCCCGGATACAAGGCGGAGAACACCAGCTCGGAAAATGGGATCTACCTGGGCGGAGACGCTCAGTCCCTGGTGAAGCAGATTGATTTTCACTTCTCTGACGGGGAGGAGGGGAGCGCCTTTATCGTGGCGGATGTGAGCAATATGATCCCTGAGGTGGAAGCCCTGTTCTGGGATATGCTTCTGGGAGTAGTATTGATCCTGGTGCTGACCGCTTCTGTCCTGATGTTCTGGATCTACCGGAGCGTGAAGCTTCCCCTGAAACGGATGCAGGTGGCGGCCAAGAACATCAAGGAGGGGAACCTGGACTTTGAACTGCGGGCCCAGGGAAATGACGAGCTGGGTCAGCTGTGCCGGGACATGGAGGACATGCGCCGGCGGCTCAAGGACACAGCGGAGGAAAAGCTTGCCTACGATCGGGAGAACAAAGAGCTGATCAGTAACATTTCCCATGACCTGAAGACCCCGGTGACCACCATCAAGGGATACGCGGAAGGGATCATGGACGGGTGGCGGACACCCCGGAGAAGGTGGATAAATATATCCGTACCATTTACAATAAGGCTAATGAGATGGATCTTCTGATCAATGAGCTGACCTTGTACTCCAAGATCGACACCAACCGGATCCCATATAATTTCGACATCCTGTCGGTAAACGAGTATTTCAACGACTGCGCGGAGGATCTGTCTGTGGAGCTGGAGTCCAAGAATGTGGAATTCGGGTATTTCAACTATGTGACCCCGGACGTGCGGGTGATCGCGGACGCGGAACAGATGAAGCGGGTGATCCACAATATCGTCAACAATTCGCTGAAATATATGGACAAGGATAAGGCTAAGATCAATCTGCGGGTGAAGGATGTGGGAGACTTTATCCAGGCGGAGATCGAGGACAACGGCAAGGGGATCGCGGCAAAGGATCTGCCCAATATCTTCGACCGGTTCTACCGGACGGACGCTTCCCGGAATTCTTCCAAGGGAGGAAGCGGCATCGGGCTTTCCATCGTGAAGAAGATCATCGAAGAGCACGGAGGCAAGATCTGGGCTACCAGTCGGGAGCATACGGGGACGACCATGTATTTCGTCCTTAGAAAATATCAGGAGGTACCGGTTCATGAGTAAAATATTGATCGTGGAAGACGAAGAGAGCATTGCGGATCTGGAAAAGGATTATCTGGAACTGAGCGGGTTTGCCGTAGAAGTGGCAAATGACGGAGAGACCGGGCTTAAGAAGGCGCTGGAGGAAGAGTACGACCTCTATATCCTGGACCTTATGCTCCCGGGGATCGACGGGTTCGACATCTGCCGGCAGATCCGGGATGTGAAGAATACCCCCATCATCCTGGTATCGGCCAAAAAGGACGATATTGACAAGATCCGGGGACTGGGCTTGGGAGCGGACGACTATATGACCAAGCCTTTCAGCCCCAGCGAGCTGGTGGCCCGGGTGAAGGCCCATATGGCCCGGTACGACCGGCTGACAGAGAGCGCGGCGCCCAAGAATAAGGTGATCGAGATCCGGGGGCTCAGGATCGACACCACGGCCCGCAGGGTGTGGGTCAACGGGCAGGAGAAGAATTTCACCACCAAGGAATTTGACTTGCTGACTTTTCTTGCAAGCCACCCCAATCATGTGTATACTAAAGAAGAATTGTTCCGGGAGATCTGGGATATGGAATCCATCGGGGATATCGCCACGGTGACGGTCCATATCAAGAAGATCCGTGAGAAGATCGAGGTGGATACCTCCAATCCTCAGTACATTGAGACCATCTGGGGCGTGGGATACCGGTTCAAAGTCTAGCGCTCCCGGACCGGACAGTTCCAAAACCATGATAAAGGAGAGGGGAACATGAGAAACAGACGCAGAAGCGTCCGGTGGAATACCATGCGGATCCTGGCCGCCGGGTTCCTGGGAGTGATCTTCCTGGGCGGCGTGCTTTTGTGGCTGCCAGTGAGCAACCAGCAGCCCATCGCATTCATCGACGCTCTGTTTACATCAACCACTGCGGTGTGTGTGACCGGACTTATCACCATCACACCGGCGACGCAGTTTACCCTGTTCGGGAAGATCGTCCTGATGCTGCTGATCCAGATCGGCGGCCTGGGCGTGGTGGCCTGTATGGCTTCCTTTTTCTTCCTGCTCAGGAAGCGGATCACTGTCAAAGAACGGATCGTAATCCAGGAGACTTACAATATGGATCGGCTGGGAGGGATCGTAGGCCTGGTGAAGAAAGTTATCATCGGCACCTTTGTGGTGGAAGGGGCCGGCGCTTTGTTCTACGCCTTCCAGTTTGTTCCGGAATATGGACTGATCAAAGGGCTGGGGTACTCCATCTTTCACGCCATCTCCGCGTTCTGTAACGCCGGGATCGACATCCTTGGGACCACCAGCCTGTCTGTGTATTCGGCCAACCCGCTTGTGAATCTTACCACCATGGCGCTGATCGTGCTGGGGGGTCTGGGATTCGTGGTGTGGTTTGACGTGCTCCATATGATCCGCCTGACCTTAAAGCGGCGGCAGTCGCCGGTGAGCGGCGTGGTGGGGCTTAACCTGCACACCAAGCTGGTGCTGGTGATGACGGCGGTGCTGATCTTTGGCGGCGCGGCGCTGATCTTCCTGATGGAGCAGGGGAATCCGGAGACCATGAGGGGCATGTCTGCAGGGGAGAAGGTCTTCTCGGCACTTTTCCAGTCGGTGACCACCAGGACGGCAGGATTCTTCACCATGCCCCAGGGTCCCCTCTATGATGAGACCAAGCTTCTGTGCAGCATCCTGATGTTCATCGGAGGCTCCCCGGCAGGAACTGCCGGCGGTATTAAGACCACCACCATGGCCATGCTGATCCTGGCCTGTCTGACGACGGTGCGGGGAGGGAAGAATATCGAATGTTTTGGCCGGAAGATCACCTTTGAGAACTTCCGGACAGGGTTCGCGGTGGCCATGCTGGCTATGGGCATTTTCCTGGGAGGGACTATGCTGATCGCGGTGATCGAAGCGGACAGCGTATCTCTGATAGATATTGTTTATGAGACGACCTCAGCCATTGCCACAGTAGGGTTGACGGCGGATCTGACGCCCCATCTGGAGCGGGCGAGCCAGGTGATCCTGATGATCCTGATGTATACAGGCCGGATCGGTCCGGTTACCCTGGCGCTGGTGTTCGCAGGCAAGGCAAATCCCAAGACCCGGTTGAGAGAGCTGCCGGGAGAGAGAGTTATGGTAGGTTAAGGGGAGGAAATGAGATGAAGAAACAGTATGCAGTATTTGGATTAGGAAGTTTTGGAGAGAGCGCGGCCATCACCCTGCAGGGACTGGGCTGCGACGTGATCGCGGTGGACAATCATATGGAGCGGATCGAGGAGATCTCGAAATACGTCTCCTACGCCATGAAGGCGGATATTGAGGATCCGGAAGTGATCCGGTCCCTGGGGACCCGGAACCTGGACGGAGTGATCGTGGCCATCGCTGACAACATGGAGGCCAGCATTATGGCCACGCTGGTATCCAAGGACGAGGGAGTGCCCTATGTGCTGGCCAAGGCCAAGAACGAGCTCCATGCCACCGTACTTAGGAAGATCGGGGCGGATTCCGTCATTTTCCCGGAGAAGGAGGCAGGAAGCCAGGTGGCAAAAAGCATTGTGTCCTCCAGTTTCGCGGACTGGGTGGCCCTTTCCCCGGAATACAGCGTGATGGAGATGGTGCTGCCGGAGACCTGGATCGGCAAATCTCTGGAGGAGTTGAATGTGCGCAGGAACCACGGGGTCAATGTGATCGGTTTAAGAGAAGGGGACGACGTGGATGTGACGCCGGATCCCAGGAAGCCTTTGAAGCGGGATATGACCCTGATCCTCATCGGGGCCAACGCAGATCTTAAGAAATTCGCCAAGTATGAGAAAAATGAGTAGGCCGGTGATCACCAGCACGGCCAATGGGAAAGTCAAACGGCTTGTGAATCTGGTAAAGAAGCGAAAGATAAGAGACCAGGAAGGGATCTTCGTGACAGAGGGGCCCCGGATGTTTGAAGAGGCGCCCCGGGAGCGGGTGCGGGAAGTGTATTTCTCGGAATCTTTCCTTGGGAAGGCGCCGGAGATCTGGGAAAAGGTAAAAAGTTCCGGGATCCCGGCAGAGATCCTTTCGGATCATGTGTTTTCCCATGTGTCCGACACCCAGACACCCCAGGGGGTGCTGGCGGTGGTGGCAAGGAAAGAAGCAGTTCTGGAGCAGATCCTCTCAGAGGCGGATCCGCTTCTCCTTGTGCTGGACGGCCTGCAGGACCCGGGCAACCTGGGCACCATCCTGCGGACTGGAGAGGGCGCGGGAGTGACCGGGATCATCCTGGGAGGGGACTGCGTGGATCTCTATAATCCCAAGACCATCCGCTCCACCATGGGATCCGTCTATCGGATGCCTGTCTGCCGCTGCCGGGATCTTACGGAAGCCCTGGCGGAAATGAAGAAAAAAGGGATCCTCACGTATGCGGCCCACCTGGAGGGGAAGAATAGCTATGACCAGGAGGATTACCGAAAGCCCTGCGCCTTCCTTATTGGAAATGAAGGAAACGGGCTTCGCCGGGAGGTGGCAGAGGCGGCGGACCGGTGGATCCGGATCCCCATGAAGGGGCAGGTAGAGTCCCTGAACGCGGCGGTGGCGGCCACGGTCCTGATGTTCGAGGCCAGCCGGCAGCGGCGCTGATTTTCATTGCGTTATGGCGGGAAGTATAGTAAGATAAGGGGTAAGGAATCTGGAAGAAAAGAGGGCTGACGATGCAGACGGTATACTGGCTGGTAATTTTCATAGTATTGCTGATCATTGAGATCATAACCATGGGCCTGACCACGATCTGGTTCGCCCTGGGCGCGCTGGCTGCGTTCCTTGCAGGGGTCTTCGGATTCGGCACGGCGGTGCAGGTGGGCGTTTTCCTTGTGGTTTCCATTATTCTGCTGGTCCTGACAAGGCCCATCGCGGTGAAGTATTTTAACAAGGACCGGACAAAGACCAACGCAGAGAGCCTGATCGGCCAGCACGGGCTGGTGCTGGAAGAGGTGGACACCCTGAAGTCCACCGGGCGCGTGGAGGTCAACGGCCAGGAGTGGTCGGCGAAGACAGATGAGCCGGACGGCTACATCGGGAAGAACACCGTGGTGGTCATCGACGGGATCCAGGGTGTAAAACTGATCGTAAGAGAGAAGGAGGAGAAAAATGATCCTGAGTATTCTTGGTATTATTATTTTGGTCATTATCATACTGATACTGATCTCCTGTGTAAAGTTTGTACGTCAGGCGCAGGCGATGGTGGTAGAGAGACTGGGCGCCTACCAGGCAACCTGGGGCACCGGAGTGCATTTCAAATGGCCCATCATCGACCGGGTGGCCAGAAGAGTGGATCTGAAGGAGCAGGTAGTGGATTTTGCTCCCCAGCCGGTGATCACGAAAGATAACGTTACCATGCGGATTGACACGGTAGTGTTCTACCAGATCACCGATCCCAAGATGTTCTGCTACGGAGTGGCGAATCCTATCATGGCCATTGAAAACTTGACGGCCACCACCCTTCGTAACATCATCGGAGACCTGGAGCTTGATCAGACCCTGACTTCCAGAGAGACCATCAACACCCAGATGCGGGCGGCCCTTGACGTGGCTACCGATCCCTGGGGGATCAAGGTAAACCGGGTAGAGCTTAAGAATATCATTCCGCCGGCGGCCATCCAGGACGCCATGGAGAAGCAGATGAAGGCAGAGCGGGAACGCCGGGAAGCCATCCTGCGGGCAGAGGGCGAGAAGAAGTCCACCATCCTTGTGGCGGAAGGAAATAAAGAGTCCACCGTACTTGACGCGGAGGCGGAGAAGCAGGCAGCCATCCTGCGGGCGGAGGCCCAGAAGGAAGCCATGATCCGCGAGGCGGAAGGTCAGGCGGAGGCGATCCTGAAGGTACAGCAGGCCAATGCGGACGGTATCCGGTTCCTGAAGGAAGCGGGCGCCGACGAGGCGGTGCTGACCATGAAGAGCCTGGAAGCATTTGCCAAAGCGGCGGACGGCAAAGCCACCAAGATCATCATTCCTTCTGAGATCCAGAATATCGCCGGACTGGTGAAGTCGGTGGTGGAGATCGGAAGCAGCGATGAGAAGAGCGAAGGGCAGCAGCAGTAGAGAGCTGGCCGGACCACAAGATAAAAAGCACGTATGGTGGGCGCATGTGAATGGCGCCCACATTTCTATCATTTAGGAGGACGGACAGATGAATTTAAAAGGAAGAAGTTTTCTGACACTGAAAGATTTTACCCCGGAGGAGATCCTGTATCTTCTGGATCTGGCTGCGGACCTGAAAGCGAAGAAGAAGCAGGGGATCACAGGAAACAGCCTGAAGGGAAAGAATATCGCGCTGATCTTTGAGAAGCCTTCCACCAGGACCCGCTGTGCGTTTACCGTGGGCGCGGCAGACGAGGGGGGTCAATCCCACTTACCTTGCGGGAAATCGAGATCCAGCTGGGCCATAGGAAAGTATTGAGGATACGGCCCAGGGTGCTGGGCCGGATGTTCGACGGTATCGAATTCCGTGGATTTAAGCAGGAGCATGTGGAGGCCCTGGCCAGATACAGCGGCGTTCCGGTGTGGAACGGCCTGACGGACGAGTATCATCCTACCCAGATCCTGGCGGATCTTCTCACCATGCGGGAGCATTTCGGATATCTGAAGGGACTGAAGTTCGTCTACCTGGGAGACGGCCGCAACAATATGGCCAACAGCCTGATGATCGGCTGTTCCAAGGTGGGTGTGGATTTTGCCATCGTGGCGCCGGAGGCGCTGTGGCCTACGAAAGAGCTGATCGCGCTGTGTCAGGGATATGCCAAAGAGTCCGGCTCTTCCATTACCGTGACTGACGACGTAAATGGAGTAGAGGGCGCGGATGTGCTCTACACCGATGTGTGGGCTTCCATGGGAGAGGAAGACAAGGCGGCAGAGCGGATCGCCATGCTGAAGCCCTATCAGATCAACCAGGAGCTGATGGAGCGGACCGGCAAGGATACCACCATCTTCATGCACTGTCTGCCGGCGGTGAAGGGAAATGAAGTGACAGAGGATGTGTTTGAGAGCAAGGCCAGCGTGGTATTCGACGAGGCGGAGAACCGGCTCCATACCATCAAGGCTGTGATGGTAGCCACACTGGGGGAGACCGAGTAGAAATATGAAGACAGAGATCCTGCGTCTGCTGCGGGAGAGCGAAGGATTCCTCTCCGGGCAGCAGCTGTGCAGCCGGTTCCAGGTATCCAGGGCGGCTGTGTGGAAAGTGATGGAACAGTTGAAGGACGAAGGGTATGAGATCCAGGCAGTCCGCAACAAGGGCTACCGGCTTGTGGGATCGCCGGATGTGCTCTCCAGGGAGGAGCTGGAGAGCCGGATCAGCACCCAGTGGGCCGGACGCCATGTAGTATATTTTCCCCAGACCGATTCCACCAACCTGCAGGCGAAAGCTGCCGGAGAAGGGGGAAGCCCCCCACGGGAGCCTTTTTGTGACAGACCGGCAGAGCGCCGGGCGGGGACGCAGGGGAAGAGCCTGGGAGTCGCCGGAGGGAGAGAATATCTACATGACGCTGCTGCTGCGGCCGGAGTTTCCGCCGGAGCGGGCCTCCATGCTGACGCTGGTGATGGCCCTTGCCGCCGCGGAGGGGATTGAAACTGTCTGCGGCAGGGAAGTGGGGATCAAATGGCCCAACGACCTGGTGCTGAAAGGGAAGAAGATTTGCGGGATCCTGACAGAGATGAGCGCGGAGGTGGATTACATCCACTATGTGGTGATCGGCGTGGGGATCAACGTGAATCAGGAGACATTTCCGGAGGAGATCCGGGAGACGGCCACTTCCTTAAGATTGGAGACCGGGAAGAAGGTCATCCGGGGAGAGCTGATCGCGGAGATCCTGAAGCGTTTTGAAGAGAATTATGAGATATTTGCCGGGACCAGGGATCTGTCCGGCTTGCGGGAGGCTTACAGCAGAAGGCTTGTCAACCGGGACCGGGAGGTGAAGGTGCTGGACCCTGCGGGAGCCTATGAGGCCCATGCCCTGGGGATCGACGAGAGAGGCGAACTGATCGTCAGGACCCGGGAAGGTGAGACGAGGAAGGTTTTTGCCGGGGAAGTATCGGTCCGCGGCATTTACGGATATGTATAGAAGTCTGCCGGAGGACGGCGGACAGGGAGAGGATCATGTACGAAGATAAAGTAGTATTGTGCGGGGCGAACTCCTACGAGGAGAAATATTATCTGAATCCGGATTTTGCCCAGCTTCCGGACAATATCAAGGATGAACTGAAGATCATGTGCGTGCTCTACGTTCACGATGTGGGCGGGATCCTGACGCTGGTGTACGAGGAGAACGGGGAACTGTGCTTCGAGGTGACCAGCCAGGAGGGAGATCCCATGTTCGACGACATCGGGAGCGCGCTGAAGATCAAGCAGATCCAGAAGGAGAAGCAGGAACTTCTCCAGGCGCTGCAGTTATATTACCGGGTATTTTTCCTGGGAGAGGAGATTGAATAAATGCTGTTAGTCATTGATGTGGGAAACACCAATATTACACTGGGGATCTTCCGGGGAGAGGAGCTTCTTGGCACTTTCCGGATGACCACCAAGCTGCCGCGGACTTCCGATGAATACGGGATCACCCTGCGGGAGCTGGTAGAGCGCCACGGGATCTCCAGCACGGAGATCAACGCGGTGATCGTGGCTTCCGTTGTGCCGGATGTGATGCATTCTCTGGGAAGCGCCATCATCAAATACTTTGGGATCAAGCCCATGGTAGTGTCCGCCGGAATCAAGACAGGGATCAGCATCCAGATGGAGAACCCAAGACAGGTGGGATCCGACCGGATCGTGGATGCGGTGGCGGCTTATACCCTCCATGGCGGGCCGGTGATCGTCATCGACTTTGGAACCGCCACTACCTATGACCTGGTGGGTCCGGGAGGCACCTTCGAGGCAGCAGTGACCGCACCGGGGATCCGCACCTCCGCCCAGGCTATGTGGGGCCAGGCAGCCATGCTTCCGGCCATCGAGATCCGCACACCGGAATCCATTCTGGCCAAAGATACCGTCTCCGGCATGCAGGCCGGTCTGGTATTCGGCCAGGTGGGACAGACCGAGTACATCGTTCAGAAGATCCGGGAGGCCTCTGGATACACGGACGCAAAGTCATCGCCAGCGGCGGGCTGGGGAAGATGATCGCCAAAGAGACGAAGGTCATCGACGTGTACGATTCCCAGCTGACGCTGAAAGGACTGCGGATTATTTACGAGAAGAATAAACGTTAATTATTTAACAGAGGACGTAGCAAAATGCAAAAAGGCTACGTCCTAAATTTGACATTTGGGGTGTACCAAAATGAACATCGGAAATGTGAAACTGGATAACCCGTACATCCTGGCGCCCATGGCCGGGGTGACGGATCTGCCGTTCCGGCTCCTGTGCAAGGAGCAGGGAGCGGGTCTTTTATGTATGGAGATGATCAGCGCGAAGGCGTTGATCTATGGAAATAGAAATACAAAACAGCTGCTTGAGATCCACCCGGAGGAGTACCCGGTGTCCCTGCAGCTGTTTGGCTCGGATCCGGAGATCATGAGCGAGGCGGCCAAAAGGATCGAGGACCGTTCTTTCCAGATCCTGGACATCAATATGGGGTGTCCGGTGCCAAAGTGGTGAAGAACGGAGAGGGTTCCGCGCTTATGAACGATCCGGGGCTGGTTCGCAGGATCGTGGAAAAGGTCTCCCGGGCGATCCAGAAGCCGGTGACGGTGAAGATCCGGAAAGGCTTTGACGACCAGCATGTGAATGCGGTGGAGATCGCCAGGATCGCAGAGGACGCGGGAGCGTCGGCGGTGGCGGTCCACGGGCGTACCCGGGAGCAGTATTACTCCGGGAAGGCGGACTGGGACATCATCCGCCAGGTGAAAGAGGCGGTGTCCATCCCGGTGATCGGAAACGGCGACGTGGTCTCCGGGTCGTCGGCCCTTGCCATGATGGAAGAGACCGGCTGCGATGGGGTGATGATCGGACGGGGCGCCCAGGGGAACCCCTGGATCTTCTCCGATCTTCTGGAATATGAGCGCACCGGGAAGCTGCGGCTGCGGCCCGGGGCGGATGAGATCCGGGAAATGATGCTGCGCCACGCCCGCCTGCAGATCCGGTACAAAGGGGAATATCTGGGGATCCGGGAAATGCGCAAGCATGTGTCCTGGTATACCAAAGGCCTGCCAGGTTCCGCCAGGCTCAGAGAGGCCATCAACCAGGTGGAATCCTATGAGGAACTGGAACAGCTTCTGTTCGAAAAAATCCGGTGAAAGCAACATAAAAGAAGGCGGTCCTGCGTATACTGAATCAATACCTGAGGCAGGGCGGAACTACCGAAAAAAACATTGACATTGCAAAGGCCTTTCTGTATAATAATGAAATTATGAAAGTGCCTTTATTTTACGAAAATATTTCATAAAACCGGCGGGAAACAGGCAGCCGGGCGAAATGATATGAAAGTGGAAAAGAAAGGAAGCAGGACACATGGAAACGAAAAAGAGATTACTTACTTATGCAGGACTGAAGGCCCTGGAAGATGAGCTGGAGCACCTGAAGGTAGTAAAGAGAAAGGAAGTCGCCGGCAAGATCAAAGAGGCGAGAGAGCAGGGAGACCTGTCGGAGAACGCGGAATATGATGCGGCGAAGGACGAGCAGCGGGACATCGAGGCACGGATTGAAGAGCTGGAAGGAATTCTCAAGAACGCAGAAGTAGTCGTAGAAGACGAAGTTGATTTTGATAAAATTAATGTAGGCTGTACGGTAAAGGTACATGATGTGACTTTTGACGAGGATATGGAGTTCAAGATCGTAGGCTCCACAGAGGCCAACAGCCTGGAAGGCAAGATCTCCAATGAGTCCCCGGTAGGGCAGGCGCTGATGGGCAAGATGGCAGGCGACCTGGTAGACGTGGAGACCCAGGCCGGAGCAATGCAGTACAAGATCCTGGAGATCAGCCGTTCCATGTAAGGAGCGGTTTCAGAGACAAAAAACCCGAACATCAGAAGAGATACGGACCCCATCAGCAGTATGAGGGGTTCCTTCGACAAAGGAAGGAGAGAAGAACGTGGGTGAGCAGCACAAGAACGCACAGGAACCAGATTTGAATCAGTTGAGGAAGGTACGCCGGGAGAAGCTGGCGGAGCTGCAGGAGAACGGGAAGAATCCATTTGCCATCACCAGCTATGACGTGACCTGCCATGCGGCGGACGTAAAGGAGCACTATGAGGAGATGGAAGGCAAACAGGTCTCCCTGGCAGGGCGTGTGATGCAGAAGCGTGTGATGGGCAAGGCCTCTTTCTGCAACATCCTGGACCAGACCGGCAATATCCAGTCCTATGTGGCAAGAGACAGTCTGGGTGAGGAAGCCTACAAAGAATTTAAAAAGCTGGATATCGGCGACATCATCGGCCTGGAGGGCGAAGTGTTCAAGACCAAGACGGGAGAGATCTCCATCCATGCGGCGAAGATCACTCTTCTCTCCAAGAGCCTGCAGATCCTTCCGGAGAAATATCACGGCCTGACTAACACGGACGCGCGCTATCGCCAGAGATACGTGGATCTGATCATGAACCCGGAGGCAAGAGATACCTTTATCAAGCGTTCTCACATTATCAGCGCCATCCGGAGATATCTGGACGGGGAAGGATTCCTGGAAGTGGAGACCCCTATGCTGGTGAGCAACGCCGGCGGAGCTGCGGCGCGTCCCTTTGAGACTCATTTCAACGCCCTGGGAGAGGACTTCAAACTTCGGATCTCTCTGGAGTTATATCTGAAACGTCTGATCGTAGGCGGACTGGAACGGGTCTATGAGATCGGCCGTGTCTTCCGCAACGAGGGACTGGACACCAGACACAATCCGGAATTTACCCTGATGGAACTGTATCAGGCTTATACCGATTACCATGGCATGATGGACCTGACGGAGAACCTGTACCGCCATGTGGCGCAGGAGGTTCTGGGGACCACCAAGATCGTTTACAACGGGATCGAGATGGATCTGGGCAAGCCATTTGCCCGGATGACCATGATCGACGCGGTGAAGAAGTACGCAGGCGTGGACTGGAATGAGGTGGAGACACTGGAGCAGGCCAGAGCCCTTGCGAAAGAGCACAACGTAGAGTTTGAGGAGCGCCATAAGAAGGGAGATATCCTGAACCTGTTCTTCGAGGAGTTTGTAGAGGAACATCTGGTACAGCCTACCTTTATCATGGATCATCCCATCGAGATCTCTCCGCTGACCAAGAAGAAACCGGAGAATCCGGATTACGTAGAGCGGTTTGAGTTCTTCATGAACGGCTGGGAGATGGCCAATGCCTACTCCGAGCTTAACGACCCCATTGACCAGAGAGAGCGGTTCAAAGACCAGGAAGAGCAGCTGGCACAGGGAAATGCCGAGGCCAACACCACAGATGAGGACTTCCTGAACGCCCTGGAGATCGGTATGCCGCCGACAGGAGGCATCGGATTCGGTATTGACCGGATGTGTATGCTGCTCACCGACAGCGCAGCCATCCGCGACGTGCTCCTGTTCCCCACAATGAAGTCACAGGGCGCTGCAAAGAACGAGGCAAACAACGCAGCCCAGACCACAGTCCGGGCAGCGGAGGCGCCGGCGGTGAAGATCGACCTGTCCAAGGTAAAGGTTGAGCCGCTGTTTGAGGAGTTTGTTGATTTTGATACCTTCAGTAAGTCGGACTTCCGGGTTGTGAAGGTGAAAGAATGTGAGGCGGTCCCCAAGTCCAAGAAGCTTCTGAAGTTCCTTCTGGACGACGGATCCGGTGAGGACCGGGTGATCTTAAGCGGGATCCACGATTACTATGAGCCGGAGGAACTGGTGGGCAAGACCTGTATCGCCATCACCAACCTGCCGCCCAGGAAGATGATGGGCATTGATTCCTGCGGTATGCTGATCAGCGCCGTGTATGAGTACGACGGCCATGAGGGGCTGAACCTTCTGATGGTGGATGACAGTATCCCGGCAGGGGCGAAGCTGTACTAAAAAAATATATGAAGTGTTGGGCACTTTCTGGAAGAGAGCTTTCAGAAAGTGCCTTTTTTATCGGGAATCCAGTGCCAAACCCTTTCTGGAAAAATATTACTTGCAGTTTTTTCCTTCCTGAAATGGTATAATGCGGAACGGTAGTGATACGGCCATTTTGCAAAAGAGAAAGGAATAAAGGGCAAATGAGAGGGATGAGAAGACGGGCTGTTTTTTGCGCTTCTGCTGTTGTTGCTATGCGTTCCCGCTATGCATGTAAGCGCGGAGGCTGGGGGCGGGCAGGCAGAGTATACAGTGGAATACATCGCGCGGGATCAGGGGACGGAGACCCTGCTGGCAAGAGATACTTACCGGCCACCGGCGGGAAGAAGGGTAAATGTTCCCCACAGGGATTTTGATCATTGTAAGAAAGAACCGGGGCAGGATATCCGCGACCAGGTGGGGGAGGTGGAGGAACCGGTCCGGCAGGGATATATTTTCCAGGGATGGGATCAGGAGCTGCCGGAGGTGCTGCCGGAAGGGGAGACGGTGCTGAAGGCCCTCTGGGAGCCGGGGGAGAGCCAGTATACTGTGCTGCGGTGGATGGAGAACGCAGAGGACGAGGGATATACGCTGCTGGGGGAGACTGAGGTGCGGACTGGCAGAACAGGCAGCAGGGTAACGGCTTCCAGGGAGGATGTGGAGCGGGCCGGGAGATGGCGGACTGGTTCCCGGATTCGGAATATTACGGGGATTACATGGGTTTGACTATGCCCGCTGTGACGATACGGTGGTGACGGCGGATGGGAAAGCCGTTCTGAACCTGTATTATGACCGGGAGATCTGGACCATTCGTCTCCACGAGGAAGCGGCCCACGAATCAGATTCCAGTGATTCTCTGATCCCCAACGAAGAGGTCTGGTATACGGCGCAGGGGAAATACGGCGCGCCGTGCCGGAAGATTTCCCCTCCTATGATGAGATGGAGAAGCATTACATGGAGAGGACACAGCACCAGGACATGGAATTCCTGGGAGTGCGGGATGAGTTTGAGGCCATCGGGCGCCATCTGGACAGCTTTTATTTCCAGGACCTGGCTCTTGGTAATCATACCTTCGATGCTTATCCCTGGCTGGAGCGGGATTCTTACACAGTTTACCTGACTTATTTTAAGGAGCGAAGTGACGGGACTTACCGGAAAGTCCGCCAGGAAAGTGTTCAGGTGGACAAGGATCCGACTGTGTACGGCGCGGAGGTTACGGTCCTGCACCCCAAGGGGGCTGACCTGTGAGGAGAGCTGGTATACTACCGGCGCTTCGCCGGAGGCCTGCGAACAGGGAAATCACAGTTTACATTTATATGAAGCGGGACACCTTCCGGCTGGATTATGTGGACGTCAGCGATCATGGGGGAAAGCCGGGTTCTCTATACGGAAGAAGTGACCTACCGGGATGAGGTGGCCCTGGCATATATTCCGGAGAATGAAGCGGAGCATGAAAAATCAGAAGTTTACCGGCTGGTATCTCAGCCCGGCGCTGACGTCCGCAGGCGAACCGCTTCAGGGGTTCCTTATGCCCTCGGATCACGTCCGTGTGTATGCCGGATGGACGCCGGCGGACCGGACGGTGAAGTTCGATGTGCAGGCGGATCCGGAGGAGGTGTCAAACGTTCCAACTGAACAATCCGTCCGGGCCGGGAAATGTGTCCGGGAGCCGGAGACTCCCATCCGTGCCGGATACATTTTCCTGGGATGGTTCGAAGAACCTTCCGGCGGGGAGGATACAAGGACAGCGTGGGACTTTGGAAAGCCGGTGGAGGAGGACCTGACCTTGTATGCAGGCTGGATCCCGGAGGAGGATACAGAATACACCATACGCCATGTGGAAGATGAAAGCGGCAGTTTGTTTTATGAGGAAAGAGGAACCGGAACCAGAGGAGATCAGATCATCGTACAGCCTCTGGATCCCTGGGACCCGGCATATCCCGCAGACAGGGAACCGGAAGCAGATCAGCAGCAGATGGTCAGGCTGGTGAAGAAAAAGGTGGAATGTCTACACCATCCGATATAAGGGGAGAAAGGCGGCTGTTTTGCCGGATAGCTCGAATAACCTGGATGGCTCGGGAGAGGCTCCTGACACCGGCGACCGGGCGCAGGCTGCCGGGTGGTTTGTTATGGCGGCAATGGGCCTTGGCGGGGCGGTGCTGGCAGGCCGGCAGAGGTGGTTTAACAGCGGGGGAACGGTATTACAATCATTATCCTGTTGCTTAAATTAAAGAGTTTCATAGGCGTGTAACTTTCGACAGGCTATGATGGTTATTATCAAGCCTGCTAATGCAAGCAGACTGAAGCAGCCTAACATGAATTTTTACTGAGAAAAGATCTAGTAACGCGCCGCATAAAAG
>ENA-OQCL01000378-OQCL01000378.1-human-gut-metagenome-genome-assembly--contig:-NODE-378-length-22007-cov-4.789991_pt1 | contig 22007 bp, 26 predicted proteins | sample MGYA00242502_ERZ504586 | MGnify/ENA primary metagenome ERZ504586 (study PRJEB26092, sample SAMD00036316) | human gut metagenome | host: Homo sapiens | study: EMG produced TPA metagenomics assembly of... | reverse complement strand
CGGCGGTTGCGAGTTCGATTCTCGTCACTCACCCCACTTTTTGATGGATCGTTAGCTCAACTGGCAGAGCATCTGACTCTTAATCAGGGGGTTACAGGTTCGATTCCTGTACGATCCACCATTTTTTTAAATTGAATAGCTTCTTTTGTGTGGATCGTTAGCTCAACTGGCAGAGCATCTGACTCTTAATCAGGGGGTTACAGGTTCGATTCCTGTACGATCCACCATTTTTTATCCTTTTACCTTTACTCCGCAAATTCCCAATCAGAAAACAAACGACGCCGCGAGCCGAGAATTTCTCGTCTTGTCTCGCGTTTGCTCTTGCTATATCATTTTTATGTAGACTGCGCCGAAGCCGGCGCGGGCCATGTCTGTATGAAAAGGAGCCTGAAAAATGGGACGATTCTATTCAAATTCCGCCTTTTATAAATTTCGGGGAGCGACCGGGCGCGCAAGGCCGCGCGGCGTTGCTGTGTGCTTCGCGGCTGTGCTGCTGGTTATTTTCTGTTTCGCGAGCCAGGCGAGCGCGATGTCTGCGCGCGAGTTTTACCGCTACGCGAAAAAATATAAATGTCAGAATCCCTTCGCCGCCACCGTGCAGAGCGCGCACGAGACGGCGAACTGGACGAGCGAGCTCTGGGTGAAGGCGCGCAACGGCGCGGGCATAAAGGCGGACAAGGCGTGGCGCGCGGCGCGCAAGCCCGTCTATAATAAATCGAGCGTCGAGCACGTCGGCAATCGCAACGTGAAGCGAGTTTCCGCTTTCAGAAAGTATTCGAGCACGAAAGCGTTCCTCAAAGATTACGCAAAGAAGATAAGGGAAGATTATCCGCAGTCCGCGAAGCAGAAGGACAACGTCTGGCTCTATTTCGCGGGACTCTACAAGGGACGCCACGGCAAATGGGCGACCGACCGCAACTATTATTCAAAGCTTGTCACTAAAGCGGTGAAGATTGCGCCGCAGATATACGGCTCGAAGTGGAAGACGAAGCTGCGCTCGCAGTTCAAGAAGGCGCAGAAGCGGCTGGAGCCGTGGCAGGCGCAGGCCGTCAGAAAAGCGATAGGCTAGCGTCATGGTCCTCGGCATCGGCGTCGATTTGTGCGATATAGGCCGGATGAAGAAGGCCGTCGCTCGCGAGGGCTTCGCCGTCCGCGTCTTCTCGAAGGTTGAAATCGAGTACGCCGAGGGACGCGGAGACCCCGCTGCCCATTACGCCGCGGCCTTTGCAGCCAAGGAGGCCCTCGCGAAGGCCGGAGGCTGGGGGCTCGGCGCTATGGGGCTCGACTCCTGCGAGGTTGTGCGGACGGAGCGCGGGCCGCGCTTTGACTTTTCAGAAGCGTTCAAAAAATCGCCTCGAAGACGAGGGAATAAAGAAAGTTTTTCTGAGCATATCGCACGAGGCCGGCATGGCCGTCGCGATGGTCGTTCTGGAGGGGTAACAAAAATGAAAATTTCTATATGCCGTCCGACGTGCGCGCGGCGGACGGGACAGCCGCGGAGCGCTATAAGGTGCCGTCCGTCGTGCTGATGGAGAACGCCGCGCGCGCGGCTGCGGACGCGGCCGAGGCTATGGCGCGCGGGGACGGCCCGTTCGTCATACTCGCGGGCCACGGCAACAACGGCGGCGACGGTTTCGCGGCGGCACGCCATCTCATGCTGCGCGGGCATTGCGTAGCGGTGCTGAAAACTGCGGAGGACGGCAGATATAAAAACGACGCCGCGGTAAATCTACGGATAATCCGCGAGCTTGAGGGAGCTGAGCTGCGCATAGCGGACTCTCCGTCGCTCGACGACCGCGAGGTAAAAGAGCTGCTACGCGGCGCGGCGGTCGTTCTCGACGCGCTTCTCGGCACCGGGACGACAGGCGCGCCGCGCGGCGAAGCTGGACGGCTGATAAAACTCTCCGCCGGATGCGGCAATATTCTGGCGCTCGACATACCGTCCGGAATCGACCCGGAGAGCGGGGCCTGTTACGAGCCGTGCGTCCGCGCCGCCGCGACGGTGGCGTTCCTCGCCCCGAAGAAGGGCATGGCCTTTTCTCCGGCGCTCGAGGCCTGCGGCAGGATAATAACCGCAGACATCGGCGTCCCAGCTTCAAAGGTTCTTCCGCAAGCCCCGGCGCTTTCCTTATATTTTGAAGAAGATATAAAAAAATTATGCTCCCGCCGCTTTCGCGCTCGATACACAAGACCGAACGCGGCTCGCTGCTGATTTGCGCGGGCAGCGCCGCATACCGCGGCGCGCCTTTGCTTGCGGCGCTCGGCGCTCTGCGGGCTGGGGCGGGGCTCGTCTATCTTGCCGTGCCAGAATTCATGGCGTCGGAGATTTCCGCGGCGCTGCCGGAGGCCGTAATCCTGCCCCTGCCTGCGCGCGGAGGCGCGGTCGTCGCGGAAGAGGCCGAGGCGATGATAGCCGAGTGGATGCCGAGATGCGGCGCGGCGGCGATTGGTCCAGGCGTGGGGCGCGGCGAAGAGGCGGGCGAGCTTTTCTCGTGGTTCTGGAACAACTGGCGCGCGTCTCTGCTTATAGACGCGGACATGCTCTATTTCTTCGCGCGCGATTTTGACAGGCTTGAAGAACGCACCGACGTCCTGCTGACGCCGCACGGTGGCGAGGCCGCGCGAATACTCGGCGTCAGCGCCGCGGAGGTCGGCGCGTCGCGTGAAAAATCCGCGCGCGCGCTGACGAAAAAAGCGGGCTATGCGCTGCTGAAAGGGCGCAATACGCTGATAGCCTCGTTGTCCGGCGAGCTCCGCATGATAGCCGCTGGTTCTCCGGCGCTCGCCGTCCCCGGCTCGGGAGACGTGCTGAGCGGCGTCGCGGGCGCGCTTATGGCCTCCGGCCTTTCCATCATGGACGCGGCGACGGCTGCGGCGCTCGCGCACGGCGCGGCGGGGGAGCGGCTTGAAAAGAAAAACGGAGTGCGCGGAACCCTCGCGCGGGAGATAGCAGATGAAATTCCTCAGCTCCTGCGCTAATTCCTTCTCGATAATCAGCGAAAGCGCCGACGACACGTTCCTCGCGGGACGCGCGCTCGGCGAATCGCTCTATCCCGGCCTGCTGATACTTCTGAAAGGCGAGCTCGGAATGGGCAAGACTCGCTTTACGCAGGGGATAGGCCGCGCCTTGGGCTACGACAGGGTCAAGAGCCCGACCTTCGTGATAATGAACGAATACGATGCGGACGTCCCCTTCCTTCACGCGGACCTCTACCGTCTTGAGGACGAGGATGAAATAGAATCGCTCGGCATAGAGGAGTACCTTGACGACGGCTTCGCCGCCGCCGTCGAATGGGCGGAAAGATGGCGCGAGCGCCCTGAAGAGCGGCTCGAAGTCGAATTGCTGCCGGTCCCCGGCGACGCGGAGGCGCGGACGCTCGTTTTCGAGGCCTTCGGAAAACGCGAGGCGGAGCTGCTCGCCGTGATAAAAGAAAAATTATTCCCCGGAGAGGATAAATAATGGCTGTACTTGGAATAAACTGCGCGGGACGCTGGACGAACGTCGGCGTCGCGGAGGGCGGCGCGATACTCGCCGAAACCAACAGAGAGCTGGCGCGCCGCCAGTCCGAGCTGCTTCCGTCGATAACGGAAGAGACGCTCGCGGCGGCGGGCGTCGCGCTCGGGGATATATCTTTAGTCGCGCTCGGCACCGGCCCGGGCTACTACACCGGCATCAGGGCCGGAATAGCCTATGGCGCGGCGCTCGCGCGCGCGCTCGGCGTGAAGCCGTGCCGCTTCTTCACTCGAGCTTTTCGTCTGGGACATGATGGACGAATATGAGCTTCTCGCGCCCGTCTTCCGCGCGCGGACGTCGCACTGCTACGCGGCGCTCTACGAATCGCGCGGCGGCGCGCTGAACGAAGTCGTCGCGCCGTGCTTCATCCGCGTCTCCGAGCTTGCGGAAAAGCTCGCCGCATATCCGTCCGCCGCTATAGTGTCGCCGGACATCGAGCAGTATCCGGCGCTCGCGCAGTGCGGCTGCGCCGTCGTGCCGCGCGAAAGCGCCTCGGGCGGAGCCTGCGCCGTAATGGGCGGCGGACGCGCCGCGCTCGCCGTCGCTCCGGAGCTGATACGCGGGACCTACCTCCGCGCGCCCGACATCGGGCCGACGAGTTTATAAAATATTTTCAATACTCGTAAAGTGTCAGAAAATAGAGAAATCACGCTACACCTTGAATATAGCCGAAAGTTTTGGCATAATTAACGCAGTTATGCCAATCATATATCATCTCTGGTTGACAGACAAAACTGATTAGATGTGTGGAAGGAAGGTGGGTCTTTTGGCGAAGAAGTTCAGCATCGAGGTAGTTGAGAAATGGTGCAAAGGATGCGGCCTCTGCGTCTCTATATGCCCCAAGAAGGTTCTCGAACTTAACGACAGGGTTAAGTGCGAAGGCGTTCGTCAGGACGACTGCATCGGCTGCCGTCAGTGCGACAATATCTGCCCGGACCTGGCAATCACAGTTAAGGAGCGTGAGCAGTAATGGCTCAGAACGAATTCTGGCAGGGCAACAAAGCCATAGCTATGGGCGCTATCGCCGCCGGATGCAGATATTTCGGAGGCTACCCGATCACCCCGTCGACGGAAATCATGGAGGTTATGTCCGAAGAGCTTCCTAAGCTGGGCGGCAAATTCGTCCAGATGGAAGACGAAATCGGCGGCATCGCTTCCGCCCTCGGCGCGTCGATCGCCGGCAAAAAGGCGATGACGGCGAGCTCCGGCCCCGGAATCTCGCTCAAGCAGGAGCTTCTCGGATACGGCTACATCGCGGAAATCCCGCTCGTAGTCGCCGACGTACAGCGCGGCGGCCCGTCGACCGGACTTCCTACGAAAGTCTCCCAGGCTGACGTAATGCAGGCCAAGTGGGGAACGCACGGCGACCACGCCACGATAGCCTACGCCCCGTGCTCAATCCCGGAGTGCTACACTCTCACGATAGAGGCGTTCAACATGGCTGAGCGCTTCCGCCAGCCTGTCCTCGTAATGGCCGACGAAGTCATCGGACATATGCGCGAGAAGATCACCATCCCCGAGCCCGGCAGCTATAAGCTTGTAGACCGCAAGAAACCGACCGTCGCCCCCGACGACTTCATCCCGTACCGCCCGGACGAGGACGACGTTCCTCCGATGCCGGCCTTCGGCGACGGCTACCGCTGGCACGTCACGGGACTCACCACCAACGAGTGGGGCTTCCCGACGAACGACGCGCCCGACATCGACCTCAAGGCGAACCGCATCATCCGCAAGGTCGACCGCTACCGCGACGAAATAGTTTCCTACAGAGAAGACTTCATGGAAGACGCAGAGATAGTCGTAGTCTCCTACGGCTCCGTCTCCCGCTCGTCGCTCCGCGCCATCCGCGAGCTCCGCGAGCAGGGCGTCAAGGTCGGACACTTCCGTCCCATCACCATCTGGCCGTTCCCGGACAAAGAGATCGCCGTGTTCTCGAAGAACGTCAAGCACATCATCGTCCCCGAACTCAACGCCGGACAGCTCGTCCACGAAGTCGAGCGCGCCGTCAAGGGCAACTGCGAAGTCCACGGCAAGAGCCTCATCAACGGCGAACTCTACAAGCCTGCGGAAATTATGTCCTTCATCAAGGAGGTGGCGTAACGATGCCACGCGAAGACGTTAAGAAACTTCTGCGTTCCAAGTTCATGCCCCATATCTGGTGCCCCGGCTGCGGACACGGAATCATCATGCACGCCATACTCCGCGCCCTCGCCGACCTCCAGATACCCAAGGAGCAGATATGCATTTCGTCCGGTATCGGCTGCTCCAGCCGTATGCCCGGATATATAGACGCCTGCACGCTTCACACCGCGCACGGACGTTCGCTCGCATTTGCGACCGGCGTTAAGATGGCGAATCCCGAGCTCACGATAGTCAACGTCATGGGCGACGGAGACGGAACCGCCATCGGAGGCAACCACTTCATCCACGCCTGCCGCCGCAACATAGGCATCACCGCCGTAGTCATGAACAACAACATCTACGGCATGACCGGAGGCCAGGCCTCCCCGACGACGCCGGAAGGCGCCTTCGCCGCCACCGCCCCGTACGGTGCCATCGACCCCGTCTTCGACGTCTGCAAGCTCGCCGAGGGCGCCGGCGCGACCTTCGTAGCGCGCGCCACCGTCGCCAACCCGATGCAGTGCGAGCAGATACTCAAGAAGGCCATCGAGCACCAGAAGAAGGGCTTCGCGGTAGTCGAGATCGTCACCTACTGCCATACGCAGTTCGGACGCAAGAACAAGCGCAGCCGCCCGACCGACAACATCAAGTACCTCAAAGAGCACACCGTCCTCAAGGCCCAGGCCGACAAGATGTCGCCCGAGGAGCTCAAGGACAAGATCGTCGTCGGCGAGTTCGTCAACATAGAGACCGCCCGCGAGTACACTGACCGTTACAACGACGTCATTGCGCGCGCGCAGGGAAAGGCATAGGAGGTTCGGATCATGGGCGATCGTTTTGAAATTCGCGTTGCTGGATCCGGCGGACAGGGAGTCATCCTCGCCGCGGTGATCCTTGGTGAGGCCGCAGCTCTCCGTACGGAAGGCCTCAACTCGGTGCAGAGCCAGGCCTACGGGCCGGAAGCCCGCGGCGGCGCTTCCAAGTCGGAAGTCGTCTACGACCGCGGCGAAATAGACTACCCGAAGGCGGCTCACCCGAACCTTCAGGTAATCCTCACGCAGAAGGCGTGCGACACCTACAGCCACGACACGGCTCCCGGCGCTACGGTCATCCTCGACGACTTCTTCGTCACCGACCCGCCGAAGCTCGACGCCGACATCTACCTCCTGCCGATCGTGCGCACCGCGCGCGAGAAGCTTGGACGCGAGATAGTCGTCAACATGGTCGCGCTCGGCACCGCCGCGAAGGTCCTCGAAGACAAGGGCCTCGTGCAGCCGCAGGCCGTCAAGGACGCCATCCTTGCGAGAGTCCCGAAGGGAACCGAGGAACTCAACGAAAGAGCCTTCGACGAAGGCTACAAGATGATGTGCGACGCGGTAGCCGCCAGAAAGTAACGGCGCTCTGTTAAAACATCGATATAAAAGCGGCGGGAATTTCCCGCCGCTTTTTCGCATCATATCCGCGCCTTAAATTTTACTTCCGCCTCTTATTAGCCGCGTCTCCTTCAATGCGTTCCTTCCATTCCTTCTTCACGCTGCCGCCTCGCCGCAGGCAGGAGACCGTATCGCTCATAACCTCGTAGTTGAACCTCGTCCCGCGGGCGTCGCCGCGGTAGAACGCCGTGCGGTCCGCGCCTATTCCGCAGCGGCGCGCCGTCTCTATCGCGTTCAGGTCCGCGCCGAGGAAGAAGAATTCCCAGCCGTATTTGTTCTTCTGGCGCTCAATCATCGCGCGTACCTTATCAATATCGTAAAAGCGGCTCGCGTTCTCCATGCCGTCGGTTATGATTACGAAGACAGTGCGTTCCGGCACGTCCTCATTTCTCGCGTACTTGTGTACGTTGTCGATGTGGTGTATCGCTCCGCCTATCGCGTCGAGCAGCGCAGTGCAGCCTCCCGCGCAGTAGTCCGCCAGAGTCATCTCCTTCACAGCAGAAATATCCGCCCTGTCGCGGACGACCTCACAGCCGTCGCTGAAGAGCACGACGCTTATAAGAGCCTCGCCGCTCTCGCGTCTCTGCCTGTCGAGCATCGAGTTGAAGCCGCCTATTGTGTCGGCCTCCAGCCCGTGCATCGAGCCGCTCCTGTCGATTATGAAAACCAGTTCTGTCAGACCTTTTCTCATAAATATCAGCCTCCGTAGAAATTTTTATCTTACGGCGATTATTCTACGGAAGCTGCGCCGCCTCGTGGTCGCCCCGCAGGCGACATCTTTACAGCGACGGTTTACGCGCCCAGCAGATTCTGGTCGAAAGCGAAGAGAGCCTCGTTTATCTCGAAAATATTGTAATTACCCCGCGCAATGAAATATTCTACGATAATATCGGCTTTGCTCGAATGAGAGAGCGCGAAGCCAGCCTTCCGCAAAAGCTCCTCAGTCTCGCGCAGGCTCAGCCGCAGCGCGACTGCGAAGGCCAACACAGTCCGCTTGCCGGGCTGGTACGCCTTGTCGCCGCGTATCTTGGAAAAATGCTTCCGGTCGATGTTCGCGCGCTTATAACACTGCGCGTCCGTCATTCCTCGCTCGCCGATCATGCGCAGAAGCGCCTCGGAGAAACTCTCGTCGAGCTCGCCGACGGCGTCGTCGAGGCTCTGCGCCGCGCGCGCCGCCTTCCGCTCCTGCATTACGCGGCATTCCGATACGCGCTCCGACGCGCCGTAAAAATGCGCTGCTCCGCGCAGAGCGCCGGCGTGAACCGTCGCAGCCTCTCTTCTTCGGAATCCGCGTGCTCGTCCGCGTACCGGTCGTCAATATATTCCTGAATATCGCTGCGCAGTTTTTTGCCTATCTGATAGGAATTGCGGTCGAAGACGACTATATATACCGTCATATCATGTTCAAGCAGGAAAGCGCTTATCGTCTCGACTGCCACGCGCAGCGCCTGATCTTTCGGATAGCCGTAGATGCCGGACGAAATCAGCGGAAAGGCTACCGTCTCACAGCCGTGCTCCTCTGCGAGCGCGAGCGACGCCCGGTAGCAGGCTACGAGCTTCTCGCGCTCGCCGTATAGGCCCTCCCGCCACACCGGGCCTACCGTGTGGATGACGTATTTACAGGGCAGATTATACGCGCCCGTAATCTTCGCCTCGCCAGTCCGGCAGCCGCCGAGCAGGCGGCACTCGTCGAGAAGCCGCGGCCCCGCGGCGCGGTGTATGCAGCCGTCCACGCCGCCTCCGCCGAGCAGAGAACTGTTCGCGGCGTTCACAATGGCGTCGACCTTCATCTTCGTTATATCGTTCCGCACAATCTCAAGCGGCACGGCAGACACCCCCAAAATCGGCAGCAGCCTTGGAATTTATGGCGCAACGCGCCGTTTCAATGTTATAGTATCACAATGAGACAGGGAGATATATTAAACGTAACGATAACGGGACTCAACAACGAAGGCGAGGGCGTCGTCCGCGTCGGAGACGAGGGATTCGTCCTCTTTGTGCCGGGAGCGCTCCCCGGCGAAAGCGCCGAAGTGCGCCTAGTGACGAAAAAGAAAAACTACGGCGTTGCGAAGGTTCTGAGCCGCGGCGGCGACGCTCCGGCGCGCGCCAAGCCGCGCTGCCCGCTCTTCGAACGCTGCGGCGGCTGCCAGCTCCAGCACATTTCCTATGAAGAACAGCTTGCGATGAAACGCCGCACTGTCGATGACGCGCTGCGCCGCATAGGCGGATTCACGGAACCGCCCGTCGCCGCATGCGTGCCGTCGCCATCCGTATGGGGATACAGAAACAAAGCTTCGCTCCCCGTGCAGTCCGCGCGCGGCGAAAACTTCGCGGCGGGCTTCTACAAAACGCGCAGCCACGAAATAGTGCCGTACCGCGGCTGCCCCGTGCTCCTTCCCGAAATTGATGAAGGACTGCAAAAAATAACGTCGGCGCTGCGTGCCGCCGGCTTCCGCGGCGCGCGCGAAAACGGAGGACGCCCCGCGGGCCTCGTGCGCCACATCGTAATGCGCCAGGCGCGCTTCACGGGAGAAAAACCTCATCGCCGTCATAGCGACGCGCCGCCCATCGGACAAAGAGCGCGCGCTCCTATCGCGCGCCGCCGCAGGAATAAAAGGCCTCGCCGGCATCGTCTGGAACGTCAACGCAAACCCCGGAAACTTTATATGGGGCGGCGAGACAGTCACGATTTGCGGAAAGCCGGTAATAACGGAGAAACTCGGCGAATATTCATTCACTTTTGAAGCCTCGTCCTTCTTTCAGGTAAATTCGGAACAGGCGCTCGCGCTATACCGCCGCGCCGCGGCCCTCGCCTCTGAGGGCGGCGCACGCGAAGTGCTGGAACTCTACTCCGGCGTAGGCAGCCTCACCGCCTTCCTCGCCGCACGGGCCAACTGCGTCACCGCGGTCGAAAGCTGGCTCCCCGCCGCGAAATACATAAAACAGAACCTCGCGCGCAACGGCATGGACAACGTCGAGCCGCGCACCGCGCAGGCCGAAGACATAGCCGAAGAGCTGGCCTCACGCCGCTTCGACACCGTAGTCCTCGACCCGCCGCGCACAGGCTGCGACGAAAAAGTGACGGACGCCATCCTGAAAATCGCCCCCCGAGCGCGTCGTCTACGTCTCCTGCAACCCCGCCACCCTCGCCCGAGACGCAGCGCGCCTGGCCGCAGGCGGCTACACACTCGCGGAAGCGACGCCGTTTGATATGTTCCCGCAGACGGGGCACGTGGAGACCGTGGCGCTGATGCGCAAGAACGCGTGAAAAGGTTCAGAGTGCCAGTTGTTGTAAAATCTGCAACAACTGGCTCATGTATATAGGATACATAATATGGAAAAGGACGTATAGCCCAATAAGTGAAATAACATGGGACGACCTGAGGCACAGATTATTCACTCCCGAGGAATTGGAAGCGAGCGACATCAGAGTCGCGATAATAGGAGAACTTATCCACGCGCGACAGCATGGCATAACGATAAAAGACATTGCCAAAAAGACAGGCTTAAAGAAATCTAAAATAAAAAAGCTGATGGCCTGGGATGAAAAAACCTGAATTTGATACAGTTGTCGCAGTTCTCCTCTCTCTCGGGAAAACTATCACGGTAACTGATTTTAAACCTGACGGGCAGACAGAGAAAAACGCACGGTAATTTTAAGAAAACAATGGAATTTGAAAGGAGGCCGCCCCATGATCACAGGCGTCATCAAAAACAAAGTCGATAAGATATGGACGGACATATGGGCGGGAGGGATAACGAATCCCATCACGGTGATAGAGCAGCTCACCTATTTGATGTTCATCCGTTCGCTCGACGAGAAAGAGCTTGAGGCGGAAGAATTTGAAAACATGGGCGGCGGCGCCATGCCGAAGATATTTCCGCAGACGGCATCGGGGCAGGCTATGCGCTGGAGCCGCTTCAAAAATAAAGACCCGCGCGAAATCTACGACATAATCTCAAAGCGCGTTTTTCCCGCGATAAAAAACATGAGCGGCGGACGTCTGCCCGACTTTGACGAACGCGGCGAGCTTGTCGAAACCGACGGAGTGGCGGGCGAAGCGGACGCGGGCGGCGCGTTCGCGCGCTACATGAGCGACGCGATGTTCCTCATCCCGACGCCGCAGGTGCTCCAGAAAATCATAACAGGGCTTGAAGATTTATACGAACACGACCTCACGGGCCTCGACATGCAGGGCGACCTCTACGAGTACATGCTGAGCAAACTTTCGACCGCGGGCCAGAACGGGCAGTTCCGCACGCCGAAGCACATACGCGAAATGATGGTCGAGCTCGCCGCCCCGACGCCGGACGACACGATATGCGACCCCGCCTGCGGCACCGCGGGCTTCCTCGTCTCCGCGGCGGAATACATACGCGGCAGATACGAAGACGAAATGACCGCCGGACAGTGGGAGCGCTTCGACGGCCCCATGTTCACCGGCTTCGACACCGACAGGACGATGCTCCGCATCTCCGCGATGAACCTCATGCTCCACTCCGTAACGCGCCCGGAAATAGACTACCGCGACAGCGTCTCGAAACAGAACGCGATAAGCGACAAATTCACCCTCTGCCTTGCAAATCCGCCCTTCAAAGGCACGGTGGACGCGGAAAGCATCAGCGACAGCCTGCGCGCCGCGGCCGGCACGAAAAAGACCGAGCTTCTCTTCGTCGCGCTATTCCTGCGGATGCTCGTAAAAGGCGGACGCTGCGCCTGCATTGTGCCCGACGGCGTGCTCTTCGGCTCGTCGAAGGCTCACAGAGCCCTGCGCCGCGAGCTCGTCGAGAACCACCGGCTCAGCGCCGTCGTCTCCATGCCCTCAGGCGTATTCAAGCCATACTCGGGCGTATCGACCGCCGTCCTCGTATTCACCAAGACGGGCGCAGGCGGTACGGATAACGTCTGGTTTTACGACATGAAGGCAGACGGCTACACGCTCGACGACAAACGCGCGCCAACGGACGAAAACGACATCCCCGACATAATAGAGCGCTTCCGAAACCTCGACAAAGAGGCGGCACGCGCGCGCACCGAGCGCAGCTTCCTCGTACCGAAAGAAGAGATAGCCGCGAACGACTACGACCTCACCGTAAACAAATACAGAAAAGTAGAATACGCGCCAGTCGAATACCCGCCGACGGAACAGATAATCGCGGAGCTTCACGAGCTTGAAATGGAAATAACGGCCGGCCTCGCGGAGCTGGAGGAAATGTTGTGATGGCGCGGCTGGGGGATGTGTGCGAAAGCGCCGCATCAAACCTGCTTCAGAAAGATTTAGATGAACATATTGGAGAATACGCCGTTTATGGCGCGAGTGGTTTTATAAAAAACGTAGATTTTTATCATCGTGATGCGCCATACATCGCAGTTGTAAAAGATGGAGCTGGAGTCGGGCGCGTTATGAAGCTGCCGGCAAAGACTTCCGTCATAGGCACGATGCAATATATTATCCCTAAAATCGCAGTTGATATTGATTATCTGGCCTATGCTATGGAGTTTATGAATTTAGGAAAATACTACACAGGCGCGACGATTCCGCATATTTATTTCAAAGACTACAAAATGAAATCTAAATCTTCCGCCGCTTGACGAACAGCGCAAAATAGCGGCGGTTCTGGACAAAATCAGCGACCTGACAGCCAAACGCAGCTGCCAGCTCGACAAACTGGACGAACTTGTGAAATCGAGATTTGTCGAGATGTTTGGGGACCCAATGTTAAATTCCAAACATTGGTTAGTTTGCGATTTAGGAAAATATATTACTTTCTTGACATCTGGCTCACGCGGATGGGCTAAATATTTTAGTAATGAAGGGAAATATTTTATTACAATAAAGAACGTGAAAAATTGTCATATTACACTTGATGATGTGCAATATATTGTCCCGCCGGATAATGCAGAAGCAAGGCGGACAAAAGTAAAAGAGGGAGACTTGCTTATAAGCATTACGGCCGATTTGGGTAGGACAGGGATAGTTACCAAAGAAATTGCTGATTATGGTGGCTATATCAATCAACATTTGACTTGTATAAGGCTAAATAGAGATTATGTGCATCCAGTATATATTGCTTATTTTATGGAGAGTGAGGCTGGAAGACACCAATTTCAAGCCAAAAATCAAGTCGGGGTAAAAGCGGGACTCAATTTTAAATCCATTAGTTCGTTGAAATTCTTGCTGCCGCCTTTGAATTTACAAAAAGAATTTATAATATTTGTAGAAGCTGTGGAGAAAGCAAAATCCACAATTCAGCGCAGTCTCTCAGCTCTCGAAACGCTGAAAAAATCTCTTATGCAGGAATATTTTTCGGTGAGGTGATTATTCCATGCCCAACTTCACATTTCTAACGCACAAGCCCGAATATGCGATTTTTGCCGCGGCCTGCGTCGAGGCGGAGAATATTTTTCCCGTTTCGCCCGCGCTCTGCGCCGTCGGATGCCGCAAGGCGCTTGAGCTTGCCGTGAAGTGGGTGTATGCGGCGGATAAGACGATGCGGCTGCCGTACCGCGACAATTTGCAGGCGCTTATACACGAGTACAGCTTCCGCTACGCCGTGGAGGAGAAGACGTGGGGCAAGCTGCCGTTCGTCGTGCGGCTCGGCAATCTCGCGGTGCATACGGCGCGCAGCGTCGGCGCGGGAGACGCGCTCGCTTCGCTGCGCGCGCTTTTTGAGTTCGTCGAATGGATTGATTACTGCTACGGCGCGGAGTACGAGGAGCGCAATTTCGACGAGAAGCTGCTCCCGCGCGCGAGGGACGCGGAGGCGGAGAAGAGGGCCGCGGAGAGCGAGAAGCTTATAGCGGAGCGCGACGCGCGTATCGAGGCGCTGCTGGCGCAGATTCGTGAGATGTCCGCGCTCTACACGGAGAAGAAGGACGAGCACAGGGAGACGCGGCGCTTCGAGCCGGAGGATTTGTCCGAGTTCGGGACGCGCAAGATTTATATAGACGTTGAGATGAAGGAGGCCGGATGGAAGTTCTCCGGCGCGGATGCGGATGTGGCGGAGGAGTACCCCGTCGGCGATATGGCGGGCGTTCCCGGGCAGGCGGGCTTTGCGGACTACGTGCTTTTCGGGCGCGACGGGCTGCCGCTCGCGGTGGTCGAGGCGAAGCGCGCGAGCCGCGACCCGAACGCCGGGCGCAGGCAGGCGGAGCTCTACGCGGACGCGCTCGAACGCAAATTCGGCAGGCGTCCGGCGATGTTCACGACGAACGGGTTCGAGACTTATTTCTGGGATGACGCGAGCGGGCCGCAGAGGCGCGTGAGCGGCATTTTCAGCCGCGAGGATCTGCAGAAGCTGGTGGACCGCAGGAGCGCGCGCCGTCCGCTTTCTTCCGTCAGGATAGACGATAAAATCACGGACCGCTATTATCAGAAGGAGGCCGTCCGCGCCATCTGCGCGCAGGTGGAGCGGGGCGCGCGGCGGCATCTGCTCGTCATGGCGACGGGGACGGGGAAGACGCGCACCGCTTCGAGCCTTGTGGACGTGCTGAGCCGCGGCGGATACGTTACGAACGTCCTTTTCCTCGCCGACCGCATAGCGCTGGTGAAGCAGGCGAAGGACGCCTTTAAAAATTATCTGCCTGATATGTCGCTCTGCAATCTCTGCTCGAACAGGGACGACAAAAGCGCGCGCATTGTTTTCTCAACCTATCCGACGATGCTTAACGCAATCGACTCGGCGCGCACGGAGGACGGGCGGAGGCTTTTCACCTCCGCGCATTTCGACCTCATCGTCATAGACGAGAGCCACAGGAGCATTTTCAAAAAGTACCGCGCGATTTTTGACTATTTCGACGCCGTGCTCGTCGGCCTGACGGCGACGCCGAAGACCGACGTGGACCGCAACACCTATGAATTTTTTCGAGATGGAGCAGGGCGTGCCGACCTACGCCTACGACTACGACACGGCGGTGAACGCCGACAGGGTGCTCGTGCCATATTACAATTACGAGGTTCGGACGAAGTTTCTCGAAGAGGGGATAACATACGACGATTTGTCGGACGAGGATAAAGAGCGCTACGAGGACGATTTCGCGGAGGAGGGCGAGATGCCGCAGTTCATCCCGTCGGCTCAGCTCAATAAATTCGTTTTCAACGAGACGACTGTGGACACGGTTTTGCAGGACCTGATGGAGAACGGCATCCGCGTAGAGGGCGGAGACCGCCTCGGCAAGAGCATTGTTTTCGCGCAGAACAAGGAGCACGCTGAGTTCGTAGTGGAACGGTTCAACAAACTCTATCCGCAGTACCGCGGCAGGTTCGCGCGGCGCGTCGTCTGCGACGACTCGTACGCGCAGACTTTGCTGGAAGATTTTGAAATCCCCGACAAGGAGCCGCATATAGCCGTCTCCGTGGACATGATGGACACGGGCATAGACGTGCCGGAGGCGGTGAATCTTGTATTTTTTCAAGAAGGTGCGCTCGAAGACGAAATTCTGGCAGATGGTCGGCCGCGGCACGCGCCTCTGCCCGGGGCTGCGCTGCGTCGATAAAATCGACGGAGAATATACGGACAAGCGCCGTTTCGTAATTTTCGACTACTGCGGGAATTTTGAGTATTTCCGCGCGCATAAGGAGGGTTTCGATGGGCGCGAGGTGAAGACGCTCTCCGAGAGCCTCTTCGGCAGGCGCGTGAAACTCGCCGCGGCTCTGGAGGATGGAGCCTATTGCGGAGAGGATTTTCAGAGCTGGCGGCGCGAGCTTACGGAGCGCTGCCGCGCGCAGGTCGCGGCGCTGAATACGTCGCTCGTATCCGTCCGCCTGAATTTGCGCTGGGTCGAGAAGTTCAAACTCGCGGAGGCCTACGCGCACATCGGCGAGAGCGACAAGAGCGACTTGCTGCGCCATGTCGCGCCGCTCGTCTATTCCGACGAGGACGACGAATTTGCGAAGCGGTTCGATAATTTCATCTACGGCCTGATTCTGGCGAAGATGGAAAAATCTCCGGCCTTCCGGTACGCGAGGAAGCAGCTCTGCGCCGTCGCGGAGTCGCTGGAACGCAAGGCCGCCGTGCCGCAGGTGGCGGAGAAGCTGGATTTCATACGCGATGTGCAGACGGAGGAGTTCTGGAGCGCGGGCGATATTCTGCTCTTTGAGCGCGCGCGGCGCGAACTGCGCGAGCTTATAAAATTTCTCGACGACGGCGGCGAGGAGCGCCGGCGCGTCGTTACGAAGCTCGCGGACCCGGTGCTCGAACGGCGCGAGGGCGAGAGGCTCGAAGCGGGCTACGACTTCGACGATTACAGGGCGAAGGTCAATCAGTATATCAACGAGCACGGCGACATCCCGGCGATTTACAAGCTCACGCACAACGTCCCGCTCACGCGTGAAGATTACGCGGCGCTTGAGCGGGTGCTGACCGTCGAGCTGGGCAGCGCGGAGGACTACCGCCGCGAGTTCGGGGAGACGCCCTTCGGCCTTCTCGTGCGGAGCATTGCAAAGATGGACCGCGCCGCCGCTATGGAGGCTTTCTCGAAATTCATAAACGACCAGTCGCTGAACGACGCGCAGATAGCGTTCGTGAGCAAGGTGATTTCCTACATCGAACAGAACGGATACATGGAGGCCGAAGATCTTCGCAGGCCGCCGTTCGACAAGCCGAAGGGCTTCGCGCGCCTCTTCGACGCGAAGACGGGCCGCGCGCTCATATCCGCGATAAACGCCGTCCGCGATAACGCCGTGAACGTGCGTGCGTAAGGAACGGCTTCACATGACCGGCGGGCGCTTGACCTCGCCGCCGCCGTATGTTATCGTCAGCATAGCTGAATAACTGCTTCCTTCACCACCGGGTGGAGGGTGAAAAGCGTCTGGGGCTTTCCCGTAGGTACGGCGTGTTTGAGCGCTACAAGGGAATCCCACGGGCGCTTTATTTTTTATCGGGAGGGATTTTTATGAGAATCGAGCCTTTCGCCGTCGAAGAGTGGATGAACGCATGGGAGACGGGAGCCAGGTACAACATAGCCGAGACCTGCGTGGATTCCGTTTCTATTGAAGAGCTGTGCGAAATAACTGGAACGGACGCCGCGGCCTTTATGGAAGAGCTTGCCGCCAAGCGTCTGACCTACGGAGATATTGAAGGTTCTCCTGCGTTCCGCGAAGGGGTGTGCGGCCTCTACCGCTCGCTCAAGCCTGAGCATATCGTCCCGACGCACGGCGCAGCCGGAGCGAATCATCATGTGTTTATTTCTCTGATTTCCGCTGGAGACCGCGTCGTGAGCGTGATGCCTACCTACCAGCAGCTCTATTCGATTCCAGAATCTCTTGGAGCGGAGGTGGGCATTCTGCGGCTGCGGAAGGAAGACGATTATCTGCCGGACATCGGAGAGCTGAAAAAACTCGCCGTCCCGGGTGTAAAGATGATTTGCATCAACAATCCGAACAACCCGACAGGCGCTCTGATGGACAGAGACACTCTTATGAAAATAGCCGAGATAGCGGACGGCATAGGCGCGTGGGTGCTCTGCGACGAAGTGTACCGCCATCTGACGCAGGACTGCGAATGGAGCGAATCTATCGCAGATTTGTATGATAAAGGAATTTCGACCGGCAGTATGTCGAAGGTGTTTTCACTTGCGGGGCTGAGGCTTGGATGGATAGCCTCACGTGACGTTGCGGTCGTGCGCAGTTTTCTTTCGCACAGGGATTATAACCTCATCAGCTGCGGAATGCTCGACGAAGCGGTAGCGGCGCTCGCGCTGCGCGGCAAAGACGCCGTTCTTTCAAGAAACCGGGGCATCGTGCGCGGAAATCTCAGAATTCTGGAAAAATGGGCTGCGAACGAACCAAACGTCTATTACGTCAGACCCCGCGCCGGAACGACCGCGCTAGTGCATTACAGGCCCGACGTCCCGTCTTACGAACTGTGCGAGACGATGTATAAGAAGACCGGCGCGTTCGTCACGCCGGGCGACTGCTTCGGAGAACCTAAGTGCTTCCGCATCGGTTACGCATGTGATGAAGAAACCTTAAAAAACGGCCTGCGCGCAGTGAGCGAGTATTTCAGCTCTCTTTAGAGAAGAAACGGAATATATGCAAAGCTTCGTTAAAGGTGTACAATAGCGCGAGTATCATAAATCCACACGGAGGTGTTTGTATATGAGCAAAGAAAGGTATCTTATTTCGTCGGAATCGGTGACGGAAGGGCACCCTGACAAACTCGCAGATCAAATATCCGACGCCGTTCTCGACGCGATACTTGAGGCGGACCCGATGGGCCGCGTCGCGTGCGAGACGCTTGTAACGACCGGCCTCGTCATGGTCGCGGGAGAGATAAGCACGAGCTGCTACGTCGACATCCCGAAGATCGCGCGTAAGACCGTCAAGGAAATCGGCTACACGCGCGCGAAGTACGGCTTCGACGGGGACACCTGCGCGGTGCTCACGACGATAGACGAGCAGTCTTGCGACATAGCGCTCGGCGTGGACAAGGCGAAGGAAGCGAAGGAGCTTTCCGACGACGAAATCGACGCCATCGGAGCGGGCGACCAGGGGCTTATGGTCGGCTACGCCTGCAACGAGACCGAGGAGCTGATGCCGCTGCCCATTTCGCTCGCGCATAAGCTTTCGCGCCGCCTCGCCGAGGTCCGCAAGAACAAGACTCTGCCGTATCTGCGTCCCGACGGAAAGAGCCAGGTGACGGTCGAGTACGAGAACGGCAGGCCCGTCCGCGTCGATACGGTCGTCATCAGCACGCAGCATCATCCGGCAATCGACCAGAAGCAGATCGAGGCCGACATTATAGAGCACGTCATCAAGCCCGTCATTCCGGCGGAGCTTATCACGGCGAAGCCGCGCATCCTCGTGAACCCGACAGGGCGCTTCGTCCTCGGCGGCCCGCAGGCCGACAGCGGCCTCACGGGGCGCAAGATAATCGTCGACACATACGGCGGCGCGGTGCCGCACGGCGGCGGCGCGTTCTCGGGCAAGGACCCGACGAAGGTCGACCGCTCCGGCGCGTACATGGCGCGCTACGCGGCGAAGAACGTCGTCGCGGCGGGGCTCGCCGACGCCTGCCAGATTCAGGTGGCCTACGCCATCGGCGTCGCGAAGCCCGTCTCGATAATGGTCGAGACCTTCGGCACTGGCAAGATAAAGGACGAGGAGATTACGGAGCTGCTTCGCGAGAACTTCGACTTCCGCCCTGCGGCGATAATCCGCGACCTCGAGCTGCGCAAGCCGCAGTACAAGCGCCTCGCGGCCTACGGCCACATGGGACGCATCGACCTCGACCCGATGCCGGCGTGGGAGCGCACGGACAAGGCCGAGACTCTTAAGAACGCGGCCAAGCGTTTCGCGTAAACGGAAAATTTTTAGGGGCGGCCTTCGGGCCGCCCTTTTGACTTGATTTTGTCCCTTCCGCATATTTTCGACGAATTTCTGCATATTTTCTTTCCGAGCAGCTGTCCGGCCTGCGGACGGCTCGCTGTGCCGTTCTGCGAAGAGTGTCTCGACGAGGCCGCGGCGTCTCCGCTTCCGCCGTTCTGCGCCGAGTGCGGCGGCCCTTACGGCAAGCCCTGCTGTGCCGACAGCGTGCCGTGTTTCGCCGCCGCGGTTCACGACGGCGCGGCGCGCGATTTTATACTCGCGCTCAAATACCGCAACGTGCGCGCGCTGGGCTTCGCTATGGGCGAACGAATTGCGGCGGCCTTCGCGCGTCCGGAGGCGGACTGCGTCGTGCCGCTGCCTCTGCACGTCGGCAGCCGCCGTGCATACAATCAGACGGAGCTCATCGCGCGCGGCCTGGCGTCGCGCTGGGGGCTTCCGGTAGGAGCGCGCGCCGTGAGCTGGGCGGTGCGCCGCGAGCCGCAGACGCGGCGGAGCTCTGCGGAGCGCGCGGGGATTTCGCCCGAGGCCTTCGCCGTCTCGGATTCACTGCGCGGGCGGCGCGTCGTGCTGGTCGACGACGTTTACACGACGGGCGCGACGGTGCGCGCGGCTCTCGCTGCGCTGAGAAGGGCAGGCGCGCGTCCCGCGGCCGTCGCGCTGTGGACGCGGCGGCTCGTTGGCGGAGAAGCGCCGTCGGCGTGGCCGGAGGACGCAGAATCGCTCTTGTAATATCTGCTATAATGTCACTGTATAAAATAATAAAGCGGCGTCAAGGAGGAATAAACTATGCTTCGCAGGGTCGGTGTTTTGACGAGCGGCGGCGACTCGCCGGGAATGAACGCTTCGATACGCGCGGTTACGCGCACGGCTTTATATCACGGGCTTGAGGTTATCGGAATCAGGCGCGGCTACGAAGGGCTGCTCGACGGCGACTTCGTGCCGATGACGCGCAGCACGGTCGGCGGCATACTTATGCACGGCGGCACGATACTGCGCACTGCAAGATGCCCGGAGTTCATGCGTCCCGAGGGCGTAAACGCGGGAGTTTCAAAACTGAAGGAGAACGATATAGACGCGCTCGTCGTAATAGGCGGCGACGGTTCGTTCCACGGCGCGCTCGAGCTTCACAAGCGCGGCGTCCAGGTCGTCGGCGTGCCGGGGACGATAGATAACGACATGGCGGGGACGGACTGCACGATAGGCTTCGACACCGCCTGCAACACGGCGCTCGAGTGCATCAGCAAGCTGCGCGACACGGCGTCGAGCCACGACCGTATGTTCATCGTCGAGGTCATGGGCCGCCACGCAGGCTTCCTCGCGCTTGAAACGGCGGTGGCCTGCGGCGCGGAGTTCGTGCTGGTACCCGAAATACCGGCGGATATCGAGGCGCTGATAAAGAAGATACATTACGCGAAAGAGCACGGCAAAACACATTCGATAATAGTGCTTGCGGAGGGCGTCATGCCCGCGCACGAGCTCGCCGACAAGCTGAAGGGGCGCTGCGACTACGACCCGCGTATAGTCGTCCTCGGGCACATCCAGCGCGGCGGCGCGCCGTCGAGCTTCGACGCGGTGCTAGCCTCGCGCCTCGGCTACGCCGCGGTGGAATGTCTGCTCGCAGGACAGAGCGGCGTGATGGTCGGGCGCGTCAAGGGCGAGATACTGGCCTCGCCGCTCCAGAGGGCATGGGAGGAGCGCAGGCCGCTCGACCAGGACATGCTCCGCATAATGGATACCCTCAGCATTTAGCGCCGGGGAAATATGGACGCCGCGCGCGTAAAGGAGGACGCCGCCGTGGACGAAGCCATGTTTGAACGCTTTGCGAAGGAGCTGACGGAAGCCGTCGCTGGCGACGAAGCCGGACGCGGCGCGTCGAAGCTCAGCAGCCCGCGCGAGCTTATGCGCGCAGCCTCGGCCTTCGCGCCGTTGCGCAAAGTGTCGGTCGTTTCTGGATTTTACGTCCCAGCGGCCGGAGCGCCGGAGACGGACGGCCCCAGCGGAGCGGCGATACTCGCGCGGGCTTTCCAGCGCGCTGGGCGTGAGTGCGAAATATGGACCGACGGGCGCTGCATCGAAGTCCTTGCGGAATGTGCGGAAGCTGCGGGTTGCGCGGAAAACACCGTGCGAATCGCGCCCGCCTCTCTGACGGAGGATGCGCCGGACGGAATTATATTCGTCGAGCGTCTCGGGAGGGCCGCCAACGGACGGTATTACAATTTCAGGAAGCAGGATATAACAGAGTGGACCGCGCCCCTCGACGCGCTTTTGGACGAGGCGGCGGAACTGGGAATCCATACGATAGGTATAGGGACGGCGGCAACGAGGCCGGAATGGGCAATTTTCACGATAAGCTGGGCGCGATGCTGCCGGACTATGTTTCGTGCCTCTCCGTTGTGCGCGCGGAGTTCGCGCTGACCGCGGACGTGAGCAACTGGGATGCGTGACGCGCTCGCCGAGGCGCTTCGTTCGTCTGGGCGGTCCGGCGCGGCATAGAGCCCGGCGAGGAAACGAAAATGCTCGAAGCCGCGGCGCGCGCAGCGGCCGCGCGCTGACGCATGCGAAGGTGGCAGGTCAGAACGTCGGTCGACGGCTTCTGCGCGAAGACGCTCG
>ENA-OQCL01000377-OQCL01000377.1-human-gut-metagenome-genome-assembly--contig:-NODE-377-length-22117-cov-6.084902_pt1 | contig 22117 bp, 20 predicted proteins | sample MGYA00242502_ERZ504586 | MGnify/ENA primary metagenome ERZ504586 (study PRJEB26092, sample SAMD00036316) | human gut metagenome | host: Homo sapiens | study: EMG produced TPA metagenomics assembly of... | reverse complement strand
CCGCCGCTCCACAAGCTGTCCTCATTCAGTTGGAACCGCTCGCGCGCGACACCGCCGAACTGCATACAGCCAAGACGTCCGTTGCCCGCGGGCAGCGCCGCATTCCAATCCGCGGCAGGTTGGGTGTCTGCCGGGCGTGTTCCGATACCCGAACCCCCAGAACCGCATCCATGTCACCGAAAAGCCCTTGTTCAACATCAGCAGTCGCAGAATGCCAAGCTCATTTTTTGGTCAGTTCTTTTTCGTTCCCATTATGGCTTATGGTTGCACGAAGCAAATTTTAGCGTAAGACCCTTGTGGGTAAGCAAAGTGTTGGACTGCACTTCATACGTCCGGGCCAGTATTTTCTGAATACGAGCCAACAGCACTTGTCCGTTGTAGGGTTTGGAAACGAAGTCGTCAGCGCCAATGTTTAAGCCCATCAATTCATCGAAGTCCGTATTGCGGCTGGTTAGAATGATAATAGGCACATTGGATTTCTGGCGGATATATCGGCAAACCTGAAATCCATCCTGGTAAGGAAGATTGATGTCCAACAAGATCAAATCAGCTTTTGAAGATAATGCTTTTTCTCCAATGTTCTGAAAATCATCAGAGCTTTCACATTCATACCCATATTTTTGAAGCATCTGTATCAATTCTTCACGGATAGCTGCTTCATCTTCTACGATAAAAATTTTCATAAATATCACCTGCTTTTATTTAGTCCTTATGCCGGATCACGGGAACCTGTTTTACCTTTTTGCCCTCCGTCCGCCGTTCCAGAGCAAACACCATGTCGCTGGTGCGCTCAAAAAATCCGATGTCCTTTTTCCAGCTCATGCCGCATTTACAGTGCTGCAAGCCGATGAACCGCTGTTTCATTTTCCTGCCGCAGACCGGGCAGACCTTGTTGCTGGCTCCCATGCCGCCACCGCCTTTCCATGTTCCGATTATACCATATCCGGGCGGCGTGTTCATCTGTAAATGTGGTCCTGGATTGCATACCGTAAGCCCTGGACCTTTCCCAGCAGCCAGGCCGCCGCAGTCGGCAGCCCCATCGGGCTGATAAGAAAGGCAATCACCAGCAGGATGATACCATTTTGCAGGGAGTAGGTCACAAGCACAGCCACCCCTAAAAGGGCCACCACCAAAGCGGCCAGTCCCAGGGCCATGCCGGTACAGTATAAAAGGATGGTACAAATCCAGACGAACAGGGTCAGGGCGACCACCAGGGGCGCGGCCAAAATCTTCAAAATCAGTCTCATCACAGTCCCTCCTTCATACATTCCTCATACATTGCCTGCCGCTTCTTTTGGATTTCCCGCATTTCCTGCTTGGTGGGGTCCCGGTCCTCATCGGTGACAACATATTCCAGGTAATTCACATAGGCATCTAACAGGGCATCCCGCAAGTCCTCCGGGGTCTTGCAGAACTCGGCGCTGAACCATTCCTCCCGGCGGTTGTTCCAGGCCAGCAGCGTATAGCCCCGGCTGGTCTTTACCACCTCATAGTCAGGGTCGGCATCCAGATACGGGCCGAACACCTTCAGCACTTTCTCATGTGTCAGCATATCGCAATCAGCTCCTTTACCTCGTGCGCTGTTTTCGTTTCTGATTTCAGCATAGCGGCCCCAGCTTCTTTTTGCAAGGATGCGGCCAAAAAAGAAAGCGGGGCGGCAAGCCAAGGTCCTGGCCGCCGCCCCGCACCCTTATTTCAGGGCCGCCAATGCCGAGAGGATATGCTCCGCCGCCTCCCACAGCTTTTCCTGTCCCTGCCGCAGATCTTCCAGGTCGGCATCATAGATGCGCCCTGTCTCATGGACGCGCCGGGTGAGCTGGTTTAGATTGTTGCTGCTCCGGCGCAGCAGGGATACCATCTCCCGAAGCTCCGGCAGTTCCAGACGGACCACATAACCGTCCAGGGCCATCTTCCGCAGATAGGCCGCCATGTTCTGTGTGCCGAGCTGGGCCATCTTTGCCTCGATCAGCTCCCGTTCCTCCGGCGTGACGCGGAATTTCAGTTGGATTTCCCGTTCCCGGTTCGCCATGTCAACGCTCTACCTCTTTCTTTTTGGCCGGGGCAGAGCGCCGGGGAGCCGCCGGAGCCTTTTGCAGTTTCTCCCGGACAGAAGGCTTTTCCCGTTCTCCGGCAAGCTGCCGCACCTGCTTCAGAAACAGGTCAGTCAGGCCAGGATTGCAGCGGTCCACCACCAGATAGCCGCTGTGCCGGTCCTGTGGGCTGCCCTCCGGCATGGGCATCGTGCTGGCCCACGCCTTATTGTCGCGGGAGATACGCCCGTCCCATTCCTTATGCCGGACCGTATTGGCCAGTACATACTGTACCCGGTCCGGCCCGAACTGTTCCAGGACATCGTTCACAGCGGCTTCGGCATCCAGCCGGTTATTGCTGTAATGGTGGCTGATTGCCTGCTCGATGGCCTCCTTGCAGACGTGGCTTGCCTGAAACGAGGCGTTGTATTGAGCCATCTCCCCATGCTCGGACGCATACGCCGCCGAATGGGGATAGAGGGGCGTGTTTTTCAATGTTTCCTGGGCCTGATACATTTCATTTGCCTTGGTTTCGATGGTGTCCCGGATCACATCCATGTAGCTGGTTTCCAGCTTCTCAAAGTCCTTGTAAACATCGGCCAGCGGCGTGGGCGAAGCCAGAAGCACCTTTGCCTGGGCCTCGGTCAGCTCCAATTCCTCCATACACATCACGATGTCCTCCCGGACCGTGTACTCATAGGCATGGTTTAAGACCTCCGCCGCAGGCTGGCCTTTCAGCCAGTCGCGGTACTTGTCCTGTTCAGCAGCCATCTTTTCATAAAGGGCTGTCAGCATTTCTTCCTGTGTCATGGTTATCGCACCTCCTCATGGGTTTTGGATTTTTTGTCTGCCGCTCTTGGCGGCATGGGACGGCGAAGCCCCTCCAGGACGGAGGGGCGCGCGCTTTTGGCAACAATGGTTTCCTGCGGACCGGGAGCCTTGCTGTCGATGTTGAGCAGCGTGTCCAGCTCCGTCAGCCGGGCCGATTTCTCCCGCAGCTCATCCTCATAAGGGAAGGGCCTGCCGACTTCTTCCTTTGCGGCGGCCTGCTGCTGGTAGAGGTTGTCAAGCTGGGCTTTCACGCTTTCCAACCGCTGGGGCATCTGCGCCAGGGCATTGTCAATCCGGGTCAGGTTGCCGCGTGGGTCTGCGCCCAGGGTGGCCTGATGGGTCATCTGGCCTTTCAGTTGCAGAGTGTACTCCTGGCGGAAGGCATCAAAGGACACCGACATGGCGAAGCCCCGGTAACTTCCCACCTGGACCGGCTCGGCGTTTTTCACTTCCTTACAGGCATCCAAAAGGGCGGCACCGGCGTTCTCCTTGTCGGTGAGGGTATCGCCCCGCACCTCCATCCCGGCAAAGCTGTCCGCCGGGTGGGGATGGGCGGCCAGCGTTTCCATATCTGCCTCAAGCCCCTTGATGAAGCCTTTGTGCTTTTCGATCTGCTCCGGGAAGTATTTCAGCAGGTTATCCTCCATCTGGTACTGCTTGCTCTGGTGGTCGGCCTTCATCAGCTTCAGACGGGAGACATCCACATCCAGGTCCATACGCTCCTTGATGCGGGGATCTCCGGCGCACAGGGCCTTGATCTCAGCAAAGAAAGCGCCGTTTCATCCACATCATCACAGCTTCGCACCGGGGATTTGGAGGACATGATCTGGCTGATGAATTTCTGCTTGTTCTCCACCGTCTGCCAGAGGTATGCGTCAAAGGTCCCCTCGGTCACATAGCGGAATACATGGACCTTTTCATTCTGGTTGCCCTGGCGCTCAATGCGGCCCTTTCGCTGGGCCAGGTCGCCGGGCCGCCACGGGCAGTCCAGGTCATGCAGCGCCACCAGGCGATCCTGCACGTTGGTGCCTGCACCCATCTTGGCCGTGCTGCCCAGCAGGACGCGCACCTGGCCGGTGCGGACCTTGGAGAACAGCTCCTTTTTGCGCACCTCGGTGTTGGCCTCATGGATAAAGGCAATCTGCTCGGCGGGCACACCTTTAGCGATGAGCTTCTGCCGGATGTCCTCGTAGACCGTAAAGGCCGGTTCCGGCTCGTCCAGCGGCACCGCGTCCTCCAAAGCGTGGAGGGTCGGGTTGTCCAGCGCCTTCGCTACCTTTTTGGCAGGCCGGGCCTGGGGCGTGGAGATGTCGCAGAACACCAGCTGGGTCAGCTTGTCGGCCTCGCCGTCCCGCCAAATCTGCATGATATTGTCCACGCATTGATTGACCTTGGTGCCCGGCTCATCCGGCAGCAGCTGGTTGATGATCCGTTGGTCCAGCCCCAGCTTGCGCCCGTCGCTGGTGATCTTGAGCATATTGTCCTGGGACGGGTCCACCGTGCCGCTGTGTACCAGGGAAGCGCGTTCCGAGAGCGCCTTCACCATTTCCTGCTGCTGTTCGGTGGGCTGGGCCACGATGTTGTGATATTCTACCTCCGGGGTGGGAAGATGGAGCTGGTCGGCGGTCTTGATGTCTGCCACCTCTTTGAACAGGTTCATCAGCTCCGGCAGGTTGAAGAACTTGGAGAAGCGGGTCCGCGCCCGGTAGCCGGTCCCTTCCGGGGCAAGCTCCAAAGCGGTCACTGTCTCCCCGAAGCGGCTGGCCCAGCAGTCAAAGTGCGCCATGCCCAGCTCCTGAAGCCGGTCATATTGGAGATACCGCTGCATGGTGTAAAGCTCCGTCATGCTGTTGGAAACCGGCGTGCCGGTGGCAAAGATAACGCCACGGTTGCCCGTGATCTCGTCCATATAGCGGCACTTGGCAAACATATCGCTGGATTTCTGCGCGTCCGTAGTGGAGAGGCCCGCCACATTCCGCATCTTGGTATAGAGGAACAGGTTTTTATAGTTGTGCGCCTCGTCCACAAAGAGCCGGTCCACGCCGAGCTGTTCAAAAGTCACCACATCATCCTTGCGGCCTTCCGCTTGCAGCTTTTCCAGCCGGGCCTCCAGGGATTTCTTGGTCCGTTCCAACTGTTTCACCGTGAAGCGTTCCCCGCCGCTGGACTCCACCTCGGAGATGCCCTCGGTGATTTCCCAAATCTGCTCATGCAGCAGCCGCTCCTGGCGTTCCTTGCTGATGGGGATTTTCTCAAACTGGGAGTGTCCGATAATGATGGCATCATAGTCGCCGGTGGCGATCCGGGCGCAGAACTTCTTGCGGTTGTGCTTCTCAAAATCCTTTTTGGTTGTCACCAGGATATTGGCCGAAGGGTACAGCCGCAAAAACTCCGAAGCCCACTGCTCGGTCAGGTGGTTCGGGACCACAAAAAGGGATTTCTGGCACAGCCCCAGGCGCTTGGCCTCCATCGCGGCAGCCACCATCTCAAAGGTCTTGCCCGCGCCCACCTCATGGGCCAGCAGCGTATTGCCGCCGTACAGCACATGGGCGATGGCATTTTTCTGATGCTCCCGCAGGGTGATGGACGGGTTCATGCCGCCAAAGACGATATGGCTGCCGTCATACTCACGGGGTCTGGTACTGTTCATTTCCTCGTTGTACTGGCGCACCAATGCCTGCCGCCGCTGCGGGTCCTTCCAAATCCAGTCCTTAAACGCCTCCCGGATGGCCTGCTGCTTCTGCGCGGCCAGGGTGGTTTCCTTGGCGTTTAACACCCGGCGCTCTTTCCCGTCCGCATCCTCCACCGTGTCATAGATACGGACATCCCGCAGGTTCAGGCTGTCCTCCAGGATTTTATAGGCGTTGGCCCGGTTGGTCCCGAAAGTGGTGTAGGCGGCCACATTGTTGTAGCCCACAGAGTTTTTCCCCGTCACCTGCCATTCAGCGGTGTAAGGGACATACTTCACCTCGATCACATCCCGCAGATAGGGCGGGGTCTTGAAAGTTTCGTACATAAACTGCTGGATGTATTCCTTGTCAATCCAAGTCGCACCCAGCCGCACCTCAATCTCAGAGGCATCCAGGTCCTTGGGCTGGGCGGCGGTAAGCGCCTCCACATTGATAGAAAACGCCGGATCGCGCTCCGCCGCCCGCTGTGCCTGGCGCAGCTTCTGCCGGACATTGCCGGACAGGTATTCATCGGCGGTCACATAATGGGGTGAGCCGTCCGGCTCTGTCTGCCCCGGCACCTGGAAGATCACGCCCCTCAGTTCCTCGGCCAGCTCGTCCCCGGTCCTGCCGGTGAGCGAAGCCATATAGCCCATATCCACACAGGCTTTCTCTGAAATGGAGACTGCCAGGGCTTCGGCGGCGGTGTCCACGGAGGCCACCGCCTCATGGGGCTTAATGGTCCGCTTGGTGAACATATCCGCCTTTCGTTCCAGCCTGCCATCCTCGTCCAGCACTTCCAGCGCACAGAGCAGGTAGTAGCTGCTGTCATCGGCAAAGGCCAGACGGTTCGCCCGGTCATTGATAAGGCCGTACTTGGTAGAAAAGGCATCATAGAGCCGGTTCAGCTCCGCCATCTGTTCCCGGATGGCGGTATCCGGCATGGCGGCGTTCATTTCCAGGTCGATGAGCCGCTGCACACAGTCCCGCAGCTCCACCAGCCCCTTGACGCGGGCTTCGGCGGTGGCGTTTAAGTCAGGGCGCACCATGCGGCTGTTTTCCCGGTAGTACACCGCGCCATCGACCACCGTGTAAGAATAGTTTTTTACATCCGGGTCTGCCGGGAGGGAGGTGTCGATTTCCTCGCCTTCGCCCAGCTCCGGCAGCTCGGCCTCAGTATAGCGCCCCTGGATATGCTGCATCGCTTCATGGAGCTGCTGTTCCAGGTCTGCGCCTTCCCTCGGATTGCAGACGAGCTGGGGGCCAAACGGCCCGGTCACAATATCCAGGTCGCCCAGCACCATTTCCGGGTGGGTACGGAAGTAGCGGTTCATGGTCACATGGTCGTGCCGTTCCCGCCCGTCCTTATCCGTATAAGTGTTTGTGCGTAACAGGTCTGTCTCCACCCATTCCGGCAGCGGTTCGCCCTGCATCCGGGGGACCTCCCGCTTTTGCAGGAAAACAATGTCCATCGCAATATCTGTCCCGGCATTGGCCCGGAAGGTGGTGTTCGGCAGGCGGACCGCGCCCAGCAGGTCACAGCGCCGGGCCATATACTCTCTGGCGTGCGCGTCCTTTTTATCCATTGTGCCGCCGCTGATGCCGTTGGAAGTGATAAATGCGATGATGCCGCCTGCCCGCACCTTGTCGATGGTCTTGGCAAAGAAGTAATCGTGGATCAGCAGGTTGTGCCGGTCATAAGGCCGGTCACTCACCCGGTAGTTGCCAAACGGCACATTTCCGATGGCAAGGTCAAAGACGCCATCCGGGTACTGCGTTTTCTCAAAGCCGTTGACCTCGATGCGGGCATTGGGGTAAAGCTGGCGGGCGATGCGCCCGGTAATGCTGTCCAGCTCCACGCCGTACAGCTTGCTTTCGCCCATGCTCTCCGGGAGCATCCCGAAGAAGTTGCCCACGCCGCAGGACGGTTCCAGAATGTTTCCGCTGTGAAAGCCCATCTGCTCCACGGCCTCATAAATGGCGCGGATCACCATAGGGCTGGTGTAGTGGGCGTTCAGGGTGGAGGCTCTGGCCGCCTCGTATTCCTCCGGGGTCAAAAGCTCCTTCAGCTCGGCATACTCCTTGGACCAGGCAGTTTTGGACGGATCGAAAGCCTCCGGCACGCCGCCCCAGCCCACATAGCGGGACAGCACTTCCTGCTGTTCCGGGCTGGCCTGCTGGCCCGCCGCCTCAAGCTCCTTCAACAGCCGGATGGCGGTGATATTGGCCTGGTATTTGAGCCTCGGCCCGCCTTCTCCCAGGTGGTCGTCCGTGATGCGGAAGTTCTGCCCGGTTCGGCGGGGTTGGTCCGTGTTTCCCTGATGGTCAGCCTGCTCCGCAGATGGAGCCGGTTCCGGCTCGTCTATGTGCAGCCGCTCCACCACCACATCATAGGGAAGTCCGTTTTTGTCCCCCGGATAGACCGTTACCGGCTCGGAAGTAATTTCCGGCGCAGGGGTTTCTCTGGCATCCTGTGTGAACAGTCCAGCGTTTCTTTCATCCTGGCGCAGCCAGATTTCAAACTGTTCCCGGCTGATGACATCATAGCTCCAGGCATAAGGCCCGGTGTAAATGCGGACTGTTGTATCTTCGATGGCATCAATCGTGCCGGTGATGGGGTGGTCGGGCGCGGGGAGCGTTACCTGATCGCCCACCTGGTAGGACGGGGTTCCTTCCAAGGGAGGGATGTGCCGGTCTGCGAAGCCTTCCGGGTCCTGGAAGAAGCCGTCCTGCTCCTTTACATACAGCCCCCGCAGAAGCGGTGCAAGTTCCTCCCAGCGGTATGCCAGGGTCGCAAGTTTTCGTTCCTCATGGTCCAGGATTTCCACCTCAACGCTGGTGGTGAAGGTGCGGTAATCCGCTATATCCCCGGTCACAAGGTCCATCGTCTCCACGCGCCCGGAATACAGCTCGGAAAGGCGTTTAGCGATTTGGGTGTTGCCCTCGCCATCCCGCAGCCAGCGGGAAATATACTCCTTGTCCTGCCAGGTAAACAGGCCGGAAGTCAGCACTTCCCGCAGGTCCTGGTCCGTTTTCTCCGGGTCAGCAGAAAGGAACTCGGTAATGGGGCCGTTTCGCAGGTCGTTTTGTAGAAGCTGCTCAAACCGTTCCCGGCTCTCGGCCCGGAAGATGGGGTAAGCCATGCCAGCGGGAAGAAGCTGTACCGTATCCTCCCGCAGCTCTGTGATCTGGTATTCCTGATTGTCCAGATAGACCGTATCGCCTACATGGTAAATCGGCGCGGCAGGGTCGTAGACTTTTTCCTCCGGGATGGCCTGCTGGATCGCCTCATATTCCTCATCGGAAACGGTGATGTCGATCTCATGGGTCGGCTCCCCGTTCCCGATGGTGATGGTGTCGCCCTCGCGGGTGATGGGCTGGCCGGACAAATCCGGTGCGGGCGGCTCCGGCCCTGGCTCGGCGTGTTTCTCGACTGCGATGGCCTCCACATCCTGCATCACCTGCCGGATGAAAGGGTCATTGTCCAGTTTTTCCGGGTCTGCCACCTGACCGTCCACAATCCCGCGCTCGGCCAGGGCCTCCCGGATGGCAATAGGGTCGATGTTGTCAAAACGGTCCTGTTCCGCCTCGGTGTAGAACCGATCTTCCTTGATGAGCTGGGCAATCCGGCGCTGTACTTTGGGCCACGGCACATCGCCCGCCGCGCCATCCGCTGTGACAGGAAAGGCGGGCAGCGCATCGCCGTATTCCTGCCGCAGCCAGGCGGCGGTGTCCTTTTCGCGGGCATGGTCCTTCATATAGCGGACAACCGCGTGCTTGCTCTCGATATTGCCGTTCCATTCCTGGATGGCGGCATCAATGTCGGCCTGGGTAAGCGCCCGGCGAGGGGCCGCCGGTGCTGGCGGGGCCGGTTCCGGCTCCGGGACAGCAGAAGGGCCAGACGCGAAAACGCCTGGCCCTTCATCAATCCGCCGTATTTGTTCCTGTTCCGAGGGGAACAGGGTTAGCTGTATATAAGTTCCGTCAGAAGGATTTCCTCCGCCTGGGCTTTGCAGGTGTTCATCAGCCCCACCCAGGTCATCGGATCGCGGGCTTTCAGTTCCTCCGTCACGCCCGCCGTCTCCATCAATTCCGGCATCATCTGTTCCAGCCGCCGGTTCATGGTCTGTTCGATCTCGTTCAGGTGCGGGTACAGTTTCCCGTTCACCATCATGGCGTTGAACAGGACCGGCCGATGCTCCTTCAGATAATCCCGGCGCATCCTCCCGTACCGTCCCAGGGGTTTCGTTTCCTCCAGCTTCAGGTCGGGGATCAGGTAATCTCCGTTCCTCGTGTAAGTCAGGTTGTTCTCCATGTGTGACGCTCCTTTCCGCGAATTTGGCTCGTTCATAGTTTTGAATGGTAATGCCGATCTGCCGCAGCACCTGCTGGTTGCTCTGGCTGACCGCCGTTCCCAGGGCGGCTACCGCCTCCGGGGTGTTGAAATCGAAGATACTTAAAAAGTCCTCATGGTCGAAGTAGCCTTCCGGCTCCAGTCCACACCGGGACAGCAGCGAGTAGGTAATGCTGACCGTTGCGGCATTTCTGAACTGCACTCCGATGTTAAATTCATCATAGCCTTCCAGAAAGCTCCCGTCAACGATGTCGAGGATGTCCTGTTTGTGTTCCACCCAATACTCGCTGACAAGCTGGGCGGCGATGCTTTCAAGCTGTTCCGCCAGGTTGTTTTCCGGCGGCGCGCCAAACCGCTCAGTGAGGGCCTGGGCCACCGCCGCCTCATGCTCCGGGCGAAGCTCCCACAGGAAGGGGTGGCGGGAATTTTTCCGCAGGCCGGTGTCGGAAATGTCGAACACATACCGAAGCCGGGGTTTTTCGCGGGAATTGTCCACAAGGGCGATGCCCTTGGAACCGCGCCGCACATACCGGCGCATGGTGTCGTTCCAGAGGTCATATTCCGCACAGGCCGTTGCATCCGGGCGCTGGGCGAAGATCATAAGCTGCTCGTGGAAGGGGTACTTATACAGCCGGGAGGCGGTGGTGAGAAATGCCGTCCATTTCTGCCAGCTATCCGTCAGGTGTGTGGCGGTGTAGCTGGCCATCGCAGAATAAAATTCCAGGTTACTCATCATAGGCATTGTCCTCGCTGTCAAAATCCGGGTACAGTTCCAGCTCGGCAAATGCTTCATCGGTCATGGCGGACAGCTTTTTAAGGGCGGAGTCAGTAAGCTCCAAAAGCTCCGTTTCATCTGCGCCCAGGTAGCCGCGCATCTCGGTGAGGGCCTCGATCAGCTCCTGGCGGGTCCCGTCCCCGGAATTGTAAATGCACATCAGGTTGATTTCTTCAAAGGTAAAGTTGTTCATATCAAAGCTCCCTTTCCGCGCTCTTTTTGGGCGCTGTCTTTTTCCGCTCCTGTTTCGGACTCTGCCGGAGCTGCTCCATCACAGATTTTCTCTTGTCCCGTTCCTCCCGGTGGACGGCATCTGCCAGGTCCATCAGGGAAATGGGCTGTCCGCTTCTTGCCTGCGCCTCCAGCTCCGCCACCGTTGCTTTGGGGCCGTTGTTGATGATGCCGTCAATCATGCCGTAATCATCTTCAACGGTCATTTCCGCATTTTTCAGCGGATTGGACGGAAGAAAGCCGGGGATTTCCTGAAAGCCAACGCTGTCGCAGTAATGGCAGGATACCACGCCATCCCTTTTTATCGCAACGATGTCGCTGACGCTCATGGATGGGCTGTGGAAGTCTGCCGGGCGGTGAAAGTTGAACTGTTCAAACAGCTTGTGAAGCCGCCCGTCAATGCTGCCGGTTTCCGAAAGCGGGGCGGTATAGACCAGATCATAGTTGCCCCGTTCCACAGAAAGGTCGTGGGCATTCAGCCAGTCCATGTTCATAAAACGAAGCCTCTGCGGGTCATTCTCGGCCACCTGATAAATGGCGAAGCAGTCCCCCTCATGGGAAAGAAATGCCTGTTCCCGTTCTTTCTGATGGGTCAGGCGGTCCTGGACCCGCGCATCAAACTCCGGGCTTTCCTCCCATTCTTCGCGGGAAACAGCATACATGGTCCCGGCGGCCTGGGTGTCAAATTCCTCCCGGTCAAACAGCATCTCCGCGCCGCCGCCATCTACCACCGCATACACGGTCAGATCCCGCTCGTAAAGCTCCATCGCCCGCTCTTTGGAGAGGGGGAGCATATCCCCGTCCCGGTAGCCGCACTTTTCCAAATCATCCAGTGTGAGCATCGGGTCCGGCATGGGGTACTCATCCAGCGTCTGCTCCGGGGCATCCGGCAGCATGGTACTCTCCGGGACGGCGGCCTGGGCCGCTGCCTCCTGCATCTGCTGGTAGGCCGCCTTCTGCAAGGTTTCGATCATGGCAAGGGGCGCATACTTGATGGACTGGCCTCCCAGGTCGTGCATCTCGCAGATTTTCAGGGCGGCGGTAGACAGGGGCAGCTCCGGCGCATCCAACTGGCCGCCATCCATCTGGCGGAGGGTGTCTTTGTCATAGAGGGTGTAGTCATAGCCGCCCTCGGTGGTTTGCAGATGCAGATACACCGCTTCATCCAGAAGCAGCAGTTTTTCCTGTACAGGCGCAAGCTGATCCAGCCGCTGCATCAGCTCCGCAGCCTTTGCGGTATCTTCCCCCGGCTCATTTTCATCCAGGACGCTTTGAAGCCAGTCCTGAACCCCACGCGCCCCGCCATGCCGGAGAGAAGCCGCCAGGTCTTTCACCGCAGCCTCCCGGTCCTCCACCTGGTCCCGATACTCATAAGGGTCAAAATCAAAGGCAAACTGGTCGATGTCGGAGGCAAGCTGGTCGATGGGGTCCAGCTCCGGCGCGGCGGGTTCCTCCGCTGCCGGTTCTTCCGCAGTCGGGACCGTCTGCTCCGGCTCATTTTTCTGCTCGGACAGGTCAATACCCTGTTCCTTGCAGACCTCGGCAAAGTGCTTTTCGATGCTGGCGATCATACTGCCAGCAGTTTTGTTGATGGTATTCAGGCAGGCCCGAAGCTCCGACAGCTCCCGGTCCTTGCAGTAGGAGGCCACATAGCCGAAGCTGTTCTCCCCGGTTTCGATGCCGAAATATTGGCAGACCATGTAAGAAGTGCTTTCCGCCTCGATTTCCTCGATCTGGTGGGGCTTGGGCTTGGGCGGCTCCTTGGACGGGTCCCCGGCAGCGGCCTCCATCCTCTGCTTTTCATAGTTGTGCAGGGTGGCATGGGTCATCTCATGGATGCAGGCACATACGGTCTGGACCTCGCTCATCCCTTGCCGGATGGCGATGCGCTGGGCGGCGGGACTGAAAAAACCGTCCATGTTGTTCTGCATCGGCTCGATGGTCAGGGGAACCGGCGAAGTGCGCCGCAGGGCCTCCATGAAAGCCTCATAGTGCTGGACATTCCCGAACAGGTCGGCAGCAAGCTGAGGCAGCGGCTTTCCCTCGGTCTGTGCGTAGTCAAACACTTTGATGGGGCGGAAGGTGGGGATTTCAATTTCCTTTTCCTCCATCACCACTTTGCCGTTGGCGTCCAGTACCGGGGCCTTGGTGTCCGGGTCGAGCTTCTGTTCCTCGATTTTCTTCTTGTAGGGTGTGGGGGCGATAATCGTAATGCCATGTTCGCCCCGCTTCACATGGCGCTCAAATTGCTGCCACTTGTTGTAACCGGCCACTTTGGTCGCGTTAGGGCGCTGTAAGCGGATCAGCATCTGGTTATTAACGGAGTAGGTGGGAAAGCGGGACATGACTTTCAGATACTCGGCATACTTGCCGCTGTCAAACACTTCCCGGATGCCTGCCTCGATCTTTTCACCCAGTTCTTTCAGGCGTTCCTTGTTGGTGGGCTTATCAGCCATGAGGGTTCAGCTCCTTTCTTGAAAATGGTATGAAAAAAAGCAGGAAACCATTTGATTTCCTGCTCGGTGGTGCCGCCGGTGGGCGGCTGGTATTCAGTTTTGAAAATTCGGGCCATGATGACCCGACAACTTATTATTTGTTGAATGAAGTAGTGAGAATTCGATTTTCTGGTGCGTCCATTTCTTGATAACAAAAGAGTTACATCAGAGTTTTTATTAAGCGTATTCCAAATGTTAAATACGGCTCGCCCAAATATTCGTTTTTATCGATCACATAACCATTCTTTTGATAAAATGAGATGGCGGTCGTATTTTCCTGAAATGCCCATATAACAATTTCTTGATAACCTTGTCTTTTAGCTTCTTGTTCAGCAAATAAAATACATTTGCTACCGATATTATGTCCTTGTGCTTCTGGCCTTACATAAATACGCCAAATCTCAAAAGCTCCTTTTTTATCTATATCTGCTGTATCACCTATTGATAATAGAGCTAATATCTGGCCTTGTTCTTCCCAAACATATTCCGACAACCGTTTTGATTGAAAATCATGCCTTAGTTCTTCTGCGCGTTCATTACAGCCAATTTCATTTAGCAAAAGTGGATTTACATAATTTGAATATGTCCTTTTCCAATTCGTATTTACTATATCAATCGCTATATTGAAATCTTTTTCTGACAAAGGACGTATCATAAATTTGTTCCTCCAACTTGACTTCTAATTTATTGCCAGATTGATTATACCTCATTCATCAAGATAAGCATAGCAGAATTTTGTAAATACTTGATGAATAACGACAGGGATTTGCCGAAAGTGTGGCTACACTTCCTATGCTTGCTTATCAGGGCGGAAATGTAACGGTTTCAAACACGGTTTTGAGGGGTTCAGGGGAAAACATACGGCAACGCACAAACGGGGCTGGAAATGCCTTGAAATACCTGGGCTTTCCAGCCCCGAAAGCGTTACATCTGCCCCCGGTGGCGGCGCACCCGTTCACGGGTTTTCTTTCTCTGTTCAAAGGCGGCGCAGCGGGGACAGTACAAGGCCCGGTTGCTTTTGGCCTGGAAGGGCTTGCCGCAGGAGCGGCAGCGTTTCAGCGCATCGGCTCCCTGGCCGATGGCCGCGCACAGCTCCGCATCCGCAGGCAGGACCGACTCCTTAAAATACCGGCAGAGAAGGGAGTAGGAAATGCTCTGCACACAGACACATCCCTCGCCTTCATCCAGGGCCAGGCAGTTTCCCTCGTCATAGTTGGCGCACAGGCGGCGGATCAGCTTTCGGGCGCGCCGAAGCTGGCCCTCCGTCATGCGGGGCTTATCCATTCCCGAACACCAGCTTGAAGTTGGTCTTTTCGCCGGTGTCCTCCATCACCACCGTTGCGTCATAGGTCTTGCCGGTTTTCTCCGAATAGCAGCCGGTGAGCTTCACACGGCCATCTTTCAGGAGAGAGGCGGCCACTGACTTGGTGAGGTTCTTTTTCTTGGCGGTGAAAAACTTGCTGTTTTTCCAAAGTGCAAACCGGCAGCCAGCGTTTTCGCAGAAAAATCCCTGCTTGCGCTCGGTGACAGCCCCGCCACAGCGAGGGCATTTGCCCACTGTCTCCCGGTCAGAGGGGAAAAGCACCTGGGAACCGTCAATCACCTTGTAGGTCCCCACCAGGTCCCGGAGCATATTGCAGATACCGTCCATGAACTCGCCGGGCTTCACTTCGCCGCGCTCCACCTCTTTGAGCTGGTGTTCCCATTCCGCAGTCAAAAGCGGCGATTGAAGCTGCTCCGGCAGGACGGTAATCAGGGAAACGCCGATCTGCGTAGGGATGAGGTTGGTGGCCTTTTTCTGCTTCTTGCGTTCCACAAAGCCGGTGGACACCAGCTTCTCTAATATCCCGGCGCGGGTCGCCGGTGTGCCGATGCCCTTGCGCTCCGCATCCTCCGGCATATCCTTTGCGCCAGCCGTTTCCATCGCGGAGAGCAGCGTGTCCTCGGTGTAGTGCTTGGGAGCCGTGGTCTTGCCCTCCTTGATGGTGACAGCGGTGACAGGGAGCGTCATTCCTTCTGTCAGTCCGTCCGGCAGGACGCTTTCTTTTGACGGGTCTGCCTTTTCTTTCTGATAGGCTTTCCAGCCCGGATCGGTGATGGCCTTTCCTTTGACGGAAAACTGGTTCCCGCCGCAGGACAGGGTGACAGCCGTTTCCTGATAGCGGTAAGGTAAGCCGGTAGCGCACAGAAGCTCCCGCGCCACCAGATGCAGGATTTCCCGTTCCCCGGCAGGCAGGGCCTCCACATCCGTCCGCCCAGCTCCCTCGGTAGGGACGATGGCATGGTGGTCGGTGACTTTGGCGCTGTTGCAGACCTGGGCGGCCAGAACGGTGTCCGGCACAGCCACCCCACAGATCTTCGCCGCCGCAGCCGCCAGAGCCGGAACCGTCCCTTCCATATCGGCGGTCAGATACCGGCTGTCGGTGCGGGGATAGGTGCAGAGCTTCTTTTCATACAATGCCTGGAGATAGTCCAGGGTCTGCTGGGCCGTGTAGCCAAGCTGCCGGTTGGCATCCCGCTGGAGGGTTGTCAGGTCATAGAGGGCAGGCGGCTTTTCCGATTTTTCTTTCTGCTCCACAGTCTGGACCAGGGCGGGCTGGCCTTTGCAGGCATCCGCCACCGCCTGGGCCGCCGCTTTCTCGGCGCATTTCTCACCGGCGGCAGAAAAACCGCCGCAGTCCAGGACCGGCGTATAAAACGGGACCGGCTTGAAGGCGCTGATCTCGGCCTCCCGCTGGACGATCAGGGCCAGCGTTGGGGACATCACACGCCCGATGTTCAAAGTGCGGTGGTACAGTACGCTGAAAAGGCGGGTGGCATTGATCCCCACCAGCCAGTCGGCTTTGGACCGGCACAGGGCGGACGCATACAGCCCGTCATAGTCGCTGCCCGGCTTGAGGGCCGAAAAGCCCTCCCGGATAGCGGCATCCTCCATGCTGGAAATCCATAGCCGGAGCATGGGCTTCTTGCAGCCGGTCAGGTTATAAACGGTGCGGAAGATGGACTCTCCCTCGCGCCCGGCATCACAGGCATTCACCACCTCGGTCACATCAGACCGCTCCATCAGTTTTTTTCAGCAGGTCAAACTGCTTTTTTCTTGTCGGCGGCCACCGAATACTGCCATTTCTCCGGCAGGATCGGCAGGTCCTCATAGCGCCACTTGGCATAGTCCGGGTTATAGGCGGAGGCATCCGAAAGCTCCGCCAGGTGGCCGAAACACCAGCTCACCAGATACCCGCCGCCTTCCAGATAGCCGTCCTTTCGGTTTACGGCCCCCAGCACAGAGGCAATGCTCTGTGCAACGGAAGGTTTCTCTGCAATCACAAGGCGGCTCATGGGTTCACGCTCCTTTCTTTGGGTTTCATTGCCGCCTGCTCCGTCACGCCCCGGTAACAGGGCAGGATGCAGCCCTCCCCGTAGCGTTTGCAGCCATGGCAAGGGTGGCCTTTGGCCGGACGGGAGGGTTCAGGCCCCCGCTCCTGGCGGGGGACCTGCATCATCATGCGCTCCAGAGGGTTGTCGGTGAAATATCTCATAGTTTCTCATCCTCCGGCTCCGCATCCATAGGAAACTCATCGTCCGTTTCTTCCTCTGCGTCCTCGTCCAGATCTTCCTCCCCGGCGGGTTCCTCGTCCTCGCCGTAGTCGTAATCATCCAGGTCGGTATCGCCTTTGGTCTTGGGCTTATTCTTGATGAATTTGATGTAGTAAAACGCGCCGCCGCCCGCCAGGGCCGCGATCAGCAGGATAATCAGCAGGCCGCCCATGCCGCCGCTTTCTTCCTCCGGCGCTGGTTCAGTTTCCTCGGCGGCAGGCGTTTCTTCCGGCTCCGGCTCTGGTTCCGGGCCAGCGCAGGCGGTCATATCCGAAGCGCAGATTTCACAGTTCATGTTGACCGCTCCGGCCTGGCAGCGGGTAGTGCAGGAACAGGTGGCCGGTTCACCATCATCGGCCAGAGCCATCAGGTCCGCCTCGTCCACCTGGTTCAAGAAGTGGACCGTTTCCTCGCCCTTATCGTCACGGTCAATAATCAGGTAAAAAACATTCCCGGCTTTCGTTTCCAGCGTGATAAACTGCTTGCCGGTGCCGGTTGTGCTGCCATAATCGTCAACCAGGGTCAGGTTCCCGTCCGGGGTCAGGGCGCTGCCGCCCCCGCCGCCAAGCAGTCCCATCAGGGAAGAAAGTTCATCTTCTCCAAGAGAGAGGGAAAAGCTGCCATCGCCGGTACTGGTATCGCTGATGGTGAGGTAGTCGCCGCACACATAGCCCTCGCGCTCCGGCAGGAGGATTTTCACCCAGCCGCCTTCGGTGCCGATCACCTCCACCTCGGTCCCGTTGGGGAGCTGGGTGATGGCGGCATTGTCGGTCCCTGCGCCGGTGCGGACATTTAGGTTGCCGCCGTTGGTGGTGACGGTCCCGATCCTGGTGCTGGCCGCCTCGCTGCTGGAAGTGATCTGAAGGCCGCTGTCCGTGGTGGTGACTTCCACCTGGGAGCCGAACAGGGAGGAAAGCAGCCCGGCCAAATCTTCCTCGGTCATGGTTTCGGTTTCTGCCGTATCAGAGGCATTTTCGTCTGCATCCGCAGTATCTTCGATGCCGCCGGTGGTAGGGGCCTCCGTTTCCTCGGCCTGTTCGGTGCTGGCCGTGGTTTCCGGCTTTGCCTCCGGGTCGTTCCCGTTGGCAAAAGCCACCGTAGAAAAAGCCGTGAAGCAGAGCATCACGGCCACAAAGCTGGCAAGGATACGAGATTTAGTTTTCTTCATCGCCGGTTTCCTCCTTCTCCGTCATGGCAGGGGCCATCTGGCCGTTTTTGGACGCTTCGATCAGGGCCGCCAGTTCCTCCGGCGTCATGCCCATGCTGCGGACCATGCCCACAATGTCCAGGTTTTCCAGCTCGGTGCGCTGTTTGTCCAGTTCCTTCTGCCGGGCCTGAAGCTCCGCGATCTTCGCGGCGTTCTTCTCATACTCGGCATTGATTTTCTTGATTTTGGCGTTCATACAAAAGCTCCTTTCTGTTACGGCAGTCTCGCAAAGGTGTAAAAATGCTGCTGCCAGTAAGAGGTGTTGATATTTGCGTAAGAGATCGGGGACCCGCAGTGGATCATCATTCCGTCACCCACATACAGCCCCACATGGGAGGCCCCGGCGGTGTCATAGGTCCCCTGGAAAAAGATCAGGTCGCCGGGCCGGGCGTTCTCGCGGGAAACAGGGGTGGAGATGTTCAAAAGCCCGTTGGCGGTCAGCCGCCCCACATCCCAGCCGGAATGATTGATGACCCATGAAATGAAGCCGGAGCAGTCAAAGCTGGTGCTGGGAGAGCTGCCGCCCCACACATAGGGATAGCCCAGGTACTTTTCCGCCTCGGTAATCATGGCCCGGAAAGTTTCATCTTCCAGGGCCTCCGGGGGAATGTCATAGTCGGTAAATTCCAGGCTGGCACTTGTGGAGGCATTGGGGTTGCCCTCAAAGAGATCGGGCCGGTTGCCCAGCGTTGCCATATAGACTGCATAGAGGCTCACCTGTTCCTCGCCCATGATGTAGACAGGCAGGTGGGACAGGTCAAAGTTTTCCAGGGTCACATAACAGATGTAGTAATCGTAAGGGACCTGCTCACTGGTGGTTTCGCCGGTTTCCGGGTCCGTTGAGGTTTCGGTGCGGTAGCGTGTCTCCACCACCACTTCCTCGGTGAGAATGTACTGCCGCTCAAAGAGCATGGAGAGGGTCCCTTCCACTTCGGCAAGGGTCCATTCCCCCTGATGATAGGCGGTGAGGATAGAGATCAGCACATAGGGGTCATGGACAATCTCATCCAGATCAAAGTGATACTCGTCATAGTCATGGGTGGCTTCATAGTTATCCAGGTAGTCCTGCAACTCTGCCTCCATCTGTGCGTAGGCGGCCTCGGCCCCCAGCATATCCTCATCGCGGGAGGGATAGGTGGAACCGGCAACGCCGGAACCCACGCTTTCAAACATCATGGAACAGGAGGACATAGTGTTGAGCAGGAAACAAAGAAGCACTACCAGGGCGATGCCTACCAGAAAGCCCCGGCGGTGCCGCCAGACAAACTGTGCCGCCTGTTCACTCTTTTTAGCGGCGGTTTTGGCGGTCTTTGCCGTCTGCTCCGCAGCTTTGGCGGTACTGCCTGCGGTCTGGCCTGCACGCTTGGCAGCGGCATACTGTTTCTTGATGGCGTGCTTTTGCTGCCACCGGGACAACGGATTGCTGGCAAGCTGGGGATTGTCCCGCAGGCTTTTGTGGTAAAGGGCATTGATGTTGGCCTTTTCCAGCTTTTTCTCGGCTTTGGCGGCCTCCCTGTACGGTTTCAGCTTGTGGGAATGGTAGGCGCTCTCAATCATGCGCCCGCCCGTCTCGGCAGCTTCTTCCACCTTGTGGGCGCTCTCCACGCCCACATTATCTTCCTCGGACTCCCGGATTTCCTTGTGTACTTTGGAGAGAACCGCGTTCCCAGGCGCATCCCGTACCGCATGGGACAGCTTGGAGGGCGGCTTTTTCTTATCCACTTCCTCAAACCGCAGGCGGGTGACGGTCTTGCCGGTGGCAGGGTCCGTTACCGTTTCCTCGAAGCGGATCTTCTTCTTGGGGATTTTCGCCCGCGCCTTTTCTGCCTTATCCGCCGCCCGGTCTGCCTTGCGGATGGGCTTTTCCAGTGCCGGGTCAGCCCGTTCCTCTTTGGTAAACTGTAAGCGGGGTTCCTGCCTCATGCCGATACCTCCTGGGGCTTCGTGGTCATAATGCGGTACAGCTCCGTGTCCTTCGGGAACCGATCCAGGAAAGGCAGAATGACATTCCCATAGAACAGAAGCCCCTCGCCCTCGCCGGAGTGGGTCACATAGGAAAGCTGGTGCGGGCTGATGTTGAGCTGCTTCGCCAATATCTGCCGGTCCCCGGATGCCTGATTGAGCATATAGATGAAGTCGCTGTTCTCAAAGATGTTCTCAATCTCGCGGGAGGCCAGCAGGTCCTTGATATTTTGGGTGATCCCGGTGGGGATGCCGCCCCATTTCCGAAAGCGTTTCCAGATTTCAACGCTCCAGCTTGCAAGCTCCCCCTTCAAAAGCAGGTGGAACTCATCGCAGTAGTAGCGGGTGGTCTTGCCAGCCGCCCGGTTGACGGTGACACGGTTCCACACCTGGTCCTGGATGACCAGCATACCGAGCTGTTTTAACTGCTTGCCGAGTTCCTTGATATTGAAGCATACCAGCCGGTTTTCCAGCTCCACATTGGTACGGTGGTTGAACACATTGAGGGAGCCGGTCACATACAGCTCCAAGGCCGCCGCCACTCGCTTGGCCTCCGGCTCCGGCTGGCGGAGCAGTTCATCATAGAGGTCTTGCAGGATAGGCATTTTCTCCGGGTCCGGGTCGGCCAGGTAAGGCCGGTACACATTCCGCACCGCGCGGTCAATGACGGTCTTTTCCACCGGCTGCAATCCGTCCTTGCTCCCCACCACAATATCGCACAGGGAGAGGATGAAGTCGGCTTTCAAAGCCAGCGGGTTATCATCGTCCGAATAGTTGAGGTTGATGTCCATTGGGTTCACATACTGGTTGCTGGTGGGAGAAATTTTCACCACCTGCCCGCCCAGGCGGATCACCAGCGGGGCATATTCGTCCTCCGGGTCACAAATCAGAACATCATCATTCGTCACCAGGAACACATTGGAAATCTCGCGTTTTGCCGAGAAGGACTTGCCGCTGCCCGGTGTGCCGAGGATCAATCCGTTGGGGTTCTTCAGGAGCTTTCGGTCCACCATGATGAGGTTGTTGGAGAGCGCGTTCAGCCCATAGTACAGGGCCTCCTTGCCATCCTGGAAAAGCTCCTGGGTGGTAAAAGGTACAAAAATAGCGACGCTTGAGGTTGTCAAGCCCCGCTGTATCTCAATCTGGTTATAGCCCAGGGGCAGGCTGCTCATCAGCCCTTCTTCCTGCTGGAAGTCCAGCCGGGTGAGCTGGCAGTTGTGCTTTTGGGCGATGGAGCTGGCCTGAAACACATTGTTGGCAAGCTGCCGCTGGCTGTCTGCGGTGTTGAGGACCAGGAAGGTCAAAAGGAACATTCGCTCGTTCCGGCTCTGCAAGTCCTGCAAGAGCTTTTTCGCCTCCGTCCCGTAGGTGGCAAGGTCGGAGGGAATTATATCCATGTCATAGCCGCTGCGGACCGCTTTCTTTTGTTCCTCGATTTTTGCCCGGTCCAGGTCGGTAATCTTGCGCTTGATGGTCTTGATGGCGCTCACCTGGTCCACCGACTGGATGTGCAGGTTCACGATCAGGCTGCTTTCCATGTCCAGAAAGTCCGCCAGCATCCGGTCATTCAGCTCCGGCGCGAGGATTTGGACAAAGGAAACGGCCCCGAACTTTTTCCCCCATGCAGAAGGTCTTGCCGTTGGGGAAGGAGAAGGAGCTGGGCGCAATAAAGTCTTTGGTGGAGAGGCCGGAAGGGGCCAGCCAGTCCCAGGAGAATTGAAACGGTTCCTGTCCGTCCATGTGGAAGATCTGATGCAGCACCCGCAGGCGCTCCTTTCCGTTTAACGGTTCCACCACCACGCCAGCCGCTTGAAGTTGTTTATCACATCCGTCTCAATGCGTTCCAGACGGGGGCCTTTTGCCGCCTTCAGGCTGGGCCGCCTCAATCCCGAAAGTCAGGTACTTGGTCTTGATAAGGCCGTTGTTGCCCCTTGGCAAAGCTGGTTTTTGCAGCATTTCCCGTGTACTC
>ENA-OQCL01000376-OQCL01000376.1-human-gut-metagenome-genome-assembly--contig:-NODE-376-length-22188-cov-3.258103_pt1 | contig 22188 bp, 26 predicted proteins | sample MGYA00242502_ERZ504586 | MGnify/ENA primary metagenome ERZ504586 (study PRJEB26092, sample SAMD00036316) | human gut metagenome | host: Homo sapiens | study: EMG produced TPA metagenomics assembly of... | reverse complement strand
GCTGTCGCAGTAGTCGCACTTCACCTCGCCGTCTTCCGGCGAAAACGCCAGCGGCGCGCCGCAGTTCGGGCATTTGAAATTGGTCACTTCCGCCATCTGGCGGCACCTCCTTTAGCGCTGGATGTCCTCGTCGTTAAACGGATCCCCGCATTCCGGGCAGAATTTTGGCGGATGCGTCGGATCCTCCGGCACAAAGCCGCACTTGCTGCAAGCGTAGCGCGCAGGCTGTGGTTTCGCCGCGCCGCATTCGCTGCAGAACTTGCCGGTGTTGCCGCTCTTGCCGCAGGCCGGGCAGGTCCAGCCAGGTGCAGCCGCCTGGGCCGGATTGGCTGCGCCGCACTCGGTGCAGAATTTGCCGGTGTTGCCGCTCTTGCCGCAGGCCGGACAGGTCCAGCCAGCTGCTGCAGGCGCTGTGTTCTGCGCTGCCGCGCCCATGCCGAAGAGGCCGTTCGCCTGGGCCCCGCCGGCATTCTGCGCCATGCCCAGGCCCATGAACGCGCCGATCGCGCCCATGCCGCCCTCGTTGGCAGCAGCCGCCTGCATCGCATCCGCCTGCGCGCCAGTGAGATGCGCCGCCGCCATGCGCGGATCGCGCAGCGCCGCGTTGCGCTGGATCTCCTTGATCATCTGCGCATCTTCTTCGCTGGCCGAAACCGAGCTCACCCCGAAGGAAACAATGGAAAGTCCGCGCAGCGCGCCCCATTTTTCGCTCAGCACCTCGTTCAGCGCCTCGGCGATCTCCGTCGTGTGCGCCGGCAGCGCGCTGTAGCGCACGCCCGCCGCCGAAATCTTCGCAAAGGCCGGCTGCAGCGCCGTCAGGAGCTCACTCTTGAGCTGGCTGTCGAGGGCGTCGCGGGTGTAGGTGCCATCGACATTGCCGACGACATTTGTGTAAAAGAGCACCGGGTCCGTGATGCGGTAGGAATATTCGCCGAAGCATTTGATCGCGATGTCCATATCCAATCCGATATTGTGGTCGACCACGCGAAACGGCACCGGGCTCGCCGTGCCGTATTTGTTGCCGACGATCTCCTTCGTGTTCACATAATACACGCGCTGATCGTGCGCCGTCTCCGCGCCAAAGGTGAAGCGTTTGCCCACCGCCTTGAAGCTTTCGATGATGCCGCGCCCCAGCTCGCCGCAGAACAGGCTCGGCTCCGCCTGCGCATCGTAGGTGAAGGCCCCCGGCTCCGCGCAGAACTCGACGATCTTGCCCTGGTCGGCGATGAGCATGCACTGCCCCTCCGCCACCACGATCACCGAGCCCGTCGTGATCAGGTTGTCGCTGCCCTTGCGGTTGACGCCGCGCCGCCCCTGATTCTGCTCGCCTTTTTTCACAAGCTCGTCCGCGCCCATGCTGTCGCAGACAAAATAATCCTTCCAGGTGTCCGCCAGCACACCGCCGAGGGCACCAATACCAGCGCCAAGGGCGCCGCCGATTCGTTCAAGTCCCATGAATTTCCTCCTTAGTCATCCAGTCGCGTGAAGTTTCCTTCCATATAACGGGTGTACGCATCCACCTGATCCGGCGTCACCTCGCGGTAGTTCGAGTCGAAATCGCGGAACAAGCGCGGATTCACATCGCGGTAGTTCAGCCGCGCCGCCGTGCGCAGACGGCAGAAGCTCAACATCAGCGGCTGGCGCACATAGAAAGCGTCGATCTCGCCCTCCGTCGGATCGTGGAAGGCCGGGTGCACCACCTCTTCGCCCGCCTCGTTCACATAGAAAAAGCGCGGCACCTTTTCATACTCCGAGCCAAAGAGGCTCACGATCTCCGGTTCAGTTTTGATTTTTTCCATAGAAATTCCTCCTAAATTATGATGAACGTCGATTTAAGACAATGATCCCTGCAAAGATCAGCGCAATGCCCAGAACAGCCGGCAGCGTGATCGGCTCGTGCAGCACAAAAATGCCCACCAGCGTCGCCACCATCGGCTCCGCAAAGGCCAGCACACTCGCCTTGCTCGGCGAAAGCCCCGCCAGCCCGCGCGTGTAGAAAATATACGGCAGCGCCGTCGAAAAGAGCCCCAGTCCGCAGATTCCCAGGACCATCCCGCCAGATACCGGCGGCAGATCCGCGCCGCTTGCCGCAAACACGATCCCCATCGAGCAGGCTGAGATGAACAGCGAATAAAACGTCACCGTCATCGGTGCGTAGCGCGCCAGCGCCACCTCGCCGAAAATGCTGTAGAGCGCGTAGCAGATCGCCGAGCCCAGCCCCGTCAGGATCGCTATCGGCGCCAGACTCACACTGCCGCCGCCGACCAGCCCCGTGACAAAGAGGCAGCCCGCAAACGCCAGCACCACCGCGCAGATTTTCTGGCGCGTGATGCGCTCCTTAAAAAAGAGCCGCGACATAAAGATCACAAAAAACGGCGCCGTGTACAGAAGCACCGCCGCCACAGACAGCGTCGTGTACGTCTGCGTCATAAAATAAAACACATTGAAGCAGCCGATCGAGACAAAGCCCGTGCCCACAAACATCCAGATATCCCGCGCGCGGATGCGAAACGTCTTCCGATCGCGCACGCCGAGCCAGCCCGCCAGCATCGCCGCCGCAGCAAAGCTGCGAAAAAACGCGATCGCCAAGGGCGACATCCCCAGCCCCGAGAGATAGCGCGTGAACAGGCCAATGCAGCCCCAACACGCCGCCGCAAACAGCACCTCCGCCACAGCGCGGCGCTCGCCGCCATTTTCACTCATGAAATGCACTCCCCTCATTCAATCCTGCTCCCATTGTACCCTGTTTGGGCACAAATGAAAATACTTGTTTTCGCCGCCGCTCGCGCGTGCTATCATAGACTATAATAATGAAGAAAATCCCCCGCAAAGGAGTTCACCATGCACCATTTTTTCTTACCAGCGCCTCTTTCTGAGGAGGCCCTCGCCGCCCCACTCACATTCAGCCGCAAAGACTGGCAGCATCTCTTCGTGCTGCGACTGCGTGAAGGAGAAGAGTTCGTCCTCGCCGACGGCCGCGGCCGCGAGCACATCTGCCGCGTCACCGACGTCCAGAAAAACAGCCTCACCGCCAGCGTCGTCGCAAGCCGCGACAGCGCGCGCGAGCTCGACTGCCAGCTCATCCTCCTGCAGGGCCTGCCCAAGCGCGACAAGCTCGAGCTCATCATCCAGAAAGCCGTCGAGCTCGGCGCCAGCAGCATCGTCCCCGTGATGATGGACCCGCTCCAACGTGCGCCTCGACGACAAAAAAGCCGACCGCAAAGCCGAGCGCCTGGCAGAGATCGCCAAAAGCGCCGCCGAACAGTCTAAGCGCGGCATCCTCCCCCAGGTCGCCAGCCCAAAGCGCTTCGCCGACGCCATCGCCCTCGCCAAAGACGCCGACATCAAGCTCATCTGCTACGAGGATGAAACCGCCGCAGGCCGCCTGCAGGCCCTCCTGCCCCAGCTCGACAGCGCCAAAAAGATCGCCCTCCTCGTCGGTCCCGAAGGCGGCATCAGCGAGGAAGAATGGCAGGCCGCCACCTGCGCCGGTTTTCAGAGCGTCAGCCTCGGCCGCCGCATCCTGCGCACAGAAACCGCCGGCCTCTGCCTCTTGAGCTATCTCATGCTGCATCTGGAAAACGCATGAAAAAAGCCCAGCCATCGCAGCCGACAGCCGAGCATTTTCTCAGAACTCAGTGGATCTTTAATTTGTGCAGCGTTTTGATGTAGCCAGGGTCGTCGTGGTCGACAATCTCGCTGTGGCCAATGTCCAGCTTCGCGATCGCCGCCATGTCCTCGTCAGCCAGCGTGAAATCCCAGATGTCGAGATTCTGCTCCATGCGCTCCCTGTGCACCGATTTTGGGATCACCGTGACCCCGCGCTGCACATTCCAGCGCAGCGCCACCTGCGCCGCCGTCTTGCCGTACTTGTCGCCAATGCGCGTGAGCACAGGATGCGTGAAGATCCCGTGCGTCCCTTCTGCGAATGGGCCCAGGCCTCAGGATGCACACCGTACTGGCGCATCGTCTTCAGCGCCTTTTCCTGCTGGAAGAACGGATGCAGCTCCACCTGGTTGACCGCAGGGATCACCTCCACCGTCTCGCAGAAATCCGCCAGCCGCGCCGGATACATATTGCAGACACCGATCGCGCGCAGCGTTCCCGCTTTGTACGCTTCTTCCATCGCACGGTACGCACCGACATAATCGCCCAACGGCTGATGGATCAGATAGAGATCGAGATAGTCCACGCCCAGCTTAGAGAGCGACGCCTGAATCGCAGCCTTCGCGCCTTCGTAGCTCGCGTCCTGCACCCAGAGCTTCGACGTGATAAAAAGTTCTTCGCGAGGCACGCCGCAGGCCTTGATCGCACGCCCGACGCCCTCCTCGTTCATGTACGCAGCCGCAGTGTCGATGAGGCGATAGCCCGCAGCGATGGCTTCAAGCACAACCCTTTCGCATTCAGCCGGGTCCGTCACCTGGAAGACACCGTAGCCTTCCAGAGGCATCTTGACACCATTGTTCAACGTTACAAATTCCATGATGATGACCTCCTTCGATTTGATTATATTATACGCCATATAATTGACGGATGCCAATAGGAATCGGTGATATCAGGTATTAAGAATCAGAAAATATTGAACAGGATGACAATCCGCTGCCCCATCCAGCAAAGTTTTCTGCATCAGAATCCAAAATTTTTCCATACAGCACACTTTCAGCGCCAGCACGAAAAAAGCAGGCGCGCACCGCCTGCTTTTTTTGTATGCCATGAGTTTTGACTTTTACACAGGTGGTCTGGCAACCACCTTCTCACAAGATTATGATACCTCATTTACGCGCAAAGTGCAAGACGCATCACAAAATTTTCCACACATCACACATGCGCGTTGTGATACTCTTCCGTCTTGCGGATGGCGTCGTCGACGTCGGCGCGGCTGATCGGATATGGCAGATACTGCATGCAGCGATCGGCCATGGTGCCGTCGAGAAGCTTTTCGTAGTCGGCGCTGCCGATCTGGATGTCGATCTCAGCCAGGCTGGTTGGCAGCTCCAGCGCGCGGTTGATCTTAAACTGGCGCTCGAAATCCTCCATGCGCTGCTCATGCATCAGCTGCGGCAGGCAGGCGTAGGCGACGATCTCGCCGTGCAGGTGGTTCTGCTCGCAGGCCGGGATCGGCGTGCTGCCGTAGAAAATGGAGTGTGGAATGGCGCCGTTGTATTTCTCCGTCTCGATGAGGGTGCTGATGATGCCGCCGGTGATGATGATGTTCAACACGATCTGCTTCAGTGCTTCGCTGATGCGCTGGTTCTTGCAATCCTCGTAGGCCTGCACAGCATATTTGAACAGCGGCTCGCCGCAGTGCTTGGCGAGGTCGACGCCGATCATGTTGGAATGATCGAGCTCGTCGTTCATCGCAGAAAATGATGGCTCGTAGGCTTTGCTGAAGGCGTCGCCAATGCCGGCCCAGATGTATTCCAGCGGCGCCTTGCTGATGATGTCGAGGTTTATGAAGGCATGCTTGGCTGGTTCCTTGCGATAGTGGAAGCCAGCGAGGCTGCGGTCTGGCTTGTGCATGACGCAGACAAGGTGACCGCCGCGCAGTTGGAAGCGATCGTCGGGAAGGTGAAGATCGGTTTGTCGAGCTTGTCGGCAGCCGTCTTGCAGGTGTCTGTCGCGCGCCCGCCGCCGACAGCGAAGATCATATCGGCAGCCTGCACGTCCGGATTTGCGCAGAGGGCGTCTGCCGCTTCATAGGTGACGTCGTCGCCATATTTGAGAAAGCCGGTGATCTCAATATCGCTGCCAGCGACGCCTGCGAGCAGATCCTCTTTCGCCGCTGCCATGGCTTTTTCGCCACCGATGACGATGGCCTTTGTGCCGTACGGACGGCAGATATCCGGCACTTTTTTTGTACACATCGCTGCCGCCGATGCTATAGGATGGAAGGAATACGGATTGCGTTTCCATAAAAACAACTCCTTTGATTGACTGTTATAGAACAATTATAGAGCGTTCTGTATAAATACGCAAGGTGAATGGTGCGAAAGCATCAGAGAGAGTGGCCTGGGCCACAAGGTGAATGACGCGGAAGCGCCAGCGAGATTTTTGAAAAAAAATTGTGTTCACCTTCTGTCAATTCTCGAGCAGCGTGCTATAATAAGAGACACCAAACAGGATCTCTATAGAAAGGAAGGAACATTTTCTATGATCGAAAATAAAGAAGTACATCTCAAGGCGCTGCGCGAGATCTTCGGCAAAGAGCGCGTGCTCCACGAGCCTGTCGACTGCTTCGGCTACAGCTACGACGCCTCGCCGGAAGCCCTCAATCCTGACGAAACACCAGACTTCGTCTGCAAGGCCCACACAACCGCCGAAGTCTCCGCCCTCATGAAATACGCCAACGCCCACAAAATCCCTGTGATCTGCCGCGGCACCGGCAGCGGACGCTCCGGCGGCGTCATCCCTGTGCAAGGCGGCATCGTGCTGATGGTCGACGAAATGAACCAGATCGTCGAGCTCGACGAAAAAAATCTCACATTGCGCGTGCAGCCTGGCGTCATCACCAAGGACATCCACGATTTCTGCGCCGCCCACGGCCTCTACTATCCACCAGAGCCATCCAGCTATAAATATTCCACGATCGGCGGCAACATCGCCGAAAACGCCGGCGGCATCCGCGCCGTCAAATACGGCGTCACGAGCGATTATGTGCTGGGGCTGGAGGTCGTGCTCGCTGGTGGCGACGTCATCCACACCGGTGGCAAGCTCATCAAAAACGTCACCGGCTACAACATGACCCAGCTCTTCGTCGGCTCCGAAGGCACCCTCGGCATCATCACCGAAGCCACCCTCAAGGTCATCGGCCGACCAAAATACGTGAAGAGCGCCATGGCCACCTTCAAGAGCGTGGCCGACGCCTGCACCGCCGTCGGCGACTGTCTCAAAAGCGGCGTCACACCGACAGCCGCCGAGCTCATGGACAAGCTCTCCTGCGAAGCCACCGCGAAATTCAACGATTTTCCGATCGCCGATAACGTCGGCGCCATGCTCGTCTTCGATCTCGACGGCAACACGCCGGAGATCTGCGCCGCCGATATGGCCATCCTCGAGGACGTCTGCCGCAAGGACGGGGCGCTCGATTTCACCCTCGCTGCCGACGACGCTGAGCGCGAGCATCTCTGGAACCTGCGCAACAAGCTCTCGACGGCGCTGAAATCCCTGGCGCCGGATCGCGTTGGCGAGGATATCACTGTGCCCCGCGCTGAACTGCCGCACGTCTGCACCGAGATCATCAACATCTGCGCCAAATACGGCTTCCAGGTGTCGATCTTCGGCCACGCCGGCGACGGCAACCTGCATCCATCGCTGCTCTGCGACATGGGCGCGCCCGGCGTGCCGGAAAAAGTCCACGACTGCGTCGGTGAGATCTTCCAGCTCGCTGTCGACTGCGGCGGCAAGCTCAGTGGTGAGCACGGCATCGGCATCTCCAAACAGCCATACATCAACATCGCTCTGGAAAAAGAAGAGATCGACGCCTCGCTCCTCATCAAGCAGGCGCTGGATCCAAATAACATCCTCAATCCTGGCAAAATCTTTGGGCGGTGATGATCATGGAACACAACCAGCATTACGAAAAACTCAAAGCCATCGTCGACAAATGCGACCGTTGCGGCGCCTGCACCACCGTCTGCCCCCTCTATAAAGTCGACCGCAAAGACCGCGCCACCTCGCGCGGCAAAATCGCCATCGTGCGCGCCCTCCTCGAGGACAAGCTCGACGGGAATGAAAAAGCGCTGCGCCACGCCCTCGATTACTGCCTGCTCTGCAAAGCCTGCACAGAAGTCTGCCCAGGCAAGGTCATGACCGACCAGGCCATGATCGAAATGCGCCAGTGGCTGCGTGAGGACCACGGCCTCTCGCCAAAATACCGCCTCATCGGCGGCTTCATGTCCTCGAGCCCGCTAAAGACCGTCAGCCGTCCTTTCATCGGCATCGCGCAGGGGCTGCAGTTTCCGAAATTGACCCGCGGCCTGCTGCCAGCGAACCACACCGCGCCAGAGAGTATGCGCCACGCAGGCTACCAGGGCCATAGGCCAGCGTGCCCAGCGGGCCCGGCAATTTTTTCCCGACGCGAAGCTAGTCCAGACGGAAAGCCTGCGGAAAAGTGCCGCGTTGACCTTGGAAAAGTGAAACGCGTGGCCTATTTTAAAGGCTGCGCCATGAAGCTCTTCTTCAAAAATGCCAGCGATGCATCGATCGCGCTCATCGAAAAAACCGGCCGCTCCGTCGACGTGCCGACCGTTGATTGCTGCGGACTGCCGCAACAATCCCACGGCATGATCCCGCTGGCAAAAAAAATGGCGCGCCACAACATCGAAGTCCTGCAGGACTACGACCTCATCATCACCGACTGCGGCAGCTGCGGCGCCATGCTTAAAGAGTACGGCGAGCTCTTCGCCGACGACTTCACCATGAAAGAAAAAGCCCGCGCCTTCAGCCAGAAGGTCATGGGCCTCTCCGAATATCTCTACGCCGTCGGCTACGAGCCAACGCCGCGCAAGGAGCTGCGCGTCACTTACCACGCCTCCTGCCATCTCAACCGCGGCCAGGGCATCCACAAGGAACCACAGGCTCTGCTCGAAAAAGCCGTCACCTATCTGCCAGCGGAAAACGCCACCATGTGCTGTGGCGGCGCCGGCACCTTCCAGATCGATTTTCCGGACACCTCCGCGAAAGTCCTCGACAATAAATACAAGGATTTCAAAGCCACCGGCGCTGATATCGTCGTCGCCGAATGTCCAAGCTGTCTCATGCAGCTCGGCAAACTCGAACGCTACAAGGATCTGCAGATCCTGCACATCAGCCAGGTGCTGTGAGCAAACAACAAACCCCGAGCGATCGCCCGGGGTTTGTCAATTCAATCCTCACATTTGTCCATATGCGGCAGGAGCTCGCCGCTAAGGAGCCGCAGCAGCTGGTCGGCGAGCAGATCGAGATCCACACTCGGTTTGCGGCTGGCGTCGATGAGCACGCCGACGATGGCGCTGGAATAAAACGTCAGCGCCGTTTCCAGATCGCTGGCGTATCTGATCTGCGGCTGGCTGTCGCTGCGGCGCAACAGCTCCGCGAAATACGTGCGCGCGGCGTCAAAAAAGATGCGCTCCGCTTCCTCGCGCTTGCGCGACGCCATGAGCTGCACGACAAAATCCGGCTTGTCTTCGATCGTCGAGAGCATCACACGGATGGCATCCTTCGGCGTTTTGGCAGCGAGTGTCTCTGCCAGCAGCGATTCCACACGCTGGGCCATGAGCCATTCCAAAACCTCGAGCAGATCCTGAAAATGATAGTAAAACGTCTGTCTGGTGATGCCGCAAATACCGACAACGTCCTTCACCGTCACCTTGTCGATCGGTTTCTGCTGCGCCGCCAGCAAAAATGCTTCGGCGATTGCTTTTTTTGTGACTCCTGCCATCGTATCCGCTCCTTTCCGCTGAATGTTTTTATCTTATCATATTTTTTGAGCTGCGCACAAGCGCACACATGTAAAGATTGGATGACGCAGAAAAGGCCGAAGAACATCGCGCGTTCTCCGGCCTCCGGTTCAAAAGAATCGTTTTATTTCACAGTGATCAGCTCATACTTGCGGCTGCCGAGCCCGATCTTTTCCGCGTGCTCAAGGCAGGTTTTGTACTCAGCGTTCGGCGTGACATTTTCAAAATGATCGTGATGATCGCAGAAATCGTCCTTTTCCATCTGCTCAGTGAGCTGGGTATTTGGCAGCGGCTCCTGCGCCAGGCAGGCGTCGGCGCAAGCCTGGTCGACTGCCAGCGGATCGAAGGATGCGAACATGCCGATATCCGGCAGCATTGGCGCGTCGTTGCCGCTGTGGCAGTCGCAGTTTGGCGACACGTCGACAACGATGTTGACATGGAAGCTTGGGCGGCCATAGACAACAGCCTTGGCGTATTCTGCCATGCGGCGGTTGAGATCCGCATTTGCGCCACGACGGGCAAAAGTCGATCGCGTCGAAGTTGCAGGCGCCCAGACAACGACCGCAGCCCACACAGTTTTCAGTGACGGTCATTTTCTTCGTTGCTTCGTCAAATTGCAGGCCGTTGTTCGCACATTCACGCAGACAGCGTTTGCAGCCGCGGCATTTTTCCGGATCAATCTGCGCCTTGCCGTTGCAGTGCTGCTCCTGCTTGCCGGCGCGGGAACCGCAGCCCATGCCGATGTTCTTGATCGCGCCGCCAAAGCCGGTGAGCTCGTGGCCTTTGAAATGCGCCAGCGAGATGAAAATGTCAGCGTCCATGATCGCATGGCCAATGCGCGCTTCCTTGACATATTCGCCGCCAACAACCGGCACTGCAATGTCGTCTGTACCCTTGAGCCCGTCGCCGATGATCACCGGACAACCAACCGTCAGCGGTGTGAAGCCGTTTTCCCAGGCGCAGTAGAGATGCTCGATGGCGTTCTTGCGAAATCCCGGATACATCGTGTTGCAGTCGGTGAGAAATGGCTTGCCGCCGCGGGCTTTGACATAATCCACGATCGCCTTCGCATAATTTGGACGCAGATAGCTCATGTTGCCGAGCTCACCAAAATGCATCTTGATCGCGACAAATTTTCCATCCATGTCGATCTCGCCGAGCCCAGCCTTGTCGATCAGGCGGGAAAGCTTGTGGGCAGGGCCTTCATCCACCTTGCAGCGAAAATCTGTAAAATAAACCTTGCTTGTGTTTTCACTCATAATAGATCTCTCCAATCTCTAGACAATGTGAGCTGATTTCTACTTTAAGGATAAACCTTCACCGCCTGATTCGTCAATCTTTTAGCGATGACAAAAAATCGAGGCCTGCGATCAGTCGCAAGCCTCGAGATCAGATGATTCAGCTGCGCGCTTTCCAGCCAGTGAGCAGCGCCGAATTGATGATGACGATCACGCTGCCGGCGTTGTGCACCAGCGCGCCGACAACAGGATTGAGAATACCCGTGATCGCCAGAATGATGGCGACAAAATTGAGCGTCATCGAAAAGGTGAGATTGCATTTGATGGTGAACATCATGCGCTTGGCAAGCTTGAACAGATGCGGCAGCTCGCTGACCTTGTCGTCGACGAGGGCAATATCCGCAGCATCCACAGCGATGTCCGAACCAACGCCGCCCATGGCGATGCCGACGAAGGCTTTCTTGAGCGCCGGCGCGTCGTTGATGCCGTCGCCGATCATGCAGACCGCTTCGCCCGCGCTTTGGTAGCGCTCAATCTCCGCCAGCTTATCCTTCGGCAGACAGCCAGCGCGTACCGCATCGATGCCAAGCTTCCCCGCCATATGGCGCGCAGCGTTTTCGTGGTCACCAGTGAGCAGGATTGGCGTCACGCCGCAATCCTTGATCGCGTGGATCATCTCTGCCGCATCCTCGCGCAGCGTATCAGAAAGCGCGATCACACCAGCCGCAGCGCCATCCACCGCCACATAGGTGAGCGTGCTGCCCTGAGCGAGATGGGCGCGCGCCTGCGCTTCTGCTTGTGGCGAAAGAGCGATGCCGTGATCAGCGAGCAGCTGCGCATTACCAGCAAGAACAGCGTGCCCTTCCACCTGCGCCAGAATACCGCGGCCAGGAACCATCTGAAATTGCTCCGGCTGAGCAGCGGATCGTCCGAATTCCTCGCGAAAACTTTTCACGATCGCTTTTCCCAGCGGATGCTCACTGCGCAGCTCCGCACTGCAGGCAAGACGATACAACGTTTCTCGCTGCCAGCGCTCAGCAAACGGCTCCACAGCCACAACCTCCGGCGTGCCATAGGTCAGCGTGCCCGTCTTGTCGAAAGCGATGTGGCGCACATTCGCGAGACGCTCGAGCGCATCGCCCTCGCGCACCAGAAAACCATGCTTCGTCACATTGCCAACCGCCGCCATGATCGCCGTCGGCGTCGCCAGAACCAGCGCACACGGACAGAACACAACGAGAATCGTCACCGCACGGATGATCTCACCTGTAAAAATCCAAGTGAGCAGCGCCGCCGACAGCGCGATCACAACGATCCACGTCGCCCAGCGATCAGCAAGATTGACGATCTTCGCCTTGCCGGCGTCGACCGACTGCACAAGCCGGATCATGCGCTGGATGGCACTGTCTTCGCCAACCTTCGTCGCGCGCATGTCAAACGCGCCGAACTGATTCACCGTCCCCGACGATACGTCGTCGCCGACGCCCTTGTCCACCGGCAGCGATTCGCCAGTCATCACCGCCTGATTGATCGACGTCTGACCACTCGTGATCACGCCATCCACCGGCACCGTTTCGCCAGGCAGCACACGCAGCAGATCGCCGATGACAACCTGCTCCGCCGGGATCACCGTTTCGCGCTCACCATCCAGACGCCGTGCCGTGCGCGGCGTCAGATGCACAAGCTTTTCAATCCCGGCGCGTGCACGCGCAACAGTGAGCTCTTCCAGCAACGCACCCAGCTGCATAATGAATGCAACCTCGCCAGCCGCAAAATCCTCGCCAATGATGATCGACGCGACCAGCGCCAGCGACACAAGCACATCCGCCTTGATGTCAAAAGCCGTGACCAGCCCAATGATCGCTTCCAGGATGATCGGGATCCCGCAGAGAATGATCGCCACCCAGGCCGGATCCACACCGCCGATCCTCAATCCGACAATGCTCGCCACAAGCGCGATCCCGGAAATGATCAGAAATACAATGTCGCGTTTTGTTCCGCCCCACTCGAGCAGAGCCTCCAATTTTTCAATCATGAGATGTCCCTCCCTTGTTTGCTTCAGCTTACACATGTAGTATACCCATGGGGGTATGGGCATGTCAAGAACAAAATAATAGGATCCGACGTCCATCGACACCGGATCCTTTCATTTTCCTTCATTATATATCAGTTCATGTTCGCGAAACGCTCCACGGCTTTCGTAAAACTGGCGATCGTCTGGTCGGCGTCGCCGTGCTCAATACCATCGCGCACACAGTGCTGAATGTGCCCCTCGAGCACCACCTGACCAGCCTTGTGCAGCGCGCGCTTGGCGGCGTTGATCTGCGCCAGCACATCCTCGCACGGCACATCCTCGTCGATCATACGGTCGATGGCCTGCACCTGGCCGATGATCTTCGCGAAGCGCCGGTGCAGATTCTCAGAATCCATGCATTGTTTCATCAGCGTCACCTCTTTGCTGTGGTCTCTTTCTATCATCCACCAAAACGCCGACGCTGTCAAGTGGATCAGAGGATCGTCGTCAAGAGGATCACCGCGATCGTTTCCACCTGCTCAACAGCACTCGCGATGAGCTTGCCCTCCGGCGTCTGCGCGAGATTTTTCAACCGCTCTTTCATGGCGCGGCGCTCGTCTTTCGAGAAATGCTCCTTGAGATCGTCACTCTTATCCAGAAGCACAGCCACCACCGCCGTCTCTGCGTCGACAGGATCGTCGTCCAAAAGCTCCGCGCGCAGATTATCCACGACAGCGCGCACCGCTTTTTTCCTTCGGCGCCGGGCTGCGATCTCTGCCAAGAAATCCGCTTTCGACCATTTCTGTCAGTCCCTGCGCACGCAGCGAATCCATCACGCCGTCAAAAAGCGCATTGAATCGCTTGCCAGTGATGCTCATATAAAAATCGTTGACGATCCAGTTCGCCTTCACCGGCTCCTTCTCGCGAATGTAGTCGTAAAGCGGCGCCAAATAATCCAGCTCCCGCGGAAGTTTTTCACGCGTCGTCGCGCGCTTGTCGCGGATCTCGATCACGCCCGCCTGCGCCAGCTCGATCACCCCGCCAGCGATGAGACAGATCGCCCCGTTTTGGTCAAACGTGGAAAGCTTGCCCTTGTCGTTCACAGCGAGGGTGAGAAATTGTTGTGTAATGGAAAGATCGATCATGACAAAAACCTCCTTCAATAATCGTGGTTGATTTCCTTGTTCTCATTATACAAAAAAACATTTCTCTGTCAATAGCCCACACAAAAAAGCGCGTGCGATCGTCGCACGCGCTTTTCCATCAAGAACGCCCCAACTGCCAGGCAGCGCTCTCGTTTTGCAGCGCCACCATACGCTTGTAAAGTCCGCCCTGCGCCATCAGTTCTGACGGCGTGCCTTCCTGGGCAACGCGACCGTCTTCCAGCACGACAATATGATCCGCGCCAGCCACTGTGCGCATACGATGTGCAATAACAAGCACGGTTTTTCCGCGCAAAAGCTCCGACAGCGCCGCCTGCACAGCGCTCTCATTTTCTACATCGAGGCTCGCTGTCGCTTCATCCAAAAGCACCACCGGTGCATCCTTGAGCAACGCACGCGCGATTGAAATCCTCTGACGCTCACCGCCAGAAAGCGTCGCGCCGTTTTCACCGATGACCGTATTATAGCCATCCGGCAGCCGCTGCACAAAATCATCGCACTGCGCCGCACGCGCTGCGTACAGCACCTCTTCGTCAGACGCCCCGCGACGACCAAGCCGGATATTTTCCATGATCGTATCACGGAATAGCACCACGTCCTGGAAAACCATTGCATAATAAGTGAGCAGCGTTTCCGGATCGATGGTGGATATATCCACACCGCCCAACGTAATGCGGCCACTTCCAACATCCCCAGAAACGCGCCGCCAGCTTGCAGGCAGTGGATTTCCCGCCGCCAGACGGCCCAACAAGCGCCGTCACGTCGCCTTGCTTGGCAGTAAAACTGACATCCTCAAGCACGCCAGCCCCGTCCTGATAGGCAAACTGCACGTGGTCAAAGACAATGTCAAAATTCTTCGGTGAAAAATCCTCACTGCCAGTTTGCAGCGGTTGTTCAAGAATGGCACGCATACGCGCGATTTGCAGCTTTGTTGAAAAGGTTGCAGCGATATTTTGCAGCACCACACCGAGCGGATCATAGAGCCGCGCCGCCGCAAAGAGAAACCCCAGGTAATAAAGAAACGACAGCTCTCCAGCCAGCAAAAGCCCAGCACCAACAAGCACCGTCGTCGCCAGCCCCAACCGCAGAAACGCCTGCGCCGAGCAAACAAACACGCCCGTTGCCAATTCCGAATGGATGGCTCCGCGCTCCATCTTCGTGAGCTTTTCATTCAGCTCGCGAAGATAAGCCTCCTGTCTGCTGCAGGCGCGAATATCGCGCACCGTTTCCAGCCCTTCCTGGATGCAGTCGCTGACAGCGCGCTTGCCCAGAATATTTTGCGTGCCAAATTTGTCCTGAATCTTTTTCGATCCTGCTGTCAAAAGCACCGCTACTGGTACAACCCAGAGCACCGCCAATGCCATTCGCCAGTCAAAGCAGAACATGCAAACACCGATCACCGCCGTTGAGAAAAGCGAAGCAAACAACTGCGGCACATAATGAGAAAACATCTGATCCAACGACGAGCAGTCGGCGATCATCGTCGCTGTCAGGTCGCTGAGATCACGCTTGCCAAAAAACGACAGCGGCAGCCGACGCAGCGTCTCCGCTAAACTCACCCGGCGGTTGGCGCTTTCCTTGTAGGTCGCCAGATAAAGCGAAGCATACTGAAACCAATGCAGCACAAAGAGCAGCACCAAAACAGCCAACCCGCTGCCAGCGATCGTCCAAAATTGCGACATTGCCGTCGTGCGATCAGCCATCACTTCCAAAAAATGCATGATCGCAAACATCACCACGCCCACCGGAAGCATCAGGCCAATGTTGCAGATAAAGCACCAAACCACCGCTTTGATCAGGTCCTTCGCCCCTTTTTCACTGAGGGCAAACCAATGCTGTAATCTTTCTGTCATTGCAGACACTCCTTTCCGACCTTCCACTGCGCGCTCTTCTGATAATCTGCCCACATGCGCGCATACACGCCAGACTGAGCAAAAAGCGACGGATGGTCGCCACGTTCCACGATCTTTCCATCTTTCAGCACAAGAATCTGATCGGCGTGCTGCACCGTCGACAGACGATGAGCGATCATCAGCACCGTTTTTCCACGCACCAGTGACTCGAACGCTCTCTGTATCTGGTGTTCATTCTCAGGATCAGCAAAAGCCGTTGCTTCATCGAGCACAACGATCGGTGCATCCTTGAGGATCGCACGAGCGAGTGCGATACGCTGCGCTTCACCACCGGAAAGATACACGCCGCCAGTTCCCACCACGGAATCCAGTCCCTGTGGCAGCTTTGCGAGAATATCATCGCACTGCGCTGCGTGTGCCGCCTTCAGCACCTCTTCGCGGCTCGCATTCGGTCGCGCCGCTCGAATATTTTCGAGCAGGCTCTTCTTAAACAGACGTGTATCCTGGAAAACAAACGCCACCTGCTGCATCAGTGCCGCGCTGTCCAGTTTCCGCACATCGACACCACCCACTGAAACGCTCCCAGATTCCACATCCCAAAAGCGCGGAATCAGACTCGCTGCCGTTGTTTTTCCGCCGCCAGATGGCCCCACCAGTGCCACCACCTGTCCAGGCTCTACAGAAAAGCTCACATCGTCCAACGCTGGACGCACAACACCAGGATAAGTGAACCGCACGTGATCAAAAACCACATTCGCATTTTTTGGCTGCTGAACCTCCGCAGGCTCAGCAAGCGGAGCTTGGCCCAAAAATCTCATCCAGCCGCCCAACCGCTTCGTCCGCTTCCATGACCGCTTCGCTCATATACATGATGCGATTGATCATCGCACCACAAGCTGGCGCGAAAATGTGCATAAAATGATAAAATTACTCAGCACCAGCCGCACATCTCCCGCAGAAGCAAAATTAGAGCGCCGCCGGAATAAGCAATGCGAAAGCGCCATTGATGCACGTGAGAAAAACACGTCTGTCCCACGCGACAACTCATCGCGTACTGGCTGGCCAGATCGCTGTAATCCTTGATCGCTGCATAAAACGCCTTGAACGAATACACCGTTTGCTGGAACATTTTCACCACCGGGATCCCGCGCACATATTCCACAGCCTCGCCGCTCATGCGCTCGATCTCCTGCTGATAGCGGTGGAAAAAGCCAGCGTTCTTGCCGCCCATCATGAGCATCATACTCACAAGCGCTAAAACCATCGTCAGCAAACACAGCAGCCCCATCCGCCAGTCAAACCAGACGAGCATGACAATCGCTGCCAACGGCGTCACCACCGTCGCCGCCAGATCCGGCAGCTTATGCGCCAGCAGATCCTCCGTCAGTCCAGCATTGTCATCGATCAATTTCCGCAGCCGCCCAGATTGATTGCCCGTGAAAAAATCCCAGCGGCAGCGCCAGCACATGCGCCATCGTTTGCTGACGCATCGTCCGCGCCGTTCGAAAAGCTGCGATGTGCGTACACATCAACGCTGCAAAATAGACAGCGATGCTTCCTACAGCAAACCACACCGCCCACCCAGCCCCAGCGCCCAATCTCGGCAGCTGCGGCAAAAATCTGGCCAGTTGCAAGCAGCGTCCGCGCCACCAGCCAGACGCATACATACGGCACCAGACCCAGCAGCGCCGAAACCGCCGAAAGCACACAGCCCAGGATTGTCAGACGTTTGTAATTTCCAGCATAACGTAAAATTCTGGACAAACTGCTCTCTTTATTTTTTGTCATCATTCTTTCCTCCTTAACTATTTGCATAAGCTAACTCTCGGTTAAAATGAAATGGGCGTCATGCGCCCATCAGATGCAGCCAGCCAGCAGTGTAAAAATCTCGCAGCTGCGCTACATATTTCATCGCCGCTTCGCGCGGCATATCATGCACCACCACTTCGAAGATCGCGCCAAACATCCCGCTGGCAATAATATGGCAGAGTGTCGGATCAAGCTCCGGCACCCCATGCCCCAAACGTTTCAATACTTCCACATATTGGCAGGTCGACTCCACCTCGATCTCCACCATATCGTGAACAAAATTCTCGTAGCTCGTTCCCTCGGAACGACAGAGCAAAAGTTTCACCGGCGCGCGATGACTGCAAATATAATCCACCAGCCAATCCACATAATCCGCCGACTCCTTGCCCATGTGCGCCGGCTGCTCCGTTTCCGGCAATTCTGCGAACGCGATCTGTGTATTCACAAAACGCCCCATGATTTCTGCTGCGTGTGGCTCCACAATGGCTGCAAAAAGCGCAGCCATGCTGGAAAAATAACCGTAAAACGCACCGGTCGTCACGCCAGCATTTTTCACGATCTGTCTGAGCGAAGCGCCCTGATAACCTTTTTCCAAAAACTCCGTCAGCGCAGCTTCTTTGATACGCTCAAGCGTGAGCGCTGTTTTCTCTTCCACATCGCCCGCCTCCTTATAACAGTGTTATATCACACTGTTATCTTACTGCTAACCGTTATCTTTGTCAAGCAGAAATTACTTTTCGCTAATCTGCGCCCACATAAAAAGCGCGTGCGATCGGCACACGCGCTGGTCGTGATTAATCGCCTGGATACTGATATTTACGCGGCAGCTTGTCCACCTCGTCAGGATCGAGGCCGAGCTCACGCAGACGTTTCTGACGCTCGGCGCGCACGCGCTGCACGATCTTTTCGGCATAAGCGCGTTCTTCTTCTGGCGTGCTCAAGCCTTTGCGCTGAGCAGCAATTTTCAGCAGACGCGCAATGGTTTCATCGTCCACGCCTTGACGCACCAGTCGGCGCAGTCTGCGATGGTCGTCAAAAATGAGACGCCAGTCGGCCGGCGTGTGTGCAATGTCTTTCGCCATTTCCACAGGATGTGCATCGGCGACGCGATAGGTGAGGCTGCCCAAAAGCGGCATGAGAAATACCGTCACTGCTCCGGCTGCCACGAGTGTCGACGCGGTATCCTGCTGCATGGTGCCAGATTTTACAGCGACGCTCGTCACAGCAACGATGATCGGCAGCGCTGTTGTGCAGTAGAGGGCAACGGTGACGCGATGGTGCGAACTCATCGGATTGGCTTTGCGGTCCAGCGTCATTGCGATGAACACAGGCACAGCGCGGATGAGCAAAAGCAGCACGATGAATGTCACGAGCAGCCCCGGCTTTGCCGCCACAGCACCAATATCGATGCCGGCGCCGCTGACGATAAAGAAAACCGGAATGAGAAAACCGTAGCCAACGCCCTCGAGCTTGAGCTCCAATGTTTTCATCCCTTCCGGGATCACGTAGCGCAGGATGAATCCAGCGGCGAACGCGCCCATCACGGCGTCCAGATCGAAAAGCTCAGAAAGCGCCACCAGCGCAACGAGCAGGAGCACCGTCATGCGCATCATCGTCTGCGATGAGGTGTTGGCGTTGGCTGTGAGAAAATTGTACAATTTATGGCCACGCTTTTTCGCTTTCGCCGGCAGACGCGCGGCCATCACGCAGATCAAAAGAAAAATACCGAGGATGATAAAGGTGGCGATGTGCGAACGCACCGATAGGAGCAGCGCCATCGCCAGCACGGGGCCAAGCTCGCCCCAGGTGCCGTAAGCGATGACCGCATCGCCCACCGGCGTGCCCTCGAGATTACGCTCCTTGAGGATCGGCATCAGCGTGCCAAGGGCCGTCGTCGTTAAAACGATGATCGCAGCCGCGCCGTTCATGTCGTGGGTGCTGAAATATGGCACCAGCGTGACGATCGCTGCCGCCAGCGCGATCGTCGCCAACCATGTGGCGAGTCCAACCTTGCCCTGATGGCCGGTAAGCTCTTTCGGATCGATCTCGTAGCCAGCCAGCAGAAAGAGAAACGCCAGCCCCAGCTCGCTCAGAAGTTCGATCGACTGATCCACGTCGATCACCTGTCCCATGTGCGGCCCCATGAGCGCGCCCGCCAACAGAAGCAGCACCGTCTGCGGCACAACCTTTCCCGGGATCATCTGCGTGACGATCGGGCAAAACGCCGCCACGAGCATGATCATTGTCAGGGAAACCAGATCTACTGTCATGTTATTTTTCTCCTTTTTTGATCGTTATCTGATAAGAATATTTTACCCGACGCGCCGACAATTGCCAACACTCTTTGCGCACAAATGAAAAAATCGACAGCCGCTTGTCGACTGTCGCAGTTTTTTCAGTTTTTGCGCGCGAGATAGAAGATCGCTACGCCGAGCACCATCGTGATGCAGTCAAACAGATTGAACGCATCCTGGCTGATCTGTGCGTAAACGAGAGAGAGCAGCCCCATGATCGCAAAGATGAGCCCGAGCACACTCGCCATGCCATTGTTGCCTTTGAGGCAGGCAAAGCCGCAGATGATCGCCAGGATCGCGATCACATACGCAAGCACCATCAGCAGCATCTCGCCGCTTTCCTGTCCCGGCAGCAATCCCTGCACGAGCCCAGCTGCAGCGATCGTGCCAAGGAGCGCGTAGAGAATGCCGTAGACGATCATAATGTAGCCGTACATTTTCAACGAACTTTTGTTACTCAATGTTTCTTCTCCTTATCCATTATACTTTCTACAAAAATTACAGTAAGTATCATAACCCATCATTCGGATTTGCACAATACCCCCCCCCTATATATTCTCAACCACAGCGAACATTTTATGGAAGTTCCTATTTTCCGCAGATATAATTTGTGCTTTCTCACACGAAAAAGCAGAAAAAACGACGCGCAGCGCTGGCTGTGCGTCGTTGGCATTTTATAAAATTTTCTCCAGAAACAGATGGCCGTCGTGGGGCACAGCGCCGCCGACCTTCATGGCGCCGCCGGCAACGATCTTGTAGCCCAGCTTTTCGTAGAGATGCACTGCAGGCTTGTTCTGACTGCCGGTGTCCAGCCGCAATGCTGCGCAGCCAGTTTCCCGCGCTGTAGCTTCAACGTGACGCATCAGCTGCGCGCCGATGCCACGCCCGCTGGCGCTCGGCCGCACCATGAGCAGATGGATCACGCGCACAGCGTCCGCAGGAAGCGCGCGCTGCCAGACGACGTTCGCATATTCCGGCGGCTGCTGGCCGCTCGTGATGACGCTCGCGAGAATGCGACCGTCTTCCTCGTAAACAGTGAGCCCACCATCCGCCAGCGCTTTTTCGGCATCGCGCCGCGTTGGATAGACGCCGCGCTTGAACACCGTGAAGGCCTGCGTCGGATGCGTTTCCTCAAAAGCAAAATGTTCCTCGTAGGCATCTGCGATCTGATCCAGATCTGCCGCTGTCGCTTGCCAGATCATAGCGCCACCTCCTAGAGAATCTTCGGCACGATCTGCGGACCGCAGGATGTGCAGGTACCGGTGTGGACAGAGACCACGCCGCCGCATTTTTCACACGTCCACTCTGCGCGCTCCGCTTCGAGGAAAGCGTCCATGCCGCGTTCGCGCACCGCGCGGATGTTACCGTATGGCGATTCCTTGCGCGGATAGTTGTTCATATAGCGCGTCTCGCGTTCTTCGCAATCCTCGCAAGGGAAGTCCGGGCATTCGTCGCAGAAACGCCAGCCATTTGCCAGCAGCTTTTCGCAGCGGATGATCTTGCATTTCGTGGCGCAGAACGGCGACTTTCCTTCCGTCGTCTCCGCCAGACATCCCGGGCAAGCGCCGGCAGGATCGTGCGCCTTCCAGCAGATGCTGCAATCCAGCCCGCAAGGAGCGATCATTTTTTCTGTGAACATATTGTTTTCCATGAGAATTCCTCCAATCTCTCTTGTACATGCATGAAACAAGTATAACACAGATTCGCTATAAAAAACAGCAGGCCCGAAGACCTGCTGCAGATCGTATGCGTTCTCATTCTGTCAAAAGCCGGCAAAATGCTTCCGGCTCTTTTAGCGGATAGGCGCAGTGATCGTATCCTTCCAGGATCATCTGCCGAAACGGAACGCCTGCGTCTCTCAAACAATCCAGCCCACGTCGAAATGGATCTTCACTCCCATACAACATCAGCAGATCATCCGTCGCAGCAAGCACATCCGCCTGCAGCTGAACGCCTCCCAGGGCATCGCGCACGATGCGCATCACTGTTGGCCAATGGTAATGCGCCAGCACTTCTTTCATCGAGCTACCCACTTCCGGATAACGCTCGTCGATTATCTGCAGTTTTTCCGGCGTTCGTTGCGCACGCCGCACAAGGAGCATTGTCATGCTGAAATTGATCAGCCGAGTAAATGTACCAAACCGTGCAAACGGCGCGCCATCAAAAAACGATCCTGCGAATCTTCAGCCTCTGCATCTGTAAGAGTTCCCAGCCAACAACGCAGCCCAACGATTCTGCGCACAGCGCATGGAGCGCTGAAATGCCATTCGCAGTCAGCGCTTGATACAGCGCCTGCGCTTCTGCACGCGCACCCTGATAATCGTCAGATGAAGCGATGTCGTGACCACCTAACGTCGGCAGTATCAGACAATAATCTTCG
>ENA-OQCL01000375-OQCL01000375.1-human-gut-metagenome-genome-assembly--contig:-NODE-375-length-22190-cov-4.239088_pt1 | contig 22190 bp, 25 predicted proteins | sample MGYA00242502_ERZ504586 | MGnify/ENA primary metagenome ERZ504586 (study PRJEB26092, sample SAMD00036316) | human gut metagenome | host: Homo sapiens | study: EMG produced TPA metagenomics assembly of... | reverse complement strand
GAGCACATAGCTACGTCAGAATTCGGCGGCCTCGGCGAGCTCCGAGTACATCGGTATGCGTATCAGCGCGAACTTCGCGCGCACGCCGGCCTCGCGCATCTTGCGCATGTTGGCGACGCGGCTGTCCGCTATCGTATCTATGCCCGCGGCCTCGAAGGCGCGCGCCACCTCGGCGAAGGCGGAAATCCCCTTCGACACGCCCCAGGCGCTCACGCCGTGCGCCGCGCAGTCCGCGGCGAGCCGCCGTCCGTTATGCTCTATCCTGTCCGTCCTGACTCTCAGCAGCGGGTATCTTTCCTTCTCCCCCGTCATGCGAAACACTCCCAAACAAAAGGATGACGGCGTACATTACCGGCGCGCCGCGCGGCGCGTCATGTTACAATTACATCGTCGGCATAATATTATATAACAAACGCTCAAAAGGAGATGAACGCATGGAAAGACTTCCGGTAGAACCGACTATAACCGACGTAATGAAAGCCAGCAAATTTCTCAGGAACCGCGTGAGGCGCACGCCGGCGGAATACTCTTTCGCGCTCAGCGAAAGGGCCGGCGCGCCGGTGGTCCTCAAGCTCGACAACCAGCAGATCTGCGGCTCGTTCAAGGTGCGCGGCGCATTCTACAAAATGTTCTCGCTCTCCCGCGAGACGCTCGAGCGCGGCGTCGTAACCTGTTCGAGCGGCAACCACGCGCAGGGCGTCGCGAAGGCGGCGGCGGAGCTGCGCGTAAAGTCGTGGATATACGTCCCGGACGTCTGCCCCGAGACGAAGAAGACCGCTATACGCCGTCTCGGCGGCGAATGGGTCGAGCTCGTCGTGGCGAACGGCGACTACGATTTCGCGGAGGGCGAGGCGCGCGCCTTCGCGGCGGAGCGCGGCATGACCTTCATATCGCCCTTCGAGGATTCGGACGTCATAGCCGGGCAGGGCACGGCTGGCGTCGAATTCCTCGCCGACGAGCCGGACATAGAGCTGCTGCTCGTCCCGGCGGGCGGCGGCGCGCTGCTCAACGGCACGGCGATAGCCGCGGCGGCGCTCGCGCCGAAGGCCGAGGTCTGGGGCGTGCAGTCCGAGGCGTCGAACCCGTGGGTGGTCTCGTGGGAAAGCGGCAAGGTAGGCGGCGAATTCACGCTCGCGCAGACGATTGCGGACGGCCTCTCCGGCGCGATACCGCAGAGCATGCTTTCGCTCGCGAAGCAGCGCGTCACGGGAATCATCGAAGTGACGGAGCGCGAGATAGCCGCGGCGATAGCCTTCATGCACCGCGAGCACCACCAGCAGGTCGAGGGCGCGGGAGCCGTCGGCGTCGCGGCTCTGCTCGCAGGCAAAGCCCCGATAAACGGCCGCAAGACCGGCATAATCATCTCGGGCGGCAACATCGACGAAGAAAAGCTGCTTTCGATACTCGAGGAATACGATTAGCCCGGGCGAATAGATATACTCTCTTACGCAAAAATCCGCGCCCGCGTAAAATTATGCAAAAAAGCTGCAAAAAACGCGGGGGTGCGGGCAATGGACGATATTCGCGAAAAGGTAAGGCAGGCGTACACGGAGGCTATCACCTCCGTCTCGAGCGGCGGCGTCGACATAAGCGACATGACCGTCGGCAACTACGACGAGCGGACTCTGCGCGAGACTCAGGTACAGAGCTTCGGATGCGGCGACCCGGTGCGCGCCGCGCTGCTGAAAGAGGGCGAGCGAGTGCTCGACCTCGGCAGCGGGGCCGGCATGGACCTAATACTCGCGGCGAGGAAAGTCGGCCCTTCGGGGCACGTCTACGGCCTCGACATGACGAAGGCGATGCACGACCGCGCGCGGCGCAATCTCGACAAGCTCGGCCTGCGCAATGTGACGCTGCTGCGCGGCTACATCGAGGACATACCGCTCCACGACGGCAGCGCCGACGTGCTCATCTCGAACTGCGTGATAAACCTCTCGCCCGACAAGGACAAGGTCTTCGCGGAGGCCTTCCGCGTGCTGACGAGCGGCGGGCGTTTCTGCGTCTCCGACGTGGTGCTCAACAAGCCCGTCCCAGAAAAGCTGAAGCAGAGCCCCGCGGCGTGGTCCGGCTGAATAACGGGCGCTCTTCCGTCGGAAGAGTACGCCGCGAAGCTGCGCCGCGCCGGATTCGAGCAGGTGAACGTCACGATAACGAAGCCGCACGAGATAAACATAGAAGTGGTCAAAAGCACGGTGAACGACCTCACCGACGAAGACGTCGCCGCGATAGAGGGCGTCTCGTCAAGCGCGCTGATTACCGCGGTGAAGCCGTATACTTGCTAAACTTCTAACAGAAACTATGTCGCCCTGGAAATCTTCTGTCCAGGGCCTCCGTCCTAATCGTTAGAGACATATACGAAGCTAATGAGTCACTTTGCTGTCTCTAACGTTTTATGACAGAGGCCCCTGACAGAGGCATTCAGGGGCGACATAAGTTTGGTTATAAAGTAAAAACACTATAACGGCGACGCGACGCGCAGATTCCGGACAAAGCGAAAGCCCCGCAAGCGCGGGGCTTTTCTCATATCTTCCTGTATTCCGCGCGGCGCTACTTCAGCGACGGCATCGGCGGGACTTTGAGCTCGGGCACGGGGCCGACGACTTCCTTCGTCGCGTCGAGCTCGAGGTCGAAGAGCGCCTGCGTTATGCGCATTTGCAGAAGGTCGTCGGTCTCGTAGCTTATCGAGAAGCGTTTGTAGCCGAACTTCTCCGCGAAGAACGAAAGATTCGAGTTCTCGCGCCCCGCGGCGTTCTGGAAAGTTTTGTAAAGCGCCTCTATGAAGTCCGTTTCGTTGAAGAACGGGTCTTCGTCTACCAGCATGAGGACCTTGCACTCGTCCACAAGGACGTTCTCGCGCCATATATCGCAGAGCGTCAGCCCCGCCATCAGCCCGGGGTATTTGTGCAGCAGACGCAGCACGGACTGTTCAAGCTGCTCCGAATAGGCGAATACCATCGTGAAGCCCAGCTCTATCGAGCTGTTTCTCACGGGGTCAATGATGTTCTGGCGCGCCATCGTGCCGATGCTGCCGTTCTGAAAGCTCCTCATGTATAGAAACTCGCTCTTCATCTCGAGCGCGAGCCCGGCGAGGCCGCCGAGCGTCGGATTGCAGAGAGAGTTGACCGTGACCGGAGAGTAATCCTTGCCGTAAGGAACCCACGGCGCGATGTCGAGGTCTATGTTCTGATCCCAGTATGGAAGAACGGAATTAGCCATTGCCGCAGCCTCCTTTTATAAACTTACGCCGATTATATCATCTGCGGCGCGCGCGGTAAATCGCGCGGCGGGCGGCGGCGCGCACGAAAAAGGCGCGCCGGAGCGCGCCGTTTCGTCCGTCATCTTTCCATGTGCCACTTTGCGAAAAGCTCCTCGACCGTCATCTCCTCGCGGATTCCGTAGCGCGTCAGCGCGAAGTCGTATTTCACGGGGTCGTCCGGCGAAACGTCTCTGAAGTTCCGCGTTATCTCCGCCGCGGCCTTCCCGCTCGCGCTCTTCATCGAGCAGAGGCCGAGCGTCGAGGATATGTTGAACATGTGCGTGTCGAGCGGTATCAGCAAATCGGCGGGAGAGACGTTGTGCCAGCCGCCCGGGTCAACGTCGTCGCGCCGCACCATCCAGCGCAGGAAGAGCGCCATGCGCTTGCAGGCGCTGCCCTTCGAAGGGCGCGGCAGCAAATACAGATTGTCCTGCCCCGTGTAGCGGCAGAAGGCGAGCGCGAGATTCTCCATCGCCTCGGCCATGTCGCCGCGCCAGCCCGCGAGGAACAGATTTTCTATCGAGCCGTGTTCGCGCAGCGCCGCGCCTATCGCGTCGAGAAACGCGCAAATCTCCGCGCAGCCCGTGAAACGGTGGACGAAGCCGCAGAGCGCAGCCTCGTGGTCTCGGTAGGACGTACCTTTTAGATATTCCGCGGGATGAGGCCCGAGCGTATCGAGGACGCGCGAAACGCTCTTCAATATATGCGCGACGCGCCCGTAGGCGAGGCCCGAGGCTATGAGCCCGACTGCCTCGCGGTCGACGGTATCCTCGTAATCGTATAAAAACTGCAGAGGGTCGGGCGAGACGTACTCGCGCCTGTTGTAGTCCTCGTAAATCTTTTCAAATATGCCGCGGCTCGCCGTGCGGGACTCGCGTGTTTCAAGCGGCTTCACGGCGTTACTTGAGCGCGTTGAAGCCGAAGGTCGGCGCGGTCTTGGGCGATTTGCCCTTTTTCACGAGGTGGTAGCCCGCGTAGGTCAGCGGCGCGGCCTCCTTGAACCACAGCGCGCTCTGCACCTCGCCGACGAAAAGCACGTGGCTCGGCATATCGAGCGTCCGGACGACCTTCGCGTCGAAGGCGGCTATCGACCAGTCCTTTATGAGCGGCGCGCCGGTCGGGCCGGGCTCGTACTGCACGTTCGCAAACTTGTCGATGTCGCGCCCGGACTTAAAGCCGAACTGTCCGATGAAGGTCATCGGAACGTCTTCTTCGAGCACTGCGACGGAGAATATTCCGCTCTTCTGTATAAGCTCCGTCGTCAGGTTCGCCTTGTTGAGGCAGGTGGCTACGCAAAGCGGCTCGGAGGTTATCTGCATCACGGTGTTCGCTATCTGTCCGTTGAGCCTGCCGCCCTCCGCCGTGCTCACAATGTACATACCGTAAGTGAGAGAAAAAAGCGCCTTCATATCCAAAACCTGTTCCATATCCGCACCCCCCGTATAAAATTAGTGCGCGGCGTGCGCCGCGCACTTTATTGTAATTTTGTTGGATTTATCTAGCCGCGAGATCCCTGTCTATCATAGAGAGCGAAATCGGGGTTTCGCCGAGCTTCCTGAACTTGGCGAGAATCGCCGTCGCGGTCTCTTCCTCTTCGACCTGCTCGTTGACGAACCAGCCGAGCATCTCGCGCGTCGCGTGGTCCTTCATCGCCTCGGCCTGCTCGACGAGCCCGTATATAAGCTGAGTGACCTTCTCTTCGTGACCGAGCGTCTGCTCAAAGACTTCCGTCGCGCTCTGCCATTCGCTGCGCGGGGCGGCGATGGCTCCGAGCGTCACGCGTCCGCCGCGGGCCACGACGTAGTCGAAAAGTTTCATCGCGTGCTCCTGCTCCTCGCCGGCCTGCTTGCGCATCCAGTGGGCGCAGCCGGGAAGGTCGTTGGCCTCGAACCACGTCGCCATCGAGAGATAGAGATACGCGGACTCGAACTCTGCCTGAATCTGTCCGTTAAGAGCCTGTTCCATCTTCGCGTCGATTACCATATTGATCACCTTTCTGCTGTTGATATTCTAAATAAAAATCATTATCAATATAATAACCCATTCAGCTCGAAAGTCAAGCAAAATCTGACCTTTACATTATACTATGAAAGTTCATATTTTCATGACGGCGCCGTCGGAAGCAGACGAAGCGAGTTTTGCGTAAACTCCGAGCCAGCCGTCTGGAATTTCCTTATGCGGCGGACACCAGTCCTTCATGCGCGCTGCAATCTCCTCTTCGCTTAACGCGACGGAGAGCGTTTTATTCTCGATGTCTATCGTTATTGCGTCGCCGTCGCGCAGCGCCGCAAGCGGGCCGCCTTCGGCGGCTTCGGGCGATATGTGCCCGACATAGCAGCCGTTGTTCGTCCCGGAGAAACGCCCGTCGGTTATCAGGGCGACCTTCTTCGCAAGCCCCATGCCGTAAAGGAATTTCATCGCGTGGAACATCTCGCGCATACCCGGTCCGCCCTTCGGCCCCTCGTAACGGACGACGACGACGTCGCCGGCCTTAACGACGCCGTCAAGTATCGCTTTGTTGGCTTCTTCTTCAGAGTCGAAGACACGGGCAGGGCCAGTGAACTTGAACATCTCGCGCGCCATTGCGGCCGGTTTCGCCACTGCTCCGTCGCGGGCAAGGTTGCCGCGCAGGAGACATAGCCCTTTTTCCCGGCTGAATGGTTCGTCCGCAGTCTTTATCACGCGCCTGTCTTCTCCGTATGGATTCACCGCAGATTCGAGATTCTCAGCCACGCTGCGCGAAGTCGCAGTCACAGCGCCGGTGTGCAGGAAAGATTTCAGCTCGCGCATGACCTGCGGCACTCCGCCAGCACGGTAGAAAGCCTCCATGTCGAATTCGGATGCGGGGTTGACCTTGGCGACGAGCGGAATTTTTTCGCTCAGTTCGTCGATCTTAGCAAAAATGCGCTTCGGGTCGAGCCCGGCTTCCGCGGCAATCGCGCAGAGATGCATGACGCAGTTCGTCGAAGCCCCGGTGCCAAGCATTACGGCAATCGCGTTCTCAAGAGCTTCTTCCGTTATCACGCGGCGCGCGGTAACGCCTTTTCTGACAAGCTCGACTATCGCGCGGCCCGCCGCCTCCGAGCTGCGCATACGATCCGCATAAACGGCCGGGATCAGCGCGCTACCCGGCAGAGACATCCCCATCGCCTCGGCAAGCGCGCACATCGAATTCGCCGTCCCGTAGAAAGAGCACGAGCCGCAGCCGGGACAGGCCGTATCTTCAAGACGGCGGAATTCGCGCTCGTCCACTTTCCCAGTACGCAGCATTCCGACTGCTTCCGCGACCGAGGTCGAATCGCTCTTACGCCCGTCGAACTCCGCGCCTCCCTGCATCGGCCCGCCGACTGCAAGCACGGCCGGAATGTCGAGCCGCGCCGCCGCCATCAGCATACTGGGGATTATCTTATCGCACGAGCCGAGCATTACCAAGCCGTCGACAAGATGCGCGCGCGCCATCGTCTCGACGCTTGCAGCGATGAGCTCACGCGATGGAAGGATATATTTCATTCCTTCGTGCCCGCTCGCGTAAGCGTCGCAGGCGCCTATGACGCCGAACTCGACCGCTGTGCCACCGGCCCTGTATATTCCCTTCTTCACGAATTCCGCAACCTGCCTGAGATTGTAGTGTCCCGGCACCAGCTCGCTCCACGCGTTGGCTATGCCGATAACAGGCCCGCGCAGCTCATCCTGCGAAAATCCCATCGATTTGTACAGCGCGCGGACTTCTGCCAAAAATTCACATTTCCGAGCAAATCGGAGCTTCCATGTTTCATGAAACGCACCACTCCCTCTCTTAACATGATGATAACACGCCGGGAACGCAAAAAGCCGCCGCTCTTCGCGCTTTGACTGACGCGGTAATTGGGGTGAAAAATATTTGTGATCACTTAAATAACTGATTCCGGGAGGTGCCGGAGTGGAAATAAGACCGGTAACAATCAGGGATGCCGAGGCAATAGCTGAAATCAGAAGGCAGGACGGAGTACGCGAGGGCGTGCTTGGCCTTTCGAGCGAGCGGGTAAGCGTGACGGAGAACTTCCTGCGTTCGTTCGGCGAAAAGGACAGGGGCTTCGTCGCCGTCGAGAACGGCGAGATAGTCGGCTTCGCCGTCATGATCGCCAACAAAGAGGAATGCCGCGCGCACAGCGCGGCGCTCGCCGTGATGGTGGACAGGGACTTCCACCAGCGCGGCATAGGCGGCCGGCTGCTTTCCCGCATCACGGAGTGCGCCGACTGCGAGCTCGCGTTCCACCGCCTGGAGCTGCTTGTTCTGACGGACAACGAGCAGGCGATAAAACTTTATAAACGCCACGGCTTCGAGGTCGAGGCAAAAAAGCATCACGCGGCGGTGGTAAGGGGACGTTTCGTCGACGAATACCTCATGGGCCGCCTGCGCGCGAAGGAGGCGGCGAAATGAGGATACGTCCCGTAAAGCCCGGCGACGCTGCGGCGATCAACCGCATCAACGAGAACGTCCAGACGCAGAACATATTCAGCAATATCGCAAGCCACCAGTTCGACGACGCGGAAAAACTTATCGCGGGGCTGACCCAGTTCGACCACTTGCTTGTTCTGGAGACGGAGACGCCGCCGCTTGAGATATGCGCCGCCGCCCTGCTCCGCGTCAGCCCGCAGATATACCGCCGCCGTCTGGCGACGCTGCGTATAATCGTCGATAAGAAATGGCAGGGGCAGGGGCTCGGAAAGGCGCTCGCCGCGGCGGCTATCGACCTCGCCGACAACGAGCTTATGATAGAGCGCGTGGAGGTTGAGATTCCGACGGAGAACGTCGGCGCGCTCAAACTCTGTAAGTCGGCAGGTTTCCGCGTCGAAGGCGTCGCGCGCGACTGGCTGCGCACGCTAGACGGCAAATACGCCGACGCGTACTTAATGGCCCACTGCCGCGAAGCGAAGTAGAATCGTTAGACAAAAGCTGAAAATTTTAGGGGCCGCAAGGCCCCTTTTTGGGCAGAGCACAGCCGCTTTTGAAATTAATTAGGGGAAAATAAAGAGCAGCGTCTCTTTGCTGAAAAATACGCCTGCACATGGCGGCCGTGCTGGAATCTTTGCAGGCAAAACCCAATCACAAATCTTAAAAGATTTTGGAAAGCAAAATAACGCGAAGGACGACGTAATCAGCTTCGGCGAGCAGGCCCCGTCCATCCTTTGCTGCCCGGAGAAGATTATTTCATGCGTTCCGTTCTCCGGCATCGCGCGTAGCCGCCTCCTGCTTTTTCTTTCCACGGCGCACAGCTATAATAGCGGCGGCGGCGACTGCCGCCTGGGGAGGATTTTTTATTATGGCGGACGCTTTTGTTGTTTCTGCTCCGGCTCTGGCTTTCGTCTGTTTTATGGTTTTTCTCGCGGGGTTCGTCGACGCTTCGGCGGGCGGCGGAGGAATCATTGCGATTCCGGCATATCTGTTCACTGGGATGCCGGCGCACTGCGCGCTCGGGAGCAACAAACTTTCGAGCGCCTGCGGGACTACGCTCTCAGTTATAAAATTCTGGCGCAGCGGCGCGGTCGAGCCGCGTTCCGCGGCGATCGCCTTCGCGGCCTCGTTCGCCGGCTCGGCGCTCGGCGCGCATATCGCGCTTCTTTTGAGCGACGACGCGATAAAAAAGTCGCTGCTCGTCATTCTGCCCTGCGTCGCGCTCGTCGTGCTTTTCAAACGCAATTTCGGCGAAGAGGGCCGCGCACGGGAAATCTCCAGAGTCCGCGCCGCGCTGCTCTCGGCCGTCATAGGCGTGCTCATCGGAGGCTACGACGGCATGTTCGGACCGGGCACGGGGACTTTCGCTATTATCGCATTTTCGATGCTGCTCGGCCTCGATTTGAAAACCTCGTCGGGCAACGCGAAGATTCTCAACGTCGCCTCGAACTACGCGTCGCTCATCACGTTCATCTGCGCGGACGCCGTCATCTTATCCATAGCGATTCCCGCCGCCCTCTGCAACATGGCGGGGAATTATCTCGGCTCGCGCTGCGCTCTGGCGAAGGGCGCGCGCTTCATCAGGCCGATGATGCTCTGCGTGCTCTCCATGCTGATGATGAAAATTCTCTGGGACGTGCTGCACGGATAGCGGGCCGCGCGCTTGACATTGCAGGCGCGCGGTGATAATTTAATCGGCAGAGTGATTCCGAAAGGCGTCACGAAGGGGTACACCACCGCGGGTGTAAATCTTCGTGACGCCTTTTTGTTTTTTTGCGGGAGGGAGAAGAATGCGGATAGAACTCAACGGAGAGCCGTTCGACTGCGCGGAGGGGACGACGCTGCTCGCGCTGATACGGGCGCGCGGTTTCGAACCTGGGCGCGTCGCAGCGGAGCTCAACGGCGCGATCGCGCGCCGCGCGGATTTCGGCGCCGCTGTGCTGAGCGCCGGAGACAAAGTGGAGCTCGTGCATTTCGTGGGAGGCGGCTAATGGTAAGCGAGGAGGAGATTTACAGCGCGCTCGCGCTGCGTCACGGCGCGGAGAATCAGAAAATCTTCGCCGAGGCCTCTGTGGGCGTCGCGGGGCTCGGCGGCCTCGGCTCGCATATCGCAGTGTTTCTGGCGCGGCTCGGCGTCGGGCGGCTCGTGCTGGCGGACTTCGACCGAGTAGACCTCGCCAACATCCAGCGCCAGCAGTATTACCTGAGCGACGTCGGACGGACGAAATGCGAGGCGCTAGCGGAACAGCTGCGGAAGATAAATCCCTATCTGCGGTACGAGACGCACGAGACCCGCGTGACGGCTGAAAACGCTCCGCGCATCTTCGCCGGCTGCCGCGTCGTATGCGAGGCCTTCGACGGAGCAGAGGAAAAGGCTATGCTCGCTGAGGCGGTGCTGGGTTCGATACCGGAGGCCGTGCTTGTGGCGGCCTCCGGTATGGCGGGCTTCGGCCCAGCGAACGCGATGCGGACGGAGCGGCGCATGAAAAGGCTCTACGTCTGCGGCGATTTCGAGAGCGGCGTGGAGGACGGCCTGCCGGTCGCGGCCCCGAGGGCGGCGTTGTGCGCCGCGCACCAGGCGACGGCGGTCTTACGAATATTACTGGGGCTTGGGAACTAGGTGAAGCACGTAAAACGAAAGACAAAAAATCTATAAAGCCGTCGCCCTGAAAAGATTCTGTTCAGCGACACGGCAGCCTGTCCGCGCAGCGGACATAAAGAATTGCCATAGGCCGCCGCTGGCGCAGGCGGCGTTACCGCCTGAGGCCTCCTATATGCAACGTGAGCCCAAACCAACGCAGATGCGCTCAGATTACGCCTCGCGTTCCATACCGGAGGCCACGCTGAAAAAGGGGCGGCACAGGCTCTACGGTTCTTTACTTTGCTGTTATTTGGTTTTAGTTTTTTGTTGCATTGAATAAAATAATAAATTTACCGGCAAAGTTCAATGGAAAGGAAGCATCGTCATAATGACAAGTAAACACGACAATCTCATCATCGGAGGACACGAATTCACCTCGCGCTTTATTCTCGGCTCCGGCAAATATTCGCCGGAGCTCATCAAGGCCGCCGTCTCGGAGGCTGGCGCGCAGATTATCACGATAGCGCTGCGCCGCGCCAACTCCAGGACCGACAGCATACTGGAGCATATCCCGCAGGGCGTGACGCTGCTGCCGAACACCTCTGGGGGCGCGCACGGCGGACGAGGCTGTGCGCATCGCGCGGCTCGCGCGCGAGTGCGGCTGCGGCGACTTCGTCAAAATCGAGATAATGCGCGACAGCAAGTATCTGCTGCCCGACAACTGCGAGACTGTGCGCGCGACTGAAATCCTTGCGAAAGAGGGCTTCATCGTCATGCCATATATGTACCCCGATCTCAACACGGCGCGCGACCTCGTGAACGCGGGTGCCGCAGCCGTCATGCCGCTCGGCGCGCCGATAGGCTCGAACAAGGGGCTTGCGACGCGCGACTTCATACAGATACTCATCGACGAGATAGAGCTGCCGGTCATAGTAGACGCGGGCATCGGGCGGCCCTCGCAGGCCTGCGAGGCTATGGAGATGGGCGCGGCGGCGATAATGGCGAACACCGCGATTGCGACGGCGGGCGACGTGCCCGCGATGGCGCGCGCCTTCGGCCTGGCGATAAAAGCCGGACGCGAAGCTTATCTGGCGGGGCTGGGGCGCGTCATAGAAAAAGGCGCTGCCGCATCGTCGCCGCTGACGGGTTTCCTCGCCGATTAGGAGTGCGCGCAGATGGCTGAAATCATCGAAAAATCCCAGCGAACAGACCACATGGCCTATATGGAGGGCATGGAGCGGATCGACCCGACGATTCGCCGCGAGGTCATAGAGGCGCGCGAGGGCTACGACGCGGCGGCCTTCGGCGCGGGCGACGTGCGGCGCGCGCTCTCGGCATCGTCGCGCGGCCCGCGCGACTTCGCGGCGCTGCTCTCCCCCGCCGCGGCCCCGTTCCTCGAAGAGATGGCGCGCCTCGCGCGCGAGGAAAAGCGCCGCTATTTCGGCGACAACGTCTATCTCTTCACGCCGCTCTACATTTCAAACTACTGTGAAAATTACTGCGTCTACTGCGGCTTCAACTGCCACAACAAAATCCGCCGCGCAAAGCTGAACATGGACGAAATCGAGCGTGAGCTCCAGGCAATCGCAAAAACAGGGCTTGAAGAGATACTCATACTGACGGGCGAAAGCCGCAAGGCGAGCGGCGTAGAGTATATCGGCGACGCATGCGAACTGGCGAGCCGTTATTTCAAGACCGTTGGCATCGAAGTCTACCCGATGAACTCCGACGAGTACGCCTATCTGCACGGGCGCGGCGTCGACTACGTGACGGTGTTTCAGGAGACCTACGACTCCGACCGCTACGAAGAGCTGCACCTGTCCGGACACAAGCGCGTATTCCCATACCGCTTCGAGGCGCAGGAACGGGCGCTCATGGGCGGCATGCGCGGCGTCGCCTTCGCGGCTCTGCTCGGACTTTCAGACTTCCGCCGCGACGCATACGCCGTCGGCATACACGCCTATCTGCTCCAGAGGAAGTATCCGCGGGCGGAAATATCCTTCTCGTGCCCGCGCCTGCGCCCCATCGTAGGCGGCGAGGGCATCCAGCCAGCCGACAAAGTCGGAGAGCGCGAGCTGCTCCAGATACTCTGCGCATACCGACTTTTCATGCCGTATGCCGGAATCACAGTTTCAACTCGCGAGCGCGCGGGCTTCCGCGACAACGTGATGGACATCGCCGCGACGAAAATTTCCGCCGGAGTCTCGACCGGCATCGGCGGCCACACCGGCGAGGAGAAGGGCGACGACCAATTCGAAATAGCAGACGAACGCAGCGTTGACGAAGTCTGCGCCGCGGCGCGCGAACGCGGCCTTTACGCCGTGACGAACGACTACGTCTATCTCTAGGCTATGTTCCGGATAATCTGCGTAACGAACAGGAAATTATGCGCGGGGGACTTTTTCGCGCGCCTCGCCGAAATTTGCGAAGGCGGCGCGGATTACGTGATACTGCGCGAAAAGGACTTGAACGCCGAAGAATATGCGAAACTGACAGAAAGCGCGCTGGCCGTCTGCGGCAAACGGCTGGTCCTGCACGGCCCTTCTGCCCTGCCGCTGCTGCGCCGCGTTCCGCGCGTACATCTGCCGCTCTCCGTTTTTGAAAGCTCGCCGGAGGCCAGGGAACGGGCGGAGCTTTTAGGCGTCTCCGTCCATTCGCCAGAAGAGGCGAAGCGCGCGGAATCGCTCGGCGCGGACTACGTGACGGCGGGACATATATTCGACACCTCGTGTAAGAGCGGCGTTCCCGGACGCGGCCTCGGCTTCCTGCGCGAGACGGCGGCATCAGTGCGCATACCCGTTTACGCGATAGGCGGCATATCGGTGGGAAACGCCGCCGCCGTCCGAGAGGCGGGGGCCGCCGGAGCATGCGTAATGAGCGGCCTGATGTCGTGCGAGCGCCCCAAAGACGCCATATCGGAGCTGCGCCGCGCCGTCTGCTGAAGACGCGCGCCGAAGCGAAACATACGCGGCCCGCAGGTTGAACGCGCGGGCCGCGTTTTTTGCTCCGCGCGCAGCGCAAAGCCGGCGTTTTTCCCAAAAGGCCGCGACGCACGCAAAATCCCTTCCAGATGATACAATAGAAGGAGTTGCGAAAAAATTCTTTTGCGGAAAGGGACGATTCAATGCGTTACACAGGAACCGTTTCGAGAGGGATACGCCTCCCGGTCGTCACTCAGGGCGACGACATAATAAAGATAATAACGGAAAACATAATAAAGGCTTCGGAGTCCGAAAGGGACAAGTTCGAGATAAGAGACCGCGACGTAATAGGCGTCACGGAATCGCTGGTCGCGCGCTCGCAGGGCAACTACGTCACGCTGCGCGACATATCGGACGACGTAGCGCTCAAGTTCCCCGAGGGCGACGTCGCGATCATAAGCCCGATACTCTCGCGCAACCGCTTCCACCAGCTGCTGCGCGGCATGGCGGCGGGCATCAAAGGTAAAATCCACGTCGTGCTCACCTACCCGTCGGACGAGGTCGGCAACCAGATAATCGAGCCGATGAACTATTATCTGAACAGCGGAAAGCTCTCGGGCGAGTGCTTCGGCGAAGATGAATACTACAAAGTATTCGGCGAGTACAAGCACCCGTTCACGGGCGTGGACTACGTACAGCTCTACAAAAGCATCGACCCCGAGCGCATAAGCGTGCACTTCTCCAACAACCCGCTCTCTGCTCTCAAATTCGCGAAGCAGGTGATAGTAGCCAGCATCCACGCGCGCGCGATACACCGCGACATACTCGAAAAAGGCGGCGCGGAAAAGGTCGTCACGCTCGACCAGATATGCTCCGCTCCGGTGCGCGGCGGCGCGGGATACAACCCGGACTACGGAGTGCTCGGCTCCAACTACACCAACGACGAATCCGTCAAGCTCTTCCCGCGCGGCTGCGGCGAATTCGTGCGCGAGCTCCAGGCGGAGATGAAGAGCCGCACGGGCCGCGACGTCGAGGTGCTCGTCTACGGCGACGGCGCATTCAAGGACCCCGTCTGCGGAATATGGGAGCTCGCCGACCCAGTGGTATCGCCCGGCTTTACGGACGGCCTCGTCGGACTGCCGAAAGAGATAAAATTCAAGTACGTCGCCGACAACGCCGAAGGCAAAGACCCTGCGAAGGCCGTAGAAGACGCGATACGCGCGAAGGGCGACCTCGACCGCTTCGGCCACTCGACGCTCGGCACGACGCCGCGCCGTCTGACGGACCTTATAGGCTCGCTCTGCGACCTCACCTCGGGCTCCGGCGACAAGGGCACGCCGGTCGTCTACATTCAGGGCTACTTCGACAGCTACCTCGATGACTGAGCTCGACAACGTACTTCCATACAGCGGCATAGACCCGCGCGGGCGCGTGAAGTTTTCCGTACTGCTCGAGATGTTCCAGCAGATGGCGGACGCGGACGCTTCGAAGTTCGGCCTCTCCGTATATCAGACGCTCGAGCACAACATCACGTGGGTGCTGCGCAAATACCGCATCGAGCTTGAAAGCTACCCGACGGCGGAAAGCGGGAACATCCGCATAAAGACCTACGCGGAGCCCTACCGCAACCTCTTCTCGCTGCGTTCGTTCAAGCTCTGGGATTCGCACGGGAAATTCCTCGGCTCGGCCTACACGTGGTGGGTGCTGCTCGACTTCGCGAAACAGCGGCCGATGCGCCTCGACAAGTGCGAGCTGATGAAGGCCTTCAAGGAGCGCATATCCGAGGAACTGCCGCCCGACGTGAAGATACCGGCGGTAACGGCGCCGACGATAGAAGAAACGTGGAAAGTCCGCTGGCAGGACCTCGACATGAACGACCACACCAACCACACCGTCTACTTCAGCTGGGCGCTCGACACCGTCCCGGACGAAGTGCCGGAATTTATGGAGCCCGTCTTCGTCGAGGGAGAATTCCTCCACCCCGTCCCGCGCACGCGCGTCCGCTGCCTCACGCAGGAAACAGAAACGGAAAAAGGCCGAGCCTTCCTCCACTCGATACGCCACATCGACGACGACACGGAATACGCGAAATTATACTCGCGTTGGGCGATGAAATAAAAAAACTAACAACGATAGGGGGGACTCCATTCACGGAGTCCCCCCTATTTTTATTTTTGCCGCCGCCGCCCCGCACAAAAAAGTCTCAATCTCGTTATCAATTGTGCTAAGCAATAATATTGCGATATGATAAGCGGTTTTTTTATTCTCACCAACATCACTCCTAAATAAAACTGCGATTACAAAGTTTGGAATAATGAACATACCGCATATAACCGAGAGATGATAGAATCGTTGCCGCAAAAAGTTTTCTTGCGGAGGGGATTTGTAGAAATGTATCATCGTTGGAGTTCGCTGCAATGGACCAATCCTCTCTGATCAACTATAAATTCGGCGCGGGGCGCTATTTTCAGGAAAGCGGCGTTCTATCAGTCACCGGCGCAGAGGCGGCAAGATTAGGAAGACGTGCATACATATTTGGCAGTACGCACGCTCTTGCAGCTGCGGGCCGCGGCGTAGAAAAGAGCCTTGCAAAGGCTGGCGTAAGCTTCGAGACTGAAGTCTACGCCGGATTTCCAACTCTAGAAAAGATAGAATCACTAGCGCAAAAGATAAAGAACGGCTTTGACGTAATAATCGGCGCCGGCGGCGGGCGCGTCATCGACGCATCGAAGGCCGCGGCGGAGCGCGCAGGCGTTCCAGTAATAACAGTGCCGACGACTGCGGCGACCTGCGCGGCGTTTACCCCGATAAGCCTCTGTTATACAGAGGACGGACGGTTCGATAGGACGTTGTGGCTCGAAAACGAAGTTGCAGCGGTCGTCGCAGACACAGACGTGCTTGCAGCGGCTCCGGCGAGGTATCTTGCCGCTGGAATTTTGGACTCGATGGCGAAGTACGTGGAGATCGCAAACGGCAGCCCGAAGCTGGATTTTGATGAAACGCCAGTGGAGCGGCACAGCGCGTATTACATTGCAGAATATATTTTTAACGTTTTAAAAGCGCGCGCTGCGGAGGCCGTGCGCGACGCGGGAAATAAAACCTGCACAAAACTCCTGAACGACGTGTTTTTTATAAATATCGCGCTTACTGGAATGGTGAGCGGTATGACGCGCGGCAAAGGACAGACAGCTGCGGCCCACGCTTTTTATAACGGCATCCGCAGGCTCTTCTGCGCAGAGGCGCGTGATTTTCTTCACGGTGAGATCGTGGCCGTCGGGCTGCTTTCGCAGTACGCCTATAATTCGCAGCCGGAGCGCGTCTCGTGGCTGCGCGGATTTGTGCGCGGACTGGGCGCGCCGGCTTCCCTTTCTGAAATAGGCGTGGCGGAGACGGAGGAAAATTTATCCGCGCTTTTTGATTTCATGAAAGAGGCGCGGTTCATGCAGGCCCCTAACGCGGACGAGAAAAAGCTCCGCGCGTCGCTTGAATATGTCTGCGGAGGGGCGGAGAGAGCATGATTTCGTCAAGAATATCCGAAATGCTGGGCCGCGGCGCAAGCCCCATAAGAGCCGCGTTCAACGAAGCGGAGCGGCAGAGGGCCGTTTACGGAGCCGGCGCTGTGTTTGACCTGAGTATAGGGAATCCAGGCGCGCCGCTTGACGAGAGAGTGAAGCGCGCGATGGAGGAACTCTCGCGAGATATGCCGGACCACGGCTACATGTGCGAAGCAGGTTACGAGTGGGTACGTGAAAAAATCTCGGCTTCTCTTGAGAAACGCTTCGGCGTGCCGTACCGCACGAAGGACATAGTCATGACCGCCGGAGCAGCCGGCGCGCTGAACTCCACGCTCGCCGCGCTGCTTGACGCAGGCGACGAGGTAGTCGTAATCCGCCCCTTCTATCCGCCATATACAGCTTTTATAAAAAACTGGGGCGGCGTGCCGGTAGCCGCTGATTCCGACCTCTCAAACTTTCAGCCAGATTTCGCTTCTTTAGAAAAAAAGCTTACAGAGAGGACGAAGGCCGTAATAATAAATTCCCCAAACAACCCAAGCGGCGCGATATACACACATGAGACGGCCGCGCGGCTTGGAAATATGCTTGCGGACTTCAGTAAAAAATTTGGACACGAAATATATCTCATCTCCGACGAACCATACCGCGAACTTGTCTACACGGGCGCCGAGCTTCCTGTTTGGGCAAAATATTACGGCGACAGCGTCATGGTCTATTCGTTCAGTAAATCATTGTCGCTCGCAGGCGACAGGATAGGCTACGCCGCGGTCTCGCCGTACGCGCGCGAAGCGGAGAAGCTCACGGCGGCTATAAGGATAGCGCAGGGGATATGCGGATATGTAAACGCGCCTGCGTTCTTCCAAGCCGTCGCAGGGATGTGCGCGGACGTAGAGCCGGACTTGAGCTATTACAGAGAAAACCGCAGCCTGTTGTATTCAAAGCTGAAGGAATTAGGCTTTGAAGCACATGAACCGGAGGGGGCCTTTTATATTTTCGTGAAGTCTCCATTGCCGGACGAAAGGGATTTTATAGAGGCTGCGGCGAAGCGCCGCCTTATTTTTATAGGCGGCGGCGCCTTCGCATGCCCGGGATATGCGCGCCTCTCTTTCTGCGCGGGGCGCGGCGTAATAGAGGGCGCGCTTGGAGCTTTGGAGGCCCTTGCGCGCGACTGCGGATTAAGAGAATAAATTATTAGCAACAGTCAAAGAATAATTTTAAATATAGACTACTTATAAGGAGGAGTTTTTTTGAGCAAAATGGATTTGACCGGCGCAGGCTTCGGCACAGCCGCGATACACGCGGGACAAGAACCGGACCCAGTATATGGAGCGCTCGCTACGCCGATATACCAGACCTCGACCTACTGTTTCGAGACGGTGGAAGAGGGCACTGGAAAGTTCAGCAAACAGATACCGGGCTTCGTCTATTCGAGAAGCGGAAACCCGACGACGGCAGCGTTTGAGAAAAAGATAGCCTTCCTTGAAGGCGGCGAGGCCGCCGTGGCTACGGCCTCCGGCATGGGAGCTATCGGCTCAGTATTCGTGGCCTTCCTCAAAGCTGGCGATCACGTCGTGGCTGGAAACTGCGTCTACGGCTGCACGTCGTTCGTCATGCGCGAGACGCTTGCGAAGTTCGGCGTGTCGGTAACGTTTGTGGACACGAGCCGCCTTGACGAGGTAGAGGCCGCAATCCGTCCCGAGACAAAAATGATATACTTCGAGACCCCGACGAACCCAACGATGGTGATAACCGACATCGGCGCGATATCTGAACTTGCGCACAAGCACGCCGTCCGCGTCGTCGTTGACAATACCTTCGCGCCGCCGCCCATCCAGTACCCGATAAAGTGCGGCGCCGACATTTCGCTGCACAGCGTGACAAAGTACCTCAACGGCCACGGCGACGTAATCGGAGGTGTAATCATAGGAAAAGCGGATGACATTGCTCTGATACGCAGCTCCGCGATGACGAAGCTCTGCGGCTCCGTAATGAGTCCTTTTAATTCATTTCTCGTTCTGCGCGGTATGCAGACGCTTGAGCTGCGCATGGCGCGCCACTGTGAAAACGGCGCGGCGCTCGCTAAATGGCTCTGCGGGAATCCGTGCGTCGAACGCGTCTATTATCCCGGCATCGAAGGCGGAGAGCAGGCTGAGCTGGTCAAGAAGCAGATGAACGGCATGCCGGGCGCGATGATCTCCTTCGAACTGAAAGAAGGTATTGGCGGTATGGACAGCTTCACTGCCTGCAAGAAAATGATAAATTCCCTAAAGCTCGTCTCGATAGCAGTAAGCCTCGGCGACCCCGAGACACTCATACAGCACCCAGCAAGCATGACGCACGGCAACATGCCGCGCGAGGCGAGAATAGCAGCGGGCATCAGCGACGGTCTGATCCGCCTCTCCGCCGGGCTTGAGAACACGGAAGACCTAATAAAAGACTTCGAGCAAGCCTTCGTGGCAATATAGGATGACAGCAGAAAACATCGCAAGCATGGACAAAAACGCTGTATCTGTGCGCAAAACATCCTTCGCATACTCGGATGAGCCAGAGCGGCTGATACTAAAAGAAATCAGCCTTGACGTCGCGCCCGGCGAGTTCGTATGCCTGCTCGGGCAGTCCGGCTGCGGCAAGAGCACCTTCCTTCGCCTATTGGCTGGCCTCGAAAAGCCGACCACAGGCGAGATACTAATGAACGGGACGAAGATTGAAGGTGCAAGCCTAGAACGCGGCGTCGTCTTTCAAGACTACGGTCTGTTCCCGTGGATGACGGCAGGCGAGAATATCATGCTCGCTCTGACGCAGCGCTTCCCCGAGAGGGATAAATCAGAGCTGAAAAAAACTCGCGACGGATATGCTCGTCAGCGTTGGCCTAGACCCAGACGTATTTAAGAAACTGCCGAAAGAGCTGTCTGGCGGTATGAAGCAGCGATGCGCCATAGCGCAGTCCTTTAGCATAAATCCGCCAATACTGCTCATGGACGAACCGTTCGGCGCGCTTGACGCCGTTACGCGTGCAAGACTGCAGGACTTAATAATAGAACTGTGGTCGCATGACGATCCGAAAAAGACGGTTTTCTTCGTCACCCACGACGTTGACGAGGCGATGCTGCTCGCCACGCGCATTCTCGTCTTCGGACAGTCGCCGAGCAGCATTATATACGACTGCCAGCGCCCGCACGAGAAGCAGATAACGCGCGAGACGCAGTTCGACCACCCGGAGGCCGTCAAGCTGCGCAACACGCTGATAAAAATAATCAACAGCGACGTAGAAAGCCGCATGGCTTAAAGCAAACAAGCGCAATAAGCGCGAAGGGAGAATTTATGAAATGAAGAAAAAAACAATGCTGGCGGCATTCACCGCCGCGGTACTCGTAGGAGCAGGGGCGCTTTTTGCTGCAAGCGCCTGCGCGGAAGAGTCTAAATCCGAGACTACAACCATTAGATGGGCGCGCGGCAATAGCGGCAACGCACTCGTCACAGTAGCGCTGCGCCTCGGCTATTTCAAAGAGTATGGTCTTGACGTTCAGGAGATACACATGGACAGCGGCAGCGGCACCGCACTCATAGCGGGCAGCGTCGATATAGTCTCCAACAACGGTACAAACCTTCCTCTCTCCGAGGTCGCTGCGGGAAACCAGATAACGATGTTCTGCGGACATATGCTCACCGGCTGCATGCCGATAATTGCGCGCAACGACACCGAGTGGAACGGCATAGGAAGCTTCGTCGGCAAGAAAATCGCCTGCCCGCCGAACCAGTTCGCGCTCACCGGCGCTCTGCTGAGGCTTGGACACGACCCGCTTAAAGATGTGGAATGGATGACGCTCCCGACGCACAGCGACCGCGTGGCCGCAGTCGTGAACGGAGAGGCAGACTATGGAGTCATCGGCACGGGGCAGATGTTCGCGGTGCTGAACATGCCGAACATCAAAATTGTCAGCTACATGAGCGACGTCACACCGAATTACTCCTGCTGCCGCGTATACACGCGCACCAAATTCCTTGAAGAGAATCCTAATACATTCAAGCTCCTCATGAAGGCCCAGCTCCGCGCACAGGCTTACTATGAAAAGCACAAGGAAGAAGTCGTAAAATGGACTGCGGAGAATATCGGCGCCGACGAGGATTACGTTGCGGCCTATATGCTCAACGAACATTACAGGATAAACCTCGACCCCATCAAGGACCGCATTATCGACGCTTGGGATATTCTCGGCAAGACGGGCTTCCTTCCAGAGAACGCCAAGAATATAAATATCACCGACCACATCAACACCGAACTCTATAAAGCCGCTCTAGACGAGCTTATGGCTGATAAAGCCATATATGAGGCGGACAAAGATTTCTACGACCGCCAGCTCAAGTTCTTCAACGAAAACAATCATTAAGCGACAGGCCGCGCGGCGGTGGATTCCTCCGCCCGCGCTTTGCCGCGAAGCGGAGGAAAATTTTTTATATGGAGAAAGCCGTCAACTTTTTCAAAAAATATGGGATAACCGTCAGCATCTACGTCGCGTTGATCCTGCTCTACAAGATCATCTCCGACAACGGTCTCGTCAACGCCTTCCTTTTCCCGTCAATAGAGTCGATATGCCGCGCCTTCCAAGGCGATACGAATACGATGTTCCTCAATATGCTGTTCTCGTTCAAGCTGCTGATACCGTCCGTCGTCGTCTCGCTCATTTTCGCGCTGGGCGTCGGCACGCTGCTCGGCATGAACAGACGCCTGCGCGAGATACTGCACCCCATCGTCTACACATTCAGCGTCGTCCCGTCGATTCTCCTCTCGCCATTCGCGCTGCTCCTCGCGCCAAGCTTCTGGGCCGCTTCGCTCTTTCTCGTCGTATACGGCACCGTCTGGGCGACGCTCTTCGCGACAATCACGGGGATAATGACGATAGACAAACGATACCTCGACAAGGCGGCGACGCTGGAGCTTCACGGCTGGAAACGCTTGACGAAGGTCATACTCCCGGCAGCAAGCCCGTCGATACTCGCCGGATTCGTCAATTCGCTGCGGAGTTCGTTCGTCATGCTCGTCTACGCCGAAATGTACGGAGCAAAATACGGCATGGGATATTACGTCAGAAAATACGCGGACTTCGGACTTTACGACAGGACGTGGGCAGGCTTTGTGTTCATGGTCGTGATCCTCGTCATAGTAATGCAGATATTTGAACACATCAAGAAATATATGCTTAAATGGACGATTTCGCAGTAATTCTGCATGTGCAGGGACGGCGCATGCAATTCGGTGATTTCGAGAGACGCTGCGGCGTCTCTTTTTTATTTACACGCTTTTACGCCTCTGCTATAATTCCATTCAATCGGTTGCATAAGAGGTGTCGCAATGAGGGTCACTATGCAGGACGTGGCGGACCGCGCCGGGGTGGACAAGGCCACGGTGAGCCGCGTGCTTCGCGGGGATCCAGAATTTTCCCGAAAAAAATCGAAGATAAAGGTGATGGAGAGCGTGCGGGCG
>ENA-OQCL01000374-OQCL01000374.1-human-gut-metagenome-genome-assembly--contig:-NODE-374-length-22211-cov-6.326028_pt1 | contig 22211 bp, 18 predicted proteins | sample MGYA00242502_ERZ504586 | MGnify/ENA primary metagenome ERZ504586 (study PRJEB26092, sample SAMD00036316) | human gut metagenome | host: Homo sapiens | study: EMG produced TPA metagenomics assembly of... | reverse complement strand
GAGCGCATGGATGGCTTTCGCGCTGCCTTTGCGCCGGGCAAAGCCCTGTTTTGGCAGATCCCTGCGCTGCAAAAAGAACGCAGTGCTTATTATGCGGAGCACTTTTCACCGTTTCTTAAATCTGCACAGCACCGTCGTTTTCGCCGCATCTGACTTTCTATGCGCTGGAATTTTATGCGGATTTTTGCAAACCAAAGGCGTCCGCATTCCCGATGATGTACAAATCATCGGCTTTGATGACACCGCCGCCAGCCGGGAGAGCGTTCCCACCCTGACCACCGTGCATCAGGACGCCGCGCAGCGCGCTAAAAAACTGCGCTGGCCTGTCTTGAGGCGATGCGCAGCGGCAAAGAGTGCGAGGCGCAAATCGTTCTGCCGGTCACACTGATACCCAGAGAAAGCACGAGGAAGATGCCATGTCGGACTTTATGAAATCGCTGAGCAAAATTGCCATTCCTGTTACCCTGCAAAGTATGCTGCAGGCATCCTTTTCCATAATAGATCGAAATCATGATCGGGCAGTTGGGCGAGGTCAATATTGCGGCGTGGGATGTATGGCAATTTTTCGTTGATTTTTTCCGTGGTGATCGGCTCGGTCGGCACCGTTGCCGGGATCCTGATCGCCCAGTTCACAGGCGCAAACAACGAGCGGGAGGCATGGTGCAGCCTGAATGTCAGCCTGCTTTGCGGGGCTTTGCTGTCGGTGCTGTTTTGCTGGCCGCCGGGGGCTTTCCGGCACAGATTTTGCAGCTTTATACCGCCGATGGGCGTATTCAGCAAGCCGGTGCCGTGTATTTTAAAACGGTAGCATTCGCTTATCTGCCGATGGCGCTCAGCACAATCTTGTCCGCGTGGCTGCGCTGCAAGGAACACGCTGCCGTTCCCTTTTGGGCCAGCCTTGGCGCGGTGGCTGCCAACACCGGGCTGAACTACCTGCTGATATTCGGCAAGCTCGGGTTTGCCCCCATGGGGGTACAGGGTGCTGCGATTGCCACACTTGTTTCGCAGCTGCTGAATTCCTTGCTGATTTTGCTGGGCTTTGCGGTCTGCCTCAGAAGGGATGGCAGTCACCCCCAGTGGGCGCTGCATTTTGAAAGAATCACCCTGTGGGCATACGGCGGCATGATCCTGCCGATTTTGCTCAGTGAGTTTTTGTGGAGTCTGGGGCAAAATGTCGAGTCTGCGGTGTATGGGCATCTCGGCACAGCCAACCTTGCCGCTTATACCCTCACCTGCCCGATTCAGTCGCTGATTGTAGGCGCGTTGAGCGGGTTATCGGCGGCAGCCGGTGTGATGGTTGGCAAGCAGCTGGGAAAGAAGGCCTTCGACGACGCCTACAGGGATGCCAGACGCATCATGCTGACCGGGTTGGTCGGTGCCATAGGCGTAGCCTCGCTGCTGGTACTGTTTGCAGGCGCATACACCGGCTTGTACCGTGTGGACGCTGATGTACAGGCGCTGGGCAAAGTATTGCTGGTCGTGTTTGCCCTGTATGCACCCGTCAAGGTGGAAAACATGATTTTAAGCGGCGGCATCCTGAGGAGTGGCGGCAATACCAGAGTAATCATGATCATTGACACCATCGGCACATGGGGCATCGGCATCCCGCTGTGCCTGCTGGCCGCCTATGGTTTGCACTGGGGCATTGTCGGCGTGTATGCCCTGCTTACAACGGAGGAGATTTTCCGCCTGGCCGTCTCGCTTGTCATCTTCAAAAGACGCAGCTGGATGATCAGCCTGTGACCGGTAATTTCAGCGTACATATCCGTTCGTAAAGCAGGATCCTCACGCCAGACAGTTAAAACTACCGCTCAGGTTGTTTGGGGGCGCTCCACCACAAAGCGGGGGCCTTCCTCCCCTGTTTTTCCGTTTGGCACAAAGCCGCATTTTTCCAATATGCGCTGGGATGCGCGGTTGTCCGGGTCGGTTTCCGCTTCCACAAAATCCACATCTTGCTGCGCAAATGCCCACCGGATCACGCCTTGAACCGCCTCGGTCATATAGCCGTTTCCTTCGTAGGAAGGCAAAATGCCGTAGCCTATCTCAACAGTGCGGTCTTTAGCAGGCCCCTTAAAGCCCACATCACCCATATATTCCCTACTATTTTTGAGCGTCATTTTCCACGGTGCATACCAGATCCGGTTTTCAGGCTCGCGGCGGCAGCCCGCAAGCATCTCTCCGTAAGCGGTGCGCAGATCATCAGAATGCATCTCTGCCATCATTTCCTCGACTTCACTGTCCGACATAGGCTGCAGCAGCATTCGTTTTGTCTCCACCTTCAATTTGTCCATACCCCCGCTTCTTTGCTGGTGCTCGTAATTTATAGGATACAGGTTATTCTAATGCCGGTGTCACACTTCGTCTGCGGGCTTGCTGACGCAAACCCTTTCCATCATTCTATCTTTACAGAATATACTCCATCTGCCGTTCCTTGGTTTTCATGCCCATCTTTTCATAAAAGTGCTCTGCCGAAGTGTTCCCCGCCCAGACGTTCAGGGTCACCTCGTAGCAACCCAGCGCTTTTGCCTGCTGCTTTACATATTCAAACAGGCTTTCCCCGATGTGCTGTCCGCGCGCCTGCTTGTCAACGCAAAGGTCATCAATGAACAGTGACTTGAAGGGTACCATGTTGGTGGAAAAAGGCTGCTTCTTCAGCTGACAGAAGGCATAGCCCATGCACACATCCTCCTCGTTCACGGCAACGTAGATGGGCTTGTCCTCCTGCTTCAAAAGCTCTGCTAACTCGCAGACAGTGTATTTTGTGGTGCCGGGAATAAAAATATCCGGGCGTATCTCTGCGTGGATCTGCAGCACCTGTCCCAGCAGTGCAAGCAGTCTGGGAATGTCTTTTTCTTCGGCTTTACGAATGTTCATTTGTACTTTGCTCCTTTCCATTTTTGCCTCTACGTTTCCAGTATACCACACCGGGCGGCACCGGAAAAGAGAAAATGCAACCACCGATAGCAAACAAAAACGCGAGCGACCGTTTTGGCCACTCGCGTTTTTATATGTTGGACAGGTTGCTTACACGAGATACGGATCCAGCAGGGCGTCCACTTCTTTTTTGCGCTTAGGGGAGGGCTTTTTCACGGCACGGCCGCGGCAGACCACTAGTTCCAGATGTTGCAAAGCCCGCAGATCCTCCAGCGGGTTTTCGCGCGTTACGATAAAGTCTGCGCTTTTGCCGGGCGCGATAGAGCCGGTCACATCGCCGATGCCCGCCAGCTGCGCGTTGCGCAGGGTGGCCGTGTAGAGGGCAAAACGGTTGCTCACACAGCAGTATTTGTGGAAGTAGCACAACTCCCGCCAGAAATCATACTGGGTGATGTAGGGGCAGCCTACATCGTTGCCCAAGCCCACCGGGATGCCGTTTGCCAGCGCGGTTTTTGCACTTTCGATCACGCCGTCAAAGACGATCTTTCCGTTGTACTGGTCTTTTTCTGATGCGCCCGAAACGGCGGTGTCAAACAGCGCATAGGGCAGTGCCGGGGAGATGGTCGTGCACAGAAATGCGCCCCGCTCCTTGTACAGACGAACCGTCTCCTCGTCCATTTTTGCGCCGTGCTCAATGGAATCTACACCGTTTTCCAGCGCAGCCTTCACGCCCGCGGGGGATTCGGTATGGGCGGCAACGGTGTAGCCCAGCTTGTGGGCTGCATCGCAGACGGCTTTGATCATCTCCGGCGGCATCTTCATCTCGCCGGGGGTGCCCTTTTCGGTGGCGTCCAGCACGCCGCCGGTGATCATCAGCTTGACAAGGTCTACCTTCTGTGCGCTGGCCTTTTTCAGCTGCGCCAGCGCCTCGGCGTTGTTGTGTGCCGCTACTGCTACCGAGCCTGCCATGTGCCCGCCCGGCACCGAGATGCCTTCGTTGGCGGCCAGAATGCGGGGTGCCAGCACCTTTCCGGCGGCGCTGTCGTCCCGGCAGCGGGTGTCAAAGTCCGCAATGCCGCCCACGGTGCGCACGGTGGTCACGCCGCCCAGCAGTTCCAGCTTGGCATAACTGCACACCAGCCGGTATGCGATGGCGCGGGTTAGCCTGTTGCTCAGGATCTTGCGTACCAGCGCTGCATTGTCCCGGGGCTTTGCGCTGGGTTTGCCGTTGCCTGCCAGATGGACGTGCAGGTTGATGAGCCCCGGGCACAGATACCCACCGTGCAGGTCGATGACCTCGTAGCCGTCAAGGCTTACACTCGCATCTGCAATGGCGGTGATCTTATCGTTTTCGGTCAGCAGCACCTTGCCCCGTACCGGTTCCATCTGCTCGGTACCGTCCAGAAGAATACCGTTTGTGTATGCGCGCTTCATGTGTTCCGTCCTCTTTCTGTTGTATTTTTAGAGTGCAGACTGCCTTATCCGTCCAATTTCTCCTGCGCCCGGTATTGCAGCGCCTCCAGCAGAGAATCCTCGTCCAGCAGGGTCTTGCCCGCAAGGTCGGCCACAGTGCGGGCTACCCGCAAAATGCGGTCATGCGCCCGAGCGGAAAGTCCCAGTGCATCGTAGGAACTGCGCAGCAGCTGCTCGGCACCGGGGGTCATGCGGCAGATGCGCCGCACCTGTCCGGCGTTCAGCTGGGCGTTGCAGTGCACTCCCTTAAAGCCCGGCGCAGCGTAGCGCTTGGCCTGAATGGCGCGGGCGGCCAGCACCTGCTTGCGCAGCTCTGCGCTGCTCTCGGAGGGCGCGGCGGTGTGCAGCTCGTCAAAGGCGATGGGGTCCATCTCCACGCACAGGTCGATGCGGTCCAAAAGCGGGCCGGACACCCGGCTGCGGTACTGCCGCACCGCACTGGGCGAGCAGGTGCAGGCGCGGGTGGGGTGGCCGTAGTAGCCGCATTTGCAGGGGTTCATGGCGGCTACCAGCTGGAAGTGGCTGGGGTAGGTGGCGCTTCCGGCGGCGCGGCTCACGGTGATCTGGCCGTCCTCCAGCGGCTGGCGCAGCACCTCTAAGCTCTCGCGGGAAAACTCCGGCAGCTCGTCCAAAAACAGCACGCCGCAGTTGGCAAGACTGCACTCGCCCGGACGAAACTGCGCTCCGCCGCCGGCAAGGGCGGCAGCGCTGGCCGAGTGGTGCGGGCTGCGGAAGGGGCGGGCAGAGATCAGCCCGCGTCCCTGCGGCAGCTGCCCGGCAATGGAGTAGATCTTGGTCGTCTCCACCGCTTCCTCCCGGGTCAGAGGTGGCAGGATGCCCGGCAGGCGCTTTGCCAGCATGGATTTGCCGGTGCCGGGTGCGCCGGTCAAAAGCACGTTGTGCCCGCCTGCGGCCGCTATGACCATGGCGCGCCGCGCCAGCGACTGCCCCATCACGTCCGCAAAATCCGGCACCTGCTGCCATGCGTCCTCCGGGTCAAAGGGGATGGCGGCGGCAGGGGAGAGGGGGCGGATGCCCTTCAGTGCCTCCACCACCTCCCGGGCGGTGTGGGCTGGATAGACGGTCATGGTGTCGGCACAGGCCTCGGCTGCCTCGGCGGCGTTCTCTGTCGGGACGTACAGCGCCCGGATGCCGTGCTCGGCAGCGGCAAGCGCCATGGGCAGCACGCCGGACACCGGGCGCAGACTGCCGTCCAGTGCAAGCTCGCCCAGAAAGGCAGCATCGGCAGGTACTTCTTCTAACTGTCCGCTGGCGGTCAGCAGCGCCAGAAGCAGCGGCAGGTCGTACACCGGGCCGGTCTTGCGCACATCGGCGGGGGCAAGGTTGATGGTGATGCGCCGGTCCGGGAAGCGGAAGCCAAGGTTTTTGATGGCGGCGCGCACCCGGTCGGCGCTTTCCCGCACGGCAGAGTCCGGCAGGCCGACGATGGAAAACGCGGGCAGCCCGCCGGAAACATCGGCTTCCACCGCAACGGCAAAGCCGCGCAGCCCGTTCAGGCCAAAGCTGTTGGTCACAGAATACATGGTGTCCCTCCCTGCATGGCGCATGATTTGTCAAAAATGCCAAAAGTGGAAAATAATGGATATATTTGCCATACTTCGACAGTTTTTTCTGTTTAAAATCATTATAGTAAAGCACAGGAAAGTTGTCAATGCAGCAGAAAGGAGAACGAGAGAACATGACAAATGGGGAATGTTGCCGCTATATCCGTACCTATTCAGAACTGGAGGGCTTGCAACACGCCTGTACGCTGGTGTACTGCGCCGCATCCACCCCGCAGGGGGTGCTGGCACAGCTGCGCCGGGAGCAGGGCGGCAAGGTGCGCAGCAGCACGGTGCTTGCCCCGGCGGACAGCTTTGGCCGGGTGATGCGGCTGCTGCGCTACCTGTGTGAAAACGGCGTGGGGCCGGAGCAGTGGCTGGAGGTGCTGGAGGATGTACACCAGCCCTACCAGCTGCTGGATACTTCGAAAAACGCAATAAATATAGCAGAAGAACCGGTTTTTTGTGGCATTTGTCGGTTTTAAGGGCACAAACTTCGGCCATTTTACGCAATTGACATAAGCGGAGCAAGAGTTTATAGTATAAGTAGGTTTATACAAACCATTTCGATCCGGGGAAAAAGATTTTAAACAAAGGTAAGGTGTACAAGATGTATCTGGATGAATATAAGCGCTGGCTGGCAGCGGATCTGGAGGATGCAGACCTGAAGCCGGAGCTGGCAAAGGTCGAAGGCAATGACGATGAGATCAAGGATCGCTTTGCTGTGGCGCTGAAGTTTGGCACCGCAGGTCTGCGCGGCGTGCTGGGTGCCGGTACCAACCGCATGAACATCTACGTTGTCCGTCAGGCAACGCAGGGTCTGGCAAACTGGGTGCTGACCCAGGGCGGTACCCAGACTGTGGCCATCAGCTACGACAGCCGCCTAAAGAGTGATGTCTTTGCCAAGACCGCCGCTGGCGTTCTGGCAGCCAACGGTATCAAGGTGCGCATCTATGATGCCCTGATGCCTGTGCCCGCGCTGAGCTTTGCTACCCGTTACTATAACTGCAACGCCGGTATCATGGTCACCGCTTCCCACAACCCTGCCAAGTACAACGGCTACAAGGCCTACGGCCCGGACGGCTGCCAGATGACCGATGACGCCGCCGCCATCGTCTATGATGAGATCCAGAAGACCGATGTGCTCACCGGTGCAAAGTACATCTCCTTTGCCGAGGGCGTGGAGAACGGCATGATCCGCTTTGTGGGCGACGACTGCAAAAAGGCGCTGTACGATGCCATTGAGGCACGTCAGGTGCGCCCGGGTCTGTGCAAGACTGCCGGCCTGAAGTTGGTGTACAGCCCGCTGAACGGCTCCGGCCTTGTGCCCGTGACCCATGTGCTCAACGATATGGGCATCACCGATATCACCATCGTGCCCGAGCAGGAGTACCCCAACGGCTACTTCACCACCTGCTCCTACCCCAACCCCGAGATCTTCGAGGCACTGAAGCTGGGTCTGGAACTGGCCACCAAGACCGGTGCCGACCTGATGCTGGCTACCGACCCCGACGCCGACCGCGTGGGCATTGCCATGAAGTGCCCGGACGGCAGCTATGAGCTGGTGTCCGGCAACGAGATGGGCGTTCTGCTGCTGGACTACATCTGCGCTGGCCGCATTGAGAAGGGCACTATGCCCAAGAACCCCGTGGCAGTCAAGTCCATCGTGTCCACCCCGCTGGCAGACGCTGTGGCAAAGCATTACGGCGTGGAGATGCGCAATGTGCTGACCGGCTTCAAGTGGATCGGTGACCAGATCGCCAACCTCGAGGCTGCCGGTGAGGTCGACCGCTTCATCTTCGGCTTTGAGGAGAGCTACGGCTATCTGGCTGGCCCCTACGTCCGCGATAAGGACGCCGTCATCGGCTCCATGCTCATCTGCGAGATGGCTGCTTACTACCGCAGCATCGGTTCCTCCATCAAGCAGCGTCTGGAAGAGATCTACGCCCAGTACGGCCGCTACCTGAACAAGGTGGACAGCTTCGAGTTCCCCGGCCTGACCGGCATGGAGAAGATGGCTTCTATCATGCAGAAGCTGCGCGACCAGCCCCCTGTGGAGCTGGCCGGCCATAAGGTGGTCAAGGTGACCGACTACAAGAAGCCGGAAGAGACCGGCTTGCCCGCTGCCAACGTGCTGATCTACACGCTGGAAAACGGCGCTACCGTGGTGGTGCGTCCCTCCGGCACTGAGCCGAAGATCAAGACCTACTTCACCACGCTGGGCAAGGATCTGGCCGAGGCGCAGGCACAGAAGGATGCTCTGGCTGCCGCCATTGAGCCCATCCTGAAGTAAAAACATTTCAAAGCATCTGCGGGGCTGCTGCACGTTTTGTGCAGCAGCCCTTTTTGCGTTCAGCAGATAGTTGACCGGAGCAAAAGCCTTATGGAGGTGTACCGTCACCGCGAAAAGCCGTCCCCTTGGGGAAGGTGGCTGCGAACGTAGTGAGCAGACGGAAGGGGTCAGCGCCTGAGGGGGCGAAAGCGCACACTCTGGGTGACTGTCCTTTCAGGACAGACCGCAGGGCTTTATGCAGCAAGGATGCACTTTTGCTGTGTAAAATCGGTTGAAGTTTGCGCTGTGATACGCTATAATAAAACATGGTTTATTATAAGCAGCTGTGGGCGTACAGCGCGGCACAGCGGCAGGGTAGGTGGAAGAGATGGAAAAAACTGTATCAGCAGTATTGGTGGCGGCGGGCAGCTCGACCCGCATGGGTTTTGATAAGCTCAGCTTTGATCTGGGAGGCGAAACAGTGCTGCACCGCAGCATCCGCGCCTTTGCTCAGTGCCCGCAGATCACCGAGCTTGTGCTGGTGGCAGGCAAAAACCGGGAGTTTGTGGCGCAGCAGGCGGCGGACTGCCCAAAGCCTGTGCAGATCGTAGCGGGCGGGGCTACCCGCGCCGAGAGCGCAAAAAACGGCGTGCTGGCAGCGCACGGAGAACTGGTGGCGGTGCACGATGCCGCCCGCCCCTTTGTGAGTGCGTCGGTCATTACAGCGGCGCTGGAAGCTGCCGCCCGGTGCGGCGCAGCAGCCCCGGCGGTGCCGGTGAAGGATACCATCAAGGCCGCCGCCCGGGGCGATGGCAAAACCGTGCCCCCGGACTGCGCGGTATGCGCCACCCCGGACCGCAGCACCCTGTATGCGGTGCAGACCCCCCAGTGCTTTGACCGTGCAGCGTACCTTGCGGCGCTGGAAGAACTGGACGAGACCCGCGCCCGCCTTGTTACCGATGATTGCAGCCTGTTTGAGCTGACCGGACGCCCGGTGCAGCTGACGCAGGGCGACTATGCAAACCTGAAGATCACCACCCGGGAGGATCTGCCCCGCCCGGCACAGAGGAAGGAAACGGAAATGCGTATTGGACACGGCTATGATGTACATCGTTTGGTAGAGCAGCGCAAGCTGATCCTTGGCGGGGTGGAGATCCCCTTTGAAAAAAGGCCTGCTGGGGCATTCGGATGCAGACGTGCTGACCCATGCGGTGATGGATGCTGTGCTGGGCGCTGCGGCGCTGGGGGATATCGGCCAGCATTTCCCGGACAATGACCCGGAGTACGCCGGTGCCGACAGCCTGAAGCTGGCCTGCCGCGTGGCGCAGATCCTCAAGGAGCATGGCTGGCGCATTGAGAACATCGATGCCACTCTGCTGTGCCAGCGCCCCAAGCTTGCACCCCATATCCCGGCCATGCGTGCCAATCTGGCGGCGGCTTTCGGCCTGCCGGTAGAGGCGGTAAGCGTAAAGGCCACCACGGAGGAGCATCTGGGCTTTACCGGCGAGGGACTGGGCATTGCTGCCCACGCCGTCGCCCTGATCGAAGCTGTGTAAGGGGGGGCACACACGCATGACACTGAATGCGATCATCGCAAATTTTCAGACCTTTAAAATTGTCGATCTGCTGGATATCATCATCATTGCGTTCCTGATCTACCAGCTGCTGGGCATCATCAACCGCACCCGCGCCGGGCAGCTGGCCAAGGGTGCGCTGCTGGTCATGGTCGTGTATCTGGTGGCCAACACCCTGAATATGCGCACCGTTACATGGCTGCTCAACTCGCTGCTGCAGGTCGGTCTGCTCACCCTTGTGGTGCTGTTCCAGCCGGAGATCCGCCGTGCACTGGAGCGCATGGGTCAGACCGACCAGTGGGCTTCCAAGCTGTTCAACGTAAAGGGACGCTACAACGACCCCAGTCTCAAGGGTGCGTGGCGCAGCGCCATCATTGCCATCTGCGATGCAGCCGAGCGCTTCTCTGAGACTAAGACCGGCGCCCTCATCGTGCTGGAGCGCCACACCAACCTTTCCGAGATCGTGCGCACCGGCACCCCGGTGAATAGCGCGGTCAATCTGGAGGTGCTGGGCACCATCTTCTACGAGGGCACCCCTCTGCATGACGGTGCCGCCATCATCGAAAACGGCCGCATCAAGGCGGCGGGCTGCGTGCTGCCCCTTTCCAACAATCTGGATCTGGGCAAGGATATGGGCACCCGCCACCGCGCCTGTCTTGGTATTGCGGAAAACTCCGACGCTATCGCCATTGTGGTCAGCGAGGAGACCGGCATCATCTCCATGGCCAAAAATGGTGTGCTGATCCGTCATTTTGACCGCCAGAGCCTGTATACCCGCCTCATCGACGAGATGATCCCCAAGGAGTCTACGGTGGAAAAGAACACCGCCGACAGCTGGGTGGAGCAGGCGAAAAAGCTGTGGAACTGGATCAGCCAGAAGGGGGAGGACGAGCAGCAATGAGCAACCAGCCGAACAAGACGAATGGCGCAAAGCCTGCCGTCCGCAAAAAGAAAAATCTTCTGGATGACCGCCGCGTCCGGCTGGCACTGTCCGTGCTGGGTGCCATCGTTGCATGGATGGTGGTCACCATCATCGTTCAACCCGGCACCACCAACACCATCTATAATGTGCCGGTGGATTACACCTACGATTCCGCCGCCTATACCTCCCGGGGCCTGAGCATCGTCAGCGCCGAGGACAAGACCGTGAACCTGAAGCTCTCCGGCGATGGCTACACCATCGGCGGGCTCAGCGCGTCGGACTTTGTGGTCTACCCGGACTGGTCCAGCGTGCGCGACAGCGGCGAAAAGACCCTGCGGCTGCTAGTGCGCGGCGCAAACGGTCTGCTCAATGGCGTGACCGTGACCATGGAAGGCAGCGACAACACGGTGGATGTGGTGTTTGACGTGGTGGAGGAAAAGACCCTGCCCGTTACCGCTACCACCAACTATCTGCGCATTGCAGACGGCTATATCCTTTACAGCACCGAGGTCTCCAAGGAGACCGTCACCCTGTCCGGCCCCAGCAGCGAGCTGAGCAAGGTGGCTACCTGCACCGCCGAGGCATCTTACAGCAGCGAACTGACCGAGTCGGTCACGCTGAACACCCCTCTGCGCTTCTACACCAGCGGCGGCAAAGAGGTCAAGTTCCAGTACACCACGCTGGAAGAAAGCAATGTGGACGTGACGCTGCAAGTGTACAAGACGGCGACCCTGCCGGTGAAGGTGAACTTTATCAACGCGCCGCGCGGGTTCGATAACTCGGTGCTGAGCTATGCCCTCAGCTGCAAGCAGCTCAAGGTAGCGGGCCCGGCAGAAAAGATCGATGCACTGTCCACCTTGTCCATCGGCACCATCGACCTTTCCACATTCAGTCTGAACAAGGTGTACGAGATGCCCATCGAGCTGCCGACAGATATCTATCTGCTGGACAATATCTCCACCATCACGGTCAGCTTTGACTGCTCCGGGCTGGAGACCAAGACCATGAACCTGCCCTCCAGCTGTGTGCAGGTGGTCAATCTGCCCGCCACCTATCAGCTGACGGTGGAGACCGAGCGGCTGATGAACGTGATCCTCTGCGGCCCCAAGGGTGCTATGGAGACTTTGACCCCCGAGCAGGTGGTCATTGAGATCGACGCCGAGGACTTTGCCGTGGCTACCGGCCAACAGAACATTGCCTGCCGGCTGTATGTACCCTCCAACGGCAAGATCTTTGCACTGGGCAGCTATGTGCTGCAATGCCGCATTGAAAGCAACTAAATTTAAAGGAAAACACAACAAATGATTCTGGTTCGCAACATCCGTCTGCCCCTCTCCGCAGGGGAGCCGCAGGCATTTGAAAAGGCGCTGCACACCCTGCGGGTGCCCCGCAGCAAGGTAGAGCACACCGGCGTGGCAAAGCTTTCGGTGGATGCCCGCCACGGCCAGCCCAAGCTGGTATATACCGTGGCGGTCACCCTCAAGCAGCCCGGGGAGGAGGCCGCCCTTGCAGCCCGCTGCCCGGACGCTGTCCTGCACCGCCGGGCAGACTTTACCCTGCACGCGGGTACGCAGCCGCTTGCGCACCGCCCTGTGGTGTGCGGACTGGGCCCGGCGGGGCTGTTTGCGGCCCTGCTGCTGGCACGGCAGGGCTACCGCCCCATCGTGCTGGAGCGCGGCCCTGCGCTGGATGCCCGTGTGCAGGCGGTGGAGCACTTTTCCGCCACCGGTCAGCTGGACCCCAACGCCAACATCCAGTTCGGCGAGGGCGGCGCGGGCACCTTCTCGGATGGCAAGCTGACCACCCGCATCGGGGATGAACTGTGTGATTTTGTCACCGAGGTGTTTTTGCAGCACGGTGCCCCGGCAGAGATTGCATGGAAGCAAAAGCCCCATGTGGGCACCGACCTGCTGCGCGGCGTCATCACCTCCATCCGCAAAGAGATCGAGTCTCTGGGCGGCGAGGTGCACTTCAACACCGCGCTCACCGGACTGGAGCGAAAAAACGGACGACTTGTGGGCATCACTACTACAAACGGCAGCTTTGCCTGCGAGACACTGGTGTTTGCAGTGGGGCACTCGGCACGGGATACCTTCAGCATGCTGATGGATAGCGGCCTTGTGCTGGAATGCAAGCCTTTCAGCGTGGGTTTCCGCGCCGAGCATCTGCAAAGCGAGATCGAAAAAAGCCTATACCATGAAGCTGCCGGGCATCCGGCACTGCCCCGGGGCGAATACCAGCTCTCCCAGCACGTCGGTGACCGGTGCGTGTACACCTTCTGTATGTGTCCCGGCGGTCAGGTGGTGGCTTCGGCCAGTGAGGAAGAGCGCGTTGTGACCAACGGCATGAGCTACCACGCCCGCAGCGGCAAAAACGCCAATGCGGCGGTGGTGGTCAGCGTAGACGGGGCAGATTTTGCCAACGATCCCCGCCGCGCTATCGCCTTCCAGCGGGAGCTGGAAGCAAAAGCCTATGCCGCCGGTCGTGTCGCCGGAGCTTACGCTGCCCCGGCAGAGAATGTGCAAAGCTTTTTGGAAGGGCGCGGGCAGCTGCATATTGGCAGCGTACAGCCCACCTACGACCGCGGCGTGACTGCCGCAGACCTGGGCGCACTGCTGCCCGGGGAACTGGCCGACACCCTGCGGGCGGGTCTGCGCGCCTACGAGCGCAAGATTGCGGGCTACACTGCGCCGGATGCGATCCTGACCGGCCTTGAGACCCGCACCAGCAGCCCGGTGCGACTCAAGCGGGAAGAGGACTTTGTGTGCACCCAGCTGGCAGGGCTTTACCCCTGCGGCGAGGGTGCGGGATATGCGGGCGGCATTATGAGCGCCGCCGTGGATGGCCTGCGGGTGGCCCGCGCCATCATCAGCCGGTATGCGCCGGCAGAAGGGTGAGAAAATTTTGATGTACGATCGTGAAAACGATAACCGAAATAACGAAGGCCGACAGGTACAGCAGGAGCTGGAAGACCAGCTGCGCGCCTTTGGCGACACCATGACCGATGCCTTTGCCCACGGCTTTGAGGGCAGGGGCATGGACATCGGTGACCGGGCGTGGGATGTGGGCAAGGCCGCTGTCCATGCAGCCAACTACGGCATCGGGGAGGCGGCAAAGGCTTTCCGGCAGGGGCGCAGAGGTTATCCCTACGGGGATGCAAAGCAGTCTTTCCGCGAAGGTGCTGCCGACCCCACCGGTATGCCCGACTGGTTCCGGCAGATCTTTGCAAAGCCAGAGCCTACCCCGGTGGAAAGTATCCGTATCAGCGCAAAAAAATCGCCATAGCGCCGGCTACACTTTGCTGGCGGTGGGCATCACCTTTACGGTGATCTTCGGGCTGGGGACGCTGGGCTGCCTCATCGGGCTGGGCACTATTTCGCCGGCTGCTTTGGGTGACGTTGTGGTGTCGGCTACTGAGGGCGGCGGCATCCTGATGACGGGCACGGACTACGTTATGAACACCGCCTACAACGTGCTGGGCATCGTCAGCAGCGTGCTGGGCCTTGCCACGGCGGGCTTTGGCTGGATGACGGCCTGTGGTGCAGCCCGGATGAAGGCGGGCAGACAGATGGGCCAGTTTGCCGACTACGCCGACAGCGTGGACTACCATAAGGGCCTGCCTGTTTCGATGCTGGCAGACCTGACCCACCAGACCAAGAAAAAGGCGCTGAAAAAGCTGCGCAGCTACATCCATAAGGGCTGGCTGAACGCATGGCTGGACGATGAGACGGAAACGCTCTACCTGACGGCAGAGGACTACCGCGCCGCCAAGGAGGCAGCTACCGCTGCCGCCGCGCAGCCGCAGCCGGAAAAGGAAGAAACCGGCGATGCTCCGCTCAATCTCGATACCGCCCGCCGCTTTGCTGCCGTGCTGGAAAAAGAGCAGCAGCTCATGCAGGACGCACAGGCGCGGGAGGAACTGGCGGCCATGCACAAGACCACTACCGCTATCTGCGACTGGCTGGAGGCACACCCGGAAAGCCAACCCAAGACCCGCCGTTTTGCGGAATATTATATTCCCACCACCCTCAAGTTGCTGCACACCTATAACGATGTGCAGGGGCAGCAGGGCGAAAACGCCGAGACCATCCGCCGGGATATTGCAGGCATTCTGCATACCTTGAATCAGGCGTATGAGAACCTGTACAACAATCTGCTTTCGGACGTAGCCATGGATATTTCTTCCGAGATCGCCGCTTTGCAGGGAATGCTGGCCAACGATGGCCTGACCGGGAGGGAATTTGAATGACCTACCGTGCTTGGGAACAAAAACCGCTGGACCGCGCCGCTGTGCGGGAGCTGACCGCCGCCATTGCCGAGCAGGCAGCGGCACAGCTGGAAGAGCAGGCCATGGACGAAGCGCCGTGGTCAGACGAAAAATATAAGGCCGTGCTGGCTGCGCAGCAAAAGGAAAACGCCCTGCTGGCGGGCATTCTTGCCGCCCGTGGCATTACCGACCCTGCCGAAGCGCTTACCTTGCTGGCAGGGGAGGAGGAACTTTCCGACCCCGCCCTGCTGACCGACATGGACGCCGCTTGTCAGCGCATCTGGCAGGCCATTGATAACGGCGAGACCATCGCCGTGTTCGGCGATTACGACGTGGACGGCGTGACCGCTACCGCCCTGCTGTACCAGCACCTCAAGGGCATGGGTGCGACCGTCAAGTGTATGCTGCCCAGCCGCGAAGGGGACGGCTACGGCCTGTCCAAAAACGCCATTCAGTCCATGCATAACAAGGGCTGCACCCTCATCGTGACCGTAGATAACGGCATTTCTGCCGTGGAGGAAGCCGACTTTGCGGCTTCACTGGGTATGGACCTGATCATCACCGACCACCATCTGCCGCCGGAGACTTTGCCCAAGGCCGTGGCCGTGGTGGACCCCCGCCGAGAGGACGACCACAGCCCTTTCAAGGGTCTGTGCGGCGCGGGCGTAGCCTTCAAGCTCTGCGCTGCGCTGGACGGCTGCCCGCCGGAGGAAATGCTGGATTACTGCGGCGACCTTGCCGCCGTGGGCACTGTGGCAGACGTGATGCCGCTGGTGGGGGAGAACCGCACCCTTGTCAAGGCCGGGCTGCGGCAGCTGCAACAGACCGACCGCCCCGGCTTTGGGGCACTTTTAGAGGAAGTCGGCCTTGCGGGCAAGCCCATCACCGCCGAGAATATCAGCTACGCCATCGCACCCCGCATCAACGCGGCAGGCCGCATGGATAACGCCGTCACCGCCTTGCAGCTGGTGCTCTGTGAGGACCCGGACAGGGCCGAGGAACTGGCGCACAAGCTGAACGAGATCAACGCCCACCGGCAGGAGACTGAGCAGCAGATCTTCAAAGCTGCCGAGGAATTGCTGGAACAGCAGCCCGAGCGTCTGGATGACCGCATCATGCTGCTGTGGGGACGGGACTGGCATCCCGGCGTCATTGGCATCGTGGCTTCCCGGCTGGTGGAGCGCACCGGACGCCCGGTCATCGTGGTCACCATTGACGAGCACGGCGAGGGCAAGGGCAGCGGACGCAGCGTGCAGGGCTTTAACCTGCACGCCTGCATCGGCTCCTGTGCCGACCTTCTGGTGCGCTACGGCGGCCACGCCATGGCGGCGGGACTTTCCGTCCGGGAAGAAAATCTGCCCGAGCTGCGCCGCCGCCTGAACGACTGGGCTGCCCGGGAATGCCCGGTGCTGCACACCCCGCCCCTTACCTGTGATGTGACCATCCATCTGGACCGCATCACGGTGGAGAGCGTGCGGCATCTGGAGCAGTTGGCACCCTACGGAGCCGAGAACCCCACCCCGGTGTTCCTGCTGCAAAGTGCCGTGGTGGACGGCGTATACCCGGTATCGGAAGGGCGGCACAGCCGCCTGCGGCTGCGGCAGGGCAATAGCTGCCTGTACGCCGTCTGGTTCGGGATGCCCGCCGAGCAGCTGCCCTACGCGCTGGGCGATGTGGTGGACGTGGCACTGAACCTTTCGGTCTACGAGTCCGCCCGAGGGGCGCAGCTCTCCGGCCGTATCATCGACCTGCACCCGGCAGGGCTGGGCGCAGAGCTGGCGCGGCAGGCTGCACTGGTGCAGGCACTGCGCCGGGGCACCCCCCTCGACCGAAGAACAGAAAAAACAGATCGTCCCCGCCCGCACGGATATCATTGCCGTGTACCGGGAATTGCAGTCCCGCCGCTGGCACGCCGAGGACCTGCAGCCCCTGTGCGCAAAGCTGGGCGAGGAGCAGACCGGCAAAACGCTGGTGGCAGTTGCCGCTTTAGAGCAGGTGGGGCTGATCACCGCAGCGGAAAAAGGCGGGGCAAAATTCTGGGAGCTGGTGCCGACAGCAGGCAAAAAGAACCTTGCCGATGCCCCCATCCTGAAATGTCTGGAGGAACTATAAATGCCTGAGGGAAAGAAAAATACTGTCCCGGTCCCGGCTCCGGTACGGGACGAGGACGGCTACTCTGCCAAGACCCATCTGCACCAGCCGGTGCAGGAGACCGCCACCGTAGCCGCTACGGCGCTGCTGGCAGACGCACCGGAGGGGGCGCTGCCCTCTGAGGTACGCCCGGAGATCGTAACGTGGGAAAAGCTGTGCGAGGCCATTCAGGCCAGCGGCAAAGCCTACAATATGGAGATGATCCAAAAGGCCTACGAGCTGGCAAATAACGCCCACAACGGCGTGTGCCGCCGCAGCGGCGAGCCCTATATCTGCCACCCGTTGGCAGTCGCCCGGCTGGTGCTGGATCTGGGCATGGACTCCGAGAGCATCGCCGCCGCCCTGCTGCATGACGTAGTGGAGGATACCCCCACCACGCTGGACGACCTGAAAGCCGCCTTTGGCGAGGAAGTGGCCCTGCTGGTGGACGGCGTGACCAAGCTGACCAAGATCCAGTTCTCCAATATTGAGGAACTGCAGGCCGAGAACCTGCGCAAGATGCTGCTGGCCATGAGCCGGGACGTGCGTGTGATGATCATCAAGCTGTGCGACCGGCTGCATAATATGCGCACCGGCGACGCCTGGCCGGAGCAGAAGCGCCGCGATAAGGCCCGCGAGACCATGGAGGTGTACGCCCCCATCGCCAACCGCCTTGGCATCCTGAACGTCAAGGAAGAGCTGGAGGATCGCAGCCTGCATTATCTGGACCCCGTGGGCTATGCCGAGATCAGCCGGATGCTCAGCGAGCGCGCCGGTGAGGAGTTTTTGATCAAGGTGTCTGGCGTCATCGAGCGCCGTCTGGTGGAAAGCGGCATCGAGGGTGCCACCATCAAGCGCCGGGTCAAGAGCATCTACGGCATCTACCGCAAGACCATCATGCAGAATAAGTCCTTCGACGAGATCTACGATATCTACGCGGTCCGGGTCATTCTGGATTCTCTGGCCGAGTGTTACAGCACCCTTGGCCTCATCCATGATATGTACCACCCGCTGCCCAACCGCTTTAAGGACTATATCTCCACCCCCAAGCCCAACGGCTACCAGAGCCTGCACACCACCGTCATCGGGCACGAGGGCATCCCCTTTGAGGTGCAGATCCGCACCCGCAAAATGGACGAGCAGGCTGAGTACGGCGTTGCCGCCCACTGGAAGTACAAGGAAGGCCGCGAAGGCCACGATAAGCTGGACGACCGTCTGGCATGGGTCAGCCAGCTGCTGGAGAACCAGCGCCTGAGCGAGGATTCCGGCAACCTGCTCCACGATCTGAAGAGCGACCTGCTGCCGGAAGAAGTGTTTGCCTTTACCCCCAAGGGTGATGTCATCAACCTGCCCACCGGCGCCACCTGCATCGACTTTGCCTACGCCATCCATTCGGCAGTGGGCAACCGCATGGTGGGCTGTAAGGTGAACAACCGTATGGTGCCCATCGACCATGTGGTGTCTACCGGCGAGATCATTGAGGTGCTGCTGGGCCCGGCAGATAAGGGCCCCAGCCGCGACTGGCTCAAGATCGTGCGCACCAGCGAGGCCAAGAGCAAGATCCGCAACTGGTTCAAGAAGATGCGCCGGGAGGAGAATATCCAGCAGGGACGGGACGCCTTGTCCAAGGAACTGCGCCGGGAGATGATCATCATCCCGGACGACCAGCTGGATGCCTTTATTGACGGCTGCTCCCGCCGGATGCGCCAGAACAACGCGGAGGAGCTGTACGCCGCCATCGGCTACGGCGGCATGACCATTGCCAACTGCCTGCCCAAGCTCAAGGAAGAGTGGCAGAAGCTCAAGGCTGCCGAAGCCGAGGAGAATAAGTCGGTGGAGGATCTGCCAAAGGTAGACCTGAGCCGCGTGCACGCCACCGACGGCGTGGTGGTGGAGGGCTTCGATAACACCCCCATCAAGTTTGCCAAGTGCTGCAGCCCGCTGCCCGGCGACCCCATCGTGGGCTTTATCACCCGTGGCTTTGGTGTTTCCATCCACAAGCAGACCTGTGCCAACGCCGTTGCCAGCATGAAGGACCCCTCCAACGCTCCCCGCTGGGTCAAGGCCTACTGGGCAGACAGCGTCAAGGACAGCTACAAGGCCGGGCTGGAGATCATTGCCCTGAACCGCAACGAGCTGCTGCAGGACGTGCTCAGCGCACTGGCCGATATCCGGGTGCCCATCTATGCCATGAACGCCCGTCAGGTAGAAAACAACTGCGCCGTGGTCAGCCTGACCATCGGCATCAACAATACCGAGCACCTCAACCGTGTGGTGGCGCGCCTTTCCAAGGTGCGGGACGTGCTCAAGGTGACAAGGAGTTAACGCAGTGCGAGCAGTCATTCAGGCCGTATCCTCCGCCAGCGTGCGGGTGGAGGGCGGCGAACCCCGCGCCATTGGGCCGGGAATCATGATCCTGCTGGGGGTCAGGGACACCGACACACTGGACATCGTGCCCAAGCTTGCCGATAAATGCGCGGGTCTGCGCATTTTCCCGGATGCGGAGGGCAAGCTGAACCTGAGCGCCCGGGATCTGGGCTATTCCGCGCTGGTGGTCAGCCAGTTCACCCTTTACGGTGACACCAAAAAGGGCTACCGTCCCAGCTTTATCAAGGCTGCAAAGCCGCCCCTCTCGGTGGATGCCTATGAGCTGTTCCTTGCCGAGATGGCGAAGCACGGCCTCAAGGACGTGCAGCACGGCGAGTTCGGCGCCCATATGCAGGTGTCGCTGGTGAACGAGGGCCCCTGCACCATCGTCATTGATACCGACGAGTGGAAAAAGAAGGAGTAACGATGCAAGGTTTTCACATTCCTGCGGCACCGCCGCTGTATACCAACACCTTTCTGCTCATTTCCGACGCAGGCCATGCCGTGGTCATCGACCCGGCGGCAGAGGTGCACAGCTACGACGAAATCTTAAAGCAGCACAACGCCACCCTTACCACTATCCTGTGCACCCACGGCCACTACGACCATGTGGGCAGCGCTGCTGCGCTGAAGGCAGAGTGGAACGCCATCCTCTACTGTGAAAAGGCAGACCTTGCCGGCGACCGGATGTACCCGCTTTCCGCTGCGGACTACGGCTACACGGAAGGCGAGCAGATCGCGGTGGACGAGCTGCGCTTTACCGCGTGGCACACCCCCGGCCACACCCCCGGCAGCGTGGTGCTGCTGTGCGGTGAGCATCTGTTCTGTGGCGATACGCTGTTTGCAGGCAGCATTGGCCGCACCGACCTTGAGGGCGGCAGCAGCGCGCAGATGGCAGACAGCCTGCGCAAGCTGGCGCAGCTGCCCATCCCCCGCGAAACACAGGTGCTGCCCGGCCACGGCGAATTTTCCACCTTTGGCGCGGAGCTGGACAACAACTACTATATCCGCAGCGCCCTGCGCGGCGGCAACGACATTTTTTAAAGAGAGAATGACATGAAGATCTATATCACTGGGCTGCCCTCCGGGTACGAGGTGGAGCACCTTGCCCGCCTGTTTTACCCCATGGCACCCTTGACCCTGACCCCGCCGGAGCCTGCTGAGGACTGTCTGTGGGCTGAAAAGACCGATACCGGTCTGCGGGTGCTGGTGCGGCAGGGCGAAAAGAGCAAAACGCTGGAAGCCCCGCTGCCGCTGCCGGTGGAACAGGGCGGCGAAACCCCGGAGTTTGCCCTTGCCAGCCTGACTTATGACCTGCTGCGCTCGTGGACGGGCGTCCGCCCGCCCTGGGGCAAGATGACCGGTGTGCGCCCGGTGCGGCTTATCCACGATAAGCGCGCCGCCGGGTGGAGCGCAGAGCAGATCGACCGCTTCTTCTTGCAGCGGTTCGACTGCTCGAAGCAAAAATACGAAATGGCAAAGGAAATTGCCGACTTGCAGGAGCCGATCCTGCGGCTGGGCAGCGCCCCCAAGACGTATAGCCTGTATATCGGCATCCCGTTCTGTCCCTCCCGGTGCAGCTATTGCAGCTTTGTCAGCTGCAATCTGGACCGCGACCGCAAGCTGGTGCAGCCCTATGTGGACTGCCTGTGCAAGGAGGTTGCAGAGATCCGGGCGCAGGCCGAGCGTGCAGGGCTGACTTTATGCAGCATCTACATCGGCGGCGGCACCCCCACCAGCCTTTCCGCCGCCCAGCTGCGGCAGCTCATGGGCACTGTGCGGGAGAATTTTGACCTGACTAAGGTCGTAGAATATACCGTGGAGGCAGGTCGCCCGGATTGCACCGACGCCGAAAAGCTGGCGGTCATCAAGGAATACGGCGCTACCCGCATCTCCATCAACCCCCAGACCTTCTCGGACGCGGTGCTGGCAAACATTGGCCGCAAGCACTCGGCACAGGACATTCTGGATTGCTATGCCGATGCCCGCCGCGCCGGGCACGAGGACATCAACATGGACCTCATTGCCGGTCTGCCCGGGGATACGGTGGAGGGCTTTGAGCACAGCCTGCGGCAGGCCATTGCCTTGCAGCCGGAGAATATCACCGTCCACACCCTTACCCTCAAGCGGGCGTCCCGCATCGTCATCGAGGACCAGAAGGAAAACGACTACGCGGACGTAGCCGCCATGCTGGAAAAGTGCCATCTGCTGGCCGAGGCGGGCTACCGCCCCTATTACCTTTACCGGCAGAAGAATACGCTGCAAAATCTGGAAAACGTGGGCTGGTGCAAGCCGGGTCACGAGGGTTACTATAATATCTATATCATGGAGGAAGTCCAGACCATCCTTTCGGCCGGTGCGGGCGGCAGCACCAAACTGGTGGCCGATGGAGGCAAACGGATGCAGCGCATCTTCAATTTTAAGTATCCGAACGAGTATATCCAGCGCTTTGCGGAGGTACTGGAACGGAAAAAATGGAGTGGCTGAGTTTTATGATCACGATCTGGGTACCGAAACGACTGGTTGAAGTAGACCTGTATAACGTAGCAGCCCGCAGTCCGCAGGCGCTGGCACAGCTGAGCGAGAACAGCTACGCCCGGCGGTGCAGTATGCGCCAGAAGGTGCGCGGCTCCGGGGCAAAATCGTTATGGCTAGACCGGCCCTTCCGCCAGCGGAAGACCACCAGCGCCACTGTCTGGCAAGGCTCTGGTGCAGCAGGGCACCCCGGGCAGGTGGTCAGTCTGGACAACTTTTTAAAGGTGCTGCCTAC
>ENA-OQCL01000373-OQCL01000373.1-human-gut-metagenome-genome-assembly--contig:-NODE-373-length-22243-cov-5.753663_pt1 | contig 22243 bp, 23 predicted proteins | sample MGYA00242502_ERZ504586 | MGnify/ENA primary metagenome ERZ504586 (study PRJEB26092, sample SAMD00036316) | human gut metagenome | host: Homo sapiens | study: EMG produced TPA metagenomics assembly of... | reverse complement strand
TCATGTATGCCGGCCGCCCGGTTGAGTTCGGCACCGCCGACGAGATCTTCTACGAGAGCCGCCACCCCTACACCTGGGGCCTCATCCGCTCCATTCCGGAGCAGGCGGTCGACGAGAAGAAGCCGCTTACGCCCATTCACGGCAACCCGCCGTCGCTCGTGAACCTTCCCAAGGGCTGCCCCTTTGCCCCGCGTTGCCCGTATGCGGTGGATGTTTGCCATGAGCAGGCGCCCGAGTACATCACGACCGAGACCGGTCATTACTCCGCATGCCACTTTGCCGACGACCCCGCGTTCCTCAAATTCGCTCCCGATACCTCGCGCTCGCGCGGTAAGATCGCGACGGGAACGCCCGATACCATCGAAGCATTCTCGAAGGGAGGCGAGGCTTAATGGCCGATACCACCAAGGAGCCGCTGCTTAAGGTCGAGCATCTGAGCAAGGAGTTCCCTGCAGAGGCGGGCATGCTCGCCGGTAGGTTCTCCAAGCGCGTTGTTTCCGCTGTAAACGATGTTTCGTTCGAGATCCATGCGGGCGAGACCTTCGGCCTCGTGGGTGAATCCGGCTGCGGTAAGTCCACGACGGGCCGCTCCATCATGAGGCTGACCAACCCCACCTCGGGCAAGGTGTATTTCCAGGGCAAAGACGTCTCGAAGATGAGCCATAAGGAGCTCAAGGAGATGCGCCGCGACATGCAGTTCATCTTCCAGGATCCATATGCGAGCCTGAACCCGCGCATGACCATCGGCGAGATCGTCTCGGAGCCCATGACGATCCACAACGTGGGCACCAAAGAGGAGCGCATGCAGACCGTGCGCGAGCTCCTCGACGTCGTGGGCCTCAACCCCGAGCACATCAACCGTTACCCGCATGAGTTTTCCGGCGGTCAGCGCCAGCGTATCGGCATCGCGCGCGCGTTCGCGCTCAAGCCGAAGCTCATCATCTGCGACGAGCCCGTTTCCGCGCTCGACGTCTCCATCCAGGCGCAGGTTCTGAACTTGCTCAAGGACCTGCAGGACCGCTTCGGTACCGCGTACCTGTTCATTGCGCATGACCTTTCGGTCGTTCAGCACATCTCCGACCGCGTTGCGGTGATGTACCTGGGCAAGATGGTCGAGGTTTCCGACTGGAAGACCCTCTACACCGAGCCGCATCATCCGTACACGCAGTCGTTGCTCTCTGCAGTTCCGGTGCCCGATCCCGACGTGCAGAAGACCCGTTCCCGCATCATCCTTGCGGGCGATCCCCCCTCGCCGATCGATCCTCCGAGCGGCTGCCGTTTCCACACCCGCTGCCCGATCGCGCAGGCGATCTGCGGCAAGGAGGAGCCTAAGTTCCGTGAGGTCGCGCCGGGTCATATGTGCGCGTGCCACTTCGCGGAGAAGTTCCCGATCAAGGAAACCCACATCGACCTGTAGGATAGGTTGACAGGCGGACGGGCCCCGTTCTCTTCTCTTCGCTAGTCCTCGGAACTCGGCAGGGCCGAGTTCCTGCGGAAGCGCTCAGAGGAGAGAACGGGGCCCTCGCATTTCGGAGCCTTTGGGTCTAGATTCCTTTGATCGGCGGTAACAGGCTTGGTTTGCATGGCGCACGCGGCATTCTTGTCGAGTGGGTGGTGCTCCGTGCGGCGGCTCACGTTGTTGCGGCCATTTTGATAAGCTGGTCGCGGTAGATGATTGCGATATGAAGGGCGTTTGGCATGGATCGAATGGCTCATGGAACGCTAAGCCGCAGGCGTTTTCTAGGTGGATCGCTGGCTGCGGGTGCGCTCGCTGCTCTTTCCGCGTGTACCTCAGGCGGGCAGACCGAGCAGGGGAGTGCGGCGGTTGCCGAGCAGCCTCTGACCATCGGCTTCTCGCGGCCTGCAAGCATCGACCCCGCCCTTGCGACCGATACGAGCTCCCTTACCGTCGTGTGGCAGCTGTTCGACTGCCTCACCTCGTATGATTTTTCCACCGGAGAGCTTTCTTGCCTTGCCGCGGAGCGCTATGAGGTGTCGGATGATGCCCAGACGTTCACATTCTATCTGCGGGATGCCACGTTTCACGATGGCTCGCGGGTAACCTCTGAGGATTTCAAGCGCGCATGGGAGCGAATCGTGAGTCCGTCGAGCGCTCCGAGTCAGGTTGCTGGCACCACGCCCTATGCCTACCTCCTTTCGCTCATTGATGGCTATGATGCTCTTCACATTGGGTCGGCGACGGAGTTTTCCGGTGTCACGTGCCCGGATAGCGCAACGCTTTGCATACGCTTGAGCACGCCCTATGCCGATCTACCCTATCTGCTAGCGCATCCGGTGCTTGGCCCCGTTCCGTCTTCCGCTGACGACGACCTACCGTCTTTCTCCCAGCGGCCCATCGGCAACGGCCCGTTCATGATGGCAGACACGTGGAAGAGCGGCTCGGGCACGCTCTCGCTATCCCGGTATGGCGACTATTATGGCGAGGTTGCATCGCTCGACCGCGTGCTCTTCGATGTCGAGCCGGATACGGAATCGTCGTTCCGCTCGTTCCAAACGGGCGATATCGATGTGAGCCCGTGCCCTATAGGCGATGCGAGTGACGCCGCATCGAGTCTTGGGCGCTCAGAGGATGGCCGCACGCTCGGTGATGATGGACGCTTTGTCTGTGTGACCGGGCTTACGACAAGCATGCTTGCCTGCAACTGTTCGGCGGCACCGCTCGATGACCCTGCGGTGCGACGCGCCATCTCCCTGGCAATCGATCGCGATTACCTGTGCGACACGCTTTACCGCGAGACGCGGGTGCCAGCGCACGGCGCTGTTCCACCGACGGTCCTCGGTTATCGCGAGGAGTCGTGGGCGTACGCTGCGTTCGACCCCTCGAGCGCCGCGGAGCTGCTTGAAAGCTCCTATCCGCTCAATGATGACGGTGATCGTGGCATTGAGGTTCGCCTCTCGTATAACACCGATGGCGGGCATGCGGAGGTCATGCAGAAGATTTCTGACGACTTGGCGGACCTCGGTATCACGTGCCGTCTCGAGGCACTCGATGCCGAGACGCTTCGGCGGCGCATCGAGGATGGGGATTTCGACCTCGTTCGCGTTGACTGGACGGCCGATGCGCCAACCTTGGATAGCGTGCTCTTCCCGCTCTTCTTCTCGGGCTGCATTGGTTCGACGAATTATGCCCGTTACCAGAACGCCCATGTTGACCAGCAGCTTGCTCAGGCCCGAACAGAGCTTGATGAGGGCACACGGGTTTCGCTCTTGCAGGGGGCGGACAGCATCATTGGATCCGAATGCCCGGTGGTGCCGCTCATGTACCATGCCCGGTCGTATGCGGCTTCGGAGCGCGTGGCCCATCTGGCCATCGATACTCAAGGGCGCCTCGATCTCGCTTCGGCTGAACTCGCGGAATAGCGCTTCGAACTGCTGCTTCTGCGTGACGGCGGACGCAGTGGGCCCGCGCGAGAAAAATTTCTCAAAATTCTTCTTGCGTTCTACGGAGGGGCTGGGGTATTATCTACTTCGCTGCTTGTCGGAGTGGCGGAATTGGCAGACGCGCTAGCTTGAGGTGCTAGTGATCACTTTTCGATCATGCGGGTTCAAGTCCCGCCTCCGACACCATCGAGTGTTCAGGGCCTCCACGGAGGCCCTTTTTCATGTCTCTAGCGTCTATGACATCGGACATGCGCCTCGCGCGAGTGCTGCGATGCGCGCGCTGTGTGTTCTCAGGCGCGATTCGGACACAGGTGCTGCGCCATCTTCGGGCGTCATTTGATTTGGGAGTCGTTTTTGGACGTGATCCGGACACAAGACCGTTTTCGGGCGATAAATCGCCATATTATTGCCTCCTAGCGGAGAATTGTCGCCCAACGACGAGATTTGTGTCCGAATGTCGCCCGACAACGCCGCCTGCGTCCGAATGTCGCCCGAAAGCGGGGTGCCTACCCGCAATCCGTTCAAGAACGAAGCGTTCGCCCGGATTCCGCTCGAGAACCCTAAGGCGGGGGAGACCCGATAACGGGGTATAGTAGGTCAAGACGCTACGAACGAGAGGACGCGCGATGGATGCAACGGGACGAGATGAGCTTTCCGATCTCCCACGGCTTGCCGAGCTTACGAGCGACGCCATCATCGCATGCAGTACCGACGGTACCATCTACCAGGTCAACTCCCGTCTGGTCGCGTTAACGGGGGAAGAGGCCGGCCAGCTTATAGAAACCGATGTCAAAGACCTCCTCTTCAGCTCATCGTTCGAGCGCTCCGCCGATCACAAGCTGCCGTTCTCCCTCGATGGCAAGGACTGCCCGCTCATGCTCAAGCTTGCGGACGGTTCGTTCATTCCAGTGCTCGTGCGCGCGATGCAGGTGACACCGCCCGAGCGCCTGCGCAAGCGTTTGCTCAAGCGCACTGCTGGTAAAGGGCATGTGCTTCTCACGCTTCGCGGTCTCGAAGAGCGCTATGCGCATGATCGCCAGATGCGCCGCGTGCTCTCGGAGCTTCAGGCAGCGAACAAGCGCCTTTCCGGGACGCTTTCGGTCATCATGTCCACCGTGGGTGCAGATAATCTCCCATCGCTTCTAGACACGGTGCTCAACAAGCTCGTGGATGCGCTCGATGCCGATGGCTCGACCATCTACTTCGCAGAGGGTGGAGGATTCAAGCTGCGGGGCATTTCGCGAAGCCTCGAGCTCGATTATGTACCGGAGTTCATCCCCTTTGGCGCGGGCGTGCCCACCTATGTGACGCGCAAGGGTTCGAGCTGCCGCCTCACCCTCATCCGCTCTGGCGAGGGCTCGGGCACCAACGCCGGTTCGCTCTACGATCTGGACGCCCGGTGCGGCAGAAACCTCCGCGCGCACTACATGCCGCCCTTCAAGACACTCATCGCGGTGCCGGTTTTCTTCGGTACGCAGATTCTCGGTGTGATTGAGCTGGGCTGGAAACGCCCCACGGCATCGCGTGCGTATGACGTGAACGTTATCGAGGTCGTTTGTGATTATCTGTCAATCGAGCTCATGAGCTTGGCAACGAGCATGCGCTCCCAGTGCACCGCCGAGCTCAGCCGTCGCTCAACCATGTGCGCGATGTCGTATATGGTGCCGAGGGCGACATCGGGCTCATCTGGGCCGAGACGATCACCGAGGTGCGTCGGGTGCTCTCGTGCCACGTGTGCCCTGTGGTGAGCAATCCCCGTACGGGACAGCTTGAGATCGACTTCGAGGGCGGGAGCCGCGTCGCGCTCCCCGGCGACATCGACCAGCTCTTCTTCTCCACGACCGCGCCCGCCGCCCGCATGAACCAGGAACCGCGGGATTACTTTGCGCATGCAGCGGGGGAGTTTAGGTCGGACGGGACCGAATTGGAATACGTGCGCATCACGCGTATCGAGCGCATGTCTCGCATGGGGACATGGCTGAGCTCGCAGGGTCTGCCCGACCAAGGCGTGTTCTTCGAGATGCGCGGAGACTTGGCGTTCGGCGGCGTCGATGCGGGCGCTGATCCTTTGGGGGAGCATGCCGATCGCGATGCAGCAGAGGTGTCTCCGGCGGCGGAAGCGGGCGATACGGGTGCCTCGGAAGGCATGGACGAGGGTTCGCAGACGGCGGAGGGGGCTGGTTCTGCCCTTGCGCCGCGTTCGCCCGGGTTCGCTCCTAGCACCTTCCTGCTGTTGCGCGACGACTCCCAGGAGCCCATCGACGATATGGAATTCGATTATCTCGTGCGCTTGGCGCATGAGTTCGAGCTCCGGCTGCGCGACGCCACGCAGAGCAAGGAGGACCGGAGGATCGCCCAGACGCTGCAGGCAGGCATGAGGAGCTCCCTCGGGGCTGTTCCGGGCATCGTGAGCGACTCCCTGTACTCATCCGCCACGCAGCAGGCGCTCGTGGGCGGAGATTTCTACACGCTTATTCGCCTTCCCGACGACCGGGCGGTCATGATTCTGGGCGATGTATCCGGTAAGGGCATCGAGGCCGCCTCCATGTCGGCGCTCGTCAAGACAGCGCTCTCCGCCTATGCATGGGAAGGGCTGAGCCCTGTTCGCATGGTCCGCTCGCTCAATGCGATGCTCATGAATTTCTCGCGAGTCGAGACGTTTGCGACCATGTTCGTGGCCAAGCTCGATTTACGGCGCGGGAGGGCGACGTATTGCTCAGCGGGGCACCCACCCACGATGCTCGCCCATGTGGGCGGCGATGCGGGGGCTGCGCCAACAGAAGATGGAGAGACGCTCTCCGGGGGAGAGGCGTCTCCGAGCGAGGTGGAACTTCTGAGCGAGCAATCGGGCGTGGTTGGCGCATTCGAGGATATGGCATTCAAGAGCGGGTCGTTTACCTTTGCCCGCGGCGATGTGCTGTTCATGTATACCGATGGCGCCATCGAGGCACGGAGCGCCTCGGGCGAGTTCTTCGGTGAGCGGCGCCTGCGCGACATCATCCTTGCGAACGCGCGCTTTGGCGCGGACGGACTGTGCCAGCGCGTGCTCGACGAGCTCGATTCCTTTACCGATTCATCGCTCGAAGACGACATCGCGCTCGTGGCGCTTGAGTTCCAGGGCCCCGAGCGCTCCGGTTATCAGCATGCGGCAACGGAAGGCGGCGCGCGATGAGGCCGCATATCCAGTTGCCGGAGGGAGCGGCTCGTCTGCGGGGCGCACTGATTAGAAGTGCTTCGACGCGGGAAGCATGTGCATATGCGTGAGTGGAACGACATAGCGGTTCTCGCCCCGCCGGGCGATATCGACATCTCGACGACGCCTTCGTTGCGCGCCGACGTCGATGCCCTGATTGATGGCGGTGCGCGGCGCATCATCGTCAATTGCGAGCACGTGAGTTTTATCGATTCCACCGGCCTTGCCTTCCTGCTCACCCGCGCTCGCCGCCTTATGCGAAGCGATGGTTTGCTCTCGCTCGTTAACGCATCGCCGGCAGTTGCGCGCTTTTTGCAGATTGCCCGCCTCATCGACGTGCTTCATGTCACCGCTGCCGACCGGCCGCCCATCCCGGCGCTTTCACCTACCGAGTTGCCGAGCTGGAGCAAGAGCATCTCTGTTACCGAGGGCATCGAGCACCTCGGCTTCTATCGCCATCGCGTTGTCGAGCTGCTTGAGAGCCTGCCTATGGCAAAGGACGCGCGCTACGATCTGGCACTTGCTGCGAGCGAGGCCCTCGGCAACGCCTACGACCATGCATGCGGGGTGGGGTGCGTGCTCAACGCGCGGGCCTATCGCGATCGCGTGGTGATCGAGGTTTGCGATTGCGGGTGCGGGTTTGAGATTTCGCCCGATGAAGAGCCCGAGGAGAGCGAGGAGCGCGGGCGCGGCATCAAGCTCATGCGCCTGCTGGTAGATAGCGTTGAGATACGGCGCCGTACCGATGCTCAGGGCACCATGACGCGCTTGATCAAACTCTTGTGACAAGCCGGCCGGAGATAAGTCTTTCCGAGGGCCAGGGGGCAGTTGGCCGTAGGGCCACGTGGATGGACGGCACCCTAGGCTTCGTTGGCCGGGCGGAACCTTGGGTCTCATTTTCCGGTGGGTATGGTTGCCATAGGTGCGCAGGTTACAAAAAACGGGCACCGTGAAGGCGCCCGTTCAATGCAATGGAGGCGACGCCCAGATTCGAACTGGGGGTAAAGGCTTTGCAGGCCTCTGCCTTACCACTTGGCCACGTCGCCGATGAAAAAGGCCGAATGAAAATGCTCCATCCGGCCCGTCTCATGCAATGGAGCGGACAACGGGGCTCGAACCCGCGACCCCAACCTTGGCAAGGTTGTGCTCTACCAACTGAGCCATGTCCGCTTGCAGGAAGATAATATACGCGAGTTTGTAAGGACTTGCAAGCATGATTTTCAAAAAATTTTGGCTTGGGTACAATACTGCTCGACCGGGGGCGTCACGCTGCTGTGTTTACGGGCCGTTTTCCAAGCTCAGGCGTGTCGCGCACATCTAGCGGCGTATAGCGAACGGGGGATCTCCCTTGCTCTTCACCATCACTGTCTTCATCGTTGCGCTCTTCCTTGTGGCGCGTGGCATCACATTCCTTATCCAGCGGTATCTCGATTTTCGCGGCGCGGGAAGGTCGTTCAAGAAACTTCTTCGGCAGGGCCGTATCGATGCCGGAGTGTATGCAGACGCGGTGTGGTCGGAGGTCAACCGATTCGGCCACAAGAAGCTCCGCGCGAAGATTTCAAAGGAGCAGCAGCACGTTATTCGCGACGCGCGCCGGCAGCTGCGCGACGACTTCTTGAACGATAACCGTCCCGGGTTTTACCAATATCTCATCATCTTCTTGGTTGCCTCGGTGCTCGGTCTTATTCTCGAGACCATTTGGATGTTCGTGGCCTATGGTGTGCTCGAGAGCCGCGTAGGGCTCGTGTGGGGTCCGTTCTCGCCGCTATATGGGTGCGGCGCGGTGCTGCTCACCGTTGTGCTGTGGCGCCTGCGCGATCAGCCAACCTGGATGATCTTCCTTATATCCGCGGGTCTTGGTGGGATTCTCGAGCAGCTCGCCGGGTGGAGCATGGAGACGGTCATGCACGCATGGTCGTGGTCGTACCTGCATTTTCCTGATCACATCACCCAGTGGGTGGCATGGCGCTTCCTCATCGTGTGGGGGCTGTTGGGCGTGGCGTGGTGCAAGGTCATCATGCCCGAGCTTCTGTACCGGATCGGCGAACCCACGTCGCGCCGCCAAGCCGTGGTGGTGGGCTTTCTGACCGCGTTCATCGCGCTCGATATCGCCATGACGGTTGCGTGCTTCTGGCGCGCTGGCAAGCGCGAGGAGGGGGTGCCCCCTCAGAACGTCTTTGAGGAGTACGTCGACCGTCATTTTGGGGATGAGTTCATAAAGGGCAAGTTCGAGAATCTCAGGATGGACAGCGACGAGCGCCCCCGTACGTCGTAGGGCGCGTGGTCTTCATCGCGGCATCATATTTTAAGAAGTTGAAAAATTCTCGTTGGCATACGGCTCTGGGCATGGTAGTATAGCTACCGCTGAAAAGCACACGGGCGTTTAGCTCAGGGGGAGAGCGCTTCCCTGACACGGAAGAGGTCACAAGTTCAAATCTTGTAACGCCCACCAAACTTTCGCAGGTCAGAGGCTATGGTCTCTGGCCTGTTTTCGTTTTGTCCAAATAGCTGTCCAACCTTCTGTCCAAATTCGCTCGGATTCACCGGACGATATGGAATGTCAAGTTATGCATGGACTTGAGTATCGGTACCTTGAGGTGCCGATATAATGCCACCAATATTCCATAATCATCTAACCGTTATTCGGCTCATGTGATTCGGGAGCCGGACTCTTCAGTTTCCGGTCGTAGGGTAGAATTGCTTGCATGATGGATGATGCTAAGAAGCTCACGGCTTGGGGCATGGATGGCGGCGTTCGTGATGCGCTATCCCTCAAGCCCATAACGACTCCTGAGCAGCAGATCGATCTGCTCAAGGGCAAGGGCGTCACGTTTGAGCGCTGCGCGGAGGAGCGCGCGCTCAAGATTCTTTCGAGCGCCGAGACCTACCTGCATCTCTCTGCCTACCGGGTGCTTTTCCAGCGCCATGAGGACGGTCCCGACGCCGGGAAGTTCGTGAGCCTCGACTTCGGGGACCTTTTGGACGTGAGCTCTCTTGACGACGTTCTCCGCGAGACGTTTCGCCTCATGGCGAAGGATGTCGAGCGCGCGGTCAGGGCATGGCTCGTGTCCGATGCCGCTGGGCGCGGGGAGGATGGCTATGGGATTGTCGCCGACTTCGTGTCCTCCCTACCGCGCGGCTTCCGCGAGGGGCTGAGACGCGATCTCGTATCGCGTTCCCAGGCGGACGAGTACGCGGGGTCGCTGATCGACCATTACCGGGATGCCATGCCTGTATGGGTTCTGCTGGAAGTGGTACCGTTCGGGACGCTGCTCGCCTTTTACCTCTTTTGCGTTGAGCGCTGGGAGGAGGTGGGGAGGCGGGAGATTCACTACGCTCTTAAGGATGTGAAGGCCGTTCGTAACTGTGCGAGCCATGCGGGCTGCCTGTGCAACGGCTTCGTGCCCGAGCGCGAGACGAGGCACGCAACCTCGGGGGTCGCGCTCGAGTGGCTTAACGCCCACGGCATCCGCAACAGCAAGGGCCGTCGAGCCAGATTGCGCAACCGTCGCACGCAACAGCTCGTGACCACCGCGGCACTGCATGACATGCTTGCGAGCGAATATGCCTCCCCGGCGGCGCTTGACGCGGTCGCTGGCCTCCGTCCCCTGATGGACGACGCGATTGCGCGCTATGGGACGCAGAACCCTCTCGTGTCTCATCTTGCGTTTCTTGCAAGGGTTCTTGACGTGGCACGAGGCTGATGCCATGATGTACGCAGATGCAAAAACCTTCGAGGTTTTGTAAGGGCCGGTCCTCCCGGGGACTGGCTCTAGTTGTTTATGGGGCCCTAATTGATGCTGGATGCCATGCGGTGACTTGAAGAACGACCTGCGGGTGATGTGATGAACGGCGAGGAGCTCAGCGGTATAGTCGCGCCGGTCAGGAAACTCTTCCATTCAGACCTTCCTGCACTGCTCTCCCTCTGCCTCGGCAACCCGCAATACTACGCATTCCTCGGCGAAGAGCCGACGATGGACGCTCTTGCTGCCGAGATGGCCGAGCTGCTCTCTGGTTGCTCTCCGGACCAAAAGTCCTATCTCGGATTCTTCGATGCCGGTGGGGATCTCATCGCCGTGCTCGACCTCGTCCGGGGATATCCGGCTGAGAGGTGCGCCTTCATCGGATTCTTCATGGTTGATGCCTCTCGGCAGGGGACGGGTGTCGGGAGCCTGCTCATAACGCGTCTTCTGGACCGCCTACACGGCGAGGGCGTTTCTCGCGTGCGCCTCGCTTACGTCGAGGGGAACGAGCAGTCACGCCACTTCTGGAGGAAGTGCGGTTTCGTCGAGGCTGGCGCACCGATTGACCAAGGCGAATACAAGGTCGTCCCCATGGAGCGTTCGTTGGCACAGACCATTTCTGTTCCGCCGCCATGCATCTGACAACGACAAGCTCAAGAACCAGCACAACGTTGCGCCACTTGCCGAGAAATCCCTGCCTCCTGCCGAAAGACAACCGGCTAGTCGAACATTCCTCAGGGGGGGGGTAAGCTCGCCGGTAGCGGCATCAATCAAATCCGCATGAAAGGAACGCTCATGACTGCGCAATCAAAGCGGAAACTCAGCGTTGTCGGTATTATCGCGTTGTTCGCTTGCGTCATCGCCATCGCGTTGATATTCCTAATCCAAACCTGCGGGTTCAGCAACGGGACTTTCTATTTCCGACATTCCGACAACGGCATGTACGATGACGCCACCGCAATTACGGCACAGGCGGCGAAGAGCTCCCATGGCTTCCTATCCTTTACCGCCGATCCGGAAAAAGCCTGTGCCGGCACAATCGAATGCTCGGTTTCGGAGGACGAGACAACCTGGCCACAATCGATAGCCCTCAGCCGAACCAAACCGCTGCCGTCTCTATCAACCTCTCCTGTACGCGAGGCAATGCAAAAGTCGTGCTCTACCAAATAGAGAGCGGCGACTACATCACCCTCGCCGAGGGGACAGCGACATTCAACGAGGTCGTGTCGCTACCAGAAGGAGCAAGCATTATCGCCCTGATCGGAGATAAGGCAGACGTCGTTTGCGATTTCGAGATCGCTGCGAATGAGGGAGCCTCTGCCGTCCTCGCAATGACCGACAGATAGTGCGCTTTCCCCTCGCATCGCAACCCGGACAGGACTTACATCTAGCAAGCTACACCCATGAATTAAGCAGCCCTCCCATTAATGAGGGCCTCTCAGTAATCCAATCTCTGCATCTCGCAATTTGAGTATCCTAGCCATCGCGCACCTTTTGGCTGGGATACTTTGTTGCCGACTAAGGTGTTAGATTGCCTGTACCCCCACTCATTCGCCGTGCCCGTCTTCTCCATCGGCCTCAAGATGGTCTCTGGGGGAGCGCGGGACCCATGCACGTCCGCCATCTCGTGGGTTCCTGCGGCAGGACGGGGACGGCCGGGCCGCAGGCCACACCTGCGCTCCAGCTCGTCCACGAGGGCGTCGTTATCTTTGACCTGAATCTGAATCTCCCCCGTTTCCGTTGACACATCGAGTTCCGTTTGGGCATGATGCCGTAGACGGGGAAAGGGGGCATGGGATGGGACATCCGTCGCCCAGGCATTCGGCAGGGTTCAAGCAGCAGGCGGTGAGGCTGTACGGGGAGCGGGGCGGTACCTACGCGGAGACCGCCCGCGAGCCCGGCGTCGACCCGGGGAGCCTGCCGGACCGGGTCAGGAGGGCCGACGCCGCGCAGGCGCCGGCAGGGGGGCAACCCCTTCCAGGTGGCGTAGGACCTCCGCGGGCTGGGGCGCGAGAACGAACGGCCGAAGAGGGAGAACGAGATGATCTTAAAAGCGAGCGCCTTCCTCACCGGCAGGCAGCCGTAGGCGCGCGGGCGGAGGGGGCGAGGTTCGCTTCCATCCTGCTCAACGGGGGCGCCTGGAGCATATCCGAGATGTGCGCGGCCCTCCATGTCACCAGGCAGGGCCACCGCGCATGGAGGAAGCGGCCGCCGGGCGCGCGCGACCTGCGCGACGCCGAGCCGGCCGCGGCGACCTCCGAGATATACGCCGCCGGCCGCGGCATCCACGGCGCCCCAGGGTCTTCGCCGAGCTCGGCGCTCCGGCGAGCGCACGTCGCGCAAGCGCGCGGCGCGCATCATACGCGACAACGGGTGGGCGGGCACCACCAGGGCGGCGCCGGGCGCCCGAGGAGCGCGGCCAAACCGGCCGCCCCGCAGGCCAACACCGCGCCCGACCCGGTGCGCCGGGAGTTCCGCGCGGACGGCCCGAACCGCGCGCGGTTCGCCGACATCACCTATGCGAGGACCCATCAGGGCTGGATCCACCCGGCGGTCGTCATGGACATATGGTCGCGCGGGACCGTCGGCTGGCCCATGGCGCCGCGCATGGCCGCCGAGCTCGCCGACGACGCGCTCAGGATGGCGATCGCGGGGCGGCTCCCGCCGAGGGGCCGCATCCGCCATTCGGGCCACGGCTCCCAGCACGCGTCGCTCCCGCTCGGGAAGACGATGCGCGCCGCGGGCACCAGGCCCTCCATGGGCCCGTATCGTCGCCGTGGGACAACGCCGCGATGGAGTCGCTCATGGGGCCCATCAAGGCCGGGTGCGTGCACGCCCGCGCGTTCGAGACGCGCGACCAGGCGGCGCTGGAGATCCTCGGGTGCATCGGGTGCTCCTGCAACAGGGCGCGGATACACTCCGCGCTGGGGAACCCCAGCCCCGAGGAGTTCGAGGCGAGGCACACGGAGGATGCCGCCCCGAGGGCGGCGTAGGGGTGTAAACGGAATCGGGGTAGATTCAGATTCACCCGGCGTCCAACTTTTTGTCCGCGGTCCCTATCCCGTGCGCCCGAGAATGTCCAGCGCCTTCTGGTAGCTCTCCTTTTTCATCAAAACGTAGTCGGTGTTATAGGTCGAGATGGCAAAAATCGAGATGCCGTTCTCTGCCAGGATCTCCGCGATGCCGGTCAGTATCCCGATGAGCGAGAAGGCCAGCACCCCCTGGATGCGGAAGCCCTTCCACCCGTCGTCGCGCTCAACAACGTTCGACGGGATATCGCTGGTGGCGCATACCAGGGTCCTCTTCATCCGTCTTGCCGATGAAGCAGTACTCTGCGCCAAGGTCTACCAGCGAGTAGTCCTTCACCTTGCATACCGAGAAATCCTGATCGAGCTTCTTCAGTTCTATGATGCCCGCTCCTGTCACATTCCGATTGAATAGCCCCATTATCCTTGCTGACTGCTCCCCTCCAGCTGGTCGCTCCGAATCCGCAGCCGTCTCATTGGCTTGGCTATACCGTCGGTCTCTGTGAGCGGGCTCCTCCCAGCGCGGGCACTTGCGCAAGGCATACGCCGGCGAGGATGACGGCCACGCCCAGCCATTCGATGACGCCGAGGGGCTCGCCGAGCACGATCATGGCGATAAAGAGACCGGCGGGGAGCTCGGCGGCCGCCATGACGGTGGAGAGGCCGGCGGGCAGGTGCGGGGAGCCCAGGCCGAAGAGCAGCACCGGGCACATGAGGCCGAAGAGGCCCGCTATGGCGGCGAAGGGCAGGATGCCCTGGAAGACGACGCCGGAGACGAGGTAGTTGGGACACACAGTGAGCGACATGATGCCCGCGCCGAGGCACACGATGACGCCTCGCTGCTCGTTGGAGCAGCTAACCTTGACCTTGCCAGAAAACGTGACGAACAGCGAGCAGGTGACGGCCGCTCCGAGGGCACAGGCGAGGGCGACGGGGTCGTAGCCGGCGAGCTCTGTTTTGTAGACGCCGCTTGCGAACACGGTGCCGAACACGATGACCGCGGCCGAGGCGACCTCGAGGGGCTTGGGCGCCCGCCGCGTTATGATGGTCTGCCAGATGAGTCCCATCCAGGTGAACTGGAACAGCAGCGTGAGCGCTACGGGTGCGGGGAGCACGCTCATGGCGTAGCAGTACAGGATCGAAGTGGTGCAGGTTAGGACGCCAAGCCCCATGAGTTTGAGCGCCTGTGTGCACGTAAGACGAGTCAGATGTCCGCCGCGCGCCAGTTTCACGGCCGTCGCGAACGCGAAGAACAAGCAACCGAACCACGCTTGGCTCGCCACCACCTGCGCGGAGGTGAAGCCCGCTGCGTAGGCAAGCTTGTACGTGGTTGCCATCGCGCCGTAGCAGGCGCCGCCCGCAAACACCTGCAGAGCTGCTACCACCTGGCGATGCCCCGGAGACGATGCGCCCGTAGACGACATCGGAGAATCGATTGCGTTTTCCATATCTACTCCTTCCGTTGTCCCGCTCTGTGCGGGGCTCGGCTCCATAAGTCCCGAGCTTTTGGAGGAGAGGTTACCCTGCTGACAAGCAGGAAAAACCACGCGACCGAAGCTCGGTTGCGTGGCAAAAAGGTGGCTTGCGCCCAGAAAAGTCCACACGATTTTAGACGGACTAAATTGTCGAGGGTTCTTCGAAAATGTCAAGCAGGAATGGTCGGATCGCCCTCGGCTCTTGACAGCGCTGACGTTGAGGCCATAATGGGTCTCGAAAATCTCAGCGGATTTTTCCGGATACCGTCATCTTTTCGCCGCTCGCCTGCCTCTGGCAGACGGGCGGCTTTTCGGTATCGGCGGCTCCGGCGAGAGAAGGGACATGGCATCATGGCAAACGATCTCATCGACCTCATCAAGACTCGTCGCAGCGTGCGATCGTACACGGCGGAGCCCGTGCCGGAGGAGCTGCTCGATCAGGTGCTCGAGGCGGGCACCTTCGCGCCCACCGGCGGCGGCCACCAGTCGCCGGTGATCGTGGCGGTGACCAACCCCGAGACCCGCGAGCGCCTGCGCCAGCTCAACGCCGCCGTCATGGGCAGGGACACCGACCCGTACTATGGCGCTCCGGTCATCGTGGTCGTGCTCGCCGACGGCGGACGCGGCACCTTCGTTGAGGACGGTTCCTGCGTGCTGGAGAACCTCATGCTCGCGGCGCATGCCCTGGGGCTCGCCAGCTGCTGGATCCACCGCGAGCGTGAGGTCTTCGACAGCGCGGAGGGCAAGGCGCTCCTCAGGGAGTGGGGCCTGCCCGAGACGCTGCGCGGCGTGGGCGCCATCGCCTTGGGATACGCCGCGGGGCCCGAGGGCGCGGCCGCCCCGCGCAAGGACGGCTATGTTGTGCGCATCTAGCAGGATTTGGTCTTGCCAGAGGCGTCCGTCCTCCTCGGCGGGAATGCAAGCCGCTCGGAAGCTGTCGAGCGAACATCGGCGTTGAGTTCATATTGAGTTCAACTCAAGTGCTCGAAAATTGCCAGATTCCGGCGAATAGGGGGACACCGATACGCCACGTAGACGAGAGGCTATGGAAGTGCACGATTTGATTATTGAGTGGGAGTAGGAAATCCATCAGTTATCGGGGTAAGAACTTCCGTTCTCGCTAAAGATGTCCCGATAAGCCTGTTAATTATCATGTCGGCTCCAACCGAGAGGATGGGGCCGGCGTGCGTTTGTTCGAGCGTGAGGGCTGATTTGAGAGGGGCCGCGGCCTCTATTGCAGCAGGAGCGTGATCAGGTCATTACCAGGGTTTTCCAGCGTGGCAAGTCATATTCTGGCGAGCCATCATCAGGAAGCTCGATTCTTGGAACATCGCGGAGCGGGGTGCCTCCTCGGGCGAGCCGCCGGCTTCGGACCCCGCTGTCGAGGGTCGCATCGGGCGCATGATAGAATTTACCTGCACGGTTGCTGCTGGCGAACGTCAGCGCCTCACATTTTGGAGGGACGTACATGGACCACGATTTCTACGAGTGGGCGTCCGATGCTCCGCTGCGTGCGCCCGACGGGTTTTCAGAGACGGCGACTGCGGCGGGGGTTGCCGCCTCGGCTGCGGAGCGTAACGAGATGCTGGCTTATGCGCTCCAGACCTTCAGCCGCGGCCACGCGCAGCTGCTCGGGCGTATTCTCTCTGGATACGAAAAAGCGAAGAAGCTGCAAATCCGCGGGATGATCGGCTATGCGGCGGCTGCAGTGCTGGCCCTGGTAATCCTTCTGGCACTTCCGCTCTCCATGGATATGGAGCTCAGGGTTCTTGTGTGGCTCTCGTTTGCCGGGCTGCTCTTCATCCCGTTCATTCCCCTGTGGATTCTGCTCTGCAATCACATTCTCGCGCCCGATTGGAATACCTATGCGACGTGGTACCGCCGTCGGGACCGTAAGGAGCTCGGTTTCGAGGATCTCTATCGCGCCATGGGTATGACGCGCCCGTAAGGGCAGGGAGAAAAGAAGCCGCGCCGGCACTCATCCGCTACGAAAGCGAGAACGCTGAAGACAGCTCCCGCTTTCCGGTCGCAGCAATATCCGCCTGATGTTCTCTGGCAATGGAGTATTTCGGCCCTGTTTTCTCCAAGTAACGCGAAAACAGGGCCGCGATCATTGAAGAGGCGGGGGAAATCGGAAGCGTAGGCTGGCGTGCGGCTAGCTCTCGCCGCGCGCCGTGCCCGTCCCCGTTAGATCGCCTCGAACTCCTTCAACACCTTCTCGATGTCCGTTCCCCTGACCTTCTTGAGCGCCTCCTTGAGCGCGAATCGCTCGACCAAACCGAGCTTCATGTCGGTGATCGGCTTGCCATCGCGCAGTTTCACACTTGCCATGAGCAGGTCGCGCACGTCAAAGACGCTTCCCCATACCTCGGGCACGCCGCGGTCAACATCGCAGAGTGTGTAGACGGCCTCCATGCCCGTGCGCATGGAGTACTCCGTGGTGAAGATGGTGTCGCGCGGTGTCTCGGCAAACTGGCCGATGAAGGCGAAGTTGACCGCACCGTCGGGCACCACGTCGGGGCGGTCGCCTGCGGCGCGCGGCATGAAGAACGCCGTGATGTAGGGCATCATGACGGGCACCGTGTTGGCATGGTTCGCGGCGAGCTCGGCGATGCGCGCCTCAGGAACGCCCATGTGATAGAGCCACTCCTGGCAGATCTCCTCGCCGGTGCAGTCGCACATGGGCTTTTTCACGTAGTTACCGGGCTCGTTAGGGAAGAGGCCGTACACCCACACGCACAGCTCGTTCTTGGGCTGGTCGCGGAACTGCTGCTGGCGGTTGAGTGTCCAGCTCAGGAGCCAGTTTGAATCGGTGCAGGTCACGATGCCGCCGGTGACCACGTGGCCGGTGAAGGGGTCGCGCTTGCAGATCGCCTGGATGTAGGGCGGGATCTCGCCGTCGAGGGTCGTCACCGTAGCGCTCATCCACTTGGTCTTCTCGGGGTCGCCGCAGAAGGTGTCGGGATGACCGAAGCTGGGGTCCTGTTCCGCGATGCGGCGCCACATATCCCAGCCGCCGCCAGGGGCAAGCTCAGGCTTCCATGCAGCGGGTTTGTCCTGCGCGCCCATGGTGGAGTTTTCGACGCAGCCGCCGTTGGTGATGAAGACGAGGTCGTTTTCGGTGAGGTCGATGACCGTGGTCGCGCCGGGTTCGGCTTCTCCGCTCACGGCGGTCTGGCTCAGCACGATGCGCGTCGCCACCTTCTTCGCGGGCGAGCTGTAGGGGTTGCGCGGGAAGGCCTCCTGCTGGATGCGCTGGATGGTGTCCTGGCCGGTGCCGGTGTGCGGGCGCACCGGGCCCGCGCCGCCTCCGATGGAGAACCTTATGTCCTCGACCTTCGTGTTGAAGTGGAACTGCACGCCTGCTGCCTTGAGGTATTCGATGAGGGGCAAGATCATCGACTCGTACTGGTTGTACCTGGTGAAGCGCAGGGCCGAGAAGTCCGGCAGCCCGGCGATATGGTGGATGTAGCGCTTGATATAGAGCTTCATCTCGAGTGCGGAGTGCCAGTTCTCGAACGCGAACATGGTGCGCCAGTACATCCAGAAGTTGGAGGAGAGCACCTCGTCGTCAAAGAAGTCGGTGATGGGACGGTCGTAGAGCTTCTCGTCGGGTGTGAAGAAGAGCTCCATGATCTCCATAGCCGCCTTGTCCGAGAGGCCGAACTTCCCGGCGCATCCTGCGTCTTGCCCGCGGTTCTTCGTTGCGCGGCAGAGCGAGTAGTTGGGGTCTTCCTTGTTGAGCCAGTAATACTCGTCCAAAACGGAAACGCCGGGGGTCTCGATGGAGGGGATGGAGCGGAAGAGGTCCCACATCACCTCGAAGTGGTTGTCCATCTCGCGCCCTCCGCGCATGACGTAGCCGAGGCCCGGAATGTCGAGACCGTCGCATGCGCCGCCGGGCACGCTGTCTTTCTCGAAGATGTGGATGTTCTTGCCTGGCATCTGGGCGTCGCGAACGAGGTAGCACGCCGCGGAGAGCGCCGCGAGGCCCGTGCCCACGATGTAGGCGCTCTTGTGATCGATGCCCGCGGGTTTCTTAGGACGAGCAAATGCTTCGTAGTTGCCGCTTGAATAGTACATGGCAGCACCTTTCTAACGTGCGCATCGGGCGTGTCCCGTGCGTCTCATTCCATGGTGGAGCTGCGATGGGCGGCGCACCATAGACAGTGCCGTGCCTCTGTACGGTTTCTTATCAATGCGGCCGGATTGTACAGATGGGCGAGAAAGGCGGGCGAGGTGCCCGTATCGCGTTCCTACGGAGCGGCAGACCCTTCCGGCACGCTCCCCTCGCTTCCGGCGATGTAGCCGCCGGGAATCTCGAGCCGGTCAAGCGCGGTTTCGATGGCGCCGTCTGCGATGGTAGCCACGCGCTGCACCAGCTGCTGCGGGTCGTCGCGCATGTCTCGGGCGATCCAGTCCAGAACCGTCCCGATGAGCGCATGGGCGAAGAAGCGCGCGATGAAGTCCCTGTCCTGCTCGCGCACATGCCTTCGTGCTGCGTGCTCGTCGACCACGCTTTTCACCAGGTCGCTCACCACAGGGACGAGAAACCGTTCAACCTGTTCACGGCTCATGTCGTGATAAATGCTCGCGATGAAGGGCTTGTTCTTGCGCAGGGCGAGAAACGTGTCCAGAAGGCCGGTCTGCCAGGTGTCGGCGGTCTTGTTGCCGGCGATGGCTCGTGCGGCGTCCTCTTCGCACGCCCATTCGACCAGGTCGTAGATGTCCTGGAAATGGTAGTAGAACGTCATGCGGCTGATGCCGCAGTCGCTCGTGATGTCTGCGATGGTGATCTTGTTCAGGGGTTTCGTAAGCAAAAGGCGCTTGAGCGACTCCTCGAGCGCGCGTTTAGTGAGCTGACTTGGCATGGGCCCTCCCGATGGTCGTTTCTCTCCGTATACCCGTGCGAGGCGGATGGGTGTGCGGGCAACTTCGACTCTTGGGTGGACGACGGGGCCCTGCTCAACAAAGGGACGGGGCTCGCCCGCGGCTCTCTTCAAACGACCTCTTTGCCGATGTGTTGTCGACAGATCCCCACAAAGAGTAGAATTCGCTCTGTGTTCAATGGGCAGAAGGGTTATTCCTTGTACCTCGAGATCGGCGAGTTCCAGATTGGAATCGCTCCCCGTGATGTTCGGCAGGAAGTCGCGAGGAGCTGACGGTACAACCTGCGCACGGCGATGACGACGTCTGGTAGACGCCGGCTCATTCTATCGTGCGCGCACGGTTCGAGCCCAAGGGCCGCGGCTTCGCTGCCGCGGCTTTTTTCGTCTCGATCGTGCAAAGGAATATGCAATGAGGGAAATAGACTTCCTGGGCGGCCGTCCTGCCGCCAACCTCGCGCGCTTCGCGCTGCCGGCGCTCGGCGCCAACCTACTGCAGTCTGCTGACCAGGTCGTGGACATGCTTGTCGTGGGGGCGTTCGTAGGGGAGCGAGGGCTCGCCGCGCTCGCCAACGCCACGATGGTCGGCTTCGTGGCCAACTCGATTTCACTTGGTCTCGCTGTGGGAGCCACGGTGCTCGTATCGCGCCGGCTCGGCGCGGGCGAGAGGGGCGGTGCCGCCCGGGCGGAGAGCGCGGCGCTTCTCGCTGCGGCTGTTCTTTCGATCATCGTTGCACTGCCCTGCGCGCTCCTCGCCGCCCCGCTCTATGTGGTGCTCGGCGTCCCTGCCGACGCGCTCGCGGGTGCCGTCGCCTACACGCGCGTGTGGGCCGCGGGGCTGCCGGGAGCCTTCCTGCTCGCGGCGGCCGGCGCCGTCATGCGCGCCCGCGGAGACGCCCGCACCCCGATGTGGCTCGCCGTCGCCGTGGCCGCGGTGAACTGCGCGGGCGGCGTCGCACTCGTGCCCGCGCTCGGCGTCGCCGGCACGGCGTGGTCCTCGACGGCGGCGTCCTCGCTCGTCGCGGCGCTCTCCCTGGCGGTGCTCGTCAAGAGGCGCGGCTCGGCGCTGCCTTCGCGCCCGGCTGCGCGCGACCTCGCGGAGCTCGCCCGCGTGGCCGCGCCCGCGGCCTTCCAGCAGGTCGTCGTGAACCTCTCGTACCTCGCCATAACCTCCATGACCAACGCCTTCGGCACCGCGGTCGTGGCAGGGGCGGGCTCCGCCACCAAGGCCAATACGCTCGCGGGCATGCCCGTGTGGTCGGCGGGCCAGGCGGTGTCGGCCGCCGCGGCGCGCTGCGAGGGCGCGGGCGACCGGCGGCGCGCGCTCGCCTACGCGCGGGCCGGCCTCGCCGTCTCGGTGGGCGCCACGGCCCTCGTAGTGCTGCTCGTGCAGACGGCCGCCCCGCAACTCGTGGGGCTCTTCGCGGACGACCCCGAGGCCGTGGCTGCGGGCGTGCTCTACCTGCGCGCCTGCTGCTCGGCGAACAGCCTGGCCTACGCCGCCATGTACGCGCTCGACTCGTTCGCCCAAGCGACGGGCGCACCGAGGCTGGCCGCGGTGAACGCCCTGCTCGACGCCGTCGTGGTCCGCGTGGGCCTCGCCGCCGCGCTCGTGCCCGCGCTCGGCTACCCGGGCATCCTCGCCGCCCAGGCGCTCTCACCGGTGCTCCCGTGTGCCGTTGGGGCGGCGTATCTGGGGCGCTATGCCCGTAGGGTGAGGCCCGAGGCGGGCGCTGGTACGAAGGCGGCCTCATGAGGTACGCGAACGCGCGCGGCGAGGTGGGGAAGCGAAGTTATGACTGCCGGTTTTCCGGCGCAACCGACAGGTTGTTTCTTGTAATCTTCACCGGCGCTGCTCTGGGCGGGGCGGTTGAGTCCGAAAGCGACGGAAAAGCATCATTGCCCTTTCTAGGAAAGTGGGGCTCGTGACGAGCCGCGCATGCTAGGAATAACCAGCGCTCGCTGGTTCCGGCTTTTCGATGTGGGGTTACCGTTCGGGTGTCGCGGGGCTATCCGACGCCACGTCGAAATCAAGGAGCCGGATTCTGCTTTTACCTTCTCTTGCCAGCCTCGCCTTGTGGGCATTGGGGTCTCGGCGGACTCTGCAGAGCGTTTCGTCAACTCTGTCGGAAGGAGCGGGGTGGTGCCGGGACTGGTTATTGGGGCTGGAGACGTGTCGTGAGAAGGCGCACGGGCGTGCATCCATAGGTTTCGCCACGGGTACAATAACAGCATACGTACCCTCCAAAGGAGCTTCGCATGACGACTTCCCTCTAGCCGACGAGCCTGACAGCGGTGCGGGCCGCGATCCCCGGCGATGCCGGGGCTTTTTCCTGCGGCCCGCGACCGGATAGAGAGAAGATAGCCATGGCCGATAGTGCCAACGCCTTTCCATCGATCAGCCCTGTCCCGTTCCCGCAGGCGCGCACCGCGGCCTTGCGGGTGCTGACCGCCCCTGCGCTCGTTGGGCGGACGTACCTCCAGGGAGGGCTTGTGCCCTGGGTCGCCTCCGGGCGCG